>ENA-UOTZ01000962-UOTZ01000962.1-compost-metagenome-genome-assembly--contig:-NODE-962-length-22230-cov-5.192073_pt1 | contig 22230 bp, 13 predicted proteins | sample MGYA00238144_ERZ746983 | MGnify/ENA primary metagenome ERZ746983 (study PRJEB28759, sample SAMN06268863) | compost metagenome | isolation source: single cell | place: USA: California, Emeryville, Joint... | reverse complement strand
TCAACTATATTGTTTTGTTTGATTCAATTGCTTTAAATGAGTTGGCTTATCATGATTTAGCTAATCTAATATTTTCATATACAATGAAATAAAAAGCATAAATACTTTCAACTACTTCAAAAACTTTATTAAAGTCAAAAAATACTAAATCCACGACAATATAGCAGGACCTTTAAGTGTCTTTGAAGTAAATTGCACTTACTGCCAAATTACTAATCCTTTACGATAAATTGTGCATAGCAATAGTTTTTATGGAGCTACATAGACTCTATCTTTACTATCTGGAAATTTCCGTCAAACATTGAAATTTTCTGTGTGACGATTCCTTATTAAGTGAATGAAAGGATTTTCCGATTATTCTTGATGGATCCTACACAAAGCAAGTTAACACATATAACATCTTTTTATTCCTAAAATCTGCTGCATATTCAGATGTGTATATAATCTGCACACTTAAATTTCATCATCTAAGTCAAGCTCAGGGAAATCGCCTTGCTCAAGCTTATCTGGTCTCACAAACACTCCATAATTCTTCGGGCAGTCGAAATATTTTGTTCCTTTGGCACTATTTCAATTCCATTAGCTACTCTATCAAACATATAATCAATTCATACCTTCCATCATTCTTTCCAAACGGTTCATCCAACTTAATTCCGATCCACCAGCCTTCTCCTAATTCTTCAATTGTTCCAATGAATTTTATTTGTCCTCTATGGCCAGTTTCTATCAAGCGGCATCTCGCTCCCACCTAAATCAATCAAAAAAATTAACGGATAGAGGATACGTGAAACTCTTACATCAAATTTCATAGCTTCTTCCTTCATATAATCCTCGTCCTTGACAATCTTCTCTTTCTTAGGGGCAAGATCCGGATTTGCTTTAACAAGTTTTTCCTTGAACTTCCTGAAGTTATCTGGCTGTTTGTTATAGTCGTCCTCTGAGATCTCATATTTTGCGATTTTCGACACATCATCGATGTCTTTGGTGGCAGAATCAGGGTCCAAATCAATGACCTATTTCAAATTCAGCCACTGCGAATACTTCAAGGTTAGCTACATGAATATTGTAGGATTCCTTTGCTGAATAATATCCCAGGCATCTGTCATCTTCGTTCATAGCGGCAATCGTGTTTCCATCTGATAGTTATAAGATGAGAGGGAAAAAGGATTTCTTTATACATGTATCTTGAAGAATAAGTTCTTGGAAACCAGGTTTCGTGCCATAATGTTTCTCGATTTTTTCCTTTGAAGGTTGGTTTGAGAACAAAGGTAATTTTTTTATTGACTATACTTTCACGGCTTGGATTGTATCGAATAAATCGAATCTGATTTCCATGAGCTTCAGTTTAGTGTTGCTGTGGCTCAGATTCAATTTCACGGTGGTGTTTTCGCCTGATGTAACCTTGACAATCATCGGTTTTCCGGTAGAATCCATTTTTTCGGTCGACTACGGTAGTATAGGGTTTTGATGTTTATTTGAAAATTTGAATAGTTTTATCCAGAGTAAAGTTAGTACTTCAGAAAAATTTCTGAAGCACTTCTAAAAACGATATGGGTTTTATAACAACAAATAAATAACTGCCGCTGTTGATGGAAAGTTCCTCTCGAAATGTCATCAGTTCATACATTTCACGAAAAGTTAGGCTCTCATGATAGCAAACTTCCAAAGGTATGCATGGCGCGGTTTTATCAGTTTTCATTTTTTTGGTCGAAATTAATTATGTTTGTATCATTGTTTATGATGAAGCTTGGTCAAAAGCTGTTCTCACATCTACTCACTGATAAAATCATCGAAAAACATTGAAAAGAAACTCAAAAGAAAAGATATCTTTTCAAGGTGCTGACTCAAAGAAAAGAGTAATCCAAAATCAGCACTCCACATTTTTCTGAATGCGATTAAAATGCATTCTGGTCCACAAACATCATGGCTTTCACATGGGAATTTATCGTAGACTTTTCCAAGGATAAATGAAAGTCAAATCATAGGAGCGTTGAAAAACTAACTTTTTGGATTCAAAGATCGACGTAAAAAAGACCTCAAATTAAAACATGATAAAAGTATTGAAAAAGACCAAACTTAACGTCTTTGGAGCCGCTTTTTCCTCACGTAAGCCACTCAAGCTAACATCTGCAACCGATGTCCAGAAACAGACTGAAGGTTTGGATAAGAGCTTGCTAAACCTCGATATTCAAAAGACTGATTTTAATCCACGGTTCCATGCCGTTGAAAACGAAAAGAAATACCACCCGCTAATTACCTCCGACCTCTATGATTGGCAAATCGACAAACCTACTTCCAAGGTTTGGACCACACTCGACCTCCCTGCGTCGATTCACGGCGACCTACACTTCGGTCATTTTTATAATAAGACACTAAAGGACATAATCAACCGCTATAAGCTCCTCAAGGGATACAAAGTGAATTTCGCTCTAGGATTCAATTGTCATGGCCTTGCCGTCGAAAACGCTGCAATGCGATCAGTTTTACAAAGTGGTGTTGTGAAAGATTTATCTGATAATGAGATTCGGGACGTCTGCAGGGACTATGCCGCGCAAAGCCTGAAAAAGTACCTAAATTCTATTTACAGATGGGGTATCATGGCAAACCTCAAGCAGTCGTACATCACGATGTCCCCGCTTTATGAAGCATGTGTGCTAGAGTTGTTTAGAAGATTCCTTGATAAGAAACTCATCAAGCGGACGAGTCGTCCGCTGTATTGGTCGATAAAGCAGGAGAGACCCATCAGTGAGGATGAAATCGAAGCAAATTACGAGGAGGTTCCCGCTAGGTTCGTTCAGTTTAGAGTTGTAGACTTTTCAGCAGACCCAAGTCTTTCTAGAAGAATCGATAATCTCACCCTTATAGTGCACTGCACGGACCATTGGGCTTTAACTGGCGTTCAAGCAGTCGCTGTGCATCCCCTCGTCAACTACACCGTTTTCGAGCTCGATAACAAATTTTATATGTTCTCCTCACATAAATTCTCAAAAGCGTTTGGCGATAAGATCAAAAAAAAAGGAGGACGATTCCTCGCGCAGGTTCTCGGCAAAGGCTTAGAAGATTTCATCGTGGAGGATCCTCTGACGAAAAAGCGAATAAGAGTTTGCATGAGTGAAAGACTTAGCGCTGCGGTTGGAACAGGTATCGCGCCGGTCTGCCCAGCACACTTCATTGATGATTATTTCCTCGCGCAAGACTACGATTTAAACAAAAAAGGCTACATAGACCGAAAGGGGTGTTTGATGCCAAATAGAATAGAAGCTTTCACCGGAAAGGCCGTTCATACTGGAGAGTTATCGAAGTGTGTGATTGATTATTTCAAAGAGAAGGACTTGTTATTTAAATTTGAAGAGGAAATCAAAACGATTAAATACAAACACATCATGACCAAAGAAGAGATTATTTTACGAGACGAGCAGGCCTGGTTCTGCACGATCCCGGATTATATACGAGAAGATTTGCTGGAAGAGCTGAAACAAGCGCAGTTTATTGGAAAATCAAAGGACGAAGAATACCCGACACTACTGGATGCCGTTGAGTACAGAACATCAGAGTTTTGTATCTCAACGACAGCGAAATGGGGTATTCCGATTCCAGTTTTCCTCAAGAAAGGTAAAGAAGGCAAAGACCCCGAGATATTCCTCGATAAGCATGTCGTCGACCACGTGACCCGTCTCTTCAGGACCTATGGCTCAGAGATCTGGTGGAAGTGGAAAGTGGAGAACCTGTTGCCGGTAAAGTACAAACACCTAGCTGATAAACTCGAAAAGGCGACAGACGTCTTCGATACTAACTTTGAAACCGGAACGGCATGGTATGCTATACTTATCAAGGCAATCCACGAGAAAAAGGAGTTCGCTAAGCTTGAATCAACGACCGGTGATGCTGCTGTTGTTGATACTGATGAGAGTCAAAACCAAGAGTACCAAGATTCTGCCACCGAGAAGTCGCAAGAGGAGAACAACTATTTCCCTGCGAGTTTAATCGTTGAGGGTGTTGAGCAGAACGCGGCGATGATTGAAGCGAATACGTTGCTTGCGGGGTTAGCAGAAGAAAGAGTGTTTTTCTTAACTTCGAAGAATCATCCAGTGGTGACTGATAGCGAGCAAGAGAAAATTTCCAAGTATTCAAAATTCCGCATTGATGTCGAAGATCTCATTGAAGGCGCTGTGAAAGCTAACGGACAGCGACAATACGGGTTCGGAGTTGATATCTTGAGGCTTTGGGCTGCTGCGAGTGACCTAGAAAATAAACAAGCAGATGAGATATTTTTGACGAATCATCATATTGACGTGAAAAATGCTGAGATAAACATGCTAAGGAAAACCTATTGGACTATTTTCAGATATCTCGGTGATTATAAGGCGACTGATGCGATGAGTCTTACGAAAATGGCAAAAACAGATGAGTTAATGACCACGCAACTATACCTTTTCATGAAAAACGTCGATGAAGCTTACAACCAATTCAATCTGGCGAAAGCTTACGTTTTGATAATCGACTTCATGAAAAACTATGTCAACGATTTCTATTTAGAGTCTATTAAAAACCGTGTTATCGTCGAGAAGGGAACCAAAGGGCAATTAAGCGCAAGAAAAACGCTGGCATTGATATTGGATTTGACTCTCATGGCTCTGGCGCCGATTCTGTGTCATAACGCTGAAGATATTTATGCCCATATAAAACATAAAGAGAAAGCTACTTCATTGTTCCATAACCGCTGGCCTCACGTCGACGACAATGTCTTGAGGAATCGAAAAGAAGATTTTATCATGTTTAAATTTTTATTCGAGATGAGAGAAAAAATATTCGAAGAGTACAAAGAAATCGCCAACAAGATGAAATACACGGATCCTTTGCAGTTTGAAGTCGTCTTTGTTGTCCCAGATCCCAACAGCTTTGAGCATACATTAGTCAAGTATTTAGGAGAAGAACTAATTGATTTCTTGTCGACGAGTGATTATAGAGTAGTGAGTAGTTCCGCTGAAGCTGACGTGACATCGAAAAGCCTTTCGTCGTTTAAATATAAAGGGAGCTATGCTGGAAGAAGCGTGAACATGCAAATCAAGATTTATAAACGAGATAATCTTTTCAGTTGCATCCGGTGCTGGAAATACGTGAATACCGAAGAGGGAAAGATCTGTCCAGATTGCAGAGAGTATATTCCGCATGAGACAGTGCTAGCCATTGAAAACCAAACAGCGGTAAAAGTAGTTAGTAAGTAGGCGTTTTACCCATTTAGCTTGTTGTTGTATATGTATGGAGTGGAGTGGAAAATCATGCGTGTGTTATGATGTGTAGAGACTGATATATTTCCTCGTGACATTCGTTTAAATCATGACAAAAAATTGTAAATTTCGGGTCGTTTTTGTTAGAATAAGAACTCTTTCTTAGGCCAGTCAGAATATCCTAAAATGCCTTTACTAAGGCTTTGTGTGGAATAATTTCAATGTTTTTGTGTTTAAGCAGGTTGGTCTAGCTAATTTTGATATACCATCACTGAGAGTACATATACATATTATTCACAGACGTTTCATATTCGTGTAAAAAATAATTGAAATTTGCATCTAAGTTTAGTAGAATACACATACACATGTCCTATATATTCAAAGGCGACGTAAAATCAATAGCTTCGAGACAAAACACCTCTCTTAGATTTGTTAACCGAATAGGCTTTACTAATACCTTATCAAATCCCATTCTTTTCAGTTTTCCTCTTTCGATTCCAAGCTCGTCAGTAACAAGCGCAATTAACGAAATCCCAGAGTTTTCTTTGTCACATTGCTGGCGGCTTTCTTTTCTGAACTGTTCTAATACTTCCATTATCTCTACATGCTTTAATTGATACTTATCACAATCTATCGCAATGTACTCAAGACACTGATTCGCCTTCACTGCTCGAAGCGCCGTTTGCAAATCCTCGGCAGTTTCTAGCTCGCAATCGTATTTCATTAGCAACGTAGATAACAAATCGATCGTGAAATCATCTCCAGAAACCATCAGAGTATTCTTCTTTTGTTCGTGTTTCATCGACGCCTGTAGACGTAGTGGCATTGGGTTAGGCTGTAGTATAGTTTTTCTCACCAATGCCTCAACATCCATGAACGTGATTGGCTTCCGATAAAAAGAGGCCGCTCTGATCTCTCCTTCCTCTGAAAGACACTGATCTTGTTCTTCTTTTGAGCAGTTTCCGGAGATAATAACAATCGGAGTAGGCGGATCGAATCGCTTCTTTTCAATTTTTCTGATCTCTCGACAAGCAGTGAAACCGTCCATCTCTGGCATTTGCAGATCCATTGTTATCATCGCGAAGAATCCGCTTCCTTTCGCCTCAAACAATTCCACCGCCTCTCTTCCATTTTCGGCAGTATAGATCGACTTCAAGCCAAGTTTGTTGAAAAATTTGACCAAAATGTTGATGTTGTATGCGCTATCGTCAACAATAAGCACATTAAACATATTGGAAATAGTCGATGGGATTTTCTTTAGCGTTAAACTTGGCAACTCAGCTGTGCTGGATCCTACTTTCTTGGCGGGAAGGACAATGCAAATTTTCGTTCCAGTTCCTACCTCCGTATCAACGGTGATCCAGCCACCCATAAGCTTCACTAATTCATTTGTAATGTAGAGCCCAAGACCTGAACCTCCGAATCTACGGGTAATTGATCCATCTCCTCTTTCAAATTCTTTAAAAAGTCGACTTTGAAGCTGCTCGGAAATACCGCAACCTGAGTCAAGACACTCGATTTTCAAAAACCCTTCCGGACCGATGAGTTCCAGCGATAGGTCATCTTCAATGAGTGGGTCTTGGATGAAAGAACCAGTGAGTTTTTTTACGGAAAATGGCATTGAGAACGTTTTTTTCGAGTTCTCGATAATCATTGACATAGACTTATATGACAAAGGTCGTCTTCTGCCAACACTAGGCGATTTTCCGTCAAGCGTTAGTTGAACTTGTTCGGGTTGAGCCTCGTCGTTGATTTCTACTGAAGGAGATAGTTGTTTATCCCAAGAAGATTTCGTTCTGACATCAGAATCGTCCTCTTCAGAGATATTTCTCTTTACCAGTCTCATCGTTGCGCTACTTGGCTCTGTGAGCTTTTGTTTAAGATCTTCATCGAGTTGAGGCGTAGCCGGGATCCAAGAGAAATGCAGGTTTACGATACCTTTCGCAGTGAATTTTACTGCATTACTGATCACGTTAAAACAGATCTGCACCACTCGATGCTTATCGAATTCTAGCATTCGAGGCATTTTGCGATCTACTGCAACGTGACCAGTCAACCCTTTTTTGGTGATATAGACTGAAGTAGTCGACCAGAGATTCTGGATCATTGGGAATATAGCCACTGACTGCGGGTTGATTTCGAGTTGGCCTGAATGTATTTTGCCAGCGTCAAGAACGTTATTTACAAGGGATAAAAGCATTTCGCAGGAGTCTCGAGAAGACTCCAGCATCTCAAGGGATTTCGGCTCTTTCACTTCCATAATTAAAAGATCAAGGTTTCCCAAAATGACGTTCAGAGGGTTCCTCATATCATGAGAAAGCGAGCTTGCGATAGAATCCCGCCTGGCTATGGATTCATGTAGCTCTTGCTCCAGAGATACTATTTTCGTGGAATGTGCTTGAAGAATTTTTGCCGCTTCGTCCCGTTTGAGCTTCAACTCCTCTCTTTCTTCTATCATCGATTTGATTGTCGATGCTAATTCGTTATGGTCTTCAATAAACTTCCTTACAATGTTCATCAGGATCACCATAATTATGACAATTATGAACAAAAAAACGATTTTTTGTAGCATAGATGTTTGTGAAGCTGGTAGTAGGTCTGTGATGTATAAGCTGCCTTCGCGAATCCAAATTATTGAAAAAATAAGAGGGATCGCTGGTATCAACTCTAGAAAATGTCTTCGTTCTTGTGGAATTGTATTCAATGTCGAAATTATTTGTGAAAGTAGGCAAGTGAAGAGCATTTGATTAGTCCCGAGAGTCGGAACAATTATATACAGAAATGATAGACTGATAGAACTGAAAAAATAGATTTTGGTGGGTACATGAGAATTATTCGCTTTCCTGCAAAGGAGCCGAACCAGTAAACATAAAGCAGTTATGGTTGTGCCTAGAAAAGAAAACGTTAAGGCAGAATGTATCAGACCCAAAAGCGTGAGGATGCGACTCCATTTTTCTGTCATCATTTGCAAGCTAGTAGGAATTAATGAGTGACTTGGCTCTTTCGTACTGCCTGAAAACTTCAGCTTGAAAAAAGGACTAATATGGTCTTGAACTAACACTTTCAACAGATTCATGAAGACGAGAGTCAGGGTGTTTAGAAAGTTAGTGAAGTAAACCTTAATATTTTAAAATTTTTCGAGAGCTCGTTCTCTGATTGGAGGTTAGATCAGAAAATTCTAATTAATAGTGTGATATTATTGGCGGGTGTGGTACGTATAATAGACTAATTCAGCAAAGTAATATCTTACCCATCTCAACGAAAAGACCGACTTGGAAAGGCTGAATATTCGGTGTTGGCAAGAAATAATGTTATTTTATCAAAACGAGAGGATATTAGAAATAATTCATGGAAGCAAAAAGAATCCAAAGAATCTTAAGACCGAAAGGAGAACTTTACAGCTTATAGCTGAAATGCACATATTAATTCGGGTTTTTGAAATCATATTAGGGTTATTTTATGAACAACTCATTGGATCTGTTGTTTCGCACTCAATAGTCACTGTAGAAGTCGATAGATGCCTTCATTAGGATAGAAAATGTCTGTATCAAATCGAAAAAGCAAGAATGAGTGATGTTTTTGAATTTTGAATGAGAAGAAATAGCCTTGGACTTGAATCGAAAATAAATCTTAAATTGCATTCAAAACTCATCAGAAATTGATACATGAGTCCAAATTTGGAAGATTAATTGCCGCCAGGCGCCACATATTAAAATCCAAAATAAACATCTTACTTTGAGCATACTGCCGTCTCCTTCATTACTGATGAATCACCCCTGAGAACTTCTATTGGAACTTTGTAGAAAATTCTTAATGAATCGGACAAAAACCGAAATTGTCAAACATGAGAAGGTTTTAATAAGCATGAAGAATACCAAATGACAGAACTCAAATTTCCATATATACCTATCTGAACAGATCTTTCAAGAATTTAATAAATATCTATACAATTTTTTTTTAATCTAGACCTTCAAGCGATTGTCTTACTTAATGGCTTATTAAATGGATTTGTGAATCGTAAAACTTCATATGGTAATCGAAGTTGAGTGGTCTTTTCTTCTGCAACATGGTTTTCTAGTGTTGGCGTTGTCAGAGTCGACTCTGATTTAATCCTCATAGGTTCTACTCTCAAATGATGTTTCTCCGCCAGCTTATCAGCTGATTCTGAGAATTTCTTGATCAATATTGATGAATCTTTTGGTGTCTCTTCTTCCTTTTGGTTCTCAGAGTTTCTATTCATTGGTGTTATCTCTGTGATACCCACTCTTGCCTTGAACTCTGCCTCCTCTTCACTAAGAGTGGTCTCTGGTTCCGCAAGCAATCCTCCGAAATCCTTGAGAAGATTTTCAGGAGCGAAGTCAGTGAGTAATTGGTCGTGATTGGTGATAAAGCCGATTTTCTCTTTGGTTTTTTTATCAACAAATGGCTTGAGGATGGCCCATAGAAGTTTGAAGAGCCAATTCATGTTTATACCGTACATCTTATGGAGTCTCTCTGGGTAGTAGTTTTGGACAAGCACCAGGAGCTCTTTCATTGTACCAGTGCTTTTGGATCCCATGTATTTGCGTGAAAAACCTTTAAAATCGACGAGAACACACATTGAGCTGTGACCTCTCTTTTCCGCTTCCTTGATACCCTTCTCGATGTTGTAAAGACCGAATCGGATAACTTCCTTTGGGTCCATCTCAGGATCCATCCTTGTAATTTTTACATAGACCGCTGGATGTCCTTTTCTGTCTTCTCCGACCCAAAAGATCTTTCTTAAAGCGTATTCGTTTTTTATTTCTTCTGGAGTGATCATTTCAGGTCGGGTCGTGTGTCTCCAAGCAACAAAGTTCTTCCACATGGTGAGAGCCGCAGGGATTTTGCTCTCTCTAGCGATCAGAAATTTGCTTAACATTAGATGATCGAGGTAATAGAGCTTTTCTTCGTCAGTGTACGAACTGTAGGACTCCTCCCATGCTTTCAGGGCCGCTTCCTTGAACGCAGGGAAGTTCTTTACGTCTTCAGGTCGAGTTGAAGAGGGTTTACTTGAGGCGCCTTTGCTTTGGTTCATCGAATTTTGATAAAATTAATCGTCTAATTATATAAACTTTGGTCGACTGACTCTATTTAATCCTGCGCCTTTAAAAGTTTATATTTGCTTCGTTAATAAACCCCTTTCCATATTCATGAGTCACTGCTAACAGCACCAGAAAGTGATTACTTATGCTTTCTTGGCAGTTGCGATGCGAATGTGAAGCAAGGTAAGCATCGCACTTCATCAATATTAGCTTATAAGGAGGTGTTTAAGGTAAAAACCCATCGAGGGTTTTTGAGTTAAACCCATATTTTTTTAAACCTAAAACCAAATCCTAAGCGAAAACCTCTTAATAAGTCAATATTCTCATTACCAGCCTTGAAAGCAGCGAAAATGATAATCTTTTTTATTTGAAAGGATATGCACAAACGCTAAGGCAAACTAGAGTTTTCTTCAACGAAATCTCTCAAATATATTGCATCTACTCGAGAGAATTGAAAAGTTTTGATTGTGATATTAAGCCATCATTAAATCTTTTCGAAAAAAAGCCGAAAGCGCACTCTATGCTCAAATTCTGTTGAAATTAAGGCTGACTGCACCGTTTTTTCAATAAATTTTACTCGAGCGAATAAGTTTTGAGCAAAATGCTTTCTCGAAAATTCTCATTTTCCAAAACGCTCTTTTTTTTAAATAGAATGGGTTTTAACAAAGTTTAGCATCACTAATAGATAGTTCCTTGGATGCGTGAAATATTGAGAGTTGTAGCTTCTCATACTCTGAAATTTTTGTAAATGGAATTCATCAAGCCTTCATTCTCAATAAGAATTTGGCTTGCTTATTGAAGCAATCCCACCACAATAAAAGCTTTCAATGGGTCTGAATTTTTCTGGATTGTAAGCAATACTTTTTTGAATTCTGAGTGAGTGAATGAGTTTGATCTGATGCCAATTTTGGATTATAAATAAAAACCTGGTTTTGAGCAAATAAAAAATAAAGCACAATGCTAGCGTCGAAGATCAGCTTTGCTTCTTCGATCCTTATCATGATTGTCGTCCATAGTTCTTTCAAAACGCCAAGCACTGCCTTAGACAATAATGAAAATATGTTGCTTTGCAGTTTCCATACTAAACCAATTAATTTACAACGGAAAAAATGTTACCTTCTGAGTGTAGTGTACATTTCCAATTATTTTAGACATATAGCGAGTGGCATCAATTAAGAAAACACACTTTTGCCGCCCTATTTCTAATGAATATATATTTTCCATCATGAATTCTATTGATTTCTTTTTCAAAGGGCAACTCTCGCAAAAACAAAAAACTTTCGCGTTTTTGTACAGATCGATCTGAATAATTTATGCCCTGACCACCAATATGCTCGTAGCAAGTTTAGGCTAGAGAGTCTTAGAATCAAGATTCAACTTTTAATTCCAATTCAATTTAAAATTTAACTTGCCGCTCTCTACAATTAAAAAAAAAAACAGATTTAAAGATTTCAAAAATACTGACTCCGAAAGCCAAAGAAATTAGCATCAAAGTCTCCAGATCCCGATCGGGAAGTGAAAATATTATTTTGTAAAAAAAGATCCAAAAAATGACTCGTCCAATCCAGTAGCGGGCTAAAGCGCATTAATTTGTCGCAGAGAAGGCCTTTGAAATCAATTTGAATGGAGAATTCCGAAGTACAAAATTTACAACATTCGCAAACAATTGGGTGTTTCGGTTAACTTATTAACTCACAGAGTGCCACAAAGGTAACTGAAGAAAAGAAGGCAAGTAATTCCGTTATTATTCATCAGCTACTGTCCATTTTTAGAAACTAATGTTACTGATACTCAGTACTCCATCACCCTCTTTCGAAACCTTCGATTTTTTATTATTATCAAAAGAAAAAACACGAAATCAAATCCTCTTCATATCCGCCTTTTTCGAACCCAATGGAAACAAATTCTGCGTTCTCAATTAACAATAGCTCGCAAAACCGGGCAGCTGCGAAGCGAATCCCTCGCTTTCTAGAAGAATGCTACCAGATGCTTGATGTAATTTTCTAGTTTAAAGAGTAATCGCTGAAATGTTACATAAAGAAGGGAAACTTCAAGGATTTCGTTGACTGGAACAAAGAAGGAACCAGTATTTTGATAAAAGACCCAAACCAGTTCGCTGAAAAAGTCCTTCCAGTCTATTTCAAACACAATAATCTAGCTTCCTTTATTAGACAAGTATTCCCTTTGTTTTCCCCTTCATAGCACACTTAACACCTTTACTTCCAGCTGAACATGTATGATTTCAAGAAGCAGAAGCATCCGCATTACAACTACGTCTTCGGTCACGAATCTTTTCGAAGAGGCGAAAAGTAAAGTTTCTAGTTAGGAAAAGCCGCTAAGTTATTACCTTAGAGGTCTTTTGAAAAACATTCTCAGGAAAAGTTCAAGTGAGTACTTAAGATATCAAGAAAAGAAACGACGCAGAGAGGAAGCAGCGAGAATGCTCGCTCAAACCTCTAAGACGATCAAAGACCCAGAATCGATTTATATCGAAGTAATAATTAGCTAAACGTGGGTATTTATGTTAATAATTTATAGAATAATATGCTGAGACATAATCAGATGCAGCTGGAGGCTGAAATCGCCAACTTGAACCAGCAGGTGTCTCAGTATCATTCAATGAACGCGAATCTATCAGAGAAATACGAAAATTTAAAGTTAAATTTTACTGATAGAAGGAAAGAAATTAACTGTTTCTAGGCAGGAAGGAGCTTATCTCATTCGAATGATCAACGCGCTTACAGAAAAACTTGGAGAAGAGACCATATTTGGGATAGTTCAGAACCAAATGTATCACGCAGAGGACGATACGAAGCACGAAAGACAGCTAACTAACAACCAAGCCAGGAATTTTTCTCAAATAGGAGTGCCTTTTGGGCAGGGACATGCGTACGCGATAAACGAGACTCGAACTACGAACGTCGATCAGGTAGCTTTTGTATTGCATTAGCTTAACCCAATTGAATTTAATTTTGAAAGCTATTGGCTGATGGAAGGAAGAGAGGTCCTTTTGCAAATCAGGAGAATTGGGAGATGGATACTCGCCGCAAAAAGGTGAAAGCTGATCAAAATAATGCGCCTAAACTCTCGAACGAGCAGCAGCAGCCGAAAGCTAAGGTAGGGAGGTCTTCGCCTCTCACGGAAAATTATCAGCAAAATCAGCATGAATTCGCTAATTTACAAGATGACAAAGAGCTCGAACTTAAAGGTTTGAGCTCTGAATTCTAATCTATATGTAAAATTTCCTCACTAATTACTACTCATCATGAAAAAAATTTTCAATGTGAGAGCCAGCTCTTGCTTTGATGAGATTCATAGTTAGATACTTCATTTGTTAAATATATTGTCAGTGTCAATTAAAATTTATGCAATAAATAGAGTAATTACATCTGTTGGTAAGGATGTATGTTTTTTATAACTGAGTAATTCTTCAGGGATAGATCTATCGATTCAACAATCATATTTATGGTCTTGAATTGAGTTTTTTCTTATTCTTGTTGTGAAGGAAATTGTTCCATGTTACAGTCACCTCTACGATTCTTTTTAGAAACTATACACTCGATAATAAAGTTTCAAAAGTTTCAAGTTTGAAAAAGAAAATTGAATATTTTTTATGTATCTGTTCGTTTGAGGAGAAATTTCCCAACGTGAGACTGCTTTTGAAAATCAGACTTCTCGAACTTAACCAAATCAAAGGAAAAAAGCATGACGCTCGAAATAGATGTCGTAAACCATTATTGAAATTTCAAAGAATTATTTTTTAAAGTTTAGCAACAGTAGCCTACTTTCAGATCATATTCTCACCCAACATGAGATAAAAAGAATGAGTATTTAAACTACTTGAAATGTTGATTCAATCCTTTTATCATAAAATTATCTCTCTCTCTTGATACGATCATGATCGTTTCCAGTTATCTGCATCTTCATACGATATGGCAAAACTTTCGATCTCTCTCTCTTTTCAAAACAAGGGAAATCAATGGAAAACCCTCTGGTGAACCTTATGATTTGATATCATTTATTTGATGCAATTTATTTATCTCTGATGACCTATTTTATCACACTCATTAGATTAAAATGTACCCTTTCGGGATTATTAATTATCGTTTCCTTTATTCTAGAGGAATGAATATCATTACCCTTGTCGTCTGGCTTTCTCTCTTGCTCAGCACATACTGTAAACCAACCAACCGAATTTTTCGATTGAAAACTATGAATAGCAATTCAAATTACGTCTCTCTGGAGTAACACAATATTGATTGACGACAGCTATACCCCATCTTCGCAGCTCATGAGCAAAGTAGACTCCAGCTTTCAAGGTTCAACTAATCAATACACAATCACGATGTGGGTCAATCACAACTCGATTTGGAACAACACTGTCGATCATTTTCGTGTAGCATTAAGAATTTCCAATCCAGCAAATACAGCAGGAGCGTATTTTCTTTTTTTGCTCTCACCTAATACTTCAACTGACGTTTAGAACTGACCCAGGTGAGGAAAAAGTGTTTGTTCATATGACAAACCTCATGACGTCTCCCACAGACTCTCCAATCTTCGCGGCAAGCTCAACTGGAACTAGTGCAATCTCTATGTCTCACACTGGCTGGGTAAACTGACTCAATTATTGCTGGATCAATGTTCAAATTTTTTTCAAAGGACGCAAACAATAATTTCCCATCGGATACGTGGGTGTTTTTCGCGTATTCCGTAAATATCACCGCAGGACAGCAGAGAATATCACATTTCTATGTCCAAAATCCCGCCACACCATCATTCTATCAAGCATTTCAGAGTCAGCCCAAGGCAGGATTGTACACGATTACTCCAAACTCGACGCTGTATGTTGGGACTGCAACTGACATGACAATGACAGGGGGTGCGAACTATGTAAGATGCTACTGCAAAGTTGTCGCTTGGCTCTACTCAGGAAGTTTTATTGACGCTCAATCCGAGTTAGAAGCCTTAGCATGGCCAGAGCCACGTAAGACCAGCGCGCATTATTTTGGTGGCTAAGTTCTTTCTTAGTTTACTATGAGGACCTCCTCTACCAAGCCATCACAGTTTCGAGCTTCACGATGAGGCGTAAAGATCTGACTGGAACTACGCGAAGTTCCCTTGGGACAAGAGGTAAATGCGTTTGATATTTTTTGGTTGTTGAAGGTATTTCTTAAGGGGACACGTCGACGTCGCCTGTGTCAAGGGTACCTGCAGTGGGAGGGTTTAACATGTTTAAATGCAAAGGAAATGAGTATTTGAGTTATTCTGGACAATCTGTTGATTTGACAGGCGGAATATATCTGGAATTTATGATTCGAGTGCCATCTTCTACCTCTCCTGCTGGACAAAACACCATATTTGCTATACAAACTAGTGTCTTTGGCACAGGAACTCCTTTTTTCCGGGTCGCTTATGATACCACATTTCAGATCTATAGTGAGGTTCTTAACGATGCCGGTGGATGGAATCGATATACAAATAATCATGCTGTCGAACCAGGTGAGCTTGTCCTATATAATTAATTACTAATGAATTGATTATTTCTGTCATCTAGGCTTCTGGAGCACAGTCAAAGTTTTACTTTACCGAGATTATCAATACGGAGCAAGCTATTACAGACTATCAATCGATGTCGACGGATATAACAATACTGCTGTCCTCAGCATTTTATCACCCAATTCACCTGGAGGAACCCCCAGGCTCGATTATCGATTTGATGTTACGATCAATGTTTTAGTGAGCTGGTGCGCTGAGTTCAATGGCGCTTCTTACACAAACTTCGCTCACGCTGACATTGCGATGTTCCGACTAGTAAAGAACCCCAATGCGCTCTATTCTGGATCAAGTACAAAGCTTTTTTTATTTCGTTATTTTCTAATATTTTACTCCACACTAGTTGACTCATGCGAAAGTATACTAGCTACAAGCTCAACCTTGATGTTTTGCACGACATGCTCCAGCGGATTCTTTCGACTAGACTCCACCACCTGTGTGGACTCCTGTCCAAATGGCACTATCGCTTTGCAATCAGGCGATTGCGCAAGCATAGCGAAGGTTTATTCCTTGACCTCATGCAACGAAACAATTCAATGCACAAAACCTCTTCTCTCATGTAGTAAAGAAACTCAGAGTTGTACTTCGTGTACTCAGAATTCTGAGTGTGCTCCTCACACTGGTTACACTGAATGCGTTCTTGGAGCCTGCCGAGGTAGAAGGCAGGTTACTTTCACTTGGGACGAACCATCTTTTTCATTCATCTTGATGCCAGACTCTCCTTTCTTCCTAAATTACCCACCCATAAGTAGCTATCTGAATCTCACAATAAACAACCAAAACACTCTACCTACAAGCATTACTGCGTCTGATGACTACTCGCGAATCGTGATAACGATTCCCAAGACAAAAATGGTCGCAGGGTCCAATAACATTGTTATTCGACTCGCTGACCTAACAAGTAATATGGCCGAATCTGTGATTCTTGAGTCAGGAGAGATTAGCCATGTCTACGTCAAGCCTCATGAAGTTGCGTACGAGTTTACGGCCTACGAACCACCGCAAGTTTTTCGCATGAAGTTTATCGATTACAAGTTCTATAGCGTGAGTAATCTGCACAAATACCTCTATATTAACTTCACGGGATATAATACCCTTTCTTTCAGTGTCAACGAGACGGAGTTGACTCTGATTGACGCTTCGACACTAGAAATCGTTTTGCTTGTGCCAATAAATGAATCGATTTATGATCAAGAGGTGACTATTGACGCTATGTTATGGAACACAAATGGAGTGACCGGAGAACCTCCCTTGACTCCGCTCACAAGCACTGTTATTATCGGAGCTGATGTATCAGGAGACACGATTTTTTATGTCTCTCGCACGGGACAAGTAGCAGCGATGGGGACGGCTGTCCTTTGTTTTGTCTCTGACTCATTAACATTATTCGATAAGAGCTCATACCTCCGATTCTATGCTTTGATGGTGAGAGTATCTCTATTTCGTTACATAAACATATACTTCCACCCTCTTACGGTCGGATTTTTCCAAGAAATGGATCTCGACATCACAACGATTCCAAAGTTTTTTATCACAATGGTTGGCATGGAGATGCTTCGCTCAGAGAGGAACAGAACCATTCTTAACGTAAAGAACAACGTTGGATATTACGACGTATTCTTGCAAGGCTATGGTGGCACGGCCTTGCTGCAAGGCGTGCTACTTCTATCCGGAACCTTGGTTGCAATCGCTCACGAGATAATCATAAAAAAAGCACCAAAGAAGATTTTCTGGACCAAGCACCTTAAAAAGATTTTGGTTTTCAATTTGAACGGCGTTGTAGTCTTGGCAACATGCACGAAACTGATACTAGGGTTATCAATTTACTTCCAAAGCGCGAATATGGGATCTTCATTTGCCAGTGGTAGCTTTGCTGTCGCCTGCATATATGTCGTTGGATTCATAGCCGTTATAATAATATTGATAAAGAACGCGAAAAACCAAAAGGACGAGAAAAACGAGAAATTTTTTCAAAAGGTTGGGGTTTTGCGGCATGATTTCAAAGACACAGTCGGAGGGCGTCTAGCCCCCTTAATTTTTACTCTAGTGCTGCTTCTGGGAGCATTATTCACAGGTGTTGTTGGCGCTTCCGGGAAGGCCCAGGTGGCTGCGCTCACAGTATTTTCTGTTTTTGCCTGTGTCTTTTGGATAGTCGCGCAAAGCTTTCAGAAAAAATCAGAAACAATATTGATGATATTTTCAGAGGTCTGCTTTTCACTTAGTGCATTTCTACTCTGCTACCTTTCGATAGACAGTGTTGATCTCGAGACCAGACTTGCCTTAGGGTGGACTATTATGGTGGTTTTCTCGATTTTTATCGCCGTGAATTTGTTCTACCGTAGCTATGAGTTGATCGCGTTGGTACGCAAAAAATGCAAAGAAAGAAGAGAAGCTGCGGAGAGGAAAAGACAAGCAAATATAAATATGTTTAAGAAAAATATCAAGGGAAAGGGCAGGAGAATTTCAAGAACCAACCGTGATATCCTAAATTTGAGTAATTCAAGCTCCGCGAAGAGTTTCCTGGAAGGAAGCCGAGAGTTTGACCCTGCTGACATCGGTAAACAGCAGCATCTACGATTCCCAAATCAGCTGGAGAAAGATGACGATATTACGAATTGGCATTCATCTGGAAAATCGACAAAGAATCAGCCGGACTGCGATCCAATTCAATCTCCAAATTCCATTCACTTGCTTCATCAATTACAGCCAGGAGCTCAGCAAGAGAGCACGAGGGAGGAACCAATAAAGAGATCTAGTATCAAGTCTACGAAAGAAGCAGAACCGGAGACTTCGGGGCAGACAAAGAAGAAGAAAAGGAGGCGATTCGTTATCGAAGCTGGAGACGAGCAGAAAAATACTAAGTTTTGGAAGATTAAAGGAGGAAAGTAGGAACAATACTTTTTTTCAAGCAAATCGAAGGGATACCCGTTTATTGCTATCATTAACCGTCGTTTATAGACTCTGACCTTCTAATGATATTTCTACTCTTTGAGAGTATTAATAAAAGAGACAGGAAAATTAAGATGACAGCTATTTACTTCAACGTTAATATGCAATGACATTTGCCTTTATTTAATGCATAGCCTTAAAGCGTAAGCAAAGATCCAATCGTCCTATTGTTATTATCAAACTCAAACTCAATACACGGTTGTTCACTTAATGTGAACCAGTCCACTCATTTCATGAACTGTTAAGAGAGATTTCGAGATATTTTTTTTAAAGCAATTAAACTGTAGGGATAAAAATTGAAGCTTGAGAAATAAAAGATTTCGAAATCCTATGCTCCTTCATAAGTCCCTACTACCTTCTTTAAAACACCATAACGAAAGCGTATTGCAGACCATGCAGAGGATCCTCCGCCAGGAAAGACGTCTCGCGTACCTACCTTGCAGATTTTTTAGCAATGAACTTAAAGAAGTCGAATCTGAAACTAAAGCACCTGCAAAAGTCACCGAGTCGAAGAACTACCTCGATTACTTGAAATTTTTCCCATCTTACCTACTCGAAGAGACTTACCCTGCCCCGTACTATCACAAATTTCATAACAGAGAAATATTTTCGACGAAAGTTGATCCTAACCGATTCAAAGCCGCAAAACGTAGCGAATTAGCCATGGGAGTTGTCATGTTTGGAGCTTCAATTTTCAGTTACTTATATATCAATCCTTTGATAATGGGCGTTCCAATATGGTTTCTTTCGGGGAATGTTGTTTCTTACTTCTCTACTCGCCGGATGGAGAGAAAGCTATGCACGAGGCTATTTTTCAATGAAAATGGAACTATAAGCGTGACACTTGCTTCAGGAAGAGAATTTACTTTCAAGGTGGGCGAGAGTATGCTTATTGGTCTGAAAGAATGGAGTCCGTTAGAAGAAAAAGAGGATAACCCAAATAACTACGTAATGATGGCTGATTTTATGGATGTGAAAGGGAAATCGCATATGAATATCCAGTTTATTGTCGACGGAGAGCGAACTAAGATTGAAAATTTGGATCTGTTTAAGGCAATCATCAAAGGCGACGCTGAGGAGGTTGCGAAATATAAATATGTTGGTGAATCTACAGATGAGCAGACCGAAAGCCAGGAGTGACGTTCATTGGTCTAGTGACGTGTGTGTAGTATTACAATAATGCAGTCGTTTATGTGATTAGTAATCATGATCAATTGATGTAGGCACTCTCTCTGTAAACCAAGCGATCAATCTAATGGATTCTAACTTTACAAACAAATAAACATCTTTTTATTTCCCACTTCGCATTGAAGAAATTATTAGCTGATATTTCGTCCGTTCTTGCTCTATTGGCTCTAAAGTACCGTCAATAAGTTCGAGCTTTGCGTTCGTTTCGCTTTTTTTCTTTTCTAACTCGGTTTCCTGAAGAAATGGAAATGATTTGATGATGAAAAGGAGGATGTATAAGAAAAATTACCTCTTCCTCGGTTTTATCGATAAACGATTGGATAAGTTTCAGTTCGGCTTTGAGTTTTTCAAGTCTATCCATGGCGTCTTTCTTTTGTTTTTCAAGCTCTTGTTTTATCACTTGTTTTGAAGCCAGATCTTTTTTGATTTGCTCTCTCGCCTGATTATGGGTAAGAGACATAAGAGAGAGGACAACTCTTACTTCTAAAGTTTCTACACGTTCTTCCTTCAAGATTTTGTATCTCATTTCACAAATTTGAAGATCTCTTTTATATTTTTCAAGAAGTTCTTTCTCTGATTGCCCTTCCTTTTCTTTAGGGTTGTCTGGCTCGTTTGGATCAAGCTATTTTTTGGTACAGGTTTACCACGTTTGTTGTGGTTCATCCAATAGAGGAAAGCAAACTTACATCTTTGTATTTATCTATCAAATGCTTGTTATTTGTGTACACACAAATCATATTCTGCAATGAGAGATTCAAGGCTTGCGATTGTATCTAATGGAAATCGTCGTATTTGACACCCACAAAATTTAATTTTACTTGTTTTCGACAAACAGGGCATTTCTTCTCACCATTCTTTGTGTGAGTTTGCATGCAAGCGCGACTGTAAATTGCCAATCGAATTTCAGTTTCATTCTCAAAAAATATTGGTACCAAAATGTGTGTCCACATGGAAATAAAAGAATCGGTGAACGAGCTGGAGGTAACATAATGTCCTTTAGTAATGGTATGTTAAAAACACATGAGTTTTCCGTAAATGTACCAAGCAGATTGGACAGTTGTTAGATTCGATCTCTTCTGCAATTGTCCTAGCCGTAATTTGTGACTCGCATGCATGATAGAATACTCACTTCTCTAGCTTGAGGACTTGGCGCTGATTTGCACTTGGATTTGATCCTTTTTCCATCTCATTTCTTAGTTTTTCCGTCAATTTGATAGTAATTTCATTCAGCAGCTGTAAGTTTGATCAGACATTTCTTCAAAATAAGAATTATGAGTCTACTTTGCCTTTATCAGCTAGATAATTCGGGTTAAGCTAAACTCTGAGGAAAGATTTACTTTTTAGATCATCTTCATTGATTCCAAGCTCTAATTAGAGAATTATTTTAGCTTGTTTCTGTACAAGAGTCGAGTAAGAGGAAAAATTACCTTTTGTACTGTGCTCAAATTCTCTTTCTGCCATCCATTTTTGCCTCTGCCTTCGCAAAGCCTCTCTCTCCTCCATTGCTTATTTTATTTATATCTAATTTGAAAATGTACTATTTTGTATCGAATAAATTTGTTCTCTATTCTACCTCCTTTTTTCATAAAATAAAATAAGGGATAATTGATAGACAGGCGTTCTCCTTCATGTGGTTTCTTTGCAATCTCACCTAGGAAAAAGCACTCATATTACTAATTGAGTTCTGTCAAAGTTAAACAATCCGCTTAGATAAGAAAAAAGTACACATTGCACTTGGAAGAGTCCCATCTTTGGATGTAATTTATACTATACTTGATTGTTAAGAATGATCACAATTAGCATTCAGCTATTTCAAGGAACTCAATACTATCTATATCATCATAATTTCTTGCTCATAGATGCACAAAAATGTAATCTTTCTTTTAACTATTACTCAATGATTCCCTATTGCAAATTAAATCAAATGAGCGTATTACCCTCATCATATCAACCAATTAATTATATAATATCATTGTCCTAATTAATATTGAGATTTCGCCTTTACCAAAACCAATTTCAGCTCACTTGCTTTTTGGCTTTGATTCCCAGTATTGAAATTCGCCGTTTTTTTCTTCTCAGCCGATTTATTTCGCTCATTAGCCTTTAACTGACTCGTTCTCAGATTTTTCAGCGGAGAAGCGGTCAGTTTCTTTATTGCTCTATGGTCTAGTACCTGCTTCCAGGAATCATTGAGTAATAGTTAAAAGAAAGATTACATTTTTGTGCATCTATGAGCAAGAAATTATGAT
>ENA-UOTZ01000958-UOTZ01000958.1-compost-metagenome-genome-assembly--contig:-NODE-958-length-22271-cov-27.805668_pt1 | contig 22271 bp, 12 predicted proteins | sample MGYA00238144_ERZ746983 | MGnify/ENA primary metagenome ERZ746983 (study PRJEB28759, sample SAMN06268863) | compost metagenome | isolation source: single cell | place: USA: California, Emeryville, Joint... | reverse complement strand
AATAGTCCTCTTATGTCTCTATCCCTCAAGTACTAAAATCCTCAAACTATTATTGCTTTTCTGCTACCAATATTAAATCAATTTTCTATGAAAAAATATGACATTGAATCGGCGTAGAAAAAGTATTCGCAATTAATAAGACAAATTCCTGACTTAAAACTAATTCTAAAATTGTGCTCTTTTTATAAAGTTGTCGTACCATTGTCTAATGTAAAATTAAATCCCTTCAGCAACTTTTTTGTATTTCCCAAAAGTAGGAGAATTTTTTGAATAAAACTGACTTCTATTCTCATTCTATAGTGATTTCCGCTTTCTTGAGGCAAAAAATATTTGACGCAGTATTCATAGATCAAAGGAGTCTCAATGACTAGTGTCTTCTCGAAAAAGAGATAATGACAAGGATCGGAGGGCTGAAATATTCATACTTTCTTCGATAAATTTGTTCCTATATCAAAAACTCACTTAAAGACTAAAATGCACCTCTTCAGCACTGAGCTTATTCACTTCTTTGATAAAACTTCGACTCAGTCTACAACAACAGAATCTGGATCATACCTAGCAAAGCACCCTCTGTGTTAATTATAGTTTTGACCTGTGAACTTGCCAAAGTATACAATAAATACACTAGTAGTATGACAGTAAATCGTTTTTTTAATTCATTGACTTATTTTAGTAACTTTTCAATTTTCTCTTTCCAGCTAATAAGGCCATCAGAGGGCAAAAGAGATTTATTTCTACTCAATTTTCTTGTATTTTTCACATGCTTGTTTTTATTGAGATCGATCAATTCAGAATCCTCAAGCTCAAATAAGTCCTCCTTCTGGTTAGAATTATTGGTCTCTTTGATGTTTTTGATTTCTCTTGAAGAAGTTTTATTCTCTTTATCGCCTAGATGTGCTCTGATCATCCTTTCAGCGGCTGTTTGGTCAACGATTAGTGGGTTTTTTCTTCTGTCCTCTTGAATTAGGATGACCTCCTGCACCTTTTGCATATATTTCTGAACAAGCTCCTGAAATCAATCAGTCGTGAGAGTCCATAATAAATAGAACGTGAGGAATTACCATCTCCTCATTGATTTTATGGTATTCGAAAGATAGCCCGTTTGTCTTCATATAAACTAAAATCGTCGATTATCATCAGATATGAGAAGGCAGGATGCTTTGAAATACTGTAATAAAGCGAATTCAACAAGTAAACAAGGGCGACATTAATTTTTGCTTTTTCTGTCAGAGAGATTTGCTCCGATAGCTCGAATAACGATTTGCAATCAAGAAGAGGCTTTAAAAATTGCTCAAAATCTTCGAATGTTTCGAGAAATTCTTCGAATCGCTTGTTTGTAACTTCAGTCTCGTCCATTTTGCTTTTTTAAAAATTATCTTACACTCCACAAAAAACCGCTTACTTTAAGAAGAAAACTTAACAGATCTCAATTAATTAACTTTATTGTCCTCGAAAAAATTGAGAGGTTGAAAAACATCAATTCAAGGCCAGCATCTATCAAATAAGACCAGCTTGAATTTAAATCCTATGGTTTGGACCTCAATCTCAAAATTCCATTCAAAAAGACAAAATTTATCATTAAGACTATCTATTCATTACATATCAAACAAATACGGTTCAAAATAAAGTTAAACTACATTGCCAAATCATTGCATCTATAAACTATTTCCTAGAACATGCTTGGAACTTAAGCTGGAAGTTTTGCAAATCTGCACTACAACTCGTTTATTACTCAAAATCGCCTCATCAGAGAAAAATCTAAGGGCTCGTTTGATCAGCGTCGCCTTCTTGATTATCTTGTTACTAATTCGATAGTACGCGACCCAGTATACGATCGTTGACACATTCATCGCGATAACCAGCACGAGATTCAGTATTTTATTGTTCTTCTGTGCGTCATCGCTTTGGCTCGTCAGCTGCTCTGTTAAAAACGTCTGTAGGTTTTTATCTATGTAGAAATAGGTAGCAAATATATCAATAATCTCAATTCTCTCTGAGTTTAAGTTATATTCAAGCGTCCCAGCAAGTATTTCGTTCTGCTGCATCACAATCCGATCTTTCAATTTGCTTTTAAAAGCCGGATATCCCCGACTCGCTGCTCCTTCAAAGATTTTTTGGCAATAATCAATCAATACAGTTCCTGCGTTGAAAAACAATTTGCAAAAATCTCCTTGGTAAAGCTCTGAATACCATTGACTCTCGCTTAGGATCTTCGCCGTCAGCATATCATTGTTTGATGACTTTCTCATAAAACTATCAAAACTCGTCTGCATTCGAGATAGCGCTGCTGCCGTTCCGTTCCAAGCCTGGCCATGGAGTTGCCACTGCTCGACGATATACAGCTGTCTGGCGAGTAGTTCTGTCCCGTAGAACCTTTCCTCAGAAAAATCGTTCTCTAGGCTTAAATGAAGGGAAATTTTGCTTGAAAAGCTATTCAAATCCATCCGCAGAAAAACTATGAGAGCAATATTCGCTGCTAAATAGAGGAAAATCCAGAAGGATGCTTTTGATTTCTCTTTCTGCAAGAAATTCGTGCTTGCTTCCTGAGCTCTCGCTCGATGGGTGTACCCAACTGTCGATCCCAGTCTCATTTTCTGTTCTATCAGATCTTCTGTGTGTTTTGCGGAAGCGAGAATATGCGGCTCGAAGCTTGAATGGATTTGGTTAATTTCGCTCTTGAGCAGTTGGAAATTCGTGAGGATTCTCCTGTGGCTTTCGTAGAAAAGGTGGTTGAAGTTTCTGAGCCAGTAGATGCTATTGTAAGTCAAATTGACCATTTTAACTGATCTTTGGATTAGAAAGAACACTAAAATGGCGAAAAGGGACGTCACGACGATGTTCACAATGAAATAAGCTTCATTTGTTGACAGATCTAGGATCTGAGCGAGCTGATCTGAGTTCTTTTGTAATACGCTCAGGCTTGTTTGGTTCGTGACAAGATTGTTGGTCACGCTTTGTAGTACAGCGATCGACGAATGGAAGTCGTTTCCATTGCTTAAATGAGCCACACGGAGACTGCTTCCGATCAATAGAGAGAAATACGTCAGAAATTGCAATGTTGTAGGTTGGTCGTTCAGTGAAATGCTGATCTCCTGAGCGTATACATTGAGGAAACTATGGGAGTCGTATACGTCCGGCTGAAGGATCAGATTATTCAAAAAAGACTGCGTTTCGTTGACGACAATCATCATAAACGAAGCCACGTTCTGGTAAAAATTAGTGTAGACCTCGGAACTGAACGCGGGGACTGTCGCCAGCTCTTGCTCTGTCGTTGTCGCGTTGATGAATTCGAGAAGATAAGAGGACGCAGCCATCTCAAAAGAAAAGGTCTGGCTGGGATAGTAGAGGTTCACATATAGGCTTTTTTGATTGATCTCATCATTGAAATCGTAGACTGAGACTATAGAGAGAATTTGCATTACGACGGAGAGGAGAGCTAATAACGCGGCTAGATAATGCGCGAATCGATCGAGTCTGCTGCTCTTGAATTCTTCGAGACAGCGGTTGAGGTTCATATGTCGCGCAGCTGCTTCGTTCGATGAAGAAATTGTGCTGGGCTGTAGAGGCTGTATTCGACCTCCCTTGCTGCCTTTTACCTTGTTGTGTTCAAAGTTTACAGTTGATGATAATATTCGCTCTGACCTGTCTGAAGAAGAATAGTTTCTAATGGCAGTGGTGACATTCAGCGGGCTTGCGTCAAAGGTTCGCTGAAGTATTGATTCCCTTTTCTTGTCAATGTATAAGTCAGAGAGCTCAACGACGATGAAAACTTCAGGGTTTTGAAACAGCGGCAATTTTTGAATTTTGCATTTACAACTGAATTCTTGCGTTTCCAGCGAAAGTGTTCTTGGATGGGCATGAAGCTGAATGTCATTTGGAGATGAAAACATGCTTGGCTGCATGCGATTTGTGGTGATCTGAGTAGTCATGGTATTATTGTGAGAAGGAGCAGAAGTAATCTGAGTATTACTCCGACCTAAAACGACCGTCTGATGTCCGAGCCCCTGAAATTCTTTGGTTTGAATCAGACTCGGCCCGAATGAAAACCTACTGCCCAAAGCAGTGCTGCTACCGTGGTTATGAGTGCTAAACGTCGGGATTCTCTGGACTGGAGAAGAGAATAATAGCTCTCGCTCGGGAGAATGGATCGATTTTTTCTTCTGGCTTCTTTCTGGAGACGCGCTGAAAAGCGCCTGAACGTTTGTAATTGTGGAGGAATCTGACTCTTTCGAGGAATCCTTATGGCTGCTATTCTTCTCAAAGAGATGGTAAGAACTCTTCCTCGGTTTCGTTGTTATTTGTTTATTTAGTGGCGACCGCTTCTTCTTCTCGACGAGTTTGCGGATCGTTTTCTCGTTGAAAATAACGGAGGTATCGAATACATGCATCAGCGATCCCTGCTCTTTTATAAGTTGATGAGGCGACATTTCATTGATTTTTTCATTCAGTTTATCATAGTAATGCCGAATCCCTTTGATGAAATGATCAACTTTAAACAAATTCGAATTGAAAAGTATCGAATCGATCTTGAGCTTCTGGATGAGGTCTAGCGTCATTGAGTCAATGAAACCGAGGCGGTCGGTGAGGATATACTGGATAGTTTCTTTGCTCTCTTTCAGCATTCCAAGATACTGCATCCCTTTTTCAATAGTAAACACGGGTTTCACAAGAACATGAACTGGAATCATATGTCCAAGGGTATGTCTCGCAAACATTTTCCGCATTGTTCGAAAAAGCGTCGGATTGCCATGCGACTCGAATCGTCTCATGTAACGATTATGGTGCTGCGCGATGGTAGTGGGAATTATTTTATCAATTTTCTGCGTGAGCAGCTCGCTCTGCACATATCCCAGCATCGTCACGAGACTCTGGCTGACGTATTGAATCACACCGAGCTTTTCGCGCTCTCCACTTATCATGATTAGTCCGGGGTCTGAGGAAACGACTTGCTCGAGCTTGCGGAACATTTTATTGCTGGCTTCGAAGCGGATCATGCTGCATTTGATTCTCTCAGCGACTTTTAAATACTCATACGCGTCCATTTTATTCAAGATAACCAGGTTGTATAGCCCAAAAACGAACAGCGACCCCATCTGCTTTGAGCACGCTGCATGTAACTCGCGAAAATGCCGCTCTAGATATCGATTAGCTTCGTGTGATTTTACTATCTTGGTTAATACTCCCTCCTTATTGGCTTTATCCTCGCAAAGCACCTCGAAAAACTCAATGTTTCGCTTCAACGCGTTCTCGAAATGAGTCAATAGCTGCTCGTATTTTTGCGAAATTTGTAATGCTTTAACCAATTCAAGGTTGTTTGTGGCATCGTTGCTGTCGTTATTGAACAGCCACATGTAGTTTTGAATCTCGTTCATCGTTTTGAATATATAATATTGGAATTTGACGCCAGTGGAATGGTTTCTTGCACAGGAGAGATAATAAATCGATTTAGGGATATTGCCCAGATACCTGATTAAGAAGTTCGAGAAAGCGAGATTGAGGTGAGGAGAGTTCGGGTATTTTTTGAGGAAGTGGTGGAAGAGGTTCTCAACATAAAGGACCATTTTTGATTCAAACACATCACAATTCCAAGAATTTATCATCGTAGAGCCATTGTCATAGCGATCCTTGTTTAATCTCGGTGCTTGAGAACAGAAACAATCAGGCCTTTCGCAGTTCATTTCGTGGTGGATGTAAACAGAGAGGAGAATTATATCGTACTCGCTTCGTGAGACTGTCTTATTAACCACCTTATGTAGCAAAAAGGAGACATAATAATATGCTTCCCTCGCTGTTTTGATGTCTTTTCCGTAATATTTCACCGGAACTGCATCTTTTCTGGAGATCAGCACGATAAGAGCCTTCGCGATGATCGGAGCTGCCATTATGGTGATTAGTAAGGGGTCATAGTGCAAGGTGAGGTCAGATATTTGGATAATTGCGGAAGAAAGCGTGAGAACAAACGTCAAGCTGGCCATGATAGCGAGGAGTTTATTGAGCGTGTCGTTGTATAATACGCGCGTGAAATATACCAGGATGATCATGGTTAGGTGATTTAGCGCTTCTAGGGCCAAGATCACGCCAAAAAGATCTCGATCGGCTAAGAAATGACGGAGTACGAGTGTAACGATCTTAATCACACCGCATATTTTCTTAAAATCGTCGTTTGCTCCAGCCAAAGCATCCCTTTCGTCCACTCTAATCTCATTGTAGAAATATGCGGAGTTAAAGAAGATGAATAGTGCTGTTAGAATGTTCAGGAGAGTAAAAACAAGCATGATGTGAGTGATTGTTGTTGCTGTACCTTGGGTAATTTGCGTGTTTATGAATAAATACATTGCTCGGAAGCTCACGTGGAAAATCGGCAAGAGAAGGACCCAAAAAAAGCATGAATGCAGCATATTGAGCACCTTCCAAGGAGTTTCATAGCGAAAGCTCTTCCGTGTGAGATCAGAGCACCAGCAATAAGCAAAACATGCGAGGTAAATGATATTAAATGCCATGAGTACGCTGACGATTACGTAAATAAAGCGCGTTTCTGATTGAAATGTGAGTTTGGTAGAGAGACCGACCACTGTGAAATATTCTGTAACGATCCAAACGATATAGTTGTCAAAAATTGTAAGAGAGTTTTTGATGAGTGGGACGGTGTGGAGAAGGTCCAGCAGTTCCATCCACCAGAGGGAATACATGAGAATAACGTAAGCGCAGGCTAAAGTGAATGAATGTGATTTGAATTCAGAAATTCTGGAGCTGAAGATGAGGTATTTTCTGAAAAAATTAGGTTTGTGGCTGCTGGTAGATTCGTGTTGGAATATTCCGCTTTCCATTTGAGGGTCAAGTTAGTGTGCGATAGTAAGAAGGCAGAAGTAGTATCTAATATTAGGTTATAAGCGGAAGAAGAACCTCTGCTGCTTTTATTGTTTTTAATTAGTTTCACGTTAAAAGCTATTTGTTAAGGTGATAAATTTATTGAACTCATTGATTAGGTAATTACCATCTGAAATACACGTAACATTAAAACGTTGAACAATTTTGGTCAGGCGAAGAAAATATTAGGCACTCTCAGCTGGTTTTGGTTAGACCTTGCTTTGATGCTTCAATTGAGGATTGTTGCTGGGGTTGCTTGTAGCCGTATACCCAGAAATTGCTGGGATAGTGTTTTTCTCAGTGGTTTTAGTCGTTCTAAGATGGGAACTTTCATTCAAAATGTTCTATTCTTTTTGAAGCAGTTAATAACTCCAACAGTTTCTTCAGGATGAGGATAATCCTTCATTTGCTAAAGATACTTTAATTCCAATTGAAAACGAAGTCAGGCATCAATCTGGTTCAAGATTTTGCGAAGGAAAAAAAAATATTTCGTTTTCGTGGATAATTCAGTGCTCCTCCGATTCTAATACCTCCATCTATCTCCTCTAACTTTTCAAACTACGAATATTAACTCCTAATCTCAATATCTTATTTTTTTGAAAAATATTGAAGAAGGTTGGCTTCAGATATTCATTCACTGATATTGCTTATCTCTCACTGCTCATTAAAAACTAGAGAATAGGCAAACCATACGATCATACAAATGAATCAAAACGCACATTCCTCGGAATCAACCCCTCGAGTCAACGATCATATTTTCTTTAAAGCGACCTTCAATTGCTATTAGCCGATTTAATAAGAACTTTTAAGCGCCTAATTATTAAATATCCGTTGGCTTTATTGCTACACAGCTTTAATTCAACATTTGAAAGCAATTCTTCCCAAAATGCTGCACCATATAGACAGAAGCCTAACATCAGATCGTCATCGATCAAATCTCGAGCCTCACACCAAGCATATCCCACACTCAGATTTCTTTGCTTCTAGCTTAAAGGAACTGCATCAGAGAATCAGCAAAGTTATCAAACTAACCGAGCCTTACTCTCTTATTTACAAGGAATTAGAGGACATATTACTGTTCATTGAAACTAAGGAAAGTTATTTCGCAAAGTTCGAAGTCGATGAACCTTACAGCCATGAGAAACCTTCGAAACTCAGAGATATCTTGAAGAAACATCACCAAACCAAGCCAATCTATACTGGAGAATCGCTTGACGATTCCGTTACTGAAGATGATACAGTGCAAAACTTCCGCAAGCAAGGCAGAGAGCTTATTAATGAATACAAATCTGTGCTTGGCGAGATGAAGAGCAGAAATCAAGCTTTAAAATCGCTTTATCAGCAACCCGACTCTATTTCAAGCCCTCAATCAATCGCGCCTAACCAATGGAAACCTGGATTTCTTTCTCCTACAAATTTCCCTGTCCCGTCAACGAAATTCGCTTTCTCTCCAGTAGGACTCGTATCATCCCCTGTATACCAGGCAATGGCGAGCCATTCTAATAGGGAAGCCCCAGTAAACAGAGAATCTCCGAGCGTAAAGCAGCAAATCCCTACTTACAGCGAAGTGTTGTTGAACATCGAAAAATTCATGCGTAATCTCGATCAACGCACCGCTGGCCAAAGCAAAAGAATTGAGAGCATTACCCAGGAGATCGACGCGTTGAAGCAGCAAATGCAGCCGTACAAGCACATAAGCGAAATGAGAGACATCTCGGACAAGCTCGAAGCACAACGCGAGCTTCTTCAAGAAAAATTCATCAGAGAGAACCCAGAGACGACTACTAATGTTGCAACAAAGCAAGACGTGCAAACTGCAAGGCTTCCCGAGAGGAAGATTGATCCAGCGGACCTCGCCGAGCAGATTCACACAAAAGCAGCTCAGCTTGACGAAATTCACAACAATTTTGACGAATGTTCAAAACTTCTTGTTCGTAAACGCTTGGAGCACACTTTTGCCAAGGAAAATGGGCAGCTTCTCCAGAAGAGCATAGAGCTAGAACGCTCGGTCACTCCGATTGGTCGAGTCTCAGAGAGACAATCGCATGAGAGGTTTTCGCACACTCCAACAAATCCTGGTGATTTTGACGTCCATGCTGCATTAGCGAGGAGAGAGCTCAGAATGAAGAATTACCAAGAGCGAGAAGAAAGATTAAAGAGAGGAGCTGGGGCTATAACAGAAGAAGAAAAGGAGAGGGATGGTGCGTTACCTACCATCCGTGAGGATCTGAGCATGACTCAGACTCTCAAACGCAGTGAAAATCAAAGAAGTTTCATTGATTCGCAAGCCGTGGAGATCAAGGTGTACTATGGTTCGAAGATGAATTCCGCTGCGAAAGGAGATGACGAGTTGGCTTCAACAAAAAAAAGCTGCTTATCTAGAAGAGGGTTTAGCAGCAAAGAGAACTCTGGAAGTAAAGCGGAGAGGAGAATAAGGTTTGCGGATGAGGAGGTCGATAAACGCGCCCTTAAGTTCGATGAGATTGAGGTGTCAAAACCGCTGGAAGACCAAGACATCAACAAGCAATACGCTTCAAGACGTCCGCAAAAGAAAGCTGCATTAAAAGGAGAAATTTCTCAGCTGGACAAAGAAATTAAACTTATCTCTCAGCTCCTGAATTCAGCGCTGTTATCAGAGAAAATCAGCGCTGAAGTCAACATTTGAGATGAAATCAACCTTCTTTGAAAAATTACTAACAATTTTGAATTTTTGATTGCATGTTATTAAAATGAAAGAGATATATATATAACATCTTGCATGAATTGATAGCTAATAAGAATTTCATCCGATAATGTTTTTATTCTACCTAATTTGCTCATAGCTTTTTTTCTCTCTCTCAAAATAAGCTCTTTCACTCAATATTTCAATATCTCTGTCTCTTACCTTGAAAACAAGAGCCTGGATAATAAGTATCAGGATGTAAGCTCATTTTGATAAGCCAGCAAACTTCTTTTACATACATGGCCCGTTCTTGATTTTTCAGCCATCTCACCTCATTCAGAAATAAATTTTTCGAGAAATTGGTCTGTTAAGGCATGATATCAATTTACATCATTATCATATGCACAAAAGGTTCAAAGAAATTCGTTCTGTGCTCAACAATAAATGCTTCTCCCTAAATAGTCCCAATACTATTCCACTTCATGCATTCAAAAAGCAATGTTTTCCTTCTGTTAATCGATATATGTACTCATCTCACATGTATTCTTGCACTATTGGTTTTTCTTCTTTTTTCACCGTTTCCTTGATTACTTCTTTCTGAATAACTGGAACAGGTGTCTCTGGTTGCTCCAGCTCTTTATTGAGACCAAGTACTTTATCTCTGAGCTCTTTTTCTTTGCGATTGATTCGTTCTTTTTCTTTATTCAAACATTCATTCATGTTTGTGTATTGCGCTGTGCAGCCTTGCAAACTGTGTTTCATGTAAGAGAGAATATTCAAGATTGGAGGTTACTCTAGTTTTCTTCTTCGATTCTCCGCCGCAACCTTCTGAAGACTTAAACAATACTGGAGTTCGCATGCCTGATCTCTACAAATTAACTCTGCGACTGCACTTGTTGTTATATTCGGCGAATGTTTTATCTGCCGTATAAACGGATTGTCTGTTTTGCAATATGAATACAATTCGAGGTAATGCTTTGGTTTTTCTCGGGCTTTCATATCCTTTCTGACTTCCTGCCAGAAGCGGTTGGTATGGAGCGGGTCAGCATTCAGTTTCTCTTTATATTTCTGCCAGTAATCCTCTGTCATTTCCCTGCCCTTGAAATAGTTGAAATACCTTTTTAATTTTTTATTTGAGGAAACTGTTCAAGATTTCGTGAGTATTAGAGTAGGAAAAATTTAGCTGTGCTTTTCTTTGCTAAAGAAATGTTAATCAAATGAATTTTCCAGCTTGTGTTGTGGATGAGACCTGAACTAAATTAGTTGCCCTTGGATAGGCGAAGTAACAAGGCACAGAATACTGCTATAATTTCACATTTAACATGAAGTCTATAGAAGTTTATGTAGAAAGAGCCGAATTAACTACCTACCAATAAGACTCTATAAATGAAATGTAATTTTTAAATAATTGAGAATTGATCACGTAAGAAGGAGACCGGTGGAAATGAAATGAAAGGTATGATTAAAAATGAACTTACTCTGATTTTTAGATTAATTGCTGGACGAATCGATCTTTCTAACGAAAATTTAATTCACTTAAGACTATTCAAGAATCTTTGAAATCTTTTCGAAATTGAAATGGAAAACTCAGAAAAGCCATTCCAGGTCTTAGTTCCATCCCAAAATCGTATGATTTAATTACATAACTAGGTCTGCATATGCGGAGGTGGCAACACAGGACATTTCAGTGCGGCTGTTATCGGAAACAATCCAAATGTCATCGTCAATGTTTTTACAAGAAAACCTGCTGAATGGTCCAAGGAAATTATTGGCTACACAAACGAATCTCCTTGGAAAGACAGAGGCGATATCATAGGTAACACCTCTGCCTAAGGGAGATCCAAATTTTGTTAACATGGTGTTAGGAAAGCTGAATATTATCAGTGACGATCCCAAAGAAGTTGCTGAAGGTACCAGACTCTTCATTCTCTGTGGACCTGCATATTCCGCGCAGCCTATCCTCGAAAAGCTCGCTTCTTTTGTCGAAAAGAATTCTTACGTAGGAACTGTTTTCGGTCAGGGTGGATTTAATTGGCTAGCGAAGTTCATCTTCGGGCAAAGGATCAAGAGCGATAATCTCACGATATTTGCGTTGCAGAACGTGCCTTCTATCTGCAAGATTAAAACTTACGGACAGTCGGTGAGAATCATAGGACCAAAAGATACGCTGTAAATTATGAAAATTAAATATAATGATCAATCATAAAATAGACCTCTAGTTTGCATGCAAAAGGATAAGAAAGAAACCATCTCTCAGCTAATAAAGGAACTATATGGGATCCAGGTGAATGTGCTTCCAAATTTCCTTTGTGCAACTCTGACGCCATCGAACCAAATTCTTCATCCAGGTAAGCTACGCTCTATATTAATTGAGTTAATAAGTGGTCTGTTGGTAGCTAGAGTATATGGCGTGTTTAAAGACTGGGATGGGAAAACGCCTTATGATGAGAAAGAGCTGCCATTGATTTATGAAGACATGGATGATTTTTCTGCTGAGTGGCTGGTTAGGTTAGATAACGAGATCCAGGCTATCAAAACAGCCATCACTAAAAAATACCCTGCGGTTGATCTTTCAGCTGTGCTTCCAATGCAACAAAGGGTCATCAAGCACTACGGAGACCAAATCAAGGATAAATCTACAATGAAGACGGTGTTCAGTACTAACTCTGCTTATGCGAGTTTGAAGTTTCCGTTGAAGAAAGTCGAAGGAGGTGTCGTTCTTGATGTCGAATCCCGTTTCTTTTGGGAGGATATTCCTTTCGGGCTGGTTATTTTGAAAGATATTTCCAATATGCTAGGGCTGAATTGTCCTTCTACAGATTTCTTGATAGAATGGCATCAGAAGTTCATGGGGAAGAAATTTATAGAAAACGGGAAACTCGTTAAGGAGGCACTCAAAGACACTGGCGCCCCATCTCGCTATGGAATTAAGACTATTGATCACTTAATTAGCTCGGAAGAAAACTAAGTTTCGAACGAAACTATGCTTATAGAATCTCGCGTGTTTTATTATTTTTCAATATGAGAGAGCCGTTTTACGACTCAAGTGTATGTGATAACCGTAAATGGACCTGCTTTGATCTATGCGAAATAATGTTCCCAAGCGTGCATTTAATACTTCATTCTTGATGTAGGAAGCAACGAAATATTTATACCCCTGAAAGCAGTTAGTAACTATGATATCTAACTAAAGTGCAAAATTTGCGGTGTTCAGGAAAATCTAAGCTAACATGCAACGAGAGGACCATACTGTTCTCCAAGTTAAATTTTTGCGAATCTTGATAGTGCGAGCTGTTAAGAATTCTCATTAAAAATAAAAACCCAATTAACCAAATCAAAAGTTTTTTTTGGCGCGACCACAAAGAATGAGATATCTTAATTGCAACCCATGTTTGCGTGCCTAAATTACAGAAGATGTTCCTCTGGTATATAAACATTGAGATGCAATATCAGCAGTAGAAAATTAGTAAGTCATTTTGAGAATTGCAAAGATATCATTTTGAAACATTAATTATGACTGGAAAGTCGAAGTATTATGGTAAAATACATTCACACTCTCGCAAGACTAGGACTTTTTGGCGAGTTGTAATGTATTGCATCCATCACTTTTCAAGAGAGCCACTTTTTGTGTTTTTTATTTACATGGAGGCAACTGTGAATCAAAGGGTTAGCTTAAACGATGAGAATATGAAATAAACTGATTCGAGAGATCATAAGGGTAAATTTGGCAGCAATTTCGTTTGTTCAATATCGAAGTAGCATGCCAATTCTTTCTGACAGTCCACATAGAAAACGAATTTTAAGTAATTTTCCTCACTTGCCGATCTTTAAAATAAATTAATTAATAGTCTTACGCTAAGAAGACATTAGGTTATTCCTCTCTTTTAGCCAAAAGACCATCAAAACCTTACTTCCAACTCACACTATCCAACGGAAACATGGGTTGTGTCGTTTCTCGCAAACAAAGCTTGAACGTGAAGTAAATACCTCACTTTTCTTCTTTATTTCCAGCAATTTTCCAAATTTTTTGATTGCATCTGACCTTCTCCTTCTCAGCATCGCAACTACTCCGAGAGATAAACTCTTAAAGCCAAAGAGGCGTTCACAGTCAGAAAAAGACAGCAAAGATCGGGCATTTCCTTCCTCTTCTGCCATTGATGAAGAAGAGGAAGAACACGGCTCAGAAAGGGGCAGCAGAGCAGATTTTGCAATCCCAAAGTTTAAGAAATCAACAAAAACTCATCGCCTAAGCGGACAGAAAGACCACGACAGCATAGAGAGTCATATCAAAGAGCAATTTATCTATTTCAGAATGGATTCTGTCACAAAAGGCAGCAAAAGACAGAGCGAAACCACCAATACTATTTTTCAGAGAGCAGCATCGATCCGCACACTGAGGGACCCTTCATTTAGCGAATTTTCCTTCAAACATAATATGGATTCTTCCTGTGAAAGAGACGGCGAGAGCTTAAACTCGCAGCCTTCGTCGCGCCGCAACATGGGAAGCGCGAGCAATCGATCTGCAGAGCAGTCAATGCAGAAATTTGATGGACCGAGCTTTGGAGGACTGCGCAGAACTGCCACACCTAATTTTAACAAACCTAGGCCATCAGCATTTTTAATGGAAAAAAGATACTCAATGAGGAATCTTCGAGTAGGCAATAGCACCGATCGGCAGATTTCGTCAGCAACATCAATAATTCCGCACGATCTGAAAGAGCAGGTTCCCCGTGAAACTGGTATTACATTAAACGCAATAAATAAACCAAAAGGGACAAATTCATTGTCTATTGATGATACTAGCAACTCGTTATACCCGGAAGCAGAGGGAAAAAGGGCGGGCAACAATATTTCTAATAATATTTCTGACAAATGGTTCGATTCTCCTGAAGCGACATTGAAATCAGAGGATTTCACGAGTCCTTACCGGAAGAACTCACCGAAAAAACTTAGCAAGAAGATCGCTATAGAAACATTGGGGAAAATGCTTCATACCAGTCAGGAATCGCAATTGTCAGAACTTGGGAAAACTGCGGGTTTTATTACGACAGTGACAAGTGGAGAAATCCAATGTAATGAAACAAAAGAGGTTCCGAAGCCAAGCGCAGCAGATAGCGAAGCTACTAAGCAAAAATTGAAGGCATTTGAGCAGCAACTTTCGCCACCCAAAATATTACCACAAGCAAATGCAGTCGAGAAAGAAAATGAGAACAATACAAAAGAACCTGAGCAGAACCTCTCAATAACGAATACAAATCTCAATCAGACCACGGCTACGAGCGCTGACGTCCTAGGACTCACGAAAGACACTTCAGTAGGTTCTAAAACAGAGCAAAATCCAATGAAAATTCAGCTTCCTTTTATTAGACGAGTTGTTGATCCTATGAAATCGCAGCGTCCAACTGCTTGTTTCGCTGGTGACATTATAAGTGGCATTAGTGTAGGATCTATCAAAGAATCTCCTCACAAAGACCTGAGCCAAGCACAAGAATCGCCAATGCAAAAGAACTCTTTCCAGAAGAAACTTTTCCCTGGGCAACTGTCTGTTCAAGCCAAATTCACGAAAAATCTCTTGGATTTGTTGAAAGATCAGCCTGAAGACTTCTCACCTGTCCTTCCTCTCAGTCATAAAAACCGCCAACAGTCTAAAAATTCTAGGAGTGATCTGTCTGAACGGAAGAACACCGTGCAATCGATTGATTACGGAAACTCTCAGACAACTTTACCAACTAACTTGCTGACAATAACACGACAAGACACCCTCACTGAGACCAATCCACCGAAAAACCCTGTGCTTTTCCCAGTGAAACTCCTCCGAAAAGGAACCCAGGAAACCCTTCCTGGAGGGGCGTCGCCATTGACTCTGCATAATCGACTTTTCGAGCAGGAGTACAATTCAAGACATCTGCCACAAACAATGAGAACTGACTATTCGACGTTTCTTGACAATCGCACTATCTATAACCCTGGGGATGACATCTCTGCGATAAATATCACGAAGTATGCTTTCAATTACGACAACGAGGACATTGAGTTCGATGAAAACGCTGTAACATCCAACAGTCGTTCAATTATCCCTCAAGGACTGCTGAACCAGAGCAGCATCTCTAATCGAGAGTCAACACCGCCAATCCGGTTCGACAACGGTTTAGGGTTTAACAGAAAAGACAGTCTAGCTTCAACAGGAAAAAACACCAATACATACAAAGGTTATCAGCCAAACGATGGGTTTGAATCGCATTTACAACAGATGGAAGAAGGATCACCAATGGGGTCGAAAATGGGCAGCAAAACTTCGATCGGCTCCGCGACTCATATCCCAAAACCTGATCTTAAGCAAAATCCGCATCGTCCTTTGAAGGATTCGGCTTTCCGGACAACACCAAGGGATTTGCAGCTACATCTATTGAGCCAAAATAGCTTAAAACTCCCTGCAGGTGACTCTCCAAACAAGAGGAATTATCAGAAAGCAAGAAGTTGTGTGATTAACCCAGCGGACGGGGTGATCTCGAAAGAAGAGCTTCCTTCTGAAGAGCCTAGCCAATCTCAAGGCACAGCTGAGGTCGACGCGGGTAAAGGAAATACTGAGTTTATTTCGCTAATATTACCTTTTAGGCGCGAGTAACGGTACCAGGGAAACTACTGGGGTTAATAACAGAATAAGTCAACTGCGATCAGACCGTCATACTCCAACGTTCTGTAAATCTAAAGAACCTGTGGGCCAAGTAAGCTATGAGACCCTTCTGATATTTAATTCTCTTCTACTCATAGATAAGGAGTCAGTCGCCGGTTGTGATGAGTTTAGTAAAAGAAAAAAGCAACCAGAATAAAGGTCATACTCTCAAGAAACAAAGGGATTGTCCTGGAGTCGTTGAAACTGGGAAATTGGACAAAACGAAAGATTCTGAAGGGCATAAAAGGATCAATAACTATGTATTGATCAAAAACTTAGGCAGGTAACCTCAGCTCAATTCCTAACAAAAATATTAACGAGACATGTGCAAATAGAGGAAGCTTTGGTAAAGTTAAGCTGGCACAAGACAAATTTACAAGCCATTATTACGTAAGGAGTTTTTCCAAAGGAACTAATATTGAATTATATTTTTTGAATAAAGGCTGTGAAGATTGTTGATAAGGAAAAATTGAAAAGGAAGATGATTGGTCGCATGAAAGACGCTTCTTCTACCCTTGCCACCGAAATAGCCGTCATGAAGAAGCTGGTAAATTTGCAATTATACACAACATTTGTTAAATGAAATTTGTGATTATAGTCGCATCCTAACGTCGTGAAGCTATACGAAGTGATTGATGACCCTAAGGAGGAGAAGCTGTATTTAGTCATGGATTACATCAAGAAAGGTTCAGTGATGTCCGAGATCTATTGGAAACTCGAGGACCGTGAAGCTATCGAAGCAAGTTCAAACAACATCAACCTCGAGACTGACAAGAAACAAGATGATAGACACGAAAAAAGGGTTCTTTCCGAAGAAAAGTGCCTCAAATACTTCAGAGAATTGGTCCTTGGGCTTGACTATCTGCACAACCATGCTGGCGTCATCCACAGAGACATCAAGCCAGAAAACCTGCTCATTGACCACGAAGATAACTTGAAAATATCTGATTTTGGCGTTTCGCATATCATGGAGAACGAGAATAACGATCATTTGAAAAGTAACGCAGGCACTAAGTACTTCTTACCGCCAGAAGCCTTTAAAGGTAGGACTCCCAACACCTTATTGCCCGGATTATTAATTGCTATATCTTCTATAGGACAGGGATATAAAGGAAAACCTGCCGATATCTGGGCTGCCGGAGCAACGCTGTACTATTTCCTCACATGCAGACCTCCTTTTGAAGCTCACAACCCATCAGAACTAAAACAAAGAGTGATCAACGAAGAGTAAGTTCAAATAATTCGGCGCCATGAATTAGAATAACATTAACATAGGCCTGTATACCCTCCCGGAATGAATCCTAAAATAAAGCAGGTGATTGAAAGCTGTCTTCAGAAGGATCCCGAACAACGAGCGACTCCAAAGCAACTCTTGGTAAGCATTAAAATAGAGAGAGAGAAAGACTAAACCTGGTTTTCATTTATTTAGGAAAGCGATTGGCTTACGGAAGATGGCATGTATGTCGTCGAGAATCAATATGAACCCGAGGACGAGTTCAAGATTTCTGATCAAGATATTAGATCTGCGTTCAGCACGCTGAAATTAAGATCAACGATCTTCCTGACTGCAAAGATGAAAAGTAAGCTGAATAAAACAAGGGAGAAAATCTCAAGAAGAAAGACCCTTATGAATGAAGATGTTGATAAAAATAACCCGCTGCCAACAATGCAATTGACCCAGGAGGACTCCTGCCCGAAGCAAAGCGCACAATAACATTAAACAGTGATGGAGAGACGGCAATTTTTGATTGCCCGCGATGTGCTCGCTTTCATGATATCTGCTTTTACAAGCAACGCACTTCCTCTCGAAAATCTAGAGCTATTAAATGAATAAGAAAGGCCGTTTTTTCAAAAACAGCAATAGAAGTAAATTCGGCTGAAGTGCTTTGGTGGAACTGCGATGAAAATTTTGTAATAAAGAGCTGCGGCTCGGATTTAGGTTTTAAGAATGTATTATTGTGAGTTACTTTTTTCCTAGGCAAATTCTCGTATTTGTTTTTAGCCTTATTTCAATTTTCAAATGACTACATAAATTTTTTTACTGCTCAACTACATCTAAGAAAAACATGTTTGAAAATGACTATTGCCATTATTTTACGTACCATTCGTTACGAGAGCAAAGCTGGAATAGCAGTCGACTGATCGAGTAAAAGAAACCGACGATTTCCTCTGAGGGTGTTTATTTATAATTAAACGAGTGTGATTTTATAAACAATCGTTAGACGATTTTCAAAAAAAAAAATAAATCAGAAGTTATATGAGGTGATTTAATTAAAACTGCTGTCATATCTCGTTAAACTGATAAAATTTATCTATAAAAGCTCTACTACATTCTTAATTAACCTGCTTCTTATTGATCGGTTTCTCAATAAAAAACGCAAGCGACTTCAAAAGCATAACTTTTCAGAATGGACTTAAACTCATTCCTTTTCCCAGCTCCAAAGAGTTCTTACTCAGCTGAAAGACTCCACGGAGAGCTTATATGGATTCCGAAAAACCCAAGGCCTTGCGAGGAAGACATCATTGATTCTGCGATCCGTCAACATACCGCGCCAGAGCTCGGGTCTGATGCTTCAGACGGCATCACATATCACGCGCAGCTTCTTAAATTGAAAAATTTGGTCTCAGTAGCTGACTCCAAATGCAAGCCTAAAGGTGTTGAACCAGAAGCTGATGAAATTTCGTTTATTACAACAGGAACGACGAAAAGATTAGGTGTAGGAGGTGATTTGGATGGCATCGACGGTCTCGATATCCCAGCGAATGAAAATAAACTAGTTGAATTGGCGTTGGCTGATAACCAAGATCTCTCAGGGCACTCTGCCAATTTTCCTCAGGAAAATACGTCATCAAAGCAAGGTCAAACCGATAGGGGCGAACCAATAGGTTCTGTGATCGTGGTTGAAGAGCCTAAGACAAATCTGCTGCCGGATTACTATATTCGAAGCCCAAAAACGAGCATTCTTGAGAAGGATAACCAGAAATTTAGCTTTGTTAATCACGTGGCTCCTCAGAAATGCCCTGCGAAACCTAATACAGTGGAAAAACAGCCTCTTCATACATCTCACAGACGCGAAATCAGTCTGACGAGTTTTGATCTGACTCGCATTAGCGAATGTGTGGACCAACGAGCCATTCCTGTAACAACCCCTAAAACTATGAAAAATCAATCGACGAAACTGTTGTTCAGAGCAGAAACCACTTTGAAAAATAAAACGGAGTTATCTTCGTTCCGTATCAACGAAAAAGACAAGGAAAATTACGACAATGAGTGCGATCTCGAAGCAACCAATAGAGAAATTGACGGTCTAACGTCCAGTAGCCCGATGAAAGGTACTCCGCTCGCAAAGGAACCAACGGAATTCCGTGCTCATACAAACAGATTGAACACTGAGATCCCAAAGGACACAGAGAGGATAAAGTTGGAGGATATTAGAGCGCCTGGCTACAACAAGTTCCTTAAGCAAAAAACTCTGGTAGAGAAGATGACATCGGATACTTACATCCCCTGTATGTTGCTGCGAGCAATAACTTCTTCTAGTAAACTCATGATTTATTTCCATGGAAACGGCGAAGATATCAACCTCGCGTATGAGCTTCTAACTCACGCTCGTAACAACCTCAACGTAAATTGACTTATTCAGTGATTTTTGGAATTAAACCAACATATATTAGGTTAATGTTCTCGCCATAGAGTATCCTGGATACGGTCTATACAAAGGGACTCCGAATGAAGCAACTATTCTCGAAGATTCGGAGCAAGTCTACGATTACTTGGTGACTTTCTTGAAAATCAACCCGAAGGATATTATTCTCTTCGGTCGGTCGATAGGAAGTGGTCCTGCCACCCATCTGGCTTCGAAGAGAGACGTCGGTGCTTTGATACTCATGTCTGGGTTTACTTCCATAAAATCAGTGGTTAGAGATATCGCAGGCTCATGGGCGCAGTATCTGATAAAAGAGCGCTTCAATAACCTCGAAGCAATCTCGAAAGTCGAGGCCCCTGTATTCCTGATCCACGGTCAGAGAGATCGCTTAATCTCATATCAACACTCCGAAAAGCTGCATGGTAATTGCTTATTGCAATACTAATGAGGTCTAATCTTGCTATCTTAACTAGACGCTTGCCGAGCCCCTTGTGAGCTGATTTTACCAAAAAATATGGATCATATCGAGTTCGATTTCGATGAGGATTTCGTTCTGCCTCTCATCCAGTTCCTTGGAAGATGCGGAATAAATGTAGGCACTTGGAGGAATAGTGGAAAGATATTTTTCCCAAAGAAGCTTTTTGAGGTCCCAGACATTTTCAAACCGAAGAAAAAGCAAGAGCCTCCAAAGGAATTGGCCTTTTTATATGAGAAGAAAAAGAAAATGATACAGAAATTTGCCACTATTTCAGATGCTACTAATAAACAGCCGAACGTTGGTGAAGCCTGGTAAAAGCCTGCATTCTCCGAAAACAACTCTGGTGGCTTAACCTGTCGTAGGAAGCCATCCTGCTTGTATTTAAGTTTTGGGAAACATTTCTTTTTTCTGGAAAAGGTCTTTTTTACTTTGAATGATGGTACGCAAATAAGCTTCTTCTCTAGCCCCTTGCTAATGTGAAGTTTTTTTACAATTGCTAGGGCATTTTTTATTGATTTCAAATCAGAATGTAGTATATTTATTCACGTAATTTGTCTATTGAATTCTATCGTAATTTCACAAAATTTTTCATGTCCATGAGACCGAAAACTTCTCATGTTTCTGAAAATATCTCCAAAAAAAATTATAAAGAAAAATTTTTTTATACATAACGAACTTGAATTGCATCCCTTCAACCTTCGATAAATAACTGCTTATTAATAAGCAGATAATTGCACATTTCTTCAGCAATTTCTTTATCATGCTTTTTCTTATCCGGATGAAACTCAAGCAGCAAATTTTTAAACATTTGCTTCCTCTCTTCCACAGTCGAGTTGATATTTTTCAGCTCCATGCCAAACAAGCTGTTAATTGCTATTTTTCTCTTCAAAATTGAGATTTTGAGCTCATCTTCCTTGGTGAGGATGAGTTTTTGTCTGTCTCTATTGATCTCCTGCACCATTCTCAGTTTCTGAAGAGCGATTTCATCCCGTGAGATCCCATGCTTACGTCTATGGATTTGCAGCGCTTCTTTGATTTTCCTGAGATTAAATACCGCGTCTTTGTTTTTATCTGGCTTAGGTGAGTTGGTAAACCCTTAGGAAAACAATTGCGGGAGGAATTTTTTCCGGTTGGAGAGGTAGATCTCAGTGGGTGTAGGAGCATGAGACTTGTCATAGGGCGGTGGAAGGAGGTTTTCGGCGTCTTCTACTGGGGTTCTTGACTCGAAATGAAAAGACGATCTGATATGTTTGTTCTGAATTTTTGGAGTGAAGTAGACGTTGAGGGTGGGGTCGAGATTGTTGTTAGATGACGGCTGTTCAAAGCTTTGTTTCGAGGCTGAGTTGTTTGTTTCTAACTGAGTGAGAGGGTGAAATAATTGCGAAGAGGGCTTCGTTGAGAGGCTTTTGTTTGATGTGATCGAGGGAAGTTTCGGCAAGGATGACAACGAACCACTTTGCTCGTGGGTCACGTTCAAGAATTTGGGGCTGGAATCCTTAATTAGTGAGATAGGCGTTCGAGTGTCGGTATTAAATGAATCGGGAGTTAAGAAATCGCTTGAGATTTTTATTGAAGGGTTTAGGCTGTGGGATTTGTGGTGAGTTTTCAAGGATTTGTATAATTCAGTTTTGTTCTCACTGCCATTTAATAGATCCTTCAGTTTTCTGTGCTCTTTTGAGGCTATGGAGGATTTCATGTAGAGGCGATATTTTTAAAGCAATTTGAATTAAAATTTATTGACTTCGAAGAACTGCTCTGAAAATTTCGAATTTACTGATCATCCTAAATTTTTCAAGTCAGGGCTTTTTTAGGCTCAAATTATTTAAACAAAAACCGTTTTAGAAAAGAGTAGAAATGTAGAGCTCTTACTCTCACAGTGTAACAAGGAGCCCATCTCCTGTCGGAAGTTCCTCTTCGAATAATCTTCCTTGCCTTGATAAATAA
>ENA-UOTZ01000957-UOTZ01000957.1-compost-metagenome-genome-assembly--contig:-NODE-957-length-22294-cov-13.561777_pt1 | contig 22294 bp, 18 predicted proteins | sample MGYA00238144_ERZ746983 | MGnify/ENA primary metagenome ERZ746983 (study PRJEB28759, sample SAMN06268863) | compost metagenome | isolation source: single cell | place: USA: California, Emeryville, Joint... | reverse complement strand
GTATACAAACACTCAATCTAAAGCGTAATTCTATTGGTGATGAGGGAGCTAGACATCTGAGTGAGAATAAAACCTACTGGATCAATCTACATGCACTCAATTTACGATGGAATTCTATTGATGATGAAGGATATAAAAATTTTGAACACAATCCTTTATGGGGGCGTAGAGTGAGATATTACTGAATATGCCTTCATACTATATGCATTGATTTCTCTAAAACCTTAACATCAACTGTTCTTAAGTGAGTTGTTGTATCCTGTACTCGTACTCATCACTAACTAGAAATCAACAGAGGATAAGCAATCTTCATCCAAGTAAAATTAGCCGATATATATTTGAAATGCCCAATTACATTCGAAGCAAATTCCAAAATTAAATCTAAAACATTATACTTTTTCTCCAGTCCCATTTCTTGAAAGTCCCCATAATACTTGGAGATTATGATATTCTGAAGCTCCTGCAGGAAGTGTCCCGATTCGAAAGGTAAGAAAAGATTAGCAGTATTATCCTTTGAAGAGCAAAGATTTGCCCGATCTAAGAAAAATATTGAAGGTTGAAGGGGCTGCCAGTGTCGGTTCAAGTGGCTGCAATGAACTTTCAGGATCAAAAGGGTCTGACGATTATGAAAGAGATCGGAGAGTGCTTTAATTTTCATGAGCTTACTGAGATCTACTGCAACTTAATTTGGATTTATTTGGAAGTGGTTTCTTCATGATTTTATTTTATTAATCATGATTGTTTCATTGGTAATGCACGCTATAAGCTACGAAGGACAGGCTGCATAAGCTGCGTTTGATTTCACTTATCGCCATAAGGTTACTATGGTTATCAGCTCGCTTGATAAATTATTATCTTTGGAACTTTTTAAGGCAAGATCTTCTTATCAAAAGCGAAGAGAACAAGATTTCCGGAAATGGTTGCATCTCCCAAAATTTGACACTTCTCAACGAAAATGTTGCGCTTCACAAAACATGGAGCACTCTCAAAAAAAGTCGCACTTCACAAAAACAAGTGACACGTCTCTAAAAAAATTGTAAAATGTTTTTGAGAAGTGCCACATTTTTTAAGAAAAGGCACTTGTTTTTATGAAGTTTGTTTGAACTGTGTGAATTTTTTCATGCAAAATTAGTACCATGCTCAAGCATGGAATTATGATAAAATTTAAGTTATTAGAAGAAGCTTGATTTATTAGCCTAGAATGTTGTCCCTTTCCTCTAAATTCAGTTGCCATTGATTTGTGCCATTCTAGATAGTAAAGAATTAATTTGAGTGTCGTTTTTGAGCCGATTCGAGTCGTCAATATCTGAATTAAGCGAAGCCTCCATTTTATTAATGAGATTTGAGTTTCACAAATAAATTGTAAATGAAAATACCGAATATTTGAACTATGTTACTGTGTGTTTGAATTGCAAAGCGCCTTTAAAATAGAGAGTAGAAGTTCAAATCAAAATTTGAGAGAGTAGAAGAGTCAGAAAAAAGTTTATGCCCTTAAATTTCTAGCAGAATATCGCAAAGCTTTCTATTAGATTAAACTCAACAATTTATCCGATCTGAGCCTAATAGACCAAAGAACTTCATTACAATGACTAATTAAATCCGGATCTTAGTCTGAAATAAAATTATTACACATTCAAGTATTAAAACAAAAAGTAAACTTATACAAACACTAAGAAGAGTGATCAGCAAATGGCACTTTCTAAATCGCTAACTACCCAAACTGCCGGTAAGTAGTTTTTGCATGTCTAACATTGCTTCAATTCTCCCTCAATGACCCTAAGATTACGCTCCAGCAAATCTGCTTGCCTTTTGCTCTTGGCAGAGCAATAGGATCAAAATCATGGATCTCGATAAGAAAGTGGAGTATCTTCGAGGGACTGGAGCTCAGCTCAGGAACAAAGATGGTAACATAAGACTCTTTAGCTCGTCATATGTCTTATATTTATTAATTTTTATTAAGATAACAGCTGGACTCATCTCAGGGAAATTCCATCGACTAAACTTGTTGTTTCTCTTCAGCATTGCTGGGGAAAATCTGCCAAATTGCAAATATTAGATTTCTCAAGGTCAGACAAACTGCATATCGCTTGCTCTATTGATGAAGTCGAAGGAAGTAAATTTTTGTTTCGTTCTCAAGCTGCAAAACATGCTTTTGTCCTGAGTCTTTTAATCATATCTCTTTAAACCGCAAAAATATTGATATCTTTCTCTCGTTGCTAGTAACCGGCCATGGAGATATCGCTTATAATTCGCGAAGAAGACTGCTTGGAGCGATTCCTGTTGCCGGAAAAGTATCTTATCATCTATTCGATATCATGTACAATGGCAAAAACTACCGCGACGAATGCAAACTGATAAGAAAATCGAAATTTCACCCTCGAGGAAAAACGACTGGTAGTCAGATTCTAGTTCTCCAGATATATATTTATTGTTTATCATAGCAAGTTGGATTTCTGGTTTTGACTTCGATCCCATGAGTTTGTCGGTCGCAACTATTGATATCAATTCTACTTGCTTAATATCAGATATTGGCACTGGAAGTTATGTATTTCATCTGCAAATGGGTGACTCTCCTCGAGGTAATATAAATACCAAAAAATATTATTTGAATTTCTTTTTATTATTTTTGTTAGATGCAGGCACCGATTGGCATGCTAAGTGCAGATGGAGTATAGAGAGTGGAGAGCCAATATTATGGACAAAATATAATATGATAAAACTCAATTTGCTCGATGTTGAAAAGCAAACCCGTGTTTGGGAGGCATCTAAAACGATCGTGAGCGAGCCATCCGGTGATTACAAGTTCTGTGACTATATCTGACTTCTCTATAGCCAGAATTTACTGGATAGACCTTTGCCCAAGTGATGCAAATTTAATAGCTGCATGTGGTACCGAAAGAGCTATCAAGATTTATGACCGTCGTGGTCCGAAGAAGGGAATTAGGAGCATCAAAACGGGTCATACAGGTAGTTGCCTTTATTAGCCTCAGCTTCAATGCGATAATTTTCTAGCTGATGCTACTTGTGTGAGATGGAACGCAAAGGGAGATGCATTAGCAACTTCCTCTGAAGATGAGACGGTTCGTCTGATTGATTTCAAAGCAGAGAAGCCAATCTATTCCGAAAAAACATCCGATGGTGGTAATTATAGCCCTACTTTTCCCATATTTTTTAAATTAATTAATAGCTCCTGCTATGTCTGTCTGCTTTATTTAAGAAAGCGCAAGTCCTTCGAGGAAACATTAGAGAGCTGCAGCTTGCATATTTCAAAGAATGAGTCCGAAAAAAGCTATTTGTTGTGACTTAGGTCCTTTATCATTGTTTAACTCTTCCTACTGTATCGTAATTTCTTATTGTGCTTTTATCCGAAAGACAAAAATTAGAAATAAGCGCCATGGCTGCTATTCATAATTACAAAGTTAAATAATTTATTAAAATGTAAGCGGACTGGAACTTATTCCATAGATTCGCAAGAAGAATTCGAGGTTAGAAGGAAAGAAGAAGAAGCCATTGCTCCAAAGTTCAATACACAGGATACGCGAAGCGGGTCTAGTGAATCGTTTGCGGGCCTCAAGACAGGGAAATTTTCACTGGCTTGCTGTGACAAATGATGTATGTCACGGTATAGTCTTATACTGAGATCCTCCATCCGAGCTTTTGGAGAAATATTTAAGAATATGATATCGAAGATTAATGACTGATTATTATTCAGAGCATATTAGTTTCTGGGGGCTTTTTCCTTCGGCTTCTGAATTTGCTTTCTTCAGTGGATGATTTCTGTCAAATTATTGGTTGTATTACTCTCTTAAAGTTAAAGATGATGCTACTTCCAGAAACTTCCTCAAATGAATAGATTTTCTTCGCTTGCCCTTTCCGGGAGACATCAAATACTTCTAAATTCGCAGATTTGCTCCAGCACCAGTGAGCAACAGAAACTAGGAGTCCTGTGTTTGCAATCTCTTTCAAGTGAGTCCAGACATTACTTTCTTGAGAGGTAGTAATCAAACATTTGTTAATAAGGAAAAAATAAAACTATATGAATACTCTTATTTCTGAGTTGAACTCCATCAAAGTTAGCAAACTCCTGCTTCGAGTCAAGTTCAACGATACGAATCTTATTATTCAGTTCTGATGACCATGCAAGTAGTGCTGGAGAGGCAGGAGATATCTCTTTTATCAAAATTTAGATCATGATTGGAAAGAAAAAGATTGAAAAATGAGAGTCTCATAATGTACATGGAATAAATGATAAATACCTTTTGCTGTCGAATTTGTAAGCGGATAATCGCTTGGTGAATCTCTTTTAGTATTTGACTCTTCAGAGCCTGCATAAGTCAATCTCGCATTGTTATTTAATTCACTTTTTGGGAGCATTGCTTATTAATTTCCAAGTTCGAAATAAAACTTTTAATTATCAAGCCAATCTCATGTGAGCGAGAAATGATTAGATCAGAGAAAAATTAAATAAAGAGAGGGTTCCACAGTTATTATTATTTTATAGTAGTTGGAAGCTGAAAATGAATTTCGTCGCTTATTTTTCTCGGAAAAAACTAACAAGTGCAGGAGTCACTCATCAATGAATGAGGGGCACTCAAAAGTTGCAGGAGACAAAACGTTTCCCTACAACACAAGTTAAAACCGAGAAATGGGTCAACATTCAAGCAGATTCAAGTATCAAAACCTAGCTACTCCAACCTTTAAAGACCCTGAGAAAATTCATTCATCCATTTTAAGTCAGGTTCCTTTCACTTTGAAAATTGCCTCAGTGCAAAACAAAAAAAAAGCGATTCCACTCAATAAGAAAAGTACGCTGCCTTTTATCTCGTTTAAGAATCTGAACTTTAGAGGCCAAAAATTTTCGTAAATATCATTTTAAATAAAAGCTAAAAGGAATTTCTGTGCTTTGCTTGAATTTACATCTCAGCTAATTCTCTCTCTTTTTTCGTGGAGGTTAGGCTTTGCACTGACCATTAATCCGCATCCAGTCAGTTCCTAATTCAGTAGTCTTAATCATGCCAACTTTGGAGCACAAAGCTTAGTTTGAGGGAGAGAGTTCCCTCGTTTAGCCTAGATGCCTCTGGTCGAAGTTTTCGAGGTTCACACACTAATAATATTCTCCAATCGCAAATTACGTACTTTTTCGGTCGTTCCTTTGATCTGATTTCCGAAAATAAATCCAGAATATTAAATTTACAAGTTTGACAATTATTCTTGCGAAAAATAAGCAACTTACGATACTACTTGAGTTTCAAGAAAGTGAAGAAACATGAGTGTAGGCAGAATCTTCTTGTTGATCCTTTCTAGAAATTCTTTTCAAAGCAAGAGAATCCGACTAAAATTACTTCTAATAATGATCCGTCAATGGCTCAAAACATCGAGTATCCAGCGGATTCCTCTTTTATGTGACAGTAAATTATTGTTTTTCCTCCACATTTTAAAGAGATGATTTACTATTCAATTTATGTAGATTCGCAAAAAATAATCGATTTGAGGCCAAACCTGCAAGAACATTTCTCGAGTTACATATAATTAATTACGAGAAACATTTAGAAATAGGTACTGTGATATCCCAAATTCAAGAGGCTGGAAATACATTCAAACGGATAGTCTAAAGAAATATCTCCTTTCGAAAAGGCACATAAAGGAAGCCATCAAGAAGGGCCATACGGAAGAGCTGTGATCAGCTCTTAAAGACATGGGAATGAGCAAACTTCCACACCATTTGATGCAATTCGAGGTTGATAGATCAGATGAAAGTAGTGTACATCAAGAAGAAGAAACAGCTTGGTTTTAGGAATTTTCAACACAGAAAATCTCAATAAATAAATTAGGTTCTATTTCCTTTTTGTGCTTCTGGTGTGCCAGAATCCTTACAAAATTTTGGGTTTGCCTTTTTAAGTTTTGGGAGCCTACCCTATCCTGGTATTTTTTACAATTATCAGTGCAACTGTGTTTTACAAAAAAGAAAAAAATTGAATTGAAACTAGTAATTTATAAAAACTCTTCTATTTGAGGTATTATCTGGTCAGAAGAGTTCAGCTATGAGGCTCCATTTTTGAAGAGGAAGGCTTCAATTCCTAATATCAAAACAAATGAACTATTGATGCTGGCTAAATATTTGATCCTTTCGATAACTTTTGAAGTATACTTAAATTTATCGTTGGGATAACAAAATCAAGACAAATGGGAGAAAAGGTTGAGTCATTCACTTATATTTTTGTTACAAGAATAGTTTGAATGATCTGAAATTACTTGAACTTGTAGTTGTCCACGAAGTTACTCAGGTTTAATCATACTCCTCAAGGATAATTACTCTCTCAATTCTAGGTTTGTGTGCACTTTCTATTTCTCTCTTTACGAGATAGGATCATAGCGACAACAACGAATAAATGCAAGAATTAAAACGTTTAATGCAAGTTAACGACTACAATTTTGCTTCGTTGGATTTTTTAATTTTTTTCATTCTTCAACAAAGCTGTTCGTTTTTCCTTAAATAAAGCATACTGACTGTGCGTTCACTAACAATTAATGTAATCATAGAAAATTCACGTAGTAAATATTACTTCCATCAGAAGTGGTGTCAATGTGAATAACCTTCTCACTTCTCAAATCAATAAGAGCAACTGTCTTATCATCAGACGCACTCGCTAAGAATTCCCCGTTTGAGCTCCAACGCACACAGTTCACGGTCGCTAGCAACACATTAGATGAAAAGCAGTCCCACAAACAGTCTACTCGAGCGAACTTTATCGAATATTTTAACATTTTTCGATTCACGACGATCATAAATATTGATCTTCCTTTCAAAGCCCCCGGTTGCCAACAAATCTCCATTAGTTGGACAGATGTCAATCCAGTGTGTGCTGCCTTGTAAATAATATAATGTCTTTCCTATCTATGAATCGAGCCATATTTACATTTTCTATATTCAAGCTGAACACCATCTTTCAAGATAACCACTTTCTTCTCGACGTCCAGAATATTGAGTTTATTACCTTCATATTTCACCAATAATATTGGTTCGCCAATGTTTGTGCTCCATCTGCAGCGACCAAGTGGTTCTAAAATTGAAATAAGTAATGAAGTAATAAGAGAGGACTAATTGTAACATAACACTATACAAATTGCTAGAAGGAGTCTCAAAATATCTACAAAGACGCAAAAAAATTTCAAAGCTGATATTACCGATAACATATTTATTGAAGCTCATATGGAAGTTGCTCCTGTGAGTATTCACATCCTAGATCAGGCACACTCCATATCTGTTGATTGTTGCCATCATCATTCCGCTTGGATCAAGGTCAAGTCCAGTAATAAAATTTTCTATTGTTAAAGTTTCTTTTGACGTATTAATAATGTCGAGAAAAGACTAAGCACTTATATATTCACTGGACAGGGGGCGCCAAGCTGTCTTTCGACAAAGCTTTGCTATAGCATTTTTTCCTTTGGTATAAAGATCTAAACTCCAGAGATGATAGTCAATTTTTCCTTCAACACATATTGCCCCTAGAGGATGACGTCTTGCACCGTAAGTCACATCACCAAGACCTGTGGCCAAAAACAATTCAAGAAACAAATTTAGTAGCACTAGAGAAGAAAATGTCTAGAGCACTCCAAAAGGTTCTCTTATATCAACAAAGCCTCATTTTTGAAATTCTGTGAATAGGGTATGGTCATAATTAACCTTCTTTCACTTACGAGTTGGAAAGTTTGGAGGACTGCTGGACTAGCAATAAGAAAAATAGATAGCTACCTCCTCCTCTGGTTTCTTCAAAAGTGTATATTTTCTTTGCCTGGCCTCTCCTCGAAATATCAAAGATCTCCAAATTGGCAGATTTTAGAAAGGAATTGTGGAGCGAAACAACAAATTTCGTGTTTGGAATTTCTTTAACTAATGTTGAACTGCCTTTACAAACGATGAAAAATAATTTGAGAAATAACTATTACTTTGGTTATCTCTCAGTTGAACTCCGTCAATGCTGGAGTACTCTCGCCAGATTTCAAGTTCTTTAACACTTATCTTATTGCTTTGAGCTGAACACCATGCTAGGAGCTCGTATCGCTTTTCTTCACCTAAAGATTATGAATTACCATGGGATGAGGAATAAATAAATTAACGACTGTCAACTAGTGGAGAAATATCTCGTGTCTCATTTGTGGAGAGTTTTGCCGCTTCAAGCCCTTGGTTCGACTCGGGCTTGAAGCGGACGCCATCGTTTTGAGTGTAGAGCTAAAAAATAAATTTCGACAAAATATTTAATTAAAACTCTGTGAAGTTAATGTTAATTCCTTAGGTATCAACTCATAGGTTTATGAAAGTGATAGAATCAGGTGTATATTGAACCTAAAGAGGTTTTATTCCCTAGCTGCTGAGATATTATTGTTTTCCTCATTGTCATAGTATATCAACATTGACTAGATAAAGAGTTTCTCTCAGCAATGAGCTGTTATTCTATACACTTGATGTTTTCGATTCAAATATATGAGGTGAATCAGAATGAAAACTATAAAATGCTCATTTTAAAAGAAATATAAAACAAATGGACTCGGAAGTTGTTAGTCTCTCTCACGGCGCTTAGATGAAGCAGACTGATGACGCTCTCCCTAGGAATAAAATGAAACACAGTGGATTAGAATCTATAATTTACTTCCAGAAGATGCATATTTAGAGCAAATGATTTTCCCGCTATTGAAGTCTATGAGACTTGCCGCCCCATTACCAGATGCGGTAGCAAGCATATCTCCCTTTGCGTTCCATCGCACACAGTTGATGATACCTAACAAATTATCAATGTAGTCAGCTCAAAATCTGACAACGATCAAATTTATCAAAGTAAAATTAAAGAATATAATTTTCCAAAAGCCCTTGATTTCGAAATTCTATGATATGACTAACTTGAATGAATATTGTCAAAGGATTTAACAGTCTTTGCTTCTCGTCTATCAAAAATCTTTAGAGTTTTATCTTCACCACCCGAGGCAACGAGGTCTCCATCGCTTTCGCAAACATCAAATCCGAATGTATGACCTATAGTAATAAATCATCCTCTTCTCGAAGCTACACGGAGGTAATGAGAAAAAAAATTTTAATAAAAATAGATTTGCATCTTATCGATGCTTGTTCTTTTCCCCCTCTCATAATTCGTTTCAGAGATAGCCGTTCTCACATTACACCGAGAGCGATAATAAGATAAGAGAAGGTGAAATGCAACAAGAAAGAAAGGAAAAAATATATTAATTACCAAATTCCGATTTCGCAAGGTCTGCAGGCGTCTTTAGTATCAGAGAATTCTTTTCGGTATCTAAGATGTTCATTTGGTTCCTACCATATTTGATGAACAGCAACGGTTCATCAATATTCGGACTCCATCGGCAGCGTCCCCAAGGATCTAAAAACATTGATTGAAGTTTATAGTAACCGTGAGAAGGCTGAAAAGCAGAAAATATATGTTTATTCAACCCAAAAAATAAAAAAATTAGAATAGCAATAGACCTTTTTCCTCTCCTATTTTCAAGTAAAAGCGGCAGTTATTCGAATCAACGTCGGTTATCAGACATATCCCATAACTGTCTATAGTTGCTACCATTTTCCCAGCGGCATCCAAACCGAGACCAGCAATATAATTGTCTAAGGATTAATTGATTTTAGTATATGAAAGAATAAACTCATTAAGGAAGAAAGACGCAAATCATAGACAAATATTTTTCACGGACCACTTATGGCATTATTTTCGAGATTCCACTTTGTTTTCCTCAGCAATTTCATCTTGTAATTGCCCTTATCACCGCTGCTGTACTCAAGGCTAAATAGATGATAGGAAATTTTTTCCGCGACAGATATAGCCCCAAAATAACCTCTTCTCGAATTGTACGTGATATCTCCCCAACCAGTCACTATAGATACACAGATTGTTACCGACTTTTTGGATGGGTGAAAGATATGTAATTTATCAAGTAGTAAAACAAGATCCGCGGGACGAGGACAAAATATTTTGAAGGGAGATTACTTCCAAGAACTTCTTCAAATGACCAAATTTTTGCACCCTTTCCTCCTCGTGAGAGATCGAAGATCTCCATATTAGCTGAATTGTTCCAGCAGTGTTGGAGAGAAACAAGAAGTCTTGTGCCTGGAATTTCTCTGACATGCCCCCACCACCAGTTGGCTAATCATATTTAATACGAAAAAGACCAAAAGAGCACTTTTATTCTTAAGCTGAACTCCCAAGAATTCTTCCCATTTTTTCTTCGGTTTCTCAATCTCGATAATTCCTATCCTATTATCACTGTGTGAGCACCAAGCTAGCAGTTTTTGAGATGGTAGGTCTATTCAACATCAAAGTAAGCAAGGAATGAGAGATTTTGAGCCATTGCTCAGTGAAAGATCTCAAAGAAAGCAAGGAAAGAGGTTTGATCTCTCAAGGAGAAAGAGACATATTAAAGATGTCTATCACATGATGTTTAGATTACCTGTGCTTGTCTTTTTCTGGGAAAAGTCTGCTTGTGATTCCATATTTGCTTTGTAGATATGAGGTTCGATTAGAATTTATTTTTCAGTTATTGACGATATGAAACCGGATTTATTAATCCGAGGTTTGTACTTGAGAATAAATTAAGAAATAGAAAGAGAGATTGAATGATAGTTATTTTGCAAATTGAAAGCAAATCTTTTGTTATCAAAGGTTCGAACAACGAGGGTTCGATCACCATCCAGAAATTATTTTATTGACAACTCCTTTTCACAATGTTAAAATTTTGTAAAAAATAGAGTTTGTCAATAGTTTGAGAGAATTTTATTGTCGTTTTTCTGTGAGTGCCTGTTTTTTGAAATGTTCGTCCTAAATTTCGAATATAGAGGGTCCTCTAGCGAAGTTTCTGTAGTATTGATGAGTTCAAAAATGAAAAGAAAATCATCAGATAATTAATTGCCGAAATGTTTCAAAATGAGCGATCTGAATAGCTAATCATCAATGCTAAAGACAGTTTCGTTTTGCAGGACTCGAAGAAGTTCTTAAAATCGTTGTATTCTCAAGAAAAATTAGGGGGATCTCAAAAAAAATTTAAAAAATTCACATCTCTTTTAGCAATACTTTTTTACTCGTATTCAGGAATCCGATCAATTTTTACATACATAACAAAAATTGAAGACTCTTTATAAATACTATAAATGTCAGCTGTAAGTTATCGCGATTACTATTAGTTTAACCTAAACTGCAAAAAGAGAGCGCTCATATCTTTTGGAAGATTTTCTTGGGTGATTTATTTGCTAGTTCTCTTTTCAGGATCCCAGCAGCACCTTCAAGAGCTCCTCAGTACCTTGGGATTCATTTGTTTCTAGAATAAAATCTTCGAGCTGCAGTTTCAACAGATGTAGTTGATTTTCCTTGTGATCGGGAATATCCCTCCGATCCAAGCCACCACGTCCATATCTTGAATAAAGCCCTTTAATTCTATTCCCAATAATAAGGCCTCGGTGTGGGTTATAATTATATCGCCAACGCAAGTCTAAATCACCATGTCCCATAAGATTCCATGGGAGTTTATTCTTCATTGAAGTTTGACATTCTTTCAAATGTTGGTTGGTGAGCCCATCGTCTCTGAACAATTTTATAGTTTCTCGAAACTCCTTTTTTCCAAATTTCTTTTCCTCCCATTTCTCTTTTGACAAAATCTCTTCTTTTTCTCGTAATTTATACTTTCTCACTTTAGCTTTTTGCTTGCGAGAGAGTAATTGAGTGGACTCTGGATCATAACCCAGAGCCTCAATTTGAGCCTTTTTCGAGTCCTCTTCATTAGAAGCTGCGACAAAATCTTCATATGATCGACAATTACCATTAGGCTCTGGAGCTATCCCATGAACGGTAAATGCATTTATGAGCGTCCGGTTGTATTTAGGATCGTAGTTTCTGAATCGGATTTCATTGTCATAATATCCTGACATGATGCAAACTCCTTTACAAGTTTTGCAGGAAGTCGGCTCATGAGAAAGTCTGCCTTTGATCGAGGTTTTGATAGTGTTGCCTTTGAATCCGAATTTTGGCTTCTTGCTGTTGGTGCGAAGGTCTCTCGTTGTTTGTTCTATCATTCAGAGACGTTTTCTCTCGAATAAATTTTTCGGGTTTACTAAGCGATTTATTATGAGCAATAATTTTTTTTCAGCTAATAAATGCTTCATCATCTGATCAGAACACGAGTTGCACATTCCATTGGCTAAAATTCAAATGATTCTTAATCTCATCATAATCGATTAAATTTCGTAGCTGAGAATGTTCAACTCTGACGACTCCATAGAAAAATGAATCGAAGATTTTATATTTCAGTTGAATATGGTTGCAGTTGTAACATCTCAGATGGCTTTAGACCATTTTCCTAAAGCCAAACACTTTCAACAAGGTTTATAGAAGATGTTCTGAATTGCTGCCGATTCCGTCATCAGCGGAAAGTTGAGAACTCCAATATTGTTATATTAAAGTATTTTTTTCCTTAAAGCAGTATCTAATGAATCAATTGCACCATTGCATAAAAACCATGCTGTTATTCAAAGTAAAGTTGCGCAAATAGTCTGTATGTTTTCAACTGTTTGCTGCTAAGAGCCGAGCAATGCCTGTAAGATATGACATGAATCTGGAGATTCTGCTGTTTTTAGCACGTAATCTCCTAGTTGCGAACTCATTCGATGGACTTAGCTCACTTGCTATTCGCCTATCACACACAGCTAGTACATCTCGCTGATATCATGAAAAGAACCCGCTAACTCTAATTCCAATAACATTTTCCGCTGACTATAGCTTGATCGCGACGCCAGATAAGGAAATGTTCTTGACCTATCATGCGCAGATCTGATTGGGATACTTACTTCCTTATTGTTAATTTCTCAATCGCTAAACAGTGTTATTGCTTCATAGAACTCATTTGTTTTCCTTGAAACAAACTTCCGTCTATCGGATTCTCATAACTAGGATTACATATTAAATCTTGATTCGATCTAATCACTTTATCCAATTTAACTCTAATTTTCAATTTTTGCAGAAATCAAGTTCTGATAGCCTAGTAATTAAATTAGAAAAACTTTTTTTCTAAGTTTCTACAACAAAATTACTATGACAACAAATTTGTTTAGGCTTAGAATAAACTTCTTATCTTAAGCACCGAGCAACGCTTTCAGAAGTTCATCCGTATCTTGGGGTTCTCTCGTTTCAAGCACACAATCTTGGAGTTGAAGCTTCATCAGATGCAATTTATTGTCTCTGATGTTTCTGTTGTGTACTTTAACATCTCTCCGGTATCTATACCTTCCATATCTTGAATAAAAACCTTTAATCTTATTTCCAATCATGAAGCCTCGATGAGTATTATAGGTATATTTTCCAATCCAGCTCCATGTATGATGCTCGTTGTATACTATGCTAACACTTCGTCTTCCGTTTGCCAAATCCGTATTGTAAAGTGTGTTATAATCATGGCCATTGTTAAAAAGTTTTATCGTTTCTCGAAACTCTTTTGGACCAAACTTTGTTTCCACCCATTCCACTTTTGCTGACTTCTCTTCTTCTTTCCTTAATTTATTTTTTCTCGTTTTCGCTTTTAACTTTCGGGATAAGAACTGGGTAGATTCTGGGTCGTAACCTAACTTTTCAATTACAGGATACTTCGCTTCAGATTCTTTATATGCCGCCAGAAAATCTTTGTATGAGTGGCAGACGCCACCGGGCTCTGGAGCTATTCCAGAGTCTATGAATCTCTTCACGAGCGTTCGGTGGTATTTAGGATCAAAGATATCTTTATATTGTTTGAAGCGAGTTTCATCGTCATAGAAGCCTGTATTGATACAAGCTCCCTTACAGGTGGCGCAGGACGTCGGATTAAATGGAAGCCTGCATTTCACGGCTCTGATGGTGCTTCCCTTAAACCCGAATTTCGGCTTCTTCCTGCTGGTGCGGAGATCTCGTGTAGTTTGCTCGATCATGCAGAGGCGCCTTTATTAAATAAAATTGTAAAGCTCAATATGCAATGAATTAAAATTTGAAGTATTAATACTTTTTTCACATCTGATCAGATGATCAATCGTGATTGGCTGTAATCTCGGATATTCATGAATCATGAGAGTTTATATTTAAATGCAATCTAATATCTCAACGTGCTGGTCTTTTGAATCGATCTTGTTGTGAGCTTGACATGGAGATGTATTGTGTCTCAGTTGGATCAAATCAAAAAATTTTGGGATCTCCAATCTAATCCTGCCTGCTCATTAACATGTAAATGATGGTAATAAAGCTAATGACTCGACTTCTTCCTAGTTTGTGCTTATTAATACCATTAATTTCATTTTTCAACATCAATTACGTTTTGGACCAATTTATTGCATAAATTGCTATCAACCGCTTCGAATTCCGGTATTCTCATCCTTAGGGTTAGTTTTTGATCTATTCAAACAACTTTCGCCGCTTTGTCCCAAACGGCGTGTGTTTATTGATGAAATTTAACAAGCTGTTTATGTAAGGTTAAGATCAAATAATCGAAGAAACCAATTTAAAGGTGAAGATAGAGAGTTTCATAGATATAACCTAAGGTATTGTGTCAATTTCATATATATATAGATACACTATCATCATATTTTAATCAAAACGAGCAAGGAAGCATTGCCTACTTACATAATTTTCATGTGGTTTCTGAGGCTTATCACGACTCAGCTACTTTTTTAACAGAAACAAAATATGCAGCAATTAATGCCATAAAGCAGGGCCAGAAACCCACTGCAAAAGCTGTCCATAGCTTTGCAATTACTTCGGCAAGAGAAGTCATAGCAGCTAAATCATCCAGCAGCAATCGCATACTTGGATCTTTGAAACATCCGCTCGATATCACCGAATCAATTATATCATTGTACTCATGAAAGCTCGTATTCCGAACTGATGTGATAATTGCGACCGGAATCAGCAAAATTCCAGCAGAAATAGTAACAACACTATAAAATCTACAAAGCGATGCAGTAAAACCCTCCTCGCCCTTGGCGCACATGGTCGTGAGATATGATATTACCAAATACACAACCAAGGAGCCCAGCAACAAAATTATCGTGATTGAAAATCCAGCCGTGATATTTCCTGATGTTTGCAACTCTTGCGATTGCTCCAGCATCTTCTGCACATCTAGCGTCGTACACTCATCGTTGTTTGAGATATCTAGCCTCGGGATTGAAAGCAAATATCCAGTCTGAGCGTCTCCAATTTGATCTGTAAACAGAGGTAAGTCGACCGGAGAAGGAGTCCACTTCTGAGCGTAGAAAATCTCCAAACTCGTGTCATTATCGACTTTGGAGACACCTAGGAAGTTCCCATATCGCCCACAGCCATTCCCAGGGACTGCGATAGCAGCATAATTTATCTGAGCAGTGTATTCGTTCGGGTTTACACATAATTCAGGCTTCCCTTGACTGATAGCCAGAGTCACGATGGGTAGCACATCTGCATCCTTCCTGTAATTCACATAGTAGGTGCCACAATTATTGCTGTACCATCCACTTGTGGTTCTTTCTGACTCTTCGATATAAACCTCAGTCACTCCGCACTCGGTCCCTTGAATACAGACTCCAGTATAGCATTGAGTATATCCGGCTGGACAAGTAGTGCTGTTTGAGAAGCCTGAGACTCTTTGAGCACATATAGACATATTTTTCCACGAAACATATGACTTTGCTTCGATTCCTGGAGATATGTCTGGACACTGCGAGAACGATGGGTATAGCTTATCCTTAAAGACACAAGTTTCAGCCGTTCCTGGCCAATTTCCCAAATTAAGAGCCTCATAACCCGAAGGACATTCCGTCGCCAATGTGATATCCGAAAAAGGCCAGGAGTTAAGATTTTGATGCAACCCCAAAAAGCCTCCCTCGAAATCTTCCGCGCTTACCACACCTGAGGCGTATTTTTTCACCATGATGGCGATTTGCATCGCGGTCAGAAAGAAAAATAGAAATAAAGAGAAGACTCCAACACAAAACGGAGTGATCTTATATCCTCGTAACTTCGCAGTTAGAGACTCATTTTCAGCGTTCTCGAGGTCTTTAGAACCCGTCTCTGAGCGAGTTTTCCGCGCAGATGGCTGCACCGCAATCATGATCCTAGCTGTGTCAGCAATGGACGAGTCAGCTACGCTTTTGGTGGGACTTGCGTTTCCGTTTTTTGATGTGCTGTCGTCCTTCATGTTTGGATAGTTTGAATTAGAATTTCTTTGTTTGGATTACTTATTAACCAGGTGTCCTGCCAGCAAAATCCCGTTATTTTAAGAGAAAATATTAATCAGACTCAATCGAGGGTGCTTACTCTCTGCAGAATTTCGAGCCAGTAAAAGCCAATGAACACGTAGATTAAAATTTAAAAAGTTGTGAAGAGAACTGAGTCTAATCTCCGACGAGAGAAGCTAAAATCCACTGTCATGGAGCATTGGTCATGTTCATAGAGTTTTGACTATTATTCCATTTAAAATTCTATTAAAGTTCCTAATTTAAACAGTTGGCTTGATGAGAATCGATAAATCCAACAAAACTCTTATTCTTGTTAACATAAAAAACTGGCAGAATGCATTGTGTTGATCCTGCAATGAAATTCGCCGATTTTTTTCTAGCTCATCTGTGAGCTACCCATTTCCACTATTTCATGATTTCTTCAATTGGTTTTGGGTTTGTAAATTTTTTTTTCTAATTTCAAAGGCTTAACGTGCGGACAGCTGAAGAGTATTGGCAACTTCCAAATTTCCTTTTTTCTTAGAAAAGGTTTGTTATACTTACTTCTTTAAATTCATCCTAAGAAACAAAGAAGAAAGAGGGAAATCGCATTCAATCAAAAGAAATGGAATGTCTTGACATCTAACTAAGGTAGTACTGGCAGAATCTTCTTTGACCTCTTAAAATGAGGAGAGTTTAGTTCAAAAAGTAGATTTTGTTCTACAATTAATGGAATCAGAGTAAAGGTTTTACGATTCTGCTCTCTTATTCTAAAAGAACTTCAAACCGAACTGTCGCAGGTTTTTTCGATATTCTGCCTCTTTTTGTTTTTTTTAAAGATTTATTCTTGGAATATTGATTCCTGTTCATACTTCCGCAGGGTATTTTAATTATTAAGGAAAAACGAATTTGGAAAAATTTAAGATCTTTGTTTTTACTTCTCCGAATTGAAGACAGATTTTCACTATCACCAACCTTCCTCTGGGGTCATTCATGATGAAATTCAATAATCGTCTTAAAATAAAATGATGGCTGTTGTTTCATAAGAACCGACAAAATAATGAGGATCTGAATGCGTTAATTTAATCCAAAGAGATAAACTGAGGTCTTCGGAACTCAGAAAGGAAAGTCTTTTTTGGTTATTTGGGTCAATTTTTATTGATAACTGTGATTGCATATGATAATTTGGATTTCATCGCAGGGAGATTCTTAGGCGAATAAGGGCAATCTTCTAAATAATCACATAGAGCAGAGAGATTAGAAAATAAGTGGCCATGTTTTCATTCTGTTATTTTTGGAGCTGTGCTTGCCTGGCCAATTTTTATCTTGTTAGAAGGAATTCATATCGGGTTGGGATGGCGGGGAGTTTGACTTGCTCGTAGTCTCCAAGCTAGATATCAGTAAGTTGCAGTTTTTAGAATCATACAAGGCTTGAAATTAGTGCTCGCAATATATAACGAAAGAAATCATAAGATTTTTATACAAATTATGAAAATACAATTTCCGTTTATTCTTAGTTGCATTTGGATTTGCGAATCTATTGCCCAACTTGACATCTAACGAAATTCTTAATATAGTGTACTAAAAAAATCAGCTTTTTTCTAAATTGCAATACATTTTCTGCGATTTCTCCACTTGAGAAGGTGAACCCGGAAACTTCGAAATAAGACCTATGACCTTGATATTTTACTCCTGCTATTAAGAATAGGGGTGTGCTTGGTGGATTGGAGATTAATGACAATTTGATAGCAGAAGAGATGAATAACCATGTAATTATGGTGTGGAGGGCACACAACTTGGCATACTCTAACAACTATGGAGTGCTCAACAGAGTAATATTAAATTCGCTTAGTTTTAGTTTTATTCAGTTTCAATAATAGCGGTGTATTGAGACTTTGGTAGAAGCCTGTTTTTGAAATAATTTTGAGGAAGAAGCTTTTGAAATGTCCATATCCCAGATCAACAGATTTTGCTGGCCCAATCCTCCTAAATTTCACTAGGAATCACAAACTCAGTTTGATTCACATGACTTTGACTTCAAAAGAATCTGCATAATTTCCAAAAACAAATGAAATTGCACTGATTAAACTGCGCATTATGTCCTGAAGACCAGTTTCCATTCAATGTTAACTACTTCTTCATGTAAACTGATTAAGAACTCAAAAGTATTCCTCTCAACTAAACTTGCTTGAGAACTTAAGAGCTCCAAATTTTCAGAGCCATCCATAAGAATCTATGACTATGTGAACAAAATTGGTTTCTTGTTTTAACAGTGAAGAGCGATGTGGCTGAATTTATTGTTGAAACGACATTCAAAATTTGATCTGAGAAATCTTTTCAAATTTCGACTTGTGAATAATTTGCTATTAACAAAATAAAATCAAATTTTGATTTCAAATATAACTGCAACAATTTAAAATCAATTCAAATCTTAAATGTTGGATTTATACAGCTCTCAGACATCTTTAGCGGGCTCACTCTCCGATGACATCATAGCTCTTCGCAAACAGGTATTACACACCTCTTCCCAGCAAGTTCTTACTTTTCAAATCTCTCAGAGCAGAGCTCAGGAATTGGAATGGAAGAAATGCAAGGCTGTGATGGAACAGCGAATTGAAATCCTTGAGTTACAAGTCAAAGAGTACCAGGAAAGGGAAGAAAATCTCAAACAAGCAAACAGTTCCATTATGTCAGCATTAGATGAGTTTGGAAAAGGGAATGGTGGAGCTCAAGTACAAGAAACCGCTCTAATATCGCTTTAACTTATCACTTTGCTAGAGTAAAGTACTGAAGGACTTAGAGGCCTTACTGCGAGACCAACAACGCGAGGCATTCGAGCAGAAATCAATTGCTCAAAAGCAAATCGCCAAGCTTGAGAAAGAAGTTTGATTCTTTCACATGATTAAGTTATCTAATTACTAAATAGAACAGAGAGCTCACTGAGAAGATAGCTGAGTTAGAGTTGAAGGTGCAGCAGCTTGGAGCTCAACACAAAAAGGCTGAACAAGCATTGACACAGAATATCCATCGACTTGAAAATGAGAACAAGTCTCTGACGACTAATCTGAAAAAAGTTGAGGACACAAGCAAAAAAACTGTGGAAAAATCGCACGGGTTGGAAGCTCAAGTGAAGGATCTGACCTTGATTCTAGCAAAGACTAAAGAAGATCATGCTGCTGAAACTCAGCGAATTCAGAACGAATATAAGCTAACAATATCAAATATGAAGACTCTGTTTGCATCGGTAATTGGTTCTTAGGAGGTTTTTGCTAATCAGAAAAACTTGTATTAGGAGAAGAATGCTTTGGAAAGCCAAATCGGGAAAATTATGCAGGCAGATAGGCGGGAAAGCGGCATCATTGAGGATATTAAGAAAAAATACTCGGATGAGATCTCGAGGGTGAAGAGGGAAAGGGATGAAGTTCTACATAAGTTAGCGAATTGCGAGAACCAGCTCAAAGCTCAGAGCGAGAACTTGAAAAACCTAGAGGAAAAGCACCTCAAGCAAAAGTATACTAAAACGTGAGAAATTTTTTTCATGGTTGTGTCATTCAGAGCGGAAAGAGACGCGGAAGACCAAGAGCTTAGAAAATCAAGACAAAAAATCGCTGATTTAGAGTAAGCATCGATCTGAAAGCTTAAGCTTATTAATTATTAATTCGGAATTTGTAGGATGAAACTACGGGCGATTGAAGGCTCAGACCAGAAATTAAAACAACAGTTGTTCGATAAAGAGCAGCAGCTGGAAGAGAGTACAGCAAGCTTAAAGAAAAAATATAGCAATGAGCGTCGCAAGCTTGAACAGCAAACTGAGGAGTACAAAAAGTTTAAGGAGGAATACAAAAAGTATAGGGAAGAAGTCCAGAAAAAACAAGTTCTTCTTCAGCAAGAAGTAAAGCGAAAATCAAATTCTCATTGCTGAACTTTTCTCATAAGAACGCAAGCAAAGACGAGCTCATCAAAACACTGAAAACGCAATTAGAAGGACTCAGAAATGTCAAAGAAAACCGACCGCTAAAGAGAAGAGGTAACACCTTATCGCTTCTTTCAAACTGATCATTTCCTTAGAGAGCTGCGTCGATAAGAGTTTGTATCAAAATAAATCAGTCACTATCAACGAAACCGACGGCGTGAAAGAAAAACGTGACAAGAGAAACCAAAGTCTCGCTTTCATTGAAGATAAAGAAAATCACAACACCTCGAATATCGACAGTTCAAAAACTGAAACCAATAGTCACGAAAACAGCAATCAAGAAATCAACACAGACAATATCCTGACCACTCGCCTTAGCTCGGGACTAACAACGCGGTATAGTCATTCAAAAGCTCGCTTGAGCCTAGTTTCGACCTTGCTTCCGATGCCTGTTCCTCAGTCAAGCAATGCTGATACACAAGCAGTAAATAAAACGCTACCTCATATGAGAGATGTAAGAGGCAGAGAGAACAAAGAGAAAGCCTCCGCACAGCCAGCGCAGACTGATCGAGGACTTTCAAAGCTCCAGAAGAACGCTAATATGCCGAGAGCTATGCATAATCGAAGCTACAGCAACGCTACCGACCGTCCTAAGAGTGTTAAAGTTCCTATGGGAACGGAAAATATGATAAAAGAAGAAAGCTTCGAGAGTAAAGACCCTTTGAAGAAGCGCTCTTCCGGTGAAGCCAATGTGATTGCGGCAGACTCGTCCGAAGACAACTTCGAGATTTCTCAGCTGAAATTGAGTGATTTGAATATGACCATGAATGATATCAAAAGAAACTTTGATGAGAAATACAAAGAGATGGAGGATAAAACTAGACAGGCGGAACTGGCCACTGAAAGGATGGCTTTGGAAAGAGACCGTCTGCAATTGGAGCTGGACAGATTGATTTTGGAGTTAAAACAGACGAAGATGGAATGGGCGTTGACTGAGGAGAGAAAAGAGGAGATCGAACTCACGCTTAGAAACGAGATAAAGTTCCTCATGAATAAACTTATGCAAGTTAAAGGCAGCATTTCGGGGGCAGAGCTGCTAAGTCTGACATCGAAAGATGGCTTGAATAAGAGCTTTTACACTCGTCATGCTTCGCTGGGTAACTTTGGAGGAGCTAACCAATCTTCTCTGGGTTTAGCGGCGAAAAGTGTGAGTCGAAGGGATCAAAATAATTTAACGGGTATCTATAGCAATCGTAGCATGCTTAATGCGGAAACGAATTATTCAAAGTTTATTTACGATGCAGATGAAAGAGAAGAGGAAGATGAGGAAGCGAACAGCGATGAGAAGAAGAATAGATGCATATTCAATAGCAAAATAACCTCACCTGCAGACTCGCCGCGAAAAATAAGCGAGTTCTATGAGAATGAAATCAGTTTGGTAAGGAACATCCATGATACGTCTCGTCATCAGAAGAAATTGATCTGTCATATCAATCAACTATAAATTCATGTGGTGTTATGCATACAGTTTGTTATGTTCAAAAGGTACTTGTTTATTTGAAGTATGAGAATAAGAAAATCAAGAGAATTTACATTTGTTGTTCTGTGTAAAAAATGTCGTTTATTTTTTTTTTGCAAAATCAAAATCAAAATCCAATTTCAATTTCTAATTTCTGCTTCTATGCAGCTTTCTTAAGGGATTGGACAAAGATAGTTTTAGTTGTGACTTTCAATATAGAATTTCTAATGCAATAGGCGATATACGCCTCGAATAATACTTCTTTCATTTGTTATATCGATGATATCTAGCTATTTGGCAAATAAATCAATCAAATAAAAATTATTCAAAAATTTTTCATCATTATTATTTAAGTTTTCATAGTTCTATCAAAATTATCATTTCTCAATGGACACCGACTCTTGTTCCTCTGAAAACTTTTAGTAATGCGCTGGCTCTGTTTTATTTATCTGCTTGAAGTTATTTCCTCCAGCCTTTTTCGTTCTGTCAACTACAGCTGTATCCCGAATGTTGTACTTAGGCTGTTTGTCTGGAGAGCCTTCATTTATCTCTGAATAATCATGCGGGTGGTAAAAATGGTGGTTCAGCGGCGATGATTGAGGGAAAAATTTCAAATCAGTCATATCGCCGAAGACCTCTTGAT
>ENA-UOTZ01000956-UOTZ01000956.1-compost-metagenome-genome-assembly--contig:-NODE-956-length-22294-cov-24.915065_pt1 | contig 22294 bp, 19 predicted proteins | sample MGYA00238144_ERZ746983 | MGnify/ENA primary metagenome ERZ746983 (study PRJEB28759, sample SAMN06268863) | compost metagenome | isolation source: single cell | place: USA: California, Emeryville, Joint... | reverse complement strand
TTACAGGTGGTAGCGCTGGTGGCGATGCTGGCAAGACTGAAGCTAAGAAGGAAGAACCAAAGAAGGAAGCCGCCAAGAAGGAAGTCAAGAAGGAAGAGCCAAAGAAGGAAGAACCAGCTGACGACGATGTCGGCCTCGGTGGTGGACTCTTCGACGATTTCTAAGAAAATTGACCCGTCAATTTTAAGGATTTCTTGTGTTCGATTGTTGTTTTGATCACTCTCTACGAATGCTAATCGAGCTTAAAAATCTCTCGCGAAGAATCTTAAGTGTCTTTTTCCAAGTCTTAGTAGAGAAGAAGTACTCAGGTTCTAGCAGCAATAGAACTGAATTGAAAAAGCAGAGGTATTTGGGTAATATCACTTTGGTTTGTGTAAAAAGTTTGTTTTGGAGAGTTATTGTTTTGTGTGGAGAGATAGCATCAGTTTGATTGAGGAGTAATTTGTGAACAAGGCCGGCTTAAACAAGATTAGAAAACCAGATAAATCTTTTTGAGCCTTGCGAGAATAAAAGAAAAATTTGATATTTTTGATAAATTAAAGAGAAAACAGTAATGAAAAATGAAATTTTAGTTAGGGAGACATTTACTGAATGGTGCTTTTCGAAAAGACTTCCAAAGACGACTGCTAACGATTCTCCTCTATTTTTTTTTTTTCCTCATAGAATATAGCTACGTGAAAGAATTACTCTCAACATTTACTTGCACCATGTAAAACGGATTCTGCTTTAGTCGATACTTGAAACAAGCGAATTAATTTTATTATCTTTAAACCAAGATTCATTTTTTTACGGTTAGCCCATCTTGGAAAAACTTTTATTGAACTCTTGTTAGTTAAACAAAGCTTTCCTTACTAATAATCCCTCCCAGAGGTTCTCATACTCGGCCTAAATTTAACATTAGCAACCATAATTCAATTTTTCAGTACAAATTAAAATATATGACTTTGACTGCTACAACAAGATCAACACCCAGAAACCGACCGAGACGCAAGTAAGAACATGCGAGGCTGCATGGAATACTAAATTATCGCTAAAAAGGACGTTAGAGTTTATTTGTTTTACTCATAATTATTTTCTAAGGGCTCATCGCATTAACTAATTAGATATTAATTTTTCTCAACCCGCGATTTCCAGCTCTCAGAAATGGAAAGTTTCAAGGCCACCAAAGTCAAGCTGTCAGACTACGACTTGCTTCAAACCCTGGGAACAGGTTTCCATCCTCAGCTCTTTCATTGCGTTAAACTCAACAGGCTCTTTCGGACGTGTCAGACTCGCCAAACAAAAAGCCACAGGTGAATTTGTTGCGATCAAAATGCTCAAAAAGGCCGAAATCCTTCGATTAAAGCAAGTCGATCATATCATCTCTGAGAACACGATTCTCTCACAAATAAATCACCCATTTCTCGTACAACCATTTTCCATATTATCAAAAAATGAATCATTTTATCGCCCTCCAGACCAAGATGCTCGGTTTCACTCAAGACGAAAGATTTTTATACTTCGTCCTCGAGTTTATACCTGGTGGAGAGCTGTTTACTTATCTGAGAAATCTCGGAAAGCTTGAGAATAACGAAGCAGTGTACGCCACTTCCTCCTTTCCAGCTGACAGCGTTTCCTTAGGTTCTTCGCGGCTCAAGTCACCTCTATGTTCGAGTACCTCCACTCAAAAAATATCGTCTATAGGTAATTATTATCGCCCGGTCAATTACTCATGGCTGTGGCTGGTAGAGATTTGAAACCAGAAAATCTTCTTATTGCTGGTGATGGGTATCTCAAGCTTACTGATTTCGGATTCGCGAAGTTCATTGAAGGAAGAACCTACACGCTTTGCGGAACTCCAGAGTATCTTGCTCCGGAAATCTTGCTAAACAAAGGTCACGGAAAGCCAGTTGACTGGTGGTGCTTGGGTATTTTAATCTATGAGATGCTCGCAGGTAATGATAAAGAGCCTTCTATGAGAGGAGAAAATTGATATTTGGATTAGGTATTGATCCTTTTAACGATGAGGATCCTATGGCGATCTACCAAAAGATCTTGAAAGGAAAAGTTAAATTCCCAAAGAGCTTTGATAAAAATGGCAAGAGTTTAGTTAAGCACTTGCTTGTCGCTGATTTAACAAAGAGATACGGAAATTTGAAAGGAGGTAGGCGCTAATTTCTTTATTATCCGCTTACTCGAGGCAGGCGTCAATGATATCAAGGAGCACAGATGGTTCAGTGGAATCGATTGGAGTCAATTATTGCAGAAAAAGATCCCAGCTTTCTATAAACCTCCAGTCAAGTAACCAGAGAAGGGTGTTAGCAGTTGATAACCGTTCATTTCTTTCTTATAATAGGAGCAAAGGCGATACATCAAACTTCTCCTCTTACCCTGACTCCAGCGAGCTTCCAAAGCCAATCAAGCCATCTGAAGATCCATTCGTTGGCTGGTAAAGAGAATTACATAAACAACAAATTTTTGCGTTGCCGGTGGCTGAAGGTGAAACAAACTCACGGCAAGGTAACCCGAGTATAAGGAAAATATATGTATTGTTTGCATACATAGATGAGGCACGTTTTAGAAAGATTACTGAAGCGCTCTCTCTTGGCGTTATAAGTTTAGCAGAAGCGTTTTGTTTAGCGATTCTTTAGTTGTCAGACCCTTCGATCAACTTTCCTATTGATTCTAAAAAAATTGCCCTTAACAAAATGAAATTTCTTCAAAAAGACCGATATTACATATCAATTAAGGTTGCCGATCGCTTGATTGTTCGGAAAAAATTTGAAAGGTGTAATTAATCACAAAAGCAGATAAAGACGTTCATTATACAAGTGGACAGGGGCCTTAAGCAGCGTTTTGTTGGTAAAAATCAAGACTTATAGGACAAACTTTACATGAGTTTTCATTGCGAGGATTCGCCTCAAATTTGCATTGTCTACAAACGGCGTGACCACAGGAAGCCTTCAATCCTTCAACGACAAGGTCATCAAGACAAAAAGAGCAAATTTTTGTTTGGCTTGTGTCACAATCCGTGCAAAGCGGATTAGAGGTTTTTGGTTTAGGCTTTAAACAGAATTGGCAAAAGCAGTTGCAAGATTTATCTACTGGAGTTTCTTTTTTGCATAAGAGGCACACATTGGTTTGGCAGCTCTGACAACGTTTCGTGTTGGTTCGAATGTTACCTTTCATGGCTATTTTGCAACGCGGGCAGCAGCAGTAGCAAGCATTCAATAGAGCTCTATGGTTTGGGCAAATGATAGAAGCACAATGAGTGCATTCATAATATGTTATGCTAGAATCCTTTGATGAGGCTGTATTTATTCCCTTGGAACATACCGGACATCGCATTGAACTAGATGTTGGACGGTCATCCTGGCTTGGAAAGGAGCGATTAATTCCTTCACGGTCAATTCTCTTAGTGCAGTTTCGAGCAATGCAGAGTACTTCGGTTCGTAATTTTCGGCGATTAATGCAATCTAAGCAGTACATGTCTTGACAGTATCTGGAATTCTTAAAAATTTGAGTTGATGTTGTTCGTTTATTGCAAAGAGAGCAAGTTTCGTATCCTGTATTTTGGCTTGATTTGCTGGTCATGAGTTGAGATGAAGCATTTGGTGGCGTCGAGTGAGTTTTGGATAAATGATTCACATTCTCTGTCTGATGGTCTTCCAAGAACTTCGTAATAACAGCTATTTCAATTTTGCCAAAACACCTCGTTTTTAGGCATTTGAGAGGAGCAGTTTCCCCTCGGTCTCGGATACAATAAATACAAAATTCATGGGAGCACGGATATTTCAGCACATCTTCTGAACTAATATCCACACCACACGAATCACATTTTATTAAAGAGATCTGGTTTTGAGTTGTATGGCCAAAGTCTTTTGTTGATTGACCAGTTATACTTGCCGATTGCTTATATTCCTTTGCTGGCTCGCTAGATGTCCTCATTGGCTGAGGAATATCTTTTTTAAGTTCTATTGTCTGTTGGTGACTTTGATCTGTTGTAACTTGAATATCTACTTTTGCAGCGAAGTTAAATTCTGTGGATGGTTCTCTCTTTTCTATGGAAGGTTGGCTAATGGTGGATGCTGGTCTCGAGATCGAAGAATAGAACTTTTCTAGTTCAACTGGCATAATCAATTCCTGATGGTCATTTTCTTCGAATTGATTTATACCTGTATGAGGTTGCGCTGCTTTTTGTTGAAGAACTTTATTTATTTTATTAGCCAAGTAAGTAGAAGGATAGTTGTCTTCAAATTCATTGAGAAATTTTACAATAGGCTCCTCGTTGAGATAGTTATCGCAATCGTCGTCTTGACATATAGTGGGGATTCTATGATAAATTTCTATAATACACTCAATGCAGTGCCCGTGATTACACGCATTGTAAAATATCTTATGGCTTGGTGGTTTATCTTTGCAACGTACGCAAATGCCAGAATCTCTTTGGAGTTTATTTCGAGACTCTTTGACATCAGAAGTAGAATGTGTGACGTTTGCCTGGGTTTTAATGATAGTGTTTTGGTTCAAATTCTCCACCGGCTTATTGGCCTCTGCTAATTGAGTTTTACCCTCAGCCTCTTCTTTTTTCTGCTCAGAGTCCTCGGATGCTTTAGAGTCTTTGTTCATCAATATATTTTGTATGTTCTCATAATCTTTTTCTTCCTCTCCGCTTTGCTTGTCCTCTGAAGATTGCTCAACTTCCTCCTTTAATGCAGGTGTTTCGGGCTTATCCACCGTATATCTTTCATTACCTACCTTCTGTATGTCAGGTTCTGCATTAAACGCTTGGTCTTTTCCTGGAAAATGGCCTTTTTCCCGAGATTTTGCGTCATTTCCGTTGACAACACCTTCCTCCTCATCACAAAAATTGCCCTTACGTTTTCCTACTTTAATAGCTTCGGTTTGCTTTTTTGAACTGCGCTCACTAGATTGATCACTCTCTGAGTGTACACTGATATTATTCATAGAAGCGATTTTTTTCCGAAGATTTATCGTTTCCTGAGTCATCGAACTCTCACTGGCGGAACCACTATCTCTCATTGCAGATCCCTCTTCTCCCGAATTAATCACAGGGCATAATTCAGCATTCTCAGTATGATCCGAGTCGGTTTTTCTTTTATGTACAGCCTCGGAAATTTCTCCAATGGCATATAGTTGCACACTTTCTTCAAACTCGCAAAAACCTTCACTTATCGCCAGCACATTACAATCCGTTGTGTTCAAATTCTGCATCAACGTGAGAAAATCAACCTTCTCGCTCCTCTCATACGTATCCAACCTCATACCGCTATACCCTATCATCGCTCTAGCAATTTCTTTCTCAGTTCTGTTCTCAATCAATTTCAATCTAACTCCCCCGGATATCTTCGGGCTGAATGTCTCAAGCTTTGCCCATTGATTTGTTGCTTGTAATTCAGCATATTCAATTTGATAAGGAAACATCGCAGTGAAAAGTTGAAGAGTCGCAGGAAAATACTCACGTCCAAGCGACGCATCCGACTTGGAAAGCTCAGCCAGCAGAAACTCAGTATCATTATCAAGAATCTCATAGTTGCGTAACAGCTCCTCCAACAAAACTCCTCTCGAGGAGTGTGCAATTGCGAGCATAAAATGCGGATTCTGGTCAATAGCTTTATACACGTCATAAAACACATTACGAAACCTTGGCGCTCCTGTTACCACGGCTTTTTTCTTAATTCTTTGAGCCATTTGAACCAATTTGCAGTAGTCTATCGCCCAAATCTTCCAATTGTATCCTTCACTCTTCTCATGCAAGTATTCAAAAGCTCTTTTGACTCTTTGATATAACACATCAGCGTCGTAGTAGATGATGCTATCGAATATTATAGAACCTAACACGACTAGTAGAGGAAATTTCGCCAATGAGTATCTTCTGAAATGCATTTGACTGGGCTCGTCTTTGCTCAGTATTTCAGGTAATTCTGATGCTTTAGGGCATGTCTTAAGAAACTCATTGTAGCTTTCGAAGTTTGGTTTGATGCTACATCCGATATTGACTCGTTTCATTAGTTTGCGGTTTTTTCAGAAAAATTTTATTGCTACAATTCCAAATTGTAAATAATATTTCGAATAGTACCTAGAAGATGAACACGCACAATATCCCCCTATCTCACATAAAATTTTGCAAACAAAGGATAGCTATCGGGCAATATGTAGGGGGAAAAAAGGAGCTTATTTAATAGCGAGGCCAGTCAATTTAAAGAGATGTTTTTAAAATAATAAAGTTTAAAGGAGCTTTTTAACCACAAGGTTAAAAATGTGTAATTTTTACTGCGAAAGTCAGCAAAAATTAATAAATCAATGAATGTAAAACTCTGTAATAACTCCCTTAAACTATATAATAAGCACTTCACCCAGTTCTCAAGTACTTTAAATCATTAATAAAACAAATAAACTTCTCATTTGATTTATTCTTCTCAGTGAGAATTCTGCAACCGCGTCTTCACGAACTCTACCGCCTTCGGATTGTGAGTTTGAAAGGCTAAAAAGTCTTCAAAGTGTCCCTAATCAGCAACAATTAAAGCAACAATAGCTAACCATCATATGATACGTCAAGAACGGACTCTTTGTTTCGTTTAACGGCAGAAGGCATTTGGTAATTCATCGGTAAGCCAAAAAATGTGGCTGCATATTGGACTGCTGGTAGTAGATCAGGCAAACTGTACTCAAAGCAATAGCTGACGAAATCTCCAAACAGCGCATTGAAATCACTCGACTCATTGAGAAGATAGAGGCTGCTTTGAGGCATTTCTTTGGTAATCTGCTGTAGAGTAAATACGCCGCATTGTTTTCCCAGCACCAGATACATAAATGCAGTTGTCAACGCTCTGCTGCTATACTGCAACGTTTGGACGTCCAAGATCGCGCAGTCTATCAGCTGCATCATTTCTCTATACAAGGCATAGGATTTTTCGGTTTCTTTCCTGAACTGAATCGCTGATTCGTGTCTGATAACCAATGGATGATCAAAGACTTTTTCCGTATATAGATCCCATTGTTTAGTGTACCACTGAGCCCATGTATTTATCGTAGGAGGCGTTAATATCCACTTTAATGCCTATAAGATTGGTTAAATATCGCCATAAAAAGTGGAAAATAGCAGAAATAGAGGGAATAGCTTTGAGTATTAGATTTGAAAATTACCTTCAGCATTTTTACTTCTGCCTCTTGAATCGTTTCGATCGAATACAGAAATTCAGCAGCCTGTGCAAAAGCGATTAGCTTGGGAGGATCGATTTCCTAATTGCAATGATAAAAATAAATTTATTTCTCTTGAAAAGCAAAGGTACCTCTGTTTTTGCCGCAAGGTGCAGCGCGGTCAGCCCGATCAGCTGAAACTGGTTCTTCGGCACGTCTTCAACCTCCGCCAAGTATCTATCAATGTAGTTCATCGCGTAAAAGAAAGTCTCTCGCTTCAGACCAAATTCATCAGATACTTCCATCAGCCAATCGAGAAGCACTGCCCTCATCTGGCTGGTGATGTGCCTTTGCTTCTTTTCAAGGAAGAAAGGGTCCGGCATGTATTCTCGCTCTCTTAGAACCAAAAACTCGATGACTTCAGAGCCCCAGCCGGAATTGTAATAGAGTGAATTGAATTTGTCGAGCTCTTCTTTGAGGATAGATGTCGCTCCGATCTCCTCGATTTGCATATCAGAAGCCCTAGTCATGAATGTTGGAGTATCATCAGGGATTTTTAGCTCTTCTTCGTAGATGTCGGGCAATGTGGTTCTTTCGCTGAAATGGACTCTTTTCTTTGCTGATGATAGCAATAGCCCAGGGGATTCGTCGCATTCTAACCGAAGATGGGGCGGAGTGCTTTCAGGTCCAGATATATAAGTCGATTCAGACTTGGCAACAGAGAAATTTTTTCTATTGGGAACGTTTTTTGAGTAACTGATGGTATGGGTGGTCGCTTGTGAATCGAAGCTGGTAGTTGACCTGAAATCGTTGAATTTGGAAACTGGACTCATTATTTTTGAAGCACTTTGCTTATTGCCTATAATTTCAGGTTTCGGAGTGGTCTTCCCTTGAGAAAGCCCAGGCCAGAGACTGATCTGATTACTAAAGCCTGATTGACTGCCCGAGTCACTTATCTGCGAAAGCGGGCCTAGTAACCCGCTGAAATTAGAACTGGAGCGTTCAAGCTGCGAGCTGGTGTATTGTGTGCTCAGTAAGGTATTCTGTGAGGAGATCCCTTGAAAAGGAAGGCTCACGACTTTGGAGTCGCCTTGCTCTTCGATCATCATATCATCGCTTCGAGTTCGGGACACCTTTGCTTTTTCAAAGTTGGAATTACTATTCCAGTCCATTGTGCTCTGGTTAAGCACGCTGGAAGTCCGTTCAAGGGCAGGCTTGCCCGCCAATTCGAGAGAAAGCCTCGTATCGTCCTGGAGGAGGGAGTTAGAACCAGCGGTAGATCCAGTCTAGGATGTAAAATAGTTTTAGTGGATTTTGTTCTCAAGAAGAGCTTATACCTTAGCTAAAGGGTGGTTAAAGAAGTTTATGTGCCTTAATTCAGTCAAAAATCCATGCTCAGCACCCATAACTAAGATCTGCTTTTGCGGCTTCGAGTTATCAGTTTTCTCCGTTTCTTTGATCGCGTCATTCTCTGGTAACTGACGACGCAAGCGCCTCTTGCTGAGTTGACCTGTGGGATACAGTTTCTGCCATTTTTTCGTGGGCTGGGATGTTTTCATCGCGTCATTTCCAATGGCATCGTTCAACGCTTTTTTATTTGAATTGAGAGTAATTCCCATATCAAGCAACGTCAATTGCTTCAAATTCTGCACAGACATCCCTTGTAACGAGTTATTCTCAGTGAGTTGGAGATTTTCCCAAGGGTTAGCACCTCGTTTTTTATTTTGTGTTTCATCATCAGGTTGACGACTGCTTAAATTTCCCGCATTTATGAGCATACAGAGATCTTTACTCAAAACCTCGCTGGCACAAATTTCATTCGAAGGATACCCTCGCGAATTCTCTGTTGAAGACGCCTGTTGATCGAGACTACCAACGGACATCATCATCGATTTCACAAGTGGATCAGAGCTTTGGTCGATTCCAGTAGCACTCAGAGCGAAATTTTCGGACTTAAACGCAGTGCAATGAGGATTTTCAGGTTCGATGGGTTCAGCTATGTATCTTCTATCAGAATAGGAAGGAAGAGCTATCGAGTTGTTGCTTTGTAGAAGTGGGTTTGCTTCGAAAGTGCGCTTTTCTAAGATTATTGTAGCATAATCACAAATCAAACGATGGATTAACGAAATTGGGCTTACTTTGTCTTGATGAGTTGTCAGTGGTGCCAAAACCTTGTCGGTAAGGATTTGAATCAAACGGGCGCGTTGGTATCTTTTCCGCCATTTTTTGAAATTTTTTCAAAAGGGTGCGAGGCAAACTTAAATAATTAAGTCGAAATTTTTAATTAGGATCCAATTTTCGCAGATTAATACTGATTAAATGAAAACAAAAGATTCTCTTCTCCTATCACCTTCAGTTCATAAAACACAAAATGTTGTAGTTTATAGATTTAACGTTAGTGTAGTAGCGATAATATCGCACAACATTTATCACTATTTTAGGATTACTTACTTTGCCCTGTGCTTAATGCCATGCAAAGAACCAATGACAATTTGTATACCAATAGATAAGCGTATTTTTTCGTAATACTAACTGATCAAGGTAGGGTCATTTTAAAAGGATCATAAAGTGCTAAAGGGAGGAAGGAACAAAATTTGTTCACTCAATAATTATCTGACTGAACAAATTAAACGCATCCACCCGTAGTGGACGTATAGAGAGGAGCGTTGACCAAGATAAGTCGTTTTCTCCTTGAAAAGTGCCAGCCCTCTCCGTCTGAGCAGCTAAATTATCCAACATGAGAGCCTTTGGCGGATCTTAATTTTAATAACTAACCTCTACAGAGAGAATTGATGATAATTTTGGCGGAAATTCTAAAATCAAAATCGCAAGAGAGCAATTCTGCTTGAAAAATGTTCAAATGATAAATCAATAAATAACTCCTCCAAAAACCAAAAAAATCAGAGGCCAAGATTGTTAACGCTGAAAAAATCAACCGCATTTCTTCTGGCCATGAGATGAGAAACAATTGACTTATCTCACTGACACCAGTTGGCAAACGGCCTTCACTCTAACTAAAACGAAGCAGCTTTCTTGCCTTCAAATTCCCATGAAGATGCTTCCCAAGGCCTGCTTAATTTCTTTGCGAATCTTTACAACAATGCCATGAGATTTATTCAGTTCTCATAAAACTCCAAAATTCTAAATTTTTCACACACTCATATCGTTTTGTGAACTCTTTATAAAAATTCTGTTCTCATCTGTTGCAACGCTATTCTAAACTCGCTTCCTAGATATATACACAGAGCAAAATCAAAGCCCATTATAACAAAGAGCTAGAGATTTCGCCTTTATATTCTACTTAGAAAATAGTCCATTATATATCCAAATCAAAATTAAAAAGCAATTTCAGAGGTTTCGAAAAAATGTTTAGAGTGGCTACTCTACAGCAATTGACAATCAAACTCAAATACTTTATGGACGAGTACAAATTTAAACACAGGCGCGCCAGTCTCTTTGACTGGATCTTGCCGGTTGCATTATTCTTTGGCTCAAATTGGATCGCCTACCATTTCTTCACTCCCAAAATGATGCTCGTTTGGCTTTTCATCATCATGGTAGCTCTTCTCATCATCGGACTCCAAGCGATTCAAATCCGCAAATACAATGAGGAGTATGTAGCGCATCAAAAGACTTCACAAGCGCCTCCAATGAAAAGATTCTGGGAAGGCGGCTTTTTGGATGTTCCTCTTGACAAGAACGAGGAAATTTTGAAGTCGCTCCACAATAACCCGCCCTACCAAACAGAAGAACCAGAAGATGACGCCATTAATGGAGAACCTATTCCAAATGGCAAAATTTCAAAGATTTCAGGCGATAGAGCAAGTTCTAGAGTGACTGAGCAGAATGGAGAGGGTAGAGCGCCTGGTCCGCGTTATGCTCTGGGTCGTTCTATCAAATATTCAGAAGATGCACTTGATTTCAGGAAATCTCTTTTGAAATCTAAGGAAGAAGAGACCTCAAGAATCGAGGAGATCCCTCAGGAAAAGTGGAGGGATTGGCACATCAGCAGCGATATCAGATCACAGGCGATTCCAAGGCCCAAGGGCAAAGAAGAGCCTAAAGTCGTTTTTCTAAACCAAAAGGTCATTCCAAAGCAGAAAATGGAATTACAAGAGAAAAGAAGAAGAGAAATTGAGGAGCAGAGGAAAAAGGAGCTTGAAGAGAAACTCAGAAAGGAAGAAGAGGAGAAAGAGAGAATAGCTGCAGAACGAAAGAAAAAGCAGGCTGAAGAAGAACTGCAAAAACTCAAGGAGGAAGCCAAAAGAGCTGAAGAAAACCGCAAAAAACTTGAAGAAGATCGAAAAAAGCTCGAAGAAGAAAACAAGAAAAGACAAGCAGAAGCAGAGAAGAATCAATCCAGTGGATCTGGAGGTCTCTTAAACCAAACCGGCGGGTCAGGCGGTCTCATCCGACCCAGAGTTGAAGAAGAAAAGCAAGGTGGAGGAGCAGGAGGCGCCCAAGGGAATATGCAAGTGTCTAAAGCCCAGGGAAAAACTCCTGTGTACAATATGAAAGACGACGAGTTGAAAAAAATGGTGGAAAAGCAGAGCAAAGAGGTTGGCGCGCTCCAGCCTTTCAAGCTTACCCCTGAGCAGATGGAAGAAGCAGCTAGGCGGATAGCTGGAGGATACGATATAGCGAACCCGCATAATGAGCTCAGAGGGAATCTTAACAAAATGACGAACGATCCACCTTCTTTGAAGAAATTCGCTTGCAAGATCATTTTATTGCTGAAAACCTATCAATCAGGAACAACAGAAGACAGCAAAAAGCTGTTTTTGAGTCTCGTTGATCAGGCTATTCAAAGATTCATCGCTCGATCAAAGGAAGCCATTGAGACGAGACCAAAAGATATCCTTTCCAGAGTTATTGTCTCTCATGTAATCGATATTGAGATTCCAGGGTTCATCGACACGCTTATCTATCACATCACATCGAAGATTAAACTCCTTATACCCGAAATCGTGACTCGCAAGCCTGGACAGTCCGAGCGCGACTACCTTCAAGAGCTTGGATACGAGTACGAGAGGGATGGTACCCCTGAGCAGCAGGAAAACTACGAGAACAGAGTCAAAGGATATTCAATATTGTTTTTCGGATTACTTGCCCTTGATATAAGAGACATCTTTGTTGATGTCTATGATGAGCCTAATGATGCTATCCCAGGCTTCCAGCAGATGGTATTCACAAGGACAAAAAGCTACAGATGGATGTTTTGGAAATATGTCAAGATGCTGTTAGCAAGCCCTATTCAGCTTATGTCAGCCGCTGTGCTCACGAGTTTAGTGCGTTACTGCCATTTCATGTTGCGAAAGGAACGAGACGCAACAACTGCGCTGCTGAATATTATCAGACTGAAGTATTTCCCGAAACTAGAGGCGTTTCGTAATAGTATAGCCAGCAGTAATGCGTATACACCAGCGCAAAAACTCAGCTGCAAGAATTGTACGACAGAACTGGAAGGACATCTGAAGGAGTTTGAAAGAACAGGAGATATCGCTAACTGGTTTGAGCGAGAAAATTAAATAGTGAGTAAAAAGGCCCTCAAGAGGCTGATTTTTTTAATTGTTTGTTTCCATCTAAGCTTTCGTTGCTATTTCATGCGGTATTGCATCGAGTGTAAAACAAGTGAAAATTATATATAGACTATGTTTATAAAAACACCTTCAACAGAAATTTTTTTTTTTCTCTCTCTCAACAAATCACCGTTTGATTCTCCAAAGATAAACTGATTGTCAGAAGTAGGTGTCTTACTTACCAAGCCGATTCGGATATTTTTTTTGAATCGTAATAAGGGTATCAACGGTTTTTCTTTCTTGTTTTGTTGGTTTTTTTCAATCTTCGGCAAATAATAACTAAGCTAGCAGCTAGCAAATAGAAATTACTACTAGGAAAAACAAGATTGGCTCGATAGCAACTAAAAATCAGAGTTTTAAAGTTTATTTCCTGAGAAAATATTTCGCAAAGTCGGATTTTATCAAGTTTTTATCGATTCAAATCATATCATAAAGATTCGATCTAAAAATCCAGTTAAATATCAATTCCGAAAAGAATTGCGACTTACTTCCTTGTTGACACCTAATGACTCAATCAAGCTTCTGCGAGAGGCCACAAAAGTCGGCAAGGGCCAAGAAATTCGAAGCCCAGCCGGTTTTTATCAAAGCAGGTCTGCTGCTTGAGAAAAAATACCGTTCTGTTCGCAAACAGGATTTTTATCAAAAGATTGTTGCTGCTGAACTGTTAAAAATACAGGGAACCAACGCATTTAATCGGCAAGAATTTGAGAAAGCAGCCAGAACTTACGAACAGGTATAGCATAACACCTCTATGTTGATGCAATCGTTATCCATGGATAGGCTCTATCGATTTTTCGTTTTATCAAATGCAACAATCCATTCTGGGAGAAAGGAAGTAAGCGAATTGAATAAAAATGAGCTGAAAAAAATATCGTTTAGGCTTTTCTGATGACGAGCTAGAATATGTTGATGAAGAAGGAGAAAGTTCGGAGGACAAGACCTCCTCACGGGCACTGAAGCTCACGTTGTACTTGAACCTTGCAATGAGCTATCTTCGCACGTCTGATTTTAAAAGCTGTCGAGAAGCTTGTGATGAAGCGCTTAAAATCGACGGCTCTAACTCGAAGGCTTTGTATAGAAAAGTGAAAGCAATAATGAGTGATACACTTTCCACCTTAGCGGATTACGAAGAGTCTTACAATGTAATAACCCAAGCCGTCGCCATCGAACCGACGAATCAAGAAATTCAGCGATTGTATTCTACAGTAAAGGCGAAATACCTAAAGATGAAAACTTTGGATCTCAAACATAAAGACTTGAATGAATCATCAAGGGATAGCTCGGAAAATTTACAAGGCGTCCAAGGTTCAAATAAAGAGTCCCCAGTGAGACAAAGCAAACAAAGCAAACTAGAGAAAGTGAATGATCAAGAGCTATCTGAGGCTCTTACAATGAAAGACCAGCTTAAACTAGATGATTTTAGTTGTATCAAGAGTAGTCATCAAGGCGAGGACAAAGTAAATTATGAAGAGCAGCAGTTTAAGCCAAAAGCAGATTTAAATACTCTCTCTCCTTCAGAGCTGAAGGATTTTGAAAAGTTACACTAACTTTTAAGATGAAGTTGCTTAATATTTGAATTAGGTTTCTCGAGACAAGAGGAGATAGGATAGTTCAGCTCTACGAGGTTGCTGGAAGATCTAAACAAGCAAAAGAATTGAAAGAGAAACTCACGCAAGTCACGGTTAGTTTCAGAGTGTGTCAATTTCTAAGACTCACTTAATCTAGAACTTAAAAGAGAAATTGGAGGCGTTATCTTCTATCAACAAGAGCGATTCAGGTATGAAGATAAAGGAGCTTATAAACAATTTTGGGTAATGTTCTACTACACTTATTATTTGCGCTAATGCTGGGAAAGTATCAACGTCCGGATGCCTGATTTGAAAGAAGAACTGTCAAGAGCTCAAAGAAAAAATCTTATTGAAATTCGAAATAATTGTATGAATGATGCTGCCAAAAGATATCGTTTATCTAATTAACGGGTTAGTTGACATTGCAGCAGAGGCATTCAAGTTAAGAAGCAAGTTTGATGAGGAACTCGCGAGTAGTAGCAAGAAAATTTCCTATAATCCAAAGTTCAAAGCCGCAAAAACTGGAGATGGTAGAAAACGAAGGACACAAGATCCATTGCAGAGAAAAATAAGCAGAGCGTTGAATTTTGTCATCCTCTTCATGGCGACTCTCCTCGTCGGTTTGACCCTCTTTCATCATATCAATCAAAAGTTTAGCGGAGTTCAAGAATCAATTGAGATTTAGTTATTTTAGAGAGAATAAAAAAATCACTTATTTATCTAATATTTCAATGCAAGCAGTCATATTGAATGCATTTATTTTTATAATGTAGAGGCAGCTTTTTGCTTTCTCAATCATTTAAATTGTAATCCTCCACCAGTTATTCAGGCTTCTGCGAAAATTTTGAAATTTCGCAAGTATATTCGATTTGGTAGAAAAAAAGTTCATCATTAATCAGACTGAATTCGAAATTCTTAAAAAACCCAGCAATTTTGCGTTTTCAAAATATGAAAACATCTATTTTCGTGTCCAATTTTAGATTGAATTTCGAATTTTCAGTTGAAACTTGTTCTCTCTATTCCTAATTTTCAAATTTCCAATAAAACAGTTTATTTTTATGTTTTTCGCAATGCATACACTGTTACCTCAAAACTCAAATAAGAGAAAGACTGAGAAAACCATCCATACCTTACTACAAAAGAGAAAATTTGTTGTATTTATCAATTTTTCGTTCCCAACATCTAGCTTACAAGTCTAACCTTACTTACTACTCATTTACTTTTTCGTCAATGAAACACAGATAGTCTTGCTTGAACCTTTACATTTCCTTTTTTCAAAGTTTTTTTGTTCCAATTATGATAATCTAACAAATAAATCACTATTAACTTTTGCTAGTCATATGCCAATTATCTCTTCAAACTACTGATTAATTCTAAATGTTCCACTCATTCTATTTTCTAATACTATCACAAACTACATATCCCAGAAAAAATGCTAAATCTTACTTGAGTAAGGCTTTAACTGGAGTAATCTCCTCCTCCTCTGACAAAGTATATATATCTTAATTTAGTATGCAACAGTCATATCTAATTCACAAGGTTGCTACCTACACAGTCTTATTTACCCTTTCACTACAATATACCCAAAAAAACCTGTTAAATATCACTGGATTTTCAGAAATTCTTGTTGATTTAGTACCATCTATGCAGTTGTAAATTCGAAAAATAAAATTTGAAATTGATAAAGTCAAGACTATGCAAGTTCGAGCCCACCTCATACTAAATAAACTCTTTATTTTTTTCCAAATGAATATTGCAATCTTTCTCTATCAAGCTCCTTTTGCACTTTCGTTTTATCAATTGAAGGACTTCTGCCCCTAGGCTTTCGTACTCCTCCTGCTCCACCTCTATTCGTATTCGGCGTGGCTTTCAGCAACTCCATAATTTTGTCGTAATTTGGATTTTTTTCAGCTAACTCGGCGCACGTTTTATTCTTTATGGATCTAATGTCTTTATTTGCTCCTTTCTCGATCAAAAATTTTATGGCCTCAAGGTTCATTTCGCTCTCAAGCTCAGTCATATCCTTCCCCATTGCACATAATTGCATTAAGAGTGTGTGTCCCTCAGACTTTTCAACAATCCAATTAATATCAGCACCATGCAATAGCAATAGTTCAGCCATCTTAAACGCAATTTTCCGATTCTCAAATACATTTGTATCCATGCTCAGCCGATTGAAAGCCAGGATAAAAGGGGTTTGGCTGTATCGATTAGGCCTGTTGACCTCAGCATCTCTTTCAAGCAGCATTCGAACAATGTCGTAATTTCCGGTGATGCAGGCGGTGGCTAATGGCGTATATCCGGTTTCTTCAGAGGCGAGGTCGATGTCTATGGTTGGATTATCGAGAATCATTTTCGCACATTCTGGCCTTCCTAGCGCTGCTGCGAGAATAAGCGGGCTTAATCTCCGGTCAAGGTCGTTTTCGGGAACGTCAATGAGATAGTTCAGGTCTTTAGTTTGAATTTTGAGTTTTTTGAGCTCATCAGGGTCGTTTTCTTGAATCAAGCTCATAACTTTGTACTATCGAGAACAGGAAAAGTAAGTCTAGACTGTAATCATGATTGTCATACTTCAAAAGTGTTGTAAATGTCTGAGTCAAGTCGCTCTGATTGGTAACCTTGAAACTCGAAAGTTCCCTTTGACTTCGATACCATAGTTTCTGCGTAGTAGTTGCCTTGTAGTGAGTTATTTTCTTATAATAAAAAGACTGATAAATTTTCAATGAAAGTAACAAAAATGGGGTTCAATAAAATTAAGGTTGAATTTGGATGGAGTAAAATCGTCTCATAATTACCTCTCGTTTGCCGCGTCTCTGCTCTCAAGAAGGTGATTTAATGGAAAAAGATATATTGAAATAACTGATGTGGTTACGATCTTACTACTAAAGTTTTTTTTACTTATGCTCTAAAACATTTCGTTTTATGAGGGAAGATTGTAGAAACCTCATTCATTCCAAGAAAAATGAAGAGTATACAAGTTAAGCTTCCAAATTTTTTTGAGATCTCTTTATGGCTAGAAAGTTTGGGAAGATGCGAAATATAACTTCCTACCAAGTTTGCGAAAACCCGAAAATTAATTTTATTCAATATGGAAGATCTTTATCCTAAGTATAGAGTCTCCAGCCGTCCCGTTGTCCCTTCCAAAAAATTCGATTTCGAGGGAATTTCAAAGCTGCTTCAGGAGTTAAAGCTCAAAGACGTCACGAGAAGCACCACGCCTTCAATTCGTCCTAAAACTTCCCAGCAAAAAGCCTCAACCAGAGATAACTACAAGCTGTTCGAGCTAAACAACATGTCTTTTAACTTCAGTTTCTCGAGCTCCGATAGCGAAAATAGTACAGACTCCACTGATAATTATTACGAACCTTCAAAACCGCAAACCCATTCAAGGTGAGGTCCGAATTTTCTTCAGCTAATTCATTTTGTTCATTTTTCTCAGAGGGAAAAGTCTCAACGCTCCAGCGGCAAAGAAAGTGGCAATACAATCAGTAAAAGCGTCTCAGGAGAGATCGACAGGCAAATTTTCCTCTACGTTTCAAAATGAGCCAATTAGAAATGGTGAACATCCTCACAAATTCCTCAAATTCTTAGATTTTTCTAGTGATAACCTTACCAAAAGTAAGCGCAAGATCCTGGGTCGTGGTCGATGGAAACACAGGAGAGCTTTTCTATGGTAGAAAAAACAACGTGCGAGGCGAAGTCGCAAGTCTCACGAAAATCATGACTTGCTATACGGTTTGCCGGTTGATTGACGAATACTCAATCGACGCAAAAGGCACACATATTTTAATATCCAAGGCCGCTTCTCAGATGATCGGGACCAGTGCTAAGCTCAACCAAGGAGATATCGTCTCGATCTGGGATCTTTTGCATGGGCTTATGCTTCCAAGCGGAAATGATGCCGCGTTTGACTTAGCGGAGTCATTTGGCACTTATATCTACATGCAGACCGAAAGCTACAAAAGTAAGACGAAGAGCGGGCAGGAACTGTCCTCGGAGGATATCAGGAACTCAATTCCTTATTTTATCAAGAAGATGAATATGTTTGCGAAGCAGCTTGGTTTACTAAATACTGTCTATGCTAATCCTCATGGATTGATGGAGAATCCGAATATTTCAACGGCTTCCGATGTGTCGAAATTGGCCGTGGAAGCGATGAAGTTAGATAGATTTAGGGAAATCGTGCTTAAAGCATCGTATGAATGTGACGTGGAGCAGGCTGATGGGAGTGTCAGAGTGGCTCGGTGGGAAAATACGAATAAGTTGCTGTCGGAAGGGTGGGAAGGAGTTAAGACAGGAGTGACGAAGGCAGCAGGGCCGTGCTTTTGTGGATTTGTAACAATTGATTCATCTTCGTATATAGTGACGGTTTTGGGAAGCATGTCGATGGATTTCAGGTGGGTTGATTGTAGGACACTGAGTAATTGGGTTCATTCGATGAGAAAGAAAATTTAGATGATAAATTTTTGTTGTTGCTATTGATGTGAATAAATTTTTGTGATTTATATGTCATCAGAAGAAGTATTTACATTCATTAATGAAATGCGATAGAAAAATAACTTTGTTTCTTATTCTCAGTCTCTCAATCTTAATGTCAGCTCTCAATATTCGTTTCACAAGGAATAAATTTTCGGAAAATGAACGTATTTAATGAATTAGTGACGGGAATATGTAATTTACTCTTCTTGTGCAACAATCGAAAGTCAAATATTCTTGAAATTGATGATTTTCAATTTGATATAAGTGTTAGAGTCCTGGATATTGATGCTTTTCATAGAAAGGAACTGCCTTCTCAATGAGCTTCATGATCGCAATACACTTCTCATCTTGATATGGAAGGGTTGCTACTTGAATGCTCATCGGCATACCCACTGAGCCTACTATATCCAATCTTGCTTTTCTTTCGATTTCTTCTTGTTTAGGACCAGTCATATCGTCGTAGATATCCTCGTCCTGTTTAACTACAGTCACTGGAAGTGAGCCTGTTGGGAAATTCAGATAGTTGAAGAAGAAAGTGTAGCAAGCTACAATAGCTAAGAATTTGGCATTCGTGTATTTCATTGCAGGAATTGGATATGCAGGAGCGATGAAAGCATCGAGCTTATGCTCTTCCCAGATGGCGAAGAACTTGTTTCTGATGTTGTTCTGCTCGCAAGAGTTCACCAAATATTCATAGGCGCTGAGAGCCCCAGTATGTTGAAGAATAAAAGCCTTCTTTTTTTCTCCACAGCATCTCATGACACATCTGGCAAATCGCCTCATGCAACAGTTAAGACTCACAGCTAGTTTCAAAATCTTGTACATGTCTTGGAATTTCTCATTTTGCAATTTGAGTCGCATCGCCTTCGCGTTACCCTCACCGGTTATGAACCTCAGTTGAGAGGCAATCATCTCTTCAAAGAACGGGATTTTCACTTCGATTACTTCATGACCTTGGCCTTTCAGAGCTGAGATCGTCTCGTTGACAGCTCTCTTCGCTGTCTTAGAAGCATGGAAGAAATCAAATGACTGAACGTAACCGATTTTAAGCTTTTTCCCCACTTCCAGTTTGGCTTTGTTATCGTCCCATGGCAAAGGAGGGAGATAAGGATCTCCGCTTAATGGACCCATTTCATAGAGTTTATTAGACATGAGGGCCTTACACATGACTTCCAAGTCAGGAGTGCATATTCCAATAGGTCCGCTTACTGCTCGGACGTTAATTTGCCCAATAGCGGATGGGCCGTTTTTATCATGGCCTTTACTTGTTGCTCTCACATCTGTCGGCTTAAATGCGTAGGCTCCACAGAAAGATGCAGGGATTCTTAGACTGCCGCCTGCATCTGAGCCTAACCCAAGAGGAGAGCCTCGAGAAGCGATAATTGCTCCTTCTCCTCCCGAACTTCCACCAGCATTTCTTTCAGGATTCCATGGGTTCAGAGTCTCTCCCCAGATGTTATTGTTCGTGACAGGCGCGTAAAGGACCTGTGGAATATTTGTTCTAATGAACGGAATAGCGCCTTCCGCTCTGAGAAGCTGAACAGCCAAGGCGTCTTCCTTCGGAATTCGATCAATATGAGCAGTACAGCCTGAAGTCAGAGAGAATTTGGCTTGTGCGAAGCTTTCCTTGACCGAGATCGGAATACCGAATAAGGCTCCTTGGCATCGATCTGGATTTGTTTTCCTCAGCTCATCATATTTCATCGCGAGCTCCAAAGCCTCATCCCAATTGACATCAACAATGAAATTGTATTTCTGATGCATCTCAAGAGCTCTCTCATAGTAGCAAACCAATAACTCTACAGAGGTCACTTGGCCTTCTTTAAGCATCGCAAGAAGATCGACTACTCTTGCTCGCAGTAATTTCTGTCGGAACTCAGGCGTCAACTTCTCTTTCTTAGGAATTCGGCTTATGGATTCCTCTATTTTCTTATCTCGTTCGTCTCTTTTCTGTTTGCCACGTCTTAATAATTTTTTATGTTGATGGTTTCTGATGCACATGATCGTAATTGAGATGAAAGCCAAAAGGAAAAAGACTCCTCCGATAGTTCCGCCGACGATGCCGCCAATCTGAGCTCCACTCAAATTTGATGTAGATACGGAAACAGATCCGCTGGTATTACAAGTATTTCCCATTGTGAGTGATTAAGTAAAAAGATTTATTGTTAGTTATTCTTTCAGTTGCATAATTAAGTATTTATATTCGAAAACAAATTACAACTCAGCAACGTTCATTAATTCTGATCAGACGGAAGAATAGGAATCTCTTTTATGGAACTAACCCAGGACAGTCATTCAAGCGTTCTCAGCTGTGGTTAACCTGCTTTTGTGGGACTAAAGGCTTGCTGTCTCTATCAATAGAGAGGTTTTCCTCAAGATCGGGTATTGGAACTGATTTCTCTTCCAGCAAAATTGTTGGTAGGCTCTCCAACAAATTCAATTGTCAGTTGAGGTGGACACCAGAAACAATTTTGATTAAGACCAGAAAATCGTTGAAATTTACGGTATTTGTAAGTGTAACAGTACGTTTCCGGGTCAGAATGCTGAAGATTTTCCTATTTGAGTCTCTTACAAAAACAGAATTCATTAAAGTTCGGTGAAGTCCTTGTGCATTTGGAATTAACTCTTCAATGAACTCGTCAGATATAATGGATATTAGGAGAGTATTGAGGATTTGAGTTTATCATTGTTCAGAGTCAAGGAGAATGAAGGACGTTAATGCATGTGATTGTATTTTAATGAAAATTAATACTGATTTATGAAAATGTAATGTTATGATAATCAAAAAAAGAAGGACCCTTCAATTTCTAATATCCATTTTATAGCTTCGATTTAGAAACCTGGATGCTTGTGACTCTGATAAAATGGAACTTCCTGCTCGATAATTTTCATGATCGCAATGCACTTTTCATCTTGGTATGGAAGCGTTGCCACTTGAATGCTCATAGGCATTCCCACAGATCCTGCCATATCCAATCTTACTTTTCGTTCAATTTCTTCTTGCTTACGTCCTGTCTTTTCATCATAGATATCCTCACCTTGCTTAACCAAAGTCACTGGGAGAGAGCCAGTTGGAAGATTCAAATAGTTGAAGAAGAAGCTATAGCAAGACACGAGACCAATGAATTTAGCATTCTTATATTTCATTGCAGGAATTGGATAAGCAGGAGCGATGAAAGCGTCGAGCTTATGCTCTTCCCAGATGGCGAAGAACTTGTTTCTGATGTTGTTCTGTTCGTAAGAGTTCACCAAATATTCATAAGCGCTGAGAGGAGCAGTATTCTTGAGAATCAACGCCTTCTTTTTTTCTCCACAGCATCTCATGGCACACCTGGCAACCCGTCTCGTGCAGCAATCAAGTTCTACAGCCGTCTTCAAGTTAACATACATGTCATGGAATTTCTCGTTTTTCAGTTTTTCTTTTATGCCTCTGGCCTTGCCTTCACCGGCTATGAATTTTAGTTGAGAAGCAAGCAGATCTTCAAAGAATGGGAGTTTAACTTCAATTACTTCATGACCTTGGCCTTT
>ENA-UOTZ01000954-UOTZ01000954.1-compost-metagenome-genome-assembly--contig:-NODE-954-length-22304-cov-14.752508_pt1 | contig 22304 bp, 13 predicted proteins | sample MGYA00238144_ERZ746983 | MGnify/ENA primary metagenome ERZ746983 (study PRJEB28759, sample SAMN06268863) | compost metagenome | isolation source: single cell | place: USA: California, Emeryville, Joint... | reverse complement strand
CTGGTTAGGATATCAGGCTTTCACCCTGGAGACCCGGGTTCGAGTCCCGGATGCGGAACTTTTTTTATTCCGAGGACAGTGGGATAGTTCGGAGTTCCAGAAGCAACTATTTTTCTTCTTCTCAATTACTTGTTTTCAGTCAGAACTATATTTTCCCTCTCTCCCAAATCTATTCTTTAAATATCGGTAGTAATATTGTTAGTAAATGTACGTGATTAATCTTGCATATCTTACTTACTACTCTAGCTTGCAGGCTTACAAACTTGTTCAGACCAATCCCATTAAACCAAAACCCAAGCGGCTTTTGGGCTTTGAGACAGGAGAGCTATGCAAGATTTACTTTCGAAATACAAATAGCTACTAATTTTTTAGTTCAATATTTCCAATTGATTAATGTATTGAAAATAAATATTTCTGCAAAAGCTTATAATTCTGATTTGATAATATTTAATAAATAAAAACAGACGGTCATTTTCATGATGCTTATAAAATCATCAGTCCGAACCCTTGCTTTTCGAACTCTTAATGCAAAACTGATTGGAATATATCAGCGGTCTGATAGCTTAAGCGTTGAATAATTGAAATGACAAAATAATTTAATCATCCACTGTTCTTTAAAAATGATGTTAATTCTGTACTGGTATTCTTCACTAGGAGTTGTAAAAAGGGTTAACTTGAATCTAATATAATTCTATTTTATTTTGAAAGTCATAAGAAAGAACAATTATTTCGATAATTTCAAATTAAGGAATTCAATCTTAATAATACGAATGAATAGTTTAGTAATATTTACACACACATATACAAGAGATAAGCAACGAGGTGGCATTTACATTACCTTTAAGGCTTGGCAAGTCAGGATCTCATAGACATAGCCTTGGAATGTGAGCCATGAATCACATGGAATTTAGACCTCTGAGCATACTGCTGAAAAAGTTAGATATGTATTGGAAGAAATACCTCTTTGGGATTATAATAAGAGTCTTCCTAAGCTACCTGACCCAGCGATGAGTAGAGTAGCATGCTATTAAAGTTCGTTGGAAAGAGTTAGCTGATCAGTTTAGCTTGGATTCTTCTTTAAAATAAAAACGATATTTGGTTGCGTTCATGATGCGACTGTATCAACTTTACATATTATATTATTCAAAATATTATTTAAGGTAATTTTAAAGATTCAACCATCATCGTCTTTGCTCACTGGATGCTCGTAATTGTAAATATGACAAAATTTTGATTATAAGTTAAGTGCAGCCAGTTGAACGTGATTTTCCTGAGTTTTCCGAGATAAAGAAGCCAGAGATCGTAGTATTGTAAAGAAAGAAATGGAATACTTTCATCGACGGTTGAATTCAGGAAGAAGACATCAACTGTCATAGTTGGGATTACGAAAATATTTCTTAAGAACAAAGAAGTTGTAAATCTTTAGTTTCAGTGTGTGTGTTTTGTTTTTTTTTTGGTGTTTCCTCGGACACCGATTTCCCCAGCATGAATTGAATCATTGAAACCTCCCTCATCAGATGGGCACAAAAAAAAAAGATATATTCATGCAAGAAATGTGTATTATTCGATTATGACAAACTAACATGTTTTTCTTTTAAACAACAGCACGTTCAAAGCCTTTATATTTTCAAGATTCGAATTTTTCTATTATTTTCAAAGTGGCCTTCTGAATTTGAACACAGTGAAAGAACACTCTTCTATTTTCTTGTGCACCTCATGTTGAGATTTATTTTTCATGATCGCCAATAAAAACCCCGAAGAAAAAATTTCCGCTGCCCCTGAGACTTGAGATTTTAGACTCAGCACTTTTTAGGAAGAATTGATTCGAAGTGAATCTGCCCCTTGCCATTCCTAGTTAATCCTAGTGGGAAGCCAAATCATTGGGGTTATATTGTGCTGTAGCATCATATTATCGTAGTATCTCAATTGGTACTTATAACTTATCGTTTTACAACACACAACCAATATTTGTCTAATATTGACTAATTCATGAATGAAATGTGTACCCAAAATAAATCAGTTTCTTTGCGCAATTACTAAGTAATTAGCACGAATAAGCCCAGTAGATAACCCACTTATGTTGAATACTTACCAAGCGAAATATAAATGAGGAAATACTAATTAACTCAAGATCCTTATTACGTTGCACTAAATTTAATAGTATTTTGAAGAGTATTGACTTTCTCCTGAGCAGAGTAAACTTCTATTGATTTGAAATTACTTTCTGATTTGTGTTCGTTCTTTTTGTTTGAGCAATACTATGTTGATTTTTGCTGTTATCTTATGATCCAATAGAGCGTAATTGACGTTCAGTTTTGAATTGGTTATTACTCTAGTCGAAATATTCTTTATTCATACTTACGAAGAACTTATACTACAACAACAGAGTCATAATGAGCTTGCTTTCATGTATTACACATTACTTCAGAAATTTTAAATTGCCATCCCTTCCATCTTAAATCTTTTTTTCTTTTTACAACACTACCTGAAAAACGACAGATTGAGACTTTCTTGAAATCTCTTAACCGACGCTAAAGTACCCCATTTGGGATAAGTAATGCTGGGCTTAGGTGGTCATCTAAAGCCAATGCAACTCTGCAAATGCGGAAAAGTGGTGTACCGCTGAATTGAATCATTTTGCATTATCACATCAGCCAGGAAGCTCCTAGTCAGTTAATTACCGACGAATCCTTCAGCATCGATTAACTACTAAGCCTCTCACAAGGCTCTTCAGCAGAAGAGACACTCCTAGCTCACTGTAGCAAGCTCTGTTATAGAGTGAATTCAAGGAAGAGCTTAGTTTCGTTTAAAACTTCTTGGGAAATGAGTCAGAGAGCTTGCAGATTTTCATTCCAAAATCGTAAGAGTTGACACAGCCATTCCATCACCCCAACCAATTATGAGTATGAGCTGAATTCCTCTTCTTTAGTCCATAAACCAAATGAAAATAAGCATCCAAATTAAAGGAATACTTAATTTCAATAGGAGCCCTCTATCTGCCGTAGAGGTTTTTGGGTATGCTCTGTTTAGAGTGACTAGAGAGAAGAAAGCTGCATCGGCGGATAAATCGAGAAAATCCCTTCCCTACTGATCTTGTTTGAAAAAAGGCTGAGTTCGTTGCGTTTTAGAATTAGATCTGCTTCCACATCTGAGCTCAAAGTTAAGATACAGACTCTCCCTCATTGGTTCCATCTCATCTTGTTATTAGAATCGACTGGTTGACCAACATAACTCTTTGCAGGTAGTCTTGTGAGAAATGGTCAACAAAAACCTTCAGTCGTCAAGCTTTCTGGTTATCAGGCATTTGAATTGTGTTTGTATTTTTTTACATTTTTAATTCTTTGAGATTATTAATTATAATTCATCAAGAGATTTAATTGAATGTAGTATCTGAAACAAAATTGATGTCTTCAAACCCAAATACCAACTCAGTTCGGTTTCCAAGAGATAAAATCGATCTCTGTTAGAATATGGCTGAAGATAATGTAAAAAGTCGAAATAATTCATGGTAAGACTAACAGTCATTTGTAATAGTGAATTGGGATCTACCCATACTCGCAAGACAAATAAAAAATAACAGGATAAGCAGTATTAATCGCAAAACAATGAGCAATATGCGGTCAGTTTCGAGTCGTTCAACTGAAAAAGAGTTATACGCATTTTATTCTATTTAAGTTGACTTTTTTAAATTTTTTACATTGTCATGAAACGGATCTCTACACATGTGTGGGAAATATATTCACCATCAAACATCATGACAGTCCACTATTGTCAATTGACGACTAGGTATCGAATTCTTCAAATAAATTATAGTCGCGCAATGTTTTGCAACGTAAATTGTCACATCATGTATATTAAAGGATGTCAAACAACAATGAAGGATTGAAATCAAGGCTGTAATGCCTATTCTGCTTCAATGAAACCCAGAACATCTTTCGGTACATTTCCACTTATCGTGCTTACTTTAGCTTCAATAGCAAAGTATTCTTACCTTGCGTCCTATATGAGGCATGATCTGTTCAAATCTGAGTCGATCATGAATCAGTCTCTTTTATTACCTGGTTCCTAAATTTATCTGTCATACAGTCTTAATTTTTCACAAACTGTATTTATGGAGAAAAAAAATGGTGGTTCATTCCTACTTATGGCGACGAGGAAACAACTCCTAGCTTGCTTATTTATCGAATTTTTCGATTTACTCGAATTACCAAATTTTCATGAGTCATCTAGCAAATAGTGACAAGAATTTTGAAAGCTTCACGTATTCTGATGTTTCTTCATATAAAAGCGATTAATAAGTTTCCTCTCATAAAAGCAATTAAAGCTTATTAAATAAAAAGCAATCGAAGATCCTCATTAAGGATATTCAAGAAAAGACAATAATCGAGCATGGTCTTAATTACTAAACAGAACAAGAGAAAAGTTTACGAATACCTTCTCAGAGAGGGTGTTATTGTCATCAAGAGGGTATTTTAATCGCGCAAAAATCGAAATACCTATTTTGAACATGATACATAGGACCCTGGACTCCCTGAACACAAAGACACTGGCGTTCCTAACCTCCACGCCATGATGCTCCTCAAATCCCTTCACTCAAAGAACTACGTCGAGTTAGTTTTCTGCTGGTAAGAACCGCCTCCTTTCTCAAGTTAATTGCTTTATCAGGCATCATTTCTACTATTTCGTCAAAACCGAAGGTATCAAATACTTGAGAGGTGTCCTCGGTATTCCAGAAGAAGTCGTCCCACTCACATACAAAAAGACCAAGAAGAACTACACCGGTGTTGAAGAAAGAGAAGGTTTGCTTGAATTACAATTTATAGCAGAAAATGTTAACCTTGCATCGCTTTATAGAAGGTGACGAAAGACCAAGAGGTAGAGGTGGCAGAGGCCGTGGAAGAGGCGGCAGAGGTGGCAGAGGCTTCGGCAGAGGGTAAAAGATCATTATTTGATATCATTGGTCGCTTACATTTCTCTTTCTTAAAAATAGCTTCGGCAGAGGACCAAGAAGAGGTGAAGAAGGTGCTGAGGGTGAAAAGCCAGAAGGTGGTGAAGAAGTCCCAGTTACTAACGAAACTCAGGAATAAGCAACTGTTTAGTGACACCCAAACCCTCTGTTGTTGGGAGGACCACCAAAAAGAAGTTTTCATTCAATATGGTTGGATGCTTAGGAACAATTTCAACTCGATCTTATTTATGAATTAACCTTCTTCTTTGGTGTGATGAGTTCAAAAAAATCAAAGCTAGGAGTTCTTGTGAAGCCATGAGAATCAAATTCTTCGTTTCTGTTCGCTGCATACAATCATTATGATTCAAAAATCAAATAGCTTTTACAAAAATCTTTAGGAAGTAGAGATATTTGAGCTGAAATGTAATGGATATTAAGTGAAGAATCCCAATTGCAAATAATATAATACCATTCATCAAATAATTGAATTTTGAGAGTTTTGCACGCAACCTACTACTAGTTGAGCACTGTTTCTCTCAAACTTGGGTTGTATGTGTAATTTTTTTTTTTCAGTAATGTAGCAGTCTATTATATCGATGGTTGCAACCCAGGTAAATCTTGCTCTGGAGCACAATGCCATCGATTCGATATAACTGCGATTCACGCCGAGTATTGCAAAATAAAATTGTTTAAGACGTCCTGGTCTAATAGAGATACAACAAAATTTGAAGTTCAACGATTTGATATTTGGAAACTACTGTTGTTACTTTTCATAAAATTTATTGTATTCAAATTAACCTGGCTTTTTCTTCTTTTTCATCTTAAACACCATGGAACCAGAGCAACAAGCCCAGCAAGACACAACGATCCAGGTCAGCGAACCAAAGACTGATGCATCTACAAAGGAAGATGCAGGAAAATCAAACGAGCAACCTCAGAACGAAGCAAAATATATAGAAGAAGAAAAGAAAGAGAACAACAGCACACCCAGCGCAAAATTAGCCTGTAACGCCTGCGGAAAAAGCGATGTTGAGCTGTTGAAATGTGGCGGATGTGGAAATGTTCGGTATTGTAGCTCAGATTGCCAGAAAAAGGATTGGAAGAATCATAAACCCAATTGCAACTTTAAACCCAAAGCGACAGAAAAAATCAAAGAGCCGGCTGAACCTGAAGATAGAGCTGACTTATATGATCACTTAAAGTTGGTGGGAGAAGGAAACTTTTCGCAGATTTTCCTCGTGCGCAGAAAAGGAAAAGAGGAAACCTATGCAATGAAAGTAGTGAATAAGCAACGGGTTAAAATGCTTCATAAAGAGAACGATCTGCTTATGGAGAAGCACTGTTTGATAAAAATGAAGGATTCTGAATATGTTATCGATTATATAGAATCTTTCCAGAATTTCTTAAATCTGTATCTCGTTATGGAGTATATGCCTGGCGGTGAGCTTTGGGATCTCGTCAAATGTTTCGGGCTTCCCTCACAATCGATTGTCAAATATTACTTTGCTCACATCGTAAAGGCTGTCACAGCAATTCATGAAAAAGGCATAGTGCACAGGGATTTGAAGGTAAATAATACACACTCTTTCATTTTGTGCCTAATGATTGATAATAATAGCCTGAAAATATCATGCTTGATGAGACTAAGACGAAATTGAAGCTTGTGGACTTTGGTACAGCGAAAGACGTGTTAGACCCGTCTATAAAACCGAGCGGAAACAGCAGTCACCAAGGCAGAAAGAATTTTCAACATTACGTTGGCACGCCTCATTACATGCCTCCTGAATGCATTAGAAATAAAGACTCTAATTTCAAGAGCGATGTTTGGGCGTTAGGTTGCATTTTGTATCAGTTAATCTCAGGGTTCCCTCCTTTCCTGGGCGGAAGTGACTATCTCATCTTTTGCAAGTCGCTGAAAGATGACCCTTCTTTCCCTGAATGTTTCGAATGGGGTCTTGCCAAGGATCTTATTCTATGCATGATGAAGCGAGATATGGAAGAGAGAATTACGCTTGAGAATGCACGAAATCATGAATATTTCAAAGGCATTGATTGGAGCACCATTGGAAGCTATAAAGATTATGAAGCTCAAGCCACTCCGGAAGAGAAATTCTGGACTGAATTGAGGGCAAAGCTCAGAGAATTTACAGAAGAAAGAGAGAAAGAAGTTAATGAGAAAGACGTTGAAAAAACGATTACAGAATACAGCGAGAAATTAGAAAAATCAGAGGAGTTTAATGAGACTTCGAAGGAGAAGCTTAGAGCCAGAATCAAATTCGCGAAAAGGCAAGCCAGAGCTTATTCTAACATTGAGGCATTTGAATGGTAGTCATGAGGATGAATCCATGTGATTTATATCTTAAAGCAAAGCTTTTACATTTGGCAATCAGCATCTGTTGTCCCTTCGTTAGTTGATTAGTTGTACTATACAGAGCAAATTTATCATACCTTCGAGACTCTCTGTAATAAATTGATTTTACTGTCAGGTAGCTTATCAACTGATTGAAGAGTGATCTTACCTCGTGTTAGCATAATAAGTACACACAGATTACAAAAGTCCCATAAAGCAGACTCTTGCTAGGATTCAAAATACGTGAGGGTTTTTTTCATCATGAACCTTTGTAATTTACGAGTATAAATTTTTTTACTCATCTGTAAATTGAAATAAATTTAAAGACAATCTACAGATCGAACTACAGTATTTCTGATATCTCTCATGGCTGAAGGACAAAAGAATTTTCCAGTAGCACAGATCTACGATCCAGCCTTTTACCAAGCAGATGCAGAACTGAATAAAGCCGTTTTTAGAGTCTTCGAATCTTCGCTGAGAGGCCTTGCGGCTGGTGCCGTCGCTTCCCTCCTCTTCAAGAACAAAATGAGAGTTATCTGGGCAGGCGTTGGATTTGGTGCAGGATACGAATATTATAACGCACACCTTAACTTCGCTAAATACAAGATAGCGCCCCAATAGCTTCAACCAAGTAATCATCAATTACTCTCAAGTTCACAGCAACCAACCAACTAGCAATTTTACGATTGAGTATTATGAAGTGTGATAGTGCACAGAAGCTTGATCGTAAACCGCCCTGCAAATGTTTATTTTCATATAAATTCATTTGAAAACAGTCGTCTCGCATTACAATCTTGCTACTCCCAAGAACTTTAAGTTATTATTATGTGCTTTCTCAAACATGCGCATCATCATCATCGACTTAAAGTAGTGGTTAGGTTTCTATAGAATATCGCTTAATTTTCATCCCTTGAATTGAAAAACCGTTCTCCTTTATGAAACAGAGTTACTATTTCAATTATTTTGCAGCTTAAATCCGTCTTCAAAGCTTGAGAGAAGATTGCATCATACAAGCATTGAAGACCGAAAGGGTAACCAATTAGGAGCCTTAACAAATAATGGCTAAACTTTTATAAATTACTATTTGAAAATTAGATGCTAAAGAACGTATCTAAAATAAAATTAAACAAGAGTTTCTCTCTACTAACCTCCTTCCCAAAGTTCTATTTTAGTACTAGAACGGAATTTGAGCCAGGTATCTGCTGAGTTTGCTGTAGCTAACTTTTTTCAAAAGTTGCTGAAAGCGTAAATTTTCCAAAGGAAGAAGAGAAAATCTTAGCATACTGGAAAAGAATTGATGCTTTCAAACGTCAGCTTGAATTAACTCGAGATAAGGAGCCTTATACATTCTATGATGGCCCTCCATTTGCGACTGGTCTTCCTCATTATGGTCATATCTGTGCTGGAACTATCAAGGTTTGCTCACCATCTTTCGCCTCTCGTTAAAACTAATTTATCATCAGGACGTTATAACTCGCTATGCCGCACAAAACGGTCGTTATGTAGAGAGACGCTTTGGTTGGGATTGTCATGGGCTGCCAATTGAATATGAGATAGATAAAGCTTATGGTATTAGAACAAGAGATGATGTACATAAGGTGAGATTACTAAGGCCCAATTACTCAATAAACTCTTTGCTATTTCGCTATGATAGATCGGAATTGCCGAATATAATAAACTCTGCAGAGGCATTGTTATGCGCTATTCTAGTGAATGGGAAGAGATTATTGGCAGATTAGGAAGGTGGATTGATTTCAGAAATGATTACAAAACGATGGATTTGAAGTTTATGGAGAGTGTCTGGTGGGCCTTTAAACAGCTGTGGGATAAAGGACTTGTATATCGAAGTGCAAGAGTCATGCCTTACTCTAATGGCTGCAGTACCGTGCTTTCTAATTTCGAAGCAGGATCAAATTATCAAATGGTTAACGACCCATCAATCTTTATAGAATTCCCACTTGTAAACGACCCAGGTGTCTCATTGGTTGCCTGGACAACGACTCCTTGGACACTGCCAAGCAATCTCGCCCTTGCAGTCAACCCAAATTTTGACTATTTGAAGATCAAGGATACTAAACGAAATAAGGTGAGATTATCTAACCCAGATTTTACCCTAACCAAATTACATGTGACAAGGTGTTTATCATTGCCGAAAATCGAATGGTTTCTTTATACGACGGCAAAAAGAAAGAATATGAAGTGCTTGGGAAATATAAGGGCTCTGAGCTCGTTGGATTGGAATATCAGCCGCTCTTCAATTACTTTGACTCTTTCCGCTCTACGGGTTGTTTCCGAGTTTTGGCTGGAGATTTCGTGTCTTCAGACTCAGGAACAGGTGTTGTGCACTGCGCGCCAGCGTTCGGTGCTGAAGATTTTGAGGTCTGTACTCAAGCAAAAATTGTTCGACCTGATAATATTCCTTGTCCACTTGATGCCAACGGTCGTTTCACGGACCAAGTTAAGGATTTCAAGGGACAATATATCAAGGAGAAAGCCTGCGAAAGAGGTCTTATCTCAGCGATAAAAGCTCAAGGACGTTTGGTACATGAGACTCAATTCCATCACTCATATCCATTCTGCTGGAGATCTGACACACCTCTGATCTACAAAACTGTGAGTTCATGGTTCATTAAAGTCACAGACATCAAAGAAAATCTCATCAAAAATAACTACAAGGCCTGCTGGGTCCCGAAAAACGCTCAAGAAGGAAGGTTCCAAAATTGGCTTGAAGACGCTAAAGATTGGTGCTTTTCGAGGAATCGGTTCTGGGGAAATCCCATTCCGATCTGGGTTTCTGAAGACTTTGAAGAACAAATTTGTGTTGGGTCTGTACAAGAGTTAAAAGAGCTGACCGGAGTTGATAATATCACTGATCTTCACCGCGAGAGCATTGACCATTTAACTATTCCTTCTAAGAAAGGGAAAGGAGTGCTTAGGAGGATTGATGAGGTTTTTGATTGCTGGTTCGAGAGCGGCTCGATGCCTTTTGCTTCATTCCACTACCCATTCAGCATCTCCGAAGAAGAGTTTGCAAAAAGATTCCCTGCTGATTTTATTGGAGAAGGTCTTGATCAGACCAGAGGATGGTTCTATACGCTCAACGTGCTCGCTACTGCTATCAAAAATGACACACCTTACAAAAATCTGATCGTGAATGGCCTTGTGCTGGCTGCAGATGGCAAAAAGATGTCGAAGCGGCTGAAAAACTACCCTGACCCTCAAAAATTAATCGATAGTAAGGGAGCTGATGCTATTCGGCTGTATCTGATGAACAGTCCGTTGACTCGTGCAGATACCCTTAACTTCAAGGAAGAAGGTGTCGCAGCCATCGTGAGAGATGTCTTGCTGCCTTGGTACAACGGATATCGGTTCTTAATTCAGAATGTCACTCGATGGGAATCCAATAATAATCAGAAATTCCAGTACTCTGAGACCTACCGCAGCGAACTGACGAACCTCATGGACAGATGGATCATCGCGTCAAACCAGCATCTGATTAAAACAGTACGACATGAAATGGACAGCTACAAGCTCTACAACGTTTTACCCAAGCTCTTGCATTTTCTTGAAGATTTAACGAACTGGTACATCAGACTGAACAGAGGACGACTCAGAGGAGAGTTTGGAGAAACTGATTGGAAGCTCTCTTTGAATGTGTTAACAGAAGTTTTGTTCAACATTACGGTTCTGATGTCTCCGTTTGTCCCATTCATTACTGACGGATTCTACCAAAATCTTAGAAAGATCGTTCCAGCTGACAGCAAACTGAATCAGGATAGCGTCCATTTCATCGAGATACCTAAGTTCGATCCAAATCTGATTGACGAACAGATCGAAACTGACGTTGAGAGAATGCAACAAGTGATCGAACTAGGCCGACAAATCAGAGATCGTCGTAAGGTTTCTCTCAAGCAGCCAATTATGGTAACTCCATTAATAATCTAATTTGTCTCACCTCATACAACATTTAGTCATTGACCGTCATCTCAATGCAACAACAGGTCTTAGACAGCATTAAATCCGTTGAAAGCTACGTTCAAGATGAATTGAACGTAGATCGCATTGAATATACCACTGAGTTTTCCAAGTACCTCTCTCTGCATTCTCAGCCGAATCATAAAGCTGTCGGAGCTCGTCTGAAGAAGCAATATACCAATGGTAAGTCTTCATGGTATAAGTAATAGGTTGATTAACTTCTCTACTTCTTAGAACTCAGAGAAAAACTGGCTAATTTGCTTCCTGAAGAAATTGCCAAAATTCAAAAGGGCGAGAAGATAACTCTCAATAACATCGAATTCGGAAACGAAGATGTGGAGATTGTCACGAAAATAAAAGCTGGCACAGTAGAAGAATACCAAGAGTTAGCTGGCCAAGCAGAATTCCATGTTTTATTAGACCTTCGACAAGATGAAGCGATGAAACAGAGGGGCATCACAAGAGAAATTATCAACCGTATTCAAAAACTCCGCAAAAAATTGAGTCTGAGCCCATCGGATAACGTATCGATCTATATCGATGTTCCAGAGAAGTCTGCAACGATCAAAACTGCACTGAGTTCACAAAAGGAGCTCCTTTCTCAATCTCTTAAAAAGCCTGTCGATTTTGGAAAACCTGAAGCTGGTAAAAACCTGATAGCAGAAGAACAGTTTGATTTTGAAGATGAACAATTTAGTGTCGCTATTGTAAGAAATTAAGTCTGTAATTTATGAAGAGCTCGAATTGGAAGTTTGGTTTTAGTCATTTTGAAAGTACTGTAGAAAAACACATGTTCGCATCTGTTATATTTGAATGAAGGTTGCTTTGAAGGAAAACCGCACTAAATTTGTAAATATGCGGTTTTAACACCACTTCTTAATTTTTCTCTTTCGCCACCTCTTAAAGCTTGAAATATTGCTGGGAGTTAATAAATATAATTTGTCTATAAAGATATTAAAGCAAATATCTTTTTGAAGGATGATTCTCTCCGAAATGAGAAGGCATTGAGGTTAATACTTCTGGCGACCTAGCGCAGCCAACTTGCATGGTCTGAAGATATTGGATCCTTAATTCGCACCCGATATATTGCCTTTGGCGCAGTCTGAAAATGCATTTCTTCAAATGCCATTTAACAATTCAAAAGGTTTCATTAAGGCAAGCGCCAATTGTTCAGAAGACCGCCTGCCTGGCCTTAGGAATCGCTTGATTCATTCTTATCAGCGTTGAGGTAAACCCAGATCCTTCTTATTTTTCCTTATAAAATCCAAATGTCCCTTTTATGTTGCTTGCTTACTATCAATTAGTTTGCACAGTGTCAAAGGGGGGACATATTGAACTATTGGTTGCATATCTGTCTAAAGCAACCCTGAATGTTGTCTTTTTCTCCTAAGCAACCAAACATCTAATCATATTGACTTTCCTTTTTTTTGACTTCCCAAAAATTTTCCAGAATTAACGCCTCGCTTAGAACAAGGTCCAAGGATCAAATGACCAGAAGAGAGACGAAGAGCAATGAACTAGACGGCAAAACCCTCAATAGTTCATTTTATGGATGATACTGATTAATTGAAGCTTTCTATTGATTCGAGAGCTCCGTTCATCCTTTAGTGATGAACGATTTAACTTATTATCTTTCATTAATATTCTTACTACTTAATACCAAAATATTACTTGTCATTCTACATAGACTTCATATAACTTTGTTTCAATTATTATTTTTGAAACACAAACCACTAACAAATCTCTTTCTTTTGTCTCGATGCGCCCTCGAGTATGTCGAATAAATTGTGAGATAGATACATATACATGTTGTTTATATTTCCCAAATCTCCGATTGCTATATTTCGAACCTTCCTTTTATAGAAGAGGTGTGAGTTGGTTGTCTGGACCTATTCAAATGAGCACTAACAAAAGCAACGCCCACAACAACCTTAACTGCTCTTTTTTCTTGAACCTTAGCTTATGATTGACAGAAGAAAAGGAATTTAGCTTTCATTTGAAAAAATAAGGTCCTGACGGCAAGATAATTTTATTTAGATACGGTGGGAGTTTAAATCAAGGCGATTCTGGGCTATGAGTGACAGCAAACAGGACAAGTACGACGAAATTGAGCAGAAATATAAGACTTTGCAACAGCAAGGTAACCTTCTTCTCTTCTGCAAATATTGAATATTTCTTTTCATTTATCTCTTGAGAATATAACTAACATATGAAATAGAAAATGAAACCCTTAATTTTTTCAAGGGTGCAATTCGAGGAGCCCTCGAAATAGCTGACGCTAGGGAATATTCTAAAACATGGGTCCAATACCTCCCTTTTTCTGAAGTAAAATCGTCTCTCCAGTATTAATTCACCTGGAAATAGTTTTTGCTGCAAATGAAATCACGATCTGAACTCTACTGGAAGATAAGAGACGAGATTGAGTATTCGTAAGGACAAAATTTCGCGAAAATGATGTTAAGGAGCATATTTTTTTAGGAATATGTACAGTGAGATGATGGAATACCCAAACAGAATGCAAATGGTTTCGAACCTCTTTTGGGTTGGTATGGCTGGTTGGAGTCTTTATCGTTTTAAATCATGGTCTATCAAGCTGATAACATTTACAGGTATAACGAAAATATTGAAATCATCAGCACCTGAACGAATGTTGCCTGTTTAGGGATATGTTTTTTTAAGAGCATCGTTCTTGACCCGTTCTTTGAAGAAAGACATCTTCGGAAAATTGCACTCGAAGAAAATTCAGCAGTCTCTCAGGAACTTCGAAACCTGTAAACTGAAAAAAATTTTCACTTTCCTAATAATCATTGAGCAGTTATCGATATTTCGCCCCAGATGACATTGATGTCGATGTGATGAACAAGAAATGTAAAGAATATAGAGAAGTGCTTGAATTGAGAAAGATGATAAAGAAAAAAGAGTTCTAATCAGTCTGGAGTTCTACCTTAGTTCAGAATAGTGGTGTATCTACTAAAAAGTAGAAAAAATTTGAAATATGCAAAAATTCCGAAATTTTCAGACGTTTCATTGGAAGTTCATCCATGTATACTGCCTCCTAAATCTATCAGTTTGTTAATAAAACTCAATCTCCTCTAAATCATCAGAAAGAGATTATATGTACAAGTGTACAAGGAGAGTTTATTAGCAAATTCCAACCTTAAAACTAATTAATGATGACCTTAATCTTGCTTAAGTTGACGAATCTCCTCCATCTTAGATGAAGAATAAATGAGAATTCTCTCAAGTTCAAATCGATAACAACATTTCTTGTGGAATTTTGTTCAAAAAGTTCATAGAATTAGTCAATATTAATATCACTAACAATTTCTAATTCATTCAATAGAACACGGTATTTAGCATATTGCATTATTCTTACATTAACGCTGGAAGCAAAGTTATTTCTAGTGCAAAGTTGATAGTGTATCTATTTTCTGTGATATAAAAGTTTGAAATAACACGAACTTAGCTGTAAAGTCTGTGTGCTAAGAGAAGCTAAACTTTTTTTTTTTAAACGATAGTTTTGCATTCCTGAAGGAGTGTACAATATGTACATTAGAACGGTTATAATTGAAAGATTGGACCTCGAGCAGTAGATACAGAGCTTGCGCACATAAAATTTGACCTTCAATGGAAACAACTAAAATTGTAGTCAAATATCCAATCAATACGGAGGAGAATTATGCTCGAGAGATGGAGTTCTATCTCTTTACTGACTCTCGAAGCTCTAACTGCCTATTCTCTAAAAATGAAGCGTTTTGATAAAAACAGCAAAATTTCTTTTTTTACGAATTTTGTTTGAATTTCCAGCATTCTTATCATCATTTACCAGGTATTTCAGAGTGGATGAAGTGAAATACTGCTCTGGGAATTTACAATTGGATTGTTTGAATCTTGACTTAAGTAGATTTTGAAAATATACAATAAATTCACAGGATTATGGAGGTTATAGCAAGACATTTTTCCCAATATAGTCAATGTAGTTGCCAGCATTACCTATAAATACTTCATATCTACTCTTCTAGCTTCTCTCTTTCAAGAAGTTCATAAGTATTAATAAATATAAGAATTGACTTAAGGTTATTTTTTTGCAAACAGATCAAAGAATTGGGTGGTTGATTGCCCCTGATAGTTGGTATCAAGAGAGAAAAAGCAACGCATCGATTCTAAATTTAAATGCTAATATTCACAAAATACCCATGTTTGCCACAGAGAATCAGATCATCGGTTATCCCTGGCGTTTTAGGCAAGTAAAGATTTCATGAAGAGCACTAAAGAAGCCTTACCACCTCAAAGAAAGCCGAGAAGAGAGTTCCTTGAATAGAATTATTTTACAGAGGTTCCATTTTGGACTTTTAATGCCAGTTTTAAAGTTCAAAGGGATTTCGATTTTAGCCTCAAATAAATCCAAATTATTTAAAGGAGAGAGAGAGATCTTCAAAATTTTCATTGAGAATAGCTATCTTAAATGTTCAAATCACTCTCCAAGCTCTACAAACAAAGCAGCTATTTAAAAAAGGCTGTTGATTATAGATCGATTTATGACAGCAATACATACGCCTTCGCAAAATTCTCGAGAGACAAACCACATCTCAATGTCGGAACCATTGGTCACATTGATCACGGAAAGACAACCCTTACCTCAGCTATTACCAAGGTTCTCGCTAAGCAAGGTAAGCAGCGAAATTTTCCCTTCTATTTTTTGTAACCAATCTCTTTTCTTCAAGAACTCGCCGAGTTCAAAGATTACGGCTCAATCGATAAAGCCCCAGAAGAAAAGGCAAGAGGAATTACCATTAATACTGCTACTGTAGAATATCAAACAGCAAACAGACATTACGGTCACGTCGATTGCCCAGGACACGCCGATTACGTCAAGAACATGATTACTGGTATTTATACTTCGTAAGAAGCTTGCTCACATCTTAACCCAAGGTGCTGCTAAGATGGATGCCGGTATCCTTGTCGTTTCTGCTGTTGACGGTGCCATGCCTCAAACCAGAGAGCATATTCTTCTCTGCAGACAGGTCGGTGTCAAGACCATCATCGTTTTCTTGAACAAGATCGATGTTGCCAGAGATGATGAAATCCACGAGCTCGTTGAGATGGAAGTCAAAGAATTACTTAACAAATACGAATACCCTGGTGACACCACCAGCTTCGTCAAGGGTTCTGCTCTTTGCGCCTGCAACGGAACCGAACCAGAAATCGGAGAGCAAGCCATCCTGAAGCTTTTGGAAACCATGGACAAGGAAATCCCACTTCCTGAAAGAGCCAGCAATAAACCATTCATGATGTCAATCGAATCTACCTTCACAATTCCTGTAAGACTTCCCTTTCATTATATAAGGTGCTTATCTCTTTTTCTAGGGAAGAGGAACCGTCGCCACCGGTACCATCGAATCCGGAAAGATTAAGGTCGGTGAAGATATCGAAGTCATTGGTTACTCCAGCAAATCTGTCAGAACTTCCGTCACTGGTATTGAAACATTCAGAAAGACCCTCGATTACGGTGAGGCTGGTGATAACGTTGGTATCCTTGTCAGATCCCTCCAAAGAGAAGATATTTCAAGAGGTTTGTTTCCCTTCTTAAACTTAGATTCATCTCCTTTTTTTCCTTTTCACAGGTCACATTCTTTGCAAGCCTGGTACCCTCTCTGTCCATAAAAACTTCGAAGCCACTATGTACGTTTTGAAAGACGAAGAAGGTGGTAGAAAGAAGCCTTTCGTCACCGGTTACAAGCCACAAGTAAAGCTAGATCCTGTCGCTTCTGTTGTTAACTCGAAATTTCACTTAGTGCTACTTGAGAACTGCCGATGTCGCTGCTGAATTGGTCCTCGACCAAGGCAAAATGGTTATGCCTGGTGACAACGTCACTCTTGCCATGAAATTGATCTTCCCTCTTGCCCTTGAGCCTGGTAAATAACTCTTCTTGGTACTCGTAGGTAACGTATTGTAATTAGGACTCAGATTTGCGTTGAGAGAAGGTGGAAAAACAATTGCTGCTGGTGTTATCACCAAGGTTCTTCCAGATGATCCTGAAGAAGACAAGGACGGCAAAGCTCCTTCTGGCAGCGGTGATAAGAAAAAGGCTGACGCCAAGCCAGCTGATGCTAAACCAGCTGCAGGTGGTAAACCAGCTGATCCAAAGGCAGCCGGTGCCAAGCCTGCTGCAACTGGTGGAGCTAAACCAGCAGCAACTACTGGAGCTAAACCAGCAGCCACTGGCGGAGCTAAACCAGCAGCAACTACTGGAGCTAAACCAGCTGCAACCGGCGCTGCTAAGCCAGCCGCAACCAAGCCTGCTGCAGGAAAACCAGCCGACCCAAAGAAGAAATAAATACTCTGAGAACCCGAAAAATCTTCACATCATAGGGATTTTGTATTAGGAAGAGAAATAGGATCCCATCCCTATAAAATTTCTAGAAAAAGCCTTATTATTGTTTTGTTTTAGTAGTGAATGAGCGTTAATATTTTACGAAGACTTTAGATTGTTGCCCCCTGCATAATGTACTTCGCAAATATAAATTGTTGATTTAGCGCAGAAATCAGCTATTTTCTATGAATTTGGAAACAGCTTCTGTCGAGACCTTTCCTGTGAAAGAGACCTTGTTGATCTTTCATTCTCTGGAGGTGAAATAACATCAATCACAATTCAATGTTATCAAACCAAAGGGAGATAATGAGAGCACCTCTCGTTTGAGTAGATTATCTAGGTTCTTATGAGTAATAAAGTAGGATGAGTTGTTCAAATGACTTATCAAATGCTGTCCGTATTAGAAATAGATCCTCATGGACTTAATAATCACTGAAGAAAATGAATAAAAAACGTTTTTGTTAAAAGTGAGGAATGCTTGAAAATCTCATATTTCATACTTTATCTACAAATAATTAGTTATTCTTCGATCGTTCCGATGATCTTCTCTTCAATCTCAACGTTATTGTCTCTCACAAGCTTAATGATGTTCATGACATTGCTACGATTTCTGTCGTATAATTTCTGATTGAGATCAGCTTTGACATTCTCGTTATCCTTTTTGATCTCCGTCGTGATTCCAGAGAACTAAAGTAAAAGAGTATTAAAACTAAACCACTCAAGCAACTTACGGTTGAATAAGCCTTATTGATCATATGATCCTTGATGTTGCTGTTAACGATCGAGTTCAAGTTATCTTTGATTTCATAGAACTGAATAAGATGAGGTAATGATTAATAGAATCCTTGAAAATGCCAAATTACGTCTTGTAATTCATCGTCATTCATAGGTTTTTGTCCGTCCTTGCTCATGCCACCCTCTTCAACTCTCTTATCATTCTGCTCTTCCACTTTATCGAGTTCGACCTTAGAGATGTCATAAATTATCTCAAGGAACTGAGTGATGAGATCGTCGACTTTCTTTTGTCTTGAATAAGCGAAAAGAAAAGTTTAGTAATAATTCGACATTGCAACCATTTACCCGGATTCTTCATTAATCATCGTTACCATTTCGCTCTGGTACTTGTCGAGTCTGTCTTTGAAATCTCCAATGAGAGCAGCTTCTTTGAGACTGTTGTAATCCATTTCAAAGCCCAGCAGCTTATCATCGACAACTGAAACTTTTCCTTGAAGCATTTTCACATCCTCCTCTTCTTCAATTCCAATCTTCTGAAGGAAGCGTTCAACGTAATCAGGATCTCTAATCTTGTCTGGGTTTTCATTCCAGAATCTCTCCATCTCCTTATAGCCTTCATGCTTTTTATAGACCTAAGAGTACCTCGTTAAGCCAATTCTAAATCATTAGTCTTTACAATCTTTTTATCTTTGTCCAAGCCTCGGATCGTCAAGAAGGATTTCGTTTCTGATTCTTTCTCGATACTATTATACTCTTTTGTGAATTTCTATGAGGGGGTTTATAATGCAATGATCTCTCATGTTTCTCTTTAAATTACCTCGATCAATTCTAAGCGTAGCTCATTCTTCTTCATGACCTCATTTTGCAAGAAAGTAACGGCTTCTCTGAGATTTTCTTGGAATCTGAGTAGCAAATCAAGTTGACTGCTGAGCTAATTAAATAAACGTTATTACGTTTCGACTTCCTCATTCAAAATAGGAATGAAGGCTCTAAGCTTGGTCAGATCAGGTTCTTCAACGATGTCTTCTGGGAACGTGTCTAGTATCAGAACCTTTGCGCTCTAAAATAGTTATAATCAGACCATTTGATTTGTTTTGGGCGTAAGTACATTCATCTTTTTCTTGCGTAATGCCTTCTGTCTTTCCTCCTCTTCCATTTTAATTCGCATGTTAAGATCAGCAAGAGGGTCATCGCCTTCTTTAAACTTTCCTCGGACTTCGTTTCTTCTGTCTTCAGAAATATAGAAGTGATCGATGTATTGCAGATTATGCAAATGGAATATAAAATGGTTTTCATATTCTGCCTCCTTTTTAGCAAATGGATTCTCTCTTATATTCAGCACCTTAAGGTTCTTGAACCCTCTAAGATAGGTATAACACTGTAGAAAATCATTAAAAATGATTAATCAATCCACAAATTTTACATCTTCAAGGTTTTGAAGTTGATTCTTTCCAATGGAGAACACTTTTAGCCCTGTAAGATTGCCGATTCCTTCAATTTTCTGAATATTGTTGCTATAAAGACTCAAGTCCTCGAGATTCACGAGCTCATCGAGTCCTTCCATTTTGCTTATCTTATTGAATGAAAGATCTGAAAGAAAGTAGCTCAGACATTTAGTCTCTGTAATTGGTCATACCAAGCCATTTCAATTTCGTCAGATATTGCAGTCCGCTGATTCTTTGAATGATATTATTGTCCAATTGCAGCTTTTCCAAGTTTTCAAAGCCTTTGAGATTGGAGATGTCCATGATGTCTTATTCAAAGAGATAAGGGCTTGCTTTAAACATGTTTGATACTTTTGAATGAGAGATAAAGATGCTTGTAGCTTCTGAAAGGGAGCTCGTCTTGGCTGAGAAGACGATTTTCTTCGTTATACTTTTTTATTGCCTCTCTAATCGATGGATGTGAATATAACTTGAATAAGCAACTCACCTTAGCAGTTTTTCATCTATCACAGTTGGCGTAACTGATGGCTTGTACTTCTTTTCTTTCTTGGTGATCGTGATTGTGTGTGTGATCTGGTTCATTTTTATTGATCTGTTTTATAATTTGTTTATATTCTGCTCTTTAAATGTGAATAAAAAATAATCAGCATATTTGCGATCCATCTCAAGAACCTGAAAAATATTTCACGTTTTCATCATCTTGTAGTGGAAATGAAGGGACATTACTCAATATTAATATCTTTGCAGAGGAACGCTCTCCAGGAAATTTAACTTCATGCTGATTGAATTAAAGAGCATGTTATTTTATTTTACAAAAAGCTATGAAGGATAATAAGCTCTGTAGTGATAGAGAAACACACACAGGTAACGGCGAAAATTATAGAATTCATTATTCTAAAGAGACAACCGAGTAAGTTGATAAATATGATCGACTTTGGATAACGACTTTCATCAGAAAATGCATTGTTACACAATTCAGTAGATATCAACGGCTGATGACAAATACACGTATTCGAAACAAAAATATCCACATATCACGATGTTCTCCTACAAATACAGCTTACTCCGAAAATGGATACTCATAGATTTACAACGCTTGTTCCACGGCATTGAACTTCGCATCATTTGCGAGAAGATTCTCTTCATCGATGTCGAGATAACCGTTCTCTGCTGCCCCTTTCTGACTTTGTAAGACACCCATGGTTTTGACGCCAAAGAACTCACGAAGTCTCGCCATGATGACTTCATCAGGTTCCTGTGAGCCCATCACGATCTCTTCAACATTTCTCAGCTTGCCTGAAAGGTCTTCGCACTCTTTTTTAAGTTTTTCAAGATCGAAAGGCTTGACGTTTTCCTTCTCGACCTCGTTTGTGCTTTCAACTTTTGAATTGGCTGTGTTGAGCTTCACCTTTTTAACAGGTTGGACAGGCATGGCATCGGATTTTCTTCTGCTATCTCCATGGGATGTAGCGCCAGAAGTCTTCGATGGGATGGTTTTCTCGCAAAATGAGAAATCAGGTTCGACTGGGCCTCTTCTATCCAGAGCATCATAATCAGATTTTCCGTCTTTTCCGAACTTAAGTTCGAAGAATCTCTTCATCCATTGTCCAAATTCAAGGTTATCTTGGTATTTAGCTTTGCTCAGTTTAGAGACCTAGACAGATTTCGTTATATTGAAAGTAAGTGAAAAATGGTACGTCAATCGCCCTTTGAATTTTCAATTTGGTGAAAGCTTGTTGTAAGACTTTGTAGTTGTTGAGGAACTCGTAGTCGTATCTGGCTCTCCAATTCACACGGTGCATGGCGACCTCACCTGTGTAGCAGGCGTCGAGGATTTGGCAGTAGACTGCGCCTGTACCAAGCTGTTCGACTTTAGTGAGATTTAACTACATAGAAGGTGAGATCATGGAAAAATGGATGAACTACCTTGAGAAGGTCGTTGATCCAGCCTAATAATTCGTTCCTTGAAACGAAAAAAGCGCCTTCCATCATTCCAATTGAGTCAGCCATTCTCGAAAAATAAATGAATTCGTTTAAAGTGGGAATAGTTTTAAATTCAAATTATCTGTGTTCAGAAGATATTTGTTCGAGCTTCGACAAAAGACTTCATAAAACGCATAAATCAAAATTTGGTTTGAACCCCATTAGTTTTCAAAAATTTCCAAGACTCTTTTGAACTGTAATTTTGAAACTCCATAATTCAGAAGTTTCCGAAATCGTTTGAGAAAAAATAATAATGCCCAACCGTGATGAAGGAGAACTATCAACTAAGGAACAAATTTGATGTAGAAAATCATTAAATAGGTTTGCGGAATTTGGAGTAAATTAGAGATGCCTGCTGGCATTGTTTATTTTGGGGTTAGTGCTCCAATCGATAAAATTGAAAAAGTATTCGCCTAATTATTCGAATGAACTCATTTACGAATACTAATTTATATGCCGAGTCTCTGGCTTGATGTAAACACATGCCTCGCGAT
>ENA-UOTZ01000953-UOTZ01000953.1-compost-metagenome-genome-assembly--contig:-NODE-953-length-22372-cov-12.493115_pt1 | contig 22372 bp, 16 predicted proteins | sample MGYA00238144_ERZ746983 | MGnify/ENA primary metagenome ERZ746983 (study PRJEB28759, sample SAMN06268863) | compost metagenome | isolation source: single cell | place: USA: California, Emeryville, Joint... | reverse complement strand
CTCCTACTGAAGATGCAGCAAGCAAGCTTCTGCGGGAGTTGTAAGTCACATCTCCATGTCCTGCACCTAAACGAAAAATGTGATTAGGAGTGATGGAATGTAGAGATTTTCTTCATTTAGAAGGAGAGACATTCAGATATAGACGAGAAGCATTTATCCATCAATTAATATTTTACCCATTAGGAACTCTTCAAAAGCATAAACTTTCCTCGCTTTTCCTTTCTTCGAGATGTCAAAGATCCACATGCTGGCAGAAGACCTCCATTCATATTGAAGAGACACCAAAAGGCTTGTATTTGGAATTTCTTTTAGAAAGGGACACGTGTAGCCTGGGTTTTCAAAGTGTTAGATCCCAAATTAAATTCAAAAGTCACAGCATACACGTAGAACGGTTTTTGAGTCGGACTCCATTAAATTGGGCGTGCTCTTGCTTCGTCTCGAGATCGATGACACTAATGTTATTACTCATCTCAGTACACCACGCAAACAGTTGGGAATATCGACACTCTACACAGCAAGAATTATTTTACATAATGATGATTCAAATTTGACGACAAAGAAGATTTTGGTTTTTATTGGACTCTCAAGAGCCTGAATTAGGTGAAATTTTGTATACCTCTTGTATTTTCCTTTGCCGGAGTGTTTCCCATAGATTCTGCAGCTGAAAGTAACTTCTTTTTGAGAGATTCCAAATAAATTTATTCCAATTTTTATTTAGGTTGGATTAATTAGCTCACTCTCTAAATATGATGTAGAATGCATAGATCAAAATAAAAAAATTTGTTACGGTGGTTTCATAAGTCCTTTTGAACGTTGTAACCGTTCGGATCATCCGTAGGCGATTATCTCTTGCTCGATTTAGAAGACTCTTTAGAAACAACTTTAATAATGTTGTTATACTACATAATTTTTCTTAAAGTAATGCAGACGATACGGACTACGTTGAGGCAAGGTGCTGCCTTACCTAAAACAAAAGTTTCACTCACTCAGATCTGAAATGAAGGAAGGACTACAATCAAATATAGTTGGAAAATTATTCGTAAATGTGAAGAATAAATACTAAAGTAAAGATACTCTAGGTTGATTTTGGTAAATTTCTATTCAAGAGGACTGGAAATGAGCATTCAACAACGAAGTTACTATTTTCATGAAAATGCGGTTAAGTGTTTCAAAAAGTCGTGTATCCCTGAGATTAAGATGCTTTGAGAGTATTTTTTTCAGTCCTTCTGAGCTGAGAACTCTAGAAATTTTGGCTTTTTCTCTTGATCAGAAATTGTGATTATAATAAAATGCTGCTAGTCCAGTAAAATGATGATGATGACTAAATGCAAAGAAATTATTCCCTTTGAAGTGATATGAAATAGTTTTTAATCTTAATATTCTGTATTCTTGCTTGTTACTTTTCATTGTAAATGAAATTAATTGCTTTGACATTTATATGCAGAAACATTACTACTCAAAGGGTATTACTACTAAGGAGCATGTCGTCTTTAATACTTTCTTAGAATTTTCAGATAATTTCTCATTCTTTAGAGTTTAATAAGATGGAAATTGTTAATCATAATAACATCAAAGACTTTTGTTTAGTCATCAATAAATGAAAATGGTGATTTTTTCCCAAAATTTATTCTTTCCAAGCGGGCTTGTATTACGCATTTGGCTGAAGGAAACAGACTGAAGGTAATCCTTCTACATCGAGATCTATCAGGACAGAAATTTCGAAGAATTTACCTCGATGTCGACTTTTTACATTCTCGAGTACCTTTCCAGTTTTAAAGTCAATTATTTTAGCTGTGCTTTCAGTGGAGCAGCTTGCAACTACACTCCCAGTGGGATGTCACCTTACACAGTAGACCTGATCTAAATTATTTGATAAACATGTCAGTCATCATTGATGAATTGAATTTCAAAATGATAATTGAAGAAGAAACAAAAAACTTTCATAAGCAACATTGTTTTTTGCGTTTATGGAAACACAGCAGTGGTTCTTACGTCGATGGACTTTGTGAAATGTCTTAGTGTTCTGTGTTTTCCCACGTTTGTCATATATCTTGATAGTGCCCTGCTCATCACCTGTTGCAACCAAATTTCCGTCACTTGGGCAGACATCTATCCAGTAGATCGCAGCTAGAAAAATAGTAAAATCAAATAAATTTCAAACTAAAATTTGACGCATTTCTAAGTGATTCATCGCAGTCTTTTGAATAAAAGTTTTCTTTTCGATATCTAGAATGCCTAGATCCTTTTGATCATATTTTATGAAGAGAAAAGGTTCTCCAATATTCGTGGTCCATCTGCAACGACCATAATCATCTTAGAAACAATAATATCAAGCTGATTGAAGTAATATTACCCTCTTCATAACTCATAGTAAATTTCCAATGAGATCTGTATCCATTGGTGTTCACATTTGTAATTACACACATCCCATATCGGTCAATCATAGCCATTGACTCTCCCATGGGATCAAAGTCGAGACCAGCAATGCAATTTCCTGTTTAGGAGTCGGTAGATTGCAACAAACAATGAAAAGGCTCTTTACCATCAGTTTTGAGACATTGAGTAGGCCACTCCGATTTTCTATAGAGTTTGGCGACATTTCCAGGCGTGGAGGGATCGATTTTGAAGAGATTATAAGCGATTTTCCCTCCTGCTGAAGGGGCAGCAAGCAAGCTTCTGCAGGAGTTGTAAGTCACATCTCCATGTCCTTCAACTAAACGAAAAATGTGAATGTGAGTGGTGGAATGTAGAAGGAGGGAAATTTGGATAGACGATTAGGAGCATTTATCCATAAATTAATTAATATTTTACCCATTTGGAACTCTTCAAAAGCATAAACTTTTCGTACCTTTCCTTTCTTCGAGATGTCAAAGATCCACATGTTGGCAGAAAAGCACCAACTATATTGAAGAGACACCAAAAGACTCGTATTTGGGATTTCTTTTAGATGGGTCCAATTAGTGAAGTCTGAATATCAAATTGTTAGATCCCAAATCAAATCCAGCAGGGTCAGCATACCTTCAGAGAGATTATTGACTCGGACTCCATCAAATTGGGCGTACTCTTGTTTCGTCTCGAGATCAATGATACTAATTTTGTTACTATCATCAGTACTCCATGCAAACAGTTGGGATGGTCCGCATCCTACACAGCAATAATTAAATTAAATCATGAACAGAGCTTAAATTGGGTGAAAACCTCCTGTATTTTCCTTTGCCAAAGTGTTTTCCATTGATTCCGCAGCTGATTTTTCCGAAGTAACCTCTTTTTGAGAGATTCCAAATATATTTATTTCAATTTAATTTAATCTCGATTAATTCGCTCATTAAAATGAGCGAAGGATGTATAACAAGTATATAGTTGGATAAATAATATGAAGGAGAAAATCGAAAAGAACCATACTTTAATTTATTTCTCAGGGGACTTGGATGAGCATTCAACAACTCCGTTAATATCTCAGATAATTAATTGTGGTGTATTGAATGTAATAATGACGCAAATCGAAAAAGGATCAAATTCCGCAATGTACAAAGAATATTACCTCCGATGTCACAGCTTATTTCCAGAAATCGGAGACATTCCTTTTACTAGTGGCGTTGAAACAAAAAGCACTGCTAACCGCAGCTAGATGTTTAATGGATAGAAAATTCAAGAGCAGTTTTTCATTGGCAACATTAGACAGAAGGCTGCTTTTGGCTACATTTCTAAAAAATTTCGAGGGAATTTTGTGGGTATTAATTGATTTATAAGGAAGGAAATAATATATCTTATGAATATTCGAACGTCATAATACTAATAATGATCTCATCTCTCACGACTTACCTTAAATCCCTTTCCTACTACTTTACGAATTCTTTTTTTGCCTTCTTCATGAATTGTTTTAACTCTCGTCTAGAGGAAGCAGACAGAGGTAACCACAGCTATCATATCAAAAGGATAAAAAATAAGTATTGCTAAAAATTGTTGTTACAAGAGAGAGGATCCGGAACAGTATAAATGGTCTTTCCTGTTCCAAAATCAACCAATTTTGCGGATGAGTCACGTGAAGCGGTAGCGAGCATGTTCCCGCTGGAATTCCATCTCACACAATTCACACAGCCTGAAATATCAAAGATATAGATCAAAATTGATAATACTTACCTTCATGAAGGTCACCAAAGACTTTGACAATCCTCGATTCACGCCGATCAAAAATTTTGATATTTTGGCCAGAGCCGCAACTTGCGAGCAGATTTCCGTTAGTTGGGTTGCAGTCTATCCACATTGAATAGCCTAGTTATATTCAAAACTCAAATACATCATTATTGAGTTATATACCTGTGTAGCTGTCCTCAAGTTCAATAGAATCTTCCAAAAGTCGAGTTTTCTTTTCGACGTCGATAATATTGAGCAGCTTGTGCTCGAACTTGATGTACAGGATTGGATCGCCACCGCTGGTACTCCATCTGCAACGATTCGAGTCACCTATAACAGAAAAACTAAGCACGCAAGAGAATCTTCAAGAACAAGCTACTGATTTTAGCTCCTAAAGTAGGCTGAAAGATTCTATAGTTAGTTCTTACATCCGTAATCAAACACGTTCCTTGGTTACTGATAGCCGCAATAGACTCTCCACAAGGATCGAAATCTAGACTGGTCAAGAGTCTCGCTAATTATGTTCATTAGATAGAACCTTTCATTGAAGAAAGTGTAATAGTAACAAGAAACTCAACTAGTTATGATAAGTTACGTTTTGGATCGAATGTTGATTCTCTTATCAATGTGACGCCATAGCCATTTGTGTTGCAATTCCATCCGACTTTGAAGAGGTGATAGCCTGTTTTGTTTTGAAGAGAAAGTCCACCCAGGACACCCATTCGTGCATTATAGGCTATGTCTGCGCATAACGCTTCTACTCAAGGATAATGGAGAGAAGTAATCGGGAAAACCGACGAATCAAGACCTTACCTACTTTGAATCGAGAGAAAGAGTAAATTTTCTTCACTGTATTGTTCAGCGAGACTTGAAATATTTCCATGGAAGCGTGTTTTGACGGAAGTGGGGCAGACTGTAGAGAGACAAGTAATCCTGTATTTGGTATTTCCTGGAGACGACTGAATATCGAATTTGCTAAAGATTTCAAATCAGATTGGACTCAAAAGAAATCAAATACAATCATTTGTTTGCGCTGCATTTCCGAAGAATCTGAGATACTTTTTCTTTCCCACTCCGTCGCTGATGGTGATGACGTTAGATCTGCCAGAGCTCCAGGCAAACAAATCGGTATAAGAGGTGTTTGATTGTTTATTTCCCATGGATTTTTTTAATTCTTTTCCTTTTGAGAGAAAAATTGAGTTTATTGAGTCTAATTTAATTTCAATATCTATTTTAATTCTATCAAAGTTAAGTATGATCGGCTGTAAATACCTACAGAACAAGTGGACGGCTCTTTTTCAAATTACTCCATGGTTTAAGAAACAGCAAATCTCTTCCTGATTGATGTTGAAGTCCACAAATAAGACACTTTTGCTCCTTTTTTCCGATTATGGAAAAACAATGAGTCAGCAACCATCTCCAGCACCAGAACTGCTCGCTGAACACTCGAAAAGAAAACAATGATTGCTATTTGTAAATCAATGAAATCGCTGACTTAGATATTATTTCGAAATCATTTAACTCAGTGCGAAAATCAAGCGCAGTATTGGAACAGCAAAGGAGTCTTAAGGCAATTTTCAATGCAATACGACAAAACTAATTTAGAGAGCTTTGATGAGCTCTTCAAGCCTCAATTTTTCTTGATTTGAAAAAAGCTTTTCCTTTTATAAAATTAATTTACAAAACAGACTGCACAGGGGTAGCTGCTGAATGAATTGTAAGATGTAAAATGAAGGTGAAAGGTGGCTCAAGGAGGAAAAAGTTGAGGTAATGGGCAAGATTGGCCAATCTCGGTTAGTATAATGGCAAATATGACCTGAGAAGTTCAAAGGAAGGATTATAGCGAGAATGCAAATTATGGATGCTGATTTAAAATATTTTTCAATTAAAGCTGACTAATTTTGCTGTTGATTATTAACTATGACAGAAAACCTTTTTTCAATGTTTTCTCTCCCGTTTGCCTTTATTTCAAATGATTGCAAAGCCTTCAATGTGTTTTAGGCAAGAAACAATAACTGCGAATGAGAATATGTTGAGAAATGCTCAAATTCAATTTGTAATATAAATTAGCGAGATATACTAACTTTTTCCAGCTATCGGAGGCAACTTTCAAAATTTAATATTGACGAATCAGTGGTCGGTTCGTTAGGAACTCTGAATTAATAAAGATAATTTATAATCATTTATCTTCCAATTTTGTAGGCAGCTTTTCAGGAGCTTTGACCTCAACAGATTTAATAACTCCAACCGCCACATTGCTCCCCATATCTCTGATCACAAATCTCCCCAGAGGAGGAAAATAACTAAACGACTCCACACAGACCGGTTTCAATGGTATGAGCTTGACTATGCAAGCATCACCCAATTTCAAAAATTTCAACTCTTCAAGTCCCTTTCCAGTTGCCTTATCAATTTTGGAGATCAATTCAGCGAATTTGCAAGTCACATGAGCTGTATGAAAATAGCAGACAGGAGAATAGCCTATTTTGATTTGTCCTGGATGATTTATGATGATAACTTGAGCAGTAAAACTGCTAACTTCACTTGGAGGATCATTCTTCGCGTCTCCACCCACATATCCTCTCTTCAATTCTTTCGGTGAGATTCCTTTGAGGCATAAACCGACATAGTCTCCGGGGCCAGCTTCTGTTATTGTCTCATGGTGCATTTCAATGGATTTAACTTCAGCTGAGACACCACCAGGCGCGAACGTGAGAACCATCCCAGGTCTGACTACTCCTGTTTGAACAGTTCCTACCACGACAGTACCTATGCCTGGGATTTTAAAGACGTCTTGAATGGGGAAACGCAGAGGTTTGTCTGTTGGTCGTTTTGGCGGAATAAGGTTGTCAAAGCCCTCTGAAAGCGTTGGACCAGTATACCAACTCATATTCGGTGATTTCTCAACGAGATTATCTCCTGTCCATGCCGAGAGCGGGATGAATGAAACCGCTTTTTCAGTATTGTATCCCATCTTCCTGAGGCTTTGAGATAGCTCCTTCTTTAGTTCATCAAATCTCTGTTGAGACCAATTGACTCTCTTATCGTCCATTTTATTGATACAAACGATCAATTGTTTTATTCCCATAGTGAAAGCTAGCATAGAATGCTCTCGTGTCTGACCATCTTTCGCATATCCCTCTTCAAATTCGCCTGGCACAGCCGAGACGAGAAGAACAGCAGCATCTGCTTGTGAAGTCCTTGTGATCAAGTTTTTTGTAAAATCGCGATGGCCAGGAGGATCTATCAAAGTTAACTGGTATTTCTCAGTTTCCATTTGCCAATGATCTACGATCGATCTGTCTCTTTCAATATCTCTTTCTCTCCCACCCCTGAGCGCGTCAAGTATGAATAAATGCACTAATGACTGTTTTCCGCATTCTTTTGCCTCTTTTGTGACGTTCTCAATCGTTCTTTGGTCTATTTTCCCGTTCTTGCAGAGTAGGTGGCCAATAGTGGTTGTCTTCCCGCTGTCTACATGTCCTATGAAAGCAATATTTAGATGTAATTTTTCTTTTGGTATCATCAGGTCAATAAAGACTTAATTTTGACTGATCCTACAAATGTGTTTCTTTAAATTTCATATCAGAAGATTCTCAAGTTTAATCAAAGTGTAAAATCGTTGCTTTTTGATTTACTACCATTTCCTTTATTTTCCTTCAAGTAAGGGAATTTTGTATTCAATAGCCCGATTCCAAGGTCATTAAATGTATATTATCCAAAGGTGAAAAGCTATTCATTTGATTACTTTTTTATCATAAAAGATCTTTAATTTATTTCTCTAACAGATGTAAGTTCAACTCGTATGAACTGTAAATGGTTCTATCTTTTTCTTGCTCGGGATTCTTTCGTTATCTTTAAAGTTATTTTTCAACATACTACGTAGGTTTTCCTTTCTTTCCTCAAATTTTACTATTCCAAACATTAGCATCCAGAACCAGCCTCCGTGATTGCTTCATGGTTTATTTCGATTGATTAACCTCTGCTGAGACACCGCTTGGAGCAAAAGTTAGAACCATTCCAGATCTGACTGTTCCTGTATGTTATAACAGTTCCTACCACAACAGTACCTCCACCTGGGATTTTAAAGACATCTTGAATGGGGGAATTGAAAATGTTTTGTTCTTGCAGCTTTTCTTGACTTCTACAGAGAGGCAAAACTATCTAAAACCGCTTCAAGCGTTGGACCGCCAACTCATGCTCGGAGATGTCTCAACTAAGCTATCTCACCCGTCCATTCCGATTGCGGAATGACTGAAACTTTACCAGGATTGTATCCAATCTTTTTAATATATTGCGATATCTCCTTCTTAATTCCATCAAATCTCTCTTGAGACCAGTTGACTTTCTTCTCATCGATTTTGTTGATACAAACGATCAATTGTTTTATACCCATAGTAAAAGCTAGTAGTCTTTCCTTCTTTGCTGATTCCCGCTTCAAATTCACCCGGTACAGCTGAGACCATAAAAACCGCAGCATCTGCTTGTGATATTCTTGTGATCAAGTTTTTCGTATAGATCTGAAGTCTACGGAGGCTATTAAAGTAACTGCAAAGTTGAGAGTTCCTATCATCCAGTAATGAACTTTTGTTTACATCTCTTTGCATATCGTTTGGCCTTCCACCTTCGAGCCACACATACTTTAATTCCGGTTTTCCGTAATCAGCTGAGAATATTGAGACGTTCTTAATGGATCTTTATCTATTCTTCCAATGTTGCAAAAGAAGTGGCCAATGGCAGTTGTCTTTCCACAAGATATATGCCCCAGAATAGCTACATTCAAGTATATTTTGTTAGCTGGCTCCACCAGAATCAGAAAATATTGAATCAAGTTTGTTTGCTAATTTGATCAGTAAAATCTCATCAGAATTAGTGTCCTACCACTTTGAAAGAAAATTTTAGAGGAAAGACACTTGCACTCTCAAAAAAAATTGATCGATCGGAAATATAGAATTTACTGCTTAGTAATCTAAGCCAAAGAAAGAGTTATACAGCAAAGAAATATGAAGTTAACGATCGTTGAGGTATCGCAATATCAAATTATGAATCAATGATTACTTTTTTTGGCAATTTGTAGGTTCTTTTATAAATTTTTTGATCATTCCTCTCCTTTCTCTCAAGTCTTCAACCTGAATTTGAGAAATTTACACACGAGCGAGGGTCTATCTAAAATTTCTTATACTCATTTAAGAAAATATGAACGTTACGAAGCGTGACTCATAAAATGACTGCAGTTATTGAGAGTCTATGCTAACAGAGATTTTTTTCAGCAGATTTAACTATTCCAGCTGATACAGTACCAAACATATTCCTCACGACAAAGCTTACAATAATCCATGCAGGCGGGCTCGATGAATCCAGCATTGCTAAGCAAGAATCGTTGTTTTTCTGCAAAGCATTCGATTGGATGAGAGTATCAGAATGAAGAGTATCCCATTTCACACTTAAATTGAGATATTTATTAACTGTAAAAAGACATAAGCACTTTTTTATATACTTTTTTCAATTCTTTAGACTTGTACTTCGATGGAATTTCGAAAAGTTGAACAAAGGATGGAAATGGTTGGAACTTCAAGACCTTCAGCCTATTTCCTCGTAAGTTTTAGTTAATAGATCTATCCTTATAGACTACATGATTATGAAGTGCCCTTTTTAAATTTTATGGGGTCTTCTCTGATACTCTCGATTGTAACTTATAGCTTGCCTCAGTCATCCGAAATCTCGTTTTATTGTCTCAAGCACTCAGAGGTGACTACCTATTCTGAGTCTTAATCCTGAAATCTTAGAAGATTTTTTTGCCAAAACATCCATTTCTTTCTCAAATTTACTGCATAAACATTAATGACATGTTCGTCTAGTCCGAGCTCTTGCAAGCGATTTATTAAAATTTATTTTGCAGTTGGTAGTCTGCAGCAAAATGACTGGTAGCAGTGGTAGGAACAATTTATTTCTAGGCCTAGCGCTTTTATAGTATTGTAGCCTATTTAAACTTCCAATGATATTTCATTAGTATTAAATAAAATTTAAAAAGCATGTCTGACGACTCTGATTTCCAGAAAATTTTCTTTAATGGCTTTGACGAGCAACTCACTATGAGAGCAAGCAATTTTGAATCAAACGGTTTCTTCAAACGGAAAGGAGACGAATCTCCAGAACTATTTCCCACTTTAAACACTGAGCTAATGGAGAATAACCAACCATTCTTTAGCAACTTACCTCAACATGCATTCGTCACCCTTGGAGCTGAACCTTTACAAACGGATTCTCTCTGCTCACATAATCATTGGACAGCTTTACCAATATCTTCCTCTTATATCCCCGATGATCACCAATCAGTCTCGAAATATAACTATGAGGGAGCAATTCAGCAGAATAGAATGGAAATATCCAGCGATTACTTCCAAATTTATAGTCATGATGAATATTATCAAAATCAACGATTAGTAAATACCATAGATGAAGAGGAAAGGAGAGAATGCCAATACAATGAATCATTCACAGGGAAAATCTCTCCTGAGGAAGATATCTATATGGAACCCCTCAAAACTCCAATAAAACAGAATCTAAAGGCTTTAAAGCCAAAGAACTTAGAAAATACTCGAGAGAAAGCCTTCACTGAGAAAGTAAAACATAAAGGTAGCACAAGCCGAAAACGATCATCATCAGACACTAAAAACGTAGTCAAAAACTATGGAAAAGCGATTTGCTCTTTTGTTATCTCAGATATTGCTCGACCTTATCGAGAAAAACTACTCGAATCTTTTGGTGTGACATTTGATGCTCTGAGGGATTATGTTTTGCTGTACAAAGAGCAGATCGACAGTATTGTAAGTTTTCGGTGGATGCTTGTCGCTGACGATTACGATTCAGTGGAAATCCAGAATATTAAGAAAATATTTCGAACTTTGAGCGAAGTCTTCGTGAGAGACTTTGCTATAAATTGGATAATTACTGGGAAATCGAAGAATAAGCAGACGCTGCTGGAATTTCGGTTTAGGATGCTCCGAAGGATCCAAAATCCAGACAGTTTCTGTTTCTTAAAGAATTTTAAGTACTAAAAAGCAAGATAGTTGAGGAGTTAATAACTATAGATGTCTAAATTGAATTTAATGGAACATTCATAATCAATCATAATAATCTTCCCATAGAAATCACCTCTTTTAAATTGAGTAGCTTCCTGTCATAATTAAAAGTGCAGCGTCTAAGAAATTATTCTCCTTTCTGGAGCGGGTGTGGATGATTTGCCTTAGAAGATTGGCCCCTCAGAGGCGGTGAGTTTTGAAATTTTAACCTGTTATCATGAAGGGAAGAGGATTTTCTTAAGACTCTACACAATTCTTCGAAAATGATAATATATATATGAAACTCTCTTTCAGCTCTCTCATCAATGGAGAATCACTAATTAACTTAAAGTTGGATTCTCTATTAAGAAAGAGCTACCATACAACGCAAAGGCAACACATGTAAGATATCTCTATCAAATATCGAGTTCTTAACAATAGTTTCTTGAATATTCGTCACTATAGCTACAGATTCTTGCTATATTATTATAGATTTCACATTTCTGAAGTAAATCCTCCACAAAATTTTGAGGCTGTGCTTGCAAAGTTATCATCCTGAATGGGAGGCCCTCAGGGATCACTCTTTGATAATTCTGCTGCATATTGCCTAAATGCCAGTAATCTTGAGGTGTTGGCATATTGGCACTGTAATCCCCTGCATTTGGAAAAACTCTTTAAGGAAAATATCACCTTGATTAACTTACCTCGAACTGGCAGAAAATAAGGTGGATCACATCTTCTAGCACATTCCTCTGTCTCAGGAGAAGTTTTTGGTTCTGCTGTGAAAGGGCGAGTCTATAACAAGTTAGAAGGTTTATTAATAGTAATAGCTTACTATATGCCCTTTAGAGGTTCTTTTCAGTTGATTTTGACGGAATTTTTGTTCATGGCTTCGGCATTGATTCGCGTCACGAGTCTTCACAAACTTAGCCATGTCTTCAAAGTATTTTCTCCTTCTCCTTTTGATCTTCTTGCTGTTTGGTTCCAAAGGACCGGGTCGAATGGTGACTGGCCGCTCGTCATTATTTTTCAAAAACGCCAAGAACCGGCTCTCTTCTTCCAGACTCCACTTCCCTGTGCTTGTGCCTTTCACGCGTTCGCCTGCGTCCTTGAAGGCTTTGAACCCTTTGCCCACTGACTCCTTAAAATTCGGACTCAGAGGCTCTTTTATCGTAAAATCTCCTGTCGTGCTGAACATCTGGTTGACCTCTGCCTCGTTGATCATACCAAGGTCACGAATACAGGGCGAGACTGAGCTTGAGTAATGGCATTTGGGCAGCTCGAAGCTCAAATTTGAGGAGGTGTCCTCTGAAAATTGGGGATAGTCCATCGGTTAATTTGATTTATGCCACAGCTACAAAGAGATTATAATTTATAAAGCATTAATCTCAGTCAGGTCATAAATATCCGAAATTTATGTTTTTATAGATTGATTGCTTTTCAACGAATTGCTAAAATGGTTTAGTTAAAAATTAAAGTCGCGAAGGTCCTCAAGAGCACAGCAAAAATCAGCGCACCAGTTTAGGACTTGAGAAAATACGCCGAGAATGATGCAATTTATCATCGCGCTGTTAGCAAGAGGATATTCATCCATGCTCGACACTTGAATTGGCATCATTGGGTCTACTCTAAACTGGGTTTTTGCCAAAAGAATTCGCGTAAAAAGCAGAGGAAACCGTTTTTAGGTTCGTGGTTCAATAAAAATAGATAAACCCGTCGCTAAAGCCTGTTTCTTGAAATTCTTTTTTTGCAACGAAGCTATTTTCCATCACTCAATGAACTTCGTCTTAGCAAGTCGAGATAAGAAAAATTAGCGCCTCTTTAAGTACTAAACTTAAATCGTAGACGAGATATAACGGTTGCTCCCTAAATCGGCTTCATTTTCGCTTGAAAACTTTTGGGAATTGGGAATATTACTCTTTGAAATGAAGGCGATTGAGGTAAAGCGACATAATTGGGTTAAACTCAATAGAAATGAGACATATAGAAGTACCGATCGAACTTTTATCATTTTGGGTTTACCAATGGAGGCAAATATATTTTTTCCTCTAGCTTCTATTGAACTACTCACAATTTGGAGTCCCCGACAGCGTAACGCTGGAAATATATGATGTTATTATGCGATTTGGTGAACAAAAATCATGATTCTCTCTTTGCCTTCTGTTTTGGAGAAGGAAAGCATACCTTACTTCGATTCTTTGTACCTGGGTATGACTCTATTGATTTCTAATCATAATACTCTTTTAATTCAGGAGAGTGGTCTACCCTGGCAAGACCTGAAGAAAGAAGGCTCCATGTTTTTATAGCTGACCTCAACAACATAAATACAAATAGGGAGAGATTGATCAGTCATATTTATATTTGGACGCTATCGGACAATATAAACTTCATGGATTTCGAAGAGTTTAAATACGACTAATAAAATAAAAACACGTCCTAATTGATTATTATTCTCAATGGAATCGAATGCTAAGGGCAGTGTCTATTGATATCTTCAAAAATAGCCCAATTCACTAGTATTGGTTCAGTAGCCTTTTCAAGCCAGGAAAAATGAAAAGTAGCGCAATTTACTTATCTCTTCGGCCCCTTATGCAAATGCAATCACAGGCAAAATTAAAATTCCAAAAACCCTAGGAAAATTTTAAGGGTGGTGTCCTTCTCAAAACACTAAAGAGATTTGATTCACTTTTTAATACCATGAAATTTAAAAATTCAATGTGTAATTCAATTGCTTAGTAAAGTAAAAGGCGAAGCTGATGATAAATTTGCATCTATCTACGGTTTGTACATTGAAAAGGGGCTAAAGACGTTTTTTTTATTTTTTCAAGTGGCATTTTCTTTGATAAATTTGTGGAAATGAAGACAATTCTAGCATAAATTTCCAACTTATCAATATGTTAAATTGTTATTGAAATTGTCCCTTATTTGCGAAGTTTCATTTGTATATGCTCTCTTTTCGAAGTTTCATCGAATATAATTTATACAAATACCAAACTAAATTAGGATTCGTCGTTGAGTGTTACCGGAGATACCTGAGTCTCGGTTTCATGCTCGCTCATAACCAGGCTGCTTTTTCCCCCTTTCGCACCCGCACCGTCAGAAGAATGCATAGATGCGAAGGAAGGCATCGAAATCCGCATCTTTTGCGAGATTCTTAAGGAAATTCTTTGAGCCTGATGGCTCAAACTCACTCGTATCACGGCGATAGTAGTAGCGATCGCATTAAACGAATATCCGATCGCCAATCCTAGCCAAATCCCACTGGTATATCCTTCCCTTAACGTCCCAAAGACAAACGCTAGCGGAAGTCCAATAAGATAATACCCAGTGGCAAAGATAATGCAGGCTGTGTGTTCCTTGCCAATGCCTCTAAGAATCGACGTCATCACCAGCGTCGTGAAATCTGCAATGATAGAGGCAGCGTAAATTCTCTCAGCGTTCTTAGTAGCGTCTATCACCTCATGGTCTGTCGAATAGAGCTCTGCGAATGGCTCATTTAAGAAGAAAAGCGCAGGTGCTTCTATGATGACAAAGATCGCAGTTAATATGTATCCGGCTTTCATATATTGCTGCGTTTTGTGGATATGTCCTTCTCCAATAGCATTACCCACGTAAGTTGTAAGGGTAGCGTTTAGCCCTAGTGGAAGCAGGACCATCACTCCCATTACGTTGTAATTGAGGATCTGTGCTGCCAGCTGAACTGAGGAGTAAGACCCAGCGATCAGCGTCGCGAATTCAAAGGCAGCGAAATCGAGATAGAGGATGGCGCCAATGGGAGCTTCTTCTTTAAATTGCTTGAATAGACCTCTGAATGAGTCTTTTTTGAAGAAGAACAGCGTCTCTTGGCAAGGGTTTTTCACGATGATATAGAGGATGAGGAGCGCGAACAAGAGGATGTAAGTAATCGACATAGCCACGCTGAACGCGACTACTTTGCATTCGATGATTTTCATAATATACCCCAATAAGAACCAATGTGAGATAACCGAGATCGTTTGAATGTAAATAAATGGAGTGTAAATGTTGTGTGCCATCAAAAAACTCTTAAACGTGTCATAGAGAACTGTGAAAATGATCACGATGATCTGGCATTGACAAAAGAGTCCAGCTTCCTCGGCCACAGAGTCTTCCACTCCAAAGAGTTTAAACACGTGTTCTGAGAAAAACACGACGGGATACGTTCCAAAAGCGATGATAAAACGCGTGATGAGAGCTCGATGGAAGGTAATGCCAACGATACGATACTGTTTTGCACCCATTGATTGAGAGCAACTCGCAGTGGTCCCAACGTTGAGTCCAAGGATGACGAAAAAGCTAGTAGCTCCAAGCCAGGTGCAAGCGAGGCCAATAGCCGAGGTAAGATCAGCGTCTCCAAGCTGACCAGCATAATAGTAGTTGAACGCCCAAATTAGGACGTTTGAGAGATAGAATGCGAATGTTGGTATTGTGTCGAGGAACAATTCCTTAAGTGCGGTGCCGAGCGGCAAGGGTTTCTCTTCGATGGCTGACAAGGGTTGCTGCAGTCCAGAAAAATCGTGGACTTGGGTATAAGAGGCTTCTGAGTCTCTGGCTTCCATTTTTAATTTTTATCAAATTTATTAGGTTATTTTGGAATTCTAATAGACAACCAATTGGTAATGAAGTCAAGCGTTGATTGATAGATATTCTTTGTTGACTATCAAAAATGAAAGCTGGCAAAACTTATAAAACATCGTGCAATGAATAACCTTTTGCTTAATTTCGCCGAGGAGAGAGGAGCAGAGCTAATGTGAGTCCTATTTCTTAAGACTTTACAGAAATTAAAAAAAAAAAACGCTAAACTCCAACATTAAAAAAGAATGGGTGCATGTGAAAGGCTATAGTACTTAGTATCTCCAAAGAGGACTTCGCTATAACAAAAAAAAAAGTTTTTGCCTTATGATATTCTGTGAGTCGTTATTGCTCTGCTGAAAATTTTTGTTTTCAGATTTTACTCAAGAGGGGCTCATTCTGATCAGCATTTGACCACGCCAGAGAATTATGAAGTACAACAACGGGTGCTCGTTGTTTATTTGATAAACACACTCTACTTAGTAAAGGTATTCCATTAACAGCAATAGTCTGAGTGAATCTTCCATTTCGGTTCTCATTTTTTTGACTCCAGACGTAGTTTGACTCACTGATGTGTTAGAAAACTAATTTTGCTTGAAAGGTGAGTTCCAAGCCATTTTATCAAATGTTTCTGTGATTCTCGATTTGATCCCATGAAAAATTATTAAACGAATTATGTGAGAGCTTAAATGCACGGCCCGAAGGTTTCCAACAATAAACTATTTCTAATATTGCTCAATTTCCAATGGGTTCAGATTTCTTTATACCAGAATGCGAATACTGCTCTGTGAATGGCCTCTGTGCTCCTTTTCTAGAGTGCTGGAGGACAGTTATCTTAATTGCGTCTATCATAGGGGGTGTCCTGCTTCTTTGCATTACTTTCTGTCTGATATATTGCCTCATGAAACGAAGAATGCGTGGGATGATGAAAAAGAATCATCTGGTGAAATTCAGCAAACAAATCCAAGATCCATTGTCAAATCTGCAAACTCTTGAGAAAAACTTGGCAACCAACAATATTGTGTTGAAAGTTTTTCCAAAAGATGAGCAAGAAGCGAACTTCCAATATGCTCCTCCGCAAGGCTGTCACCCAGGCGGAGTTGAGCAAGGTGAAAAAGTTGAGAATGCAACTAATTTCCACCTGTATGGTCAACCAGTTGCATGCTAAAAGAAAGGGAGCTTACAATCTAGATGCTGACCTCAGCAATCATAATTAATGGCAATAATTACGACTAATTTGAATTAATTGAGATCAAATGAATGCTTTACTCTCTCTCTTCGAAGATAATATTCCATTTTTGAAAAAAATAGACAAATCATTTTACCAAACGAGGATCTATGCGTAAACTCTTCATTGTCATTTGATGCTCTTTCCAACAGTATTATTTCACTTGTGAAAAAATAATCGTTATTTCAGGGACTTCATTGAAGTTAGCAAATTTATATTTTCTTAATTATCGATATTTATAGTCAGTGCGATATTCACAAGAGAAACTCAAATTAAAATTGTCACATCTTCATGCAATTAATATTTCCAAATCCAAATAGTTTGCTCGTCGCTCAGAGCGGCAACCAATTTTGCATTCGGACAATATAAAAACTTCCTCGCGTCAAAATTGTCGAAATTCGAAAGAAATTTCTCTTCAATCTCTTTTTTCTCAAAACCAACGAGGCAAGCCCTTCTTTCATCAGTGACAGAAACGACACCTCCCCCATCCAAGCATAAAAACTGAGAGAAGTCTCCGATTTGTTCATAGAGTCTTTTATCTAGCAAATTAAGTCCTCCATCAATCCAATAATTATAGAGTCTGTAACAAATCACTCCATTGTAGTCTATCTCATTCTGTAGATAGATGAACCTTTCAGTGCTGAGAATCCTCAATAATTTGCAGGGAACTGTAATGAGCTCCTTAAGTACGCATTTATTGACCACATCAATGAGTATAAGAGCGCTACAATCCCTTCTTTGAAGGATCAATACTTTTCGACTGTTCAATTGGGCATGGTTTACAGAAACGAAATCCGGAAGTTCCATTGTAGCAATAGGCTTTTCTTGGAATAATTGCCAAAAAGTAAGCTCACGTGATTCGTAAGTCCAGGTTAGTATTTGATCATTCATATAGCAAAAACCGACCCATGAGGCTGCCGGAAAGATGGATTGGAGCGTTGTGGTATGATTTTTCAAGGACAGCAATAAAAGGAGATTCTCCTGTGATTTCATTAGAATTAGATGCTCGTTATTGTACCGAAGTAGGATTGGGTCAGGGTAGCGATAATCATGAAATGCAACACGAATTGTTTGTCGGTGTATGGAGCGGGCTGTTCTCAAATTGAAATAGATTAGTTGCAAACTTTCGAACTTCGGAGCGAAGATTATTGCGATTGGATAGCAGTACACCAAGAGCGTCCCTCCTTTGGGAGGACCATCGAAGTCTCCATTATTGTCCACTTGAATGACTTGATATGCTCGCTTGACGGGATGATATCTGCCTGCTCTTTGCATTAAATGAAAGAAAAGATCAGCCGAAATTCGATAAATTAATGATCATGTCAGAATTATTTTTTCCTATTAATTCTGAATTCCAGTCATAGTGAAAAGAGTTGGAAGGAATAAACCAATTTGAAGTATTGTTTCTTGTATAAAATGTGAAATAGAATAGAAAACTCCTTTGAGCTAAGGAAGTACATCAATGCATAAGCAGCAATCTAATTGGGTGTATCAATAATCAATTGAAATACAAAATTAATAGATAGATCTGCACGTTGCTTTTATTCTAGTTCATGGATTCTCTCTTATTTTTGAAGCATGAAAGTAACAGTAATTGAACGATTCTATGTGTGTTATTGCTAATAGTACACATTATTCTTTAGTTTATAGACCATTATGAGCTCATCAGTGTAAGAGAAGGTCACCGTCATTATCGCCTCTTAGTGCAACTAATGAATCTGATTAATATTTCCAAATCCATATAGCGTTCTCCTCTGTAATTGAAACAACCAACTTGTTCTTCGAGCAGCGAACAAATATGCTGGCATCGAATTTGTCGCCTCTGGAATGGAATTTTTCAACAGCTTCTTCTGTATCCAAATCAACTAGGTAGGCCTTTGTGCCATCAGTCAGAGAAATGAGGCCGCCTTTCTCCAAGCATGCAAATTTAGGACTATACCCTTTAGATTTATAGAATCTTTCATCCTGTAAATTGAACTCTTCATCAATTCTATAATTGTACAGTTGGCAAAGTCTTATTTCATGGAAGTCATTTCCATATAATAGATAGATGAACCTGTCGATGTCGAGAGCAGACACTAACCGATAGGATTTATTGCTGATAGTTTTGAGGACTGATCTATTTGTGACATCTATTAGGAGAAAAGACTTGGAAAGTTGTGTTTGGAGGACCAGCACATTCCGATTATTAATTTGTGCATGTTCTTCACGTACAAGACTCGGAAGTTTCAGCGCACCGGCCGGGACTTGTTGGAATAAATGCCAAAATATAACCTCTCTCGATTCGGAAGTCCAGGTAATTATGTGATCATTCATATAACAAAAACGGATCCATTTACTATCCGGAAGTTTGTATTGGAATGCTATGGAGTGAGTTTTTAGAGATAAATGAGAGAGAATCATTTTCTGTTATCATGAGGATGAAAAATTCATTCTTCTGTCGGATAAGCATTGAGTTTAGTCTTTTATCCCTATGAAGCGCGACAGGAATGATCTTTTGTTGAAGGACGCGAGCTGTTTCAAATTGAAATAAATCAATTGGAGGATTTTCTTTGTTTTCTTCAGAACACAGATTATTGCGATTGGATAATGGTAAACAAAAAGCTGATCTTCTGAGAAGTAGTCTTCAATTTCTTTGGGCGGATAGATTTTATGTACTTGCTTTGCCGGATGATACGAAATTGCTGCTTTCTGCATTGAAAGTGAGGATATCAATGTTACAGATAATGTTATATAATTTTAAATTCATTCAAGTTGTGTGCTTATCTATTAATGATATTCTCACCAGAAATCTGGCTTCAAAATGGATTTCTTAATAACACTGGATAATTAAAGTGGATGCAAAATACCTATTAATTGCTGACGATAGAGAAATAAGCAACTGAAAATCGGTTATATATCTTAGTTTCTGACTGAAAACGAGCTTACTCTGCCCATAGTGCAACATCTATTAAATTATGAGTCTCTAGCATATCTTTTCAATATTCAAGTCTCTTCTCAGTCAAATAAGCTTAGATTTGTCGTCTAAGAGAGTCTAATGAATACTCTTATAAGCTCTAAAATCAACATATTCAAGCTCGATCATTTTTTGATCTCGAGACCAACCTAAAATTTATTTTCAAGAAGAATGAAATATATTCATTATTTGAATATTAATGGATAAAATCAATATTTCCAAATCCATAATGCATTCTCTCTTGTAACAGTGACAACTAGGTTTTTGTCTGAATAATTGATAAATCTTCTGGCGTCAAATTCGTCACCTCGGGAAATGAATTTCTCAACCGGCTTTTCTTTCTCGAAGTCGATGAAGAAAGCTTTTCTTACATCAGTCAGAGAAACGAGACGTCCTCCATCCAAGCTGACGAACCAAGGGCAGTAACCTGAATAGCTATATATCCTTTCATCACGCAATTCAAGTCCTTCATCAAAACGGTAATTGTACATCTTGCAAAAGCTGACTCCTTGCATCTCCATATCGTCTAAAATATAAATAAAGCTCTCAGTGTTGACAGCTGTAATTAGTCGATGAGCCTTAGTGTCGATCTTTTTGAGCACTGATTTGGTGACGACATCTATCAATATAAGAGACTCGTATTGCTCAGTTTGAAGGATTAGCACATTCCGATTATTCAACTGCACATGCGATTCATTAACTAAACCTGGAAGGCTCAGATCACCAACAGATTTTTCCTGAAATAATCGCCAAAAAGTGACTTCTTTTGAATTGTATTCCCAGATTATTATATGATCATTCATATAACAAAAACGGACCCAAGGGCTATCTGGCAGTTTCCATTGGAACGTTATGGAGAGGGTTTTTAGAGATAACAAAGATAGGAAATTGTTTTCCGTCAGCATTAAGATGAAACATTCATTCTTCTGACGGATAAGTATTGGACTTGGTGAAATGTACTCATGAAACGTGACAGGGATGATCCTTTGTTGAAGGACACGAGCTGTTCTCAAATTGAAATAAATTAGCTGTAAGCTTTTATCTTTCTGAACGAAGATGATGGCGATTGGATAGCGGTAAACAAAAAGCTGTTCTTCTTTGGAGTAACGAGAGTGTTCAGCAAAATTGTTAGCTGGATAGACTTCATAGGCTTTTTTGATGGGCTGGTATATGTGAGTTTTCTGCATCGGAAGTGAGGTTATTGATGTATCAGATGGTGTTAACTAAATTTAATACACATTCAAGAGGTATTCCTATATATTAATGCTATCCTTATCAGAAATAGGTAGAGCAGATCTGTTGATAATGATGAATAATAATGGATGCTGAATGCGAGGAGGAGAAGAAGAACAGAGGCAACTTCATGCTAATAGGGTATTAATCATGACGGTACTTGTTGATTTATTTTATATTGATCGCTTATAGAACTACAAAAAATATGATTTCATTACATATTGCCAAGACAATTAGATTAGCAACGTGCTTCAAGTGAAATATATTAATTTATCATTTAAGTTGTGAGCTAGCTATGTAATATTTTTCACTACGCAATCATATCACATCTTAGCTAAGCAAAGAAGTTAGATTTACAGTGATACCGCGAAAATTGAATACTCTGATCATGATTTCTGTGATTAATTGGAGAGAGCCAAGCTTTTTTATGATAACGATTTGTTAGAACAGTGTATATTTTCTTCTGAATTGAAGGGAAACTCATGCTTGAATTGAAGAAAAATGTGCAAAGTAACATTTCAGATCCGGTATCAGTGCAGTTCTCGACAACATCGGACCCATCAGTAATCTCAGGGACAACACTCTCCACCATTGTTATTGCCATTTGGAAATAGATGAAATTGAAGAAAAGGTGGAAGAAAAAGAAGATAAAGGTCTTGGAAAATTCCTTGGAGATGGCAAAGGGTTCATTGTAATCGATGATGAAGATGATACCTGATCGATTAAGGGGTGAATGGATCTATAGGATGTATTATGGGGAGCTAACTTAGTTGTCTGTAAATACTAATTGAAAAATTGTAAAAGATTTGTAGCGTTGCTTATGAAAATATTAGCTTTTTTTTTTTATCAAGGAGAAAAAACGAATTTTGCTATAATTTTCTTGGCACGTTTTGAAAAGTAGTTGTCACAAGATAGCTGAATTTTGTGTGGAACTGCTCATTATTAGAGATTGAAGTAAATGAGTAAATCTAGGGTTTTCTCTGTACCAAAAATTCTCTTTTATTCAATAAATGTTGCATAGTAACTAGATGAATCGGAGAGAATCTACATGGCTAACATATCTAGGTGAGATCAATAAACCTACTTATTGATGTTGCTTATATTTCTGCGAATTTACTACCCTCTGTTAACTTAGATCTAAGACTGCTGCGAAGTAGAGATCCAACAAGA
>ENA-UOTZ01000952-UOTZ01000952.1-compost-metagenome-genome-assembly--contig:-NODE-952-length-22374-cov-5.672557_pt1 | contig 22374 bp, 17 predicted proteins | sample MGYA00238144_ERZ746983 | MGnify/ENA primary metagenome ERZ746983 (study PRJEB28759, sample SAMN06268863) | compost metagenome | isolation source: single cell | place: USA: California, Emeryville, Joint... | reverse complement strand
ATAATAGATTCAACGTTTTAATTTTTTCATTAGCTTATCTCCCACAAGCTCTCTAATGATAAGTGAATACCTACACAACAAACTTTCTTTTCTCCTATTTATTGACTTTCTCAATTCACCTAGCTCAAGGTATTCACGTTCAGCAGGTTTAAAGTTCATTGTTGCGAGTTTTGGTTTTATAACGTAATACTTTCCTTATTCGTATAGAACCTCATTTATTTCAAACTCCTCAAAATATATAAATTCTCACTCTCTCTCTTAATCTGACCCCACACAACTACTAGAATTCATCAAACCCAGGATCATCTTCGATATAATCATCAACTGGCGCACTCTCAGTCGAGAGGAAGCGTGATTGATCCTCTTCCGTCAGTTTTCTATGCTCGCACTCAAAGAACTCGAATTCTTCCACAGAGAAATTCGTTTGCCCGCAAATGCTGGTATCAGGCGAACCCTCATACGTGTACCCGATATACGAATAACTCGATGTGTTGACGTTCATTCCTGGGGCGAAATACAAATCATACCCCGTTCCGAAGGTCGGTCCATTGCCTGCGGCACAGTATATCGCATTGTTCTTCGAAGACGCTTTCAATCGGTATTTTTTATTCTCGGTTAAGTTAAATATAAACGAGTAATCCGAGGTCTTGTACGTATTTGTCGCCGGCGTCCATGGTTGGTCAGTGTACCCACCGATGATATGTTTATTTCCCTTCACCCTGGCAAGCACAAGAGTCGGCTTCGCGGTGCCGATCTTCTTGTAGAACTGCGACCAGTCCCAGCCGTCTTTGCTGCCTCGCCATAAAAGCTTGAATTTAACGTTCTTCTCAGGGACGATCCATTGCTTGAGAGTGTTAACGAGCTTATGGTTGCCCTTCAAGATCTCTGTTTCAAACACACCGCCGGAGATCATGATATCAATTAGAGGGTTTTCGATTCTGTTCACTTGGACGAGGTCCTTTGACATTTCTTTCTCAAGAAGCGCAGCGACTTTCTCGAATTCAGAAGGATTAGTGAGCACTGAGGTAGGGAAATGGTCAGCTTGGCTCTTTATTTGTTTGGCGGCAGCACCGATGTTTTCCTTGAGCGCTTCAACATAATCCTTGCCTTGCGAGAAAATAACCTTATTTTCAAGCAATTCCTCGAGAATAGTGGACACGAAGCTTTCAAGCTCGTAGGTTTGACTGAAGCTGTTCATTTTCGCAAACAAATCGCTTTTAGTAGTGAAGTTGTTTTCGCTCTCGCCGTGGAAGAATTTATTGACTTTATTCTTCATTCGCTTGTAATTCTGCTTGAATACATGGAGCTGGGCATCAAGAAGCGAGGTAAGCTCCACGCGCTTCTTTTGAAGGACGAGGAGGACGCGCTCTTTTACTTGCTCGTAGGCGTCTTCGACTTTTTGTTTCTCTTTTTCAATATGTTCCGCCAGTTTAGCGATGCTAGCGTCTTCAGAATCCAAAATCTCGCTGATTTCAGATGGGTAGTTTTGGCGGTTGATATCGAACTCTGAGGTCTCTTCGGCGTTGGCAATAATTTCGTCAATGAAGGTTTTGATGGTCTTGACTTCGCTGCGGTCAACGTTATCCTCACGGGCGATAAGGCAGCTCATGCACATGAGAGGCTTGGTGACATCTTTTATGAAGATTCTTTTGATGGGTTCATCAGGGTGTCTTTGGCAGTAGAATTCCTTGAGGTTCTCTTCAGTACTCATTGTGTCTGAGTCGGTACGTTTCGCTATGAATTATAATAAAAATCTATTCAAACTCTCAATTTAGATTCAAGGTAATTAAGCGACTGATCAGTTTTGATATGATGAATTTATCAACAAATTCGGTAACGCAGTGAGAAAATGGCGGTGATAAATAGAATGAATGTGATTCATTGGATTTAGCGCCTAACGAATAGATCTATCAGTAGTGAATTGAGGTTTGAGCAGTAGCAACTGATTTGATATGGATGGATTAGATTAGCAAAAGGTCTCCTAACAATTTTCTTTCTCTATTAAACAGGGAATATACTGACTTGGAACTAAGATTCGTTCACCGTGCGGTTTGACAATATGGTTCATTATGTTTTGGAAAAGAAAAGAAAGTGAAAATAAGAAAGGGATTTGTGGTGTTCGGATGCGATAGTTTGAAGGGCAAATGTTCACACTACTTGGACTAAGATATGCTGTCTGATAAAAGAAAATGTTAAATGCGAATGTTCCAACGAAAACCAAACACTGGAAAGGCTAGAGAGAGAGAAAAAAATCTTTGTAAATAGTAAATATTTGCTAATTCAACTTATCAGAATTGCCTAGTGCACTCAAGGCAATAGCAAAATTGCTGTCTATACTCAAGTTATATTAGCAAATACTTCATAATAGTCGGTTGAAAGAAATCAAAATGACGATAGAATTTGTCCATTGTGACAAGTTTCTATTATGGCGGGCAACAGAGTAATTAATCTGATCACTAGGTAATACACGCAGTCGTCAATATATCTTAGCTTATGAAGAGAAGCAATGCATAGCCTAAAAATGAATTAAGTTCAAGTTAGGATATAATTCCCACTCAAAAATAAATATGCTATATAACGTAATCATGCAATTAGGTCCTGTAGAAAAAGAGAATCCGTTGGTTTCGAATCTTACTCCGCTTTCTGGCACACATCCTCGATCTTGCTCGTCTCGAACCCAAGGATATTGAGTTTATCGAGCATTCTTTCCTTCACCTGAGGATCGATTTTGGGCTTCCTTGACATTATCCAACAGTGCTTTTTATCCAATGTTCCTATAACTGCCCATTGATAATTGTCATCAATATCAACGATTCCATAATCAATCGTTGTCTCTCCAATTCTATGCCTCATCATGTTATGTTCTTTATTCAACGGCCACATTGTTTGCTTTACGACTCTTTTTTCTTTCCCTGCTTCGTCCTTGGAAAACTCGAAATCAATGTCTATTGTCCCGTCCGGCCGTAAAGAATAAAATTCGCTTTCGTTATGTTTCGGCTCGGATTCAAATGGAAGGTGAGACACCACGTACCATTTCCCCGAGTATCTTTCCAAATCGACCTCCTTGGCTAAATGCTTAGGCGGTTCAAGATTAATGTCTTGAGATTCTGCGAGCATAGTGTGATGTATTTTTTTTGTTCTGTGATAATAGTTTAGCGAGCTTTCGTTCTTAAAGATGTTCGATTCGAGGTCCTGCAATCAGTAAATACTTGCTGGTGGATCGAAGTGCTGAAAGGAATCATGAGGTTCCAATTTCTTCCCACTCACGAGTTTTACTGGAAAATAGTACAAGTGGAAATTAAATTACTTGCTTAGTTAGATATTATAGGAAATGTTTGACTTGAATTTCAGTATAAAGAATGTTTAAAAGTAACTATGATAACTAGAAACAAGCAGCTATGGGAAGAGGAAACACTGTTGCTGCATCGAGTGATTTGAATGGAATTCCATCGGATAGGAAATTATTGTTATTGAATTCAGTATTCGAGAAGTATTTTAATGATGATTCTTTTTTAGAAGATCTGATTGGAAAAATAACTTGGGAAATTTTTCAGGTGAAGGATATCTTTACTGGCCATATATTCCACGAAAAGCACCATCAAGCCTGCAATGCTGTATTGCGGTTGGCTGAAGCTTTACTACAAAGAATGATCTTCCAAAGAAAGTCGCTCTCCAAAGCTCAATCAAGTTTAATGGAATTTCACACATAAATCACTCTCTTTATTGGGAAAACCTTTTGCTGATGGCGCTGTAACATTGGGTTCAATATTCAAGGATAGATAGTATGTAGAGTGGTTGAAATACAACGAACTCCTACTAAGAATTTGTTTGATGATTCCAAGTTACTTATTTTCTTTCGAAGGACTCATTCTCAACTAAATTCTCCTTAGGTTTAGTTTTAACTCCTCTAAAGGCTCGTATAAAAACCTTCTGGTCATCTTTAGGACGTATTCTTGAGGGACTTCGAAGTCAAACGTTCTCATAAATTCTACTAGAATGATTTTCGCTTCAAGCATCGCCATGTGTTGCCCGATGCAGTTACGAGGTCCTGCCGAAAAAGGAGTGAAAATGAATGGATGTTGAGGATGGCTGTTCATAACTCTTCCAGCGGGATTTCTCCATCTGTCAGGGCAGAACTCAGTTGGGTTGTCAAAATACTTGGCATTTGAGAAGTTGACTATGAATGGAATCATTACACCAGCTCCCTTCGGAATTGGTATTTCGCCGATTTTATGAGATTTTAAAGCAATTCTTGCATTAGCTGCTGGAGCAGGAGTTGCAAGCCGAAGAGTCTCATTCAGAACTGATAGCATGTATTCTAGTTTATTGAAATTATCAAAGGTTACATTGAAATTGGAGCCTGTATCAGCCCCGAAAATGCTTTTGATTTCATCTCTTAGTTGTTGTTTTACTCCAGGGGTTCTTGAAATGTAGTAGGCCGCCATTCCTAACAGATGGCCTGTAGTATCTAAACCAGCCATGAAGAAAGTGATGAACTCATGGACAATCTCATCATCATCGAAATTTTCTTGAGGATTCTCTTGTTGATATTTCAGTAATAAATGAAGCAAATCCTTATCAGAATCAAGAGAAAAGTCCCTCTGTTTGAATTGATTCTTCCTTTCAGCAACCATGCTGCGACAAATATTCTTAAACTCTTCGATTCGTTTGAGTAAGAGCTTGACTTTGTTGCTAGGGAAATATTTAATATAATATTTCCCGAAAATAACTGCCATCGGAGTGCTTGACTCCGCAGCTATATCCACTATAAGGTCAGCAATTATCGAGCAGAATGATTTTCCATTGAAAGTCTGACTCGAGAGGTTGCTTCCAAAGAAAGTACGGCAGACGACTTCTCCAGTAATTGTTTGGAAAAAGTTTATCGCAGGCAGCTTTTCATTCGGATTGATCTTGCCGATAAATTCTTTCGCGATACTACCGATAAGATCAACTTGTTTTTTCACGAACTCGAAGTGAAACGCCTGAGAATCGATTTTCCTCTTTTTCTTCCAAATGGTGCCTTCTGCTGAAAACAATCCGTCTTGAAGAAACATTTTCAGAAGCCCACCGCCGAACCTTTTCTTATAATAACTCAGATTCTCATGCCTGTAGAACTCTTTGAGAAGTTCTGGGTCTATGAGATGAATATTCGTCGATCCACCATTCACAGTAGCAATGGCCCTGCAGTCAGGATCAGCTCTAATGGTTTCTTTCAAGTCGTAGTAGTAATCTCCTTTTGTGACAGCGTCTCGTGCATTTTTCATCATGTTTGGGAGAAGTCTTCCTCGAATACGGATTCGTACATGCTTGAGTTTGCGATATGGAGCAAGGATAATATAAGGACGCACCAATACTCGGTGGGCGATGTAGAGAAGCAAAAATGTTAAGAAGTAACCAAAAAGAGAGGTGATATTCAAACTTAGCATCCTTGAGTTTATTGATATTTTAATGATTGCAATGATCTCATTTAGGACAATTTTAATATCAAAGATGACTATGAAGATCAGAATTTCTTGTTCACAGACTATGAAGACGGACGCATGAAAGCAACCCAATTTTCGGACCTGCTTTTCATTTTAGTTTCACTCAAAGAGGCTTCATACATTAAATTGCCTATTGTTACTCTGTCATTCATGATGTACATAGAGAAGGGTTCTAATCAAATCGTCAAGACGAATTACTTTTCTAAAAACATCTGCATGGTTTCTCTGCATTTGGTGCAGTCCCAGTGAGTGATGGTATTTTCTTTTAAGACTGGCAATGCAGAGGAAAATGGGTTATAACTGTAGCTAGTTTTGTATTTAGTGGTTTATAATTGAAAGCTAAGCTTTATAAGAGTATTTTTGGGAAGAAATTCTCAACCATTTGCTCTGTATAAGGTTAATTCCACTACAACAACATGGAACAAGAAAAGCTATAACCTATCCAAATTGCGATTGAAACCAACTACTGTGTTAAAAAAGCGAATTAATTTTTTATGGCTAACTGATATTTAGCAAAAACTTCTTTACTCAGCTGGTGTATTTGATGTTTCCCAGCTTATTCAGTATAAATGAAAGAGAAAATACATCCTCTTTGTTTACCTGGCTCCATTCAGTCATATTTCACCTCAGAACCTTTGATTTTCTCTTCTTGACTTTTGAAGATGTTTTTTCGAGGTGATCTCAACGGGCATTAACTTCCTTTTAATTTAAGGGCTTGAAATACGTAACAAAGCTGTAATGATGAGATTAAGAGAAAAGCAACTGCGAATTCCTTTTTTCGAAGTTCGAGCTAGCCGCTTTAGTAAGTTCAAGAATAAACATCTTTCCATCTTCATTTGGTTTCTGTAAGGGCTCACTCCAACAGCAATTTCGATACACCGGAATCTCTCTAAGATATATTAAGATATTCACAGCTGAGTAAATCCATTTTCATCTACAAAAAGTCTAAAACCACTCTAACAAATTACTTCGTAGCGTATTATATTGCGTTCAAGAGATATTATTCATTTTTTTTTTAATCTAGTAATCATGAGTTGATACTTTGTGCAGCAAACTTCTATTTAATGTCGATATAGATTTTCTATATAACAAGCACTTACTCTCGTTCAAGTTTAATACCGAATAATGTTAAGCACTCTTCTCTTCGCCTCTAAGTACATCATTCCTTCTTTATATGACTTCGGCAGTGCCATCACTGTCTCTCCTTCACAGGCAAATGTCAGATGGACCTCACAGGCTCTGGCTGGTTTTCTAGATAGCAAATAACAAATCATGACCCGTCTCGACATCGAAAAATAATTACCCATTTGGAATAAGCTTGAATGCATTCACAACGACGTGAACGATTGACCCTTCAGTAAAAGTCACATGCGAAACGAACTTCATGATAGAACCAACGTCAACAGGCACAAGGAAATTCACATCGTCAATATGAATGATTTGCGGGAAAGCTTTTTGTTGCACATGTTCATAGGCGCACAACCAGCCGAGTTCAAATGCCTCTCTCATGATGTACCCACCGAATACCTTACCATGAACGTTTCTGTCCTGCGCATGCATAATAAGAGACTTCTCGCACTTAGTGTCAGAGATGTTTTTCCAAGGGAGAATCAAGTTCTATATAATTAAGGAAAAATAAAAACGAAGCATTTAACAGCCGTAATCACTTCATGTTCCGATTGTTTCTTGAATAATTGATGGAGTTCAACACTCTCTTCTGCGCTTGGTGGGACCTTAAAGACTGAAGTCTATCATAGTTTATAAAATTGAGATCAATGAATAGCAACTAATGTACCGCAGCGTAAAGCTTTCTCTCAGACATATTTCTCACTCCAAGCTCATACCTGAGCTGCGCTCCATGCTTATCTTCCTCTTGATTTAGCACCAATTTCGGAGCTTGAGCAGCCTTGGACCCGTCTTTGGCGTCTCTAGCAACAAACACCAGCATTGCTGTACCAATTTGGTTTTCATCTTTCTCTCCTTGACTCATATCGATTCGGATCTCCATGGAGGATTTTCCCACGTAAGTTACATAAGACTTTATTCAATAATAAATAAAAATAAGCACTTTGGTTGGTTTACTGTCAATGTGAGGTCACGTTGAAGGTCAATAGGCTCGAATAAGTGGACATTATCAACAGTAGCGGTTGCCTTATCCTTGTATGAAGATAGGAATGGGTAAAAATATTTTACCACGCTGATTGTCTTGTCTGGATTGTATGGTTTCTGATAACAATACGAATACGCGACACTTCCACTAACATAATCGAGGATCTCAAGTAACCTGCCTGTTCTGATGACATTCCTGTAAAACGACGAAAATTTTTTCCTATTTATTAGTTGAATCTATGCGTCATTGCCAGTTTTTCAGTGGTATTTACCTGAGTTTGTCGCTCTTGGAGAAAGGAATACAGATTTGGAACCAAGAGTTAGTGGGAGTATTGTATTCTTTTGGAGTGCGATCAACATTTTCTGCTTCATGCAGAGTAATGATGCTCTTATCATCACCGAAGAAGGACAAAAGACCCGTATCTGGCCACTAATGATAAACTGAGCCGAGGAAATAACAAAGAGTAACTACTTCTTTCGGATCAATCTCACGAGTTCTGAGGGCCTTTAATCTTGAAGAAACAAGTCCTGCTTTGTGTAGATTTTTCTGGTGTTGGAAGATCGCGCTCTCGGGGTTGAAAAGCCCGGCTTTGGCGTTACTAGTAGCAAACCTCTTTGAGAGTTTCCAAGCAAGCATCCTTTCGGAATTAAATTATTTTATGAAGTCTAATATTTTAAGGGATAATGATTCGGAGGCATCAACTGTTATTTTATGATGAGTAGCACAAATCTTTCTGAATATCTATTGTCTTCCTTAAATACTCGACTAAAAAAACTCATCAAAGAGCAAGTCTATGCGCAAAGAAACATTTTTTTTGACATTTGTGTATAAGTTTGGAGGTAAATCCGAATTCACTGAAATTGTTATACAAAGAAATCTTTTTATAATTGTTTTGTTACCTTAAGTATAAAAAAAATACTTTTTGAATGTATTGATGATGATTTCTAATATTCCTACCAAATCTCGCGTTTTGTCATGAATAGCATTTCAACTTAATTTGTTAGCGAGAGAGAGAGATTCGCATCAGAAATTTAATAAAATTTTATGGCAATTAGAGTCAAGGCAATTTGAATTTTAGTTTAATCTCTCTCTCTACTAAGAAAGAGGCATGGTTTCAAATGCAAAGGACTTATTTATTTATTTCCATCATAAATTTCAGATTTCGAATTCTTATGCTATTCCTAATCCTCAACAAACACTTCTGATATCATCCAGGTAGTACCTTAAGAGACGATCAGCGTCTCATATAATGCAAATAATACACGGCAAATTCCTTACTCTCTACACACTCACACTCTTATCGGAAGCTAGTATCATAAGCGGGGGTATCGAATCCACTCATATGGAACGCTGGAGAATTGCCCACATGTGGCGAGTTGAGTCCCAACCTCGAATCTGGCATTGGCGTCTTCGGGTCTAGATAACAAATTCTCAGCAACAGAGTCTAAAATGCAGCTATTACCGAAAGCGTTGCTACTGTAGCGATGCTCTTCGTCATTAATTTCGCTCAATGGCTTCACCACATCTCTCGGCATGGTCTTTTTCATACATTTCGAAGTAATTTCAATGGTCACAAGTTTGTCAGTGACCTCTCTAACTAAGCCTTGATAGCCTTTCCAAGGTCCCTTGACGACTTGGCAGAGCACGCCCAACAATTTGTCAGGCTTGCTGTCTCTTTTCTCAAGCTTCGAGCTGACCAGATAGCAGTTATTCACTCTTTCAACGAACAAACCTATTATAAAAGACTTTAGACACTGTGTAAAAAAGACTATTTACCAGAAGTCTTTTGAAGCTCCAAGTTAAAAAGAAACAGAACTCCTCTGTAAATATGCTTGATCGAACCAATTGTGCCTTTGTACATACCATCCAGGACCTTAACCGTATCGTTGATGTGGAACTCTTGTCCAAAGTCATTTTTCGCGATGTATCTTCGGGTATCAACAGTGAAGTCAACGTCTGAGAATTTAATCGTAACGACTCGACCGCCGTTATCAATGATTCTCATATTAAAATCGTCGAGCGAGATAACACAGCCGAAAGTCTTCGTATCATTTAACCTCACGAGATCGTACTTTTTGAACTCATTTGCTTTGTTTTCAAACTGTTGAATGCGCGTTGTTTCGCTCGCAAGGACCAGATCATTAACGAAGGTCGTAAAGGATGATTTAAGGTCCTCGCTGGTAATGACGGCAGTGTTATCGGTAATCGTCGATATGAATCCGACCTTTCCGACGTTCTTTCCGGCAATCGCACGGACGTAGTCTCCTTTGTTGAAATTCTTTGCTAATTCAGCCGGAAGGAACTCCAGAGGTTCATCAATCTGCGGAGTGACAATAGTAACGCCGTTTGGTGCGACCTTCTTCACGACACCGGTGAGCCCGTTGTATTGGCCTGATATAACGATGACCTTATCACCAACTTTGAATTTATTGAAGCGATCTTGCCCGGTTTTTTCCAGCAAAATTTTGTACATATCTTCAATGTTGGCATTTTCACCGAGGGCTTTCGCGAAAGTCTGGATCTCATCGTAAGTGGGGACGACGTTTCCGATTTGGAGACTGGCAATTGGGTATTTCTTATACAAAAGACCGGAGAAGAAACGCTGGCCTTTGTAGGTGTAGAACTTCTGGTTAGTAGCTGCAACTCTCGTCGACTCGACTCCTTGAGTTCTCTATAAAATCGTAGGTAAGCCTGGAGTTGTTTAGGAATGCCAAAGTACCTCATTAGGGTCGAAGAGTCTTGCAGGAGGACGTAACTTCTTCTTGGCTCGCATTCTCGCCTCCTGGAAGTTCCTCTTGCGTTTCTCGGTTTCATCGAGCTCCTCACCGTTATCGTCGGCTGCCTCTTCTTCTTCGTTGAGAGCCAAACGAGGCACCAATTGCACTTCGACAGATTTCTTATTATCGTCGATATCGTATATTCTGGCCAAATCTCCCTCATAAAGACCTTTTTTAATACGAACAAATTGCTCTGGTTTCAGCTACAAGAATCGCAGTGTTATACAACCTAACAATCAAGTGAAATATGCTTACATCAATGTTCCTTGTAATATCCGGCTCGAAGATTTGCGGAACGTTTGCCAAGTCTACTCTTTTGATGTTCTTGTTGGTAAGGGTATTGCCCTCCAGCGCGTTCGTCACGTCCTCAAGATTGAAGGATTCGACGTAAATGTAGCCTTTAATTTTGTCCAGTGCGTTCGCAGAAACAATTCTAATCTCATGAGCAGTGCCTTGATATAGCATGAATTTCTGCATAATTTCGAAAACAGCCTCGCGTTCACTTCCTCTCTTACAGCCGACTTGGAAGAGCTTTGGGTCCTTGAGTGTCGGAAGCATTCCTTGCTTCGTCAATGGTGCTTGCTCACCTTCGAAATCTTGATCGTCGTCAGAACGGCCTTCGAAATATTCCGCGACTTCGTCTTCTCCCATTTGCAAGAATTTCGGGGTATTTCGCTCTTTTCTACTCATCATTTCTTTGAAATAGCGCTCCTGTTCCTCTATTTATCATAAATTTTGATCTAAATCCAGAAAAAATGCCTACTTTTGGATATTTCACCGCCCGCCTCATCTGCTTCGTCAGAAAGTTCTTCCTCATCGTCTTCCTCGACTTCAATATCGAAGTAATCTCTGATGTTTTTCTTTTGTCTTTTTCGCGGGTTTTGTGTTTTCCTTGGTTTTTGTCTTGTGTTGGATGGCTTCTTGCGTTTTTCAGTTGTTACGCGTTCTTCTTCTTCCTCAACGTTTGAGATCTCTTCGTCGTCGAGATCACCCAAATCGGTCGCAGAGGATAATTTTTCATCGTCGCTCATCTCTTATTTTTTGAATTTTCTGAAATTAATAATTTGATTATAATTTCTTTTGACTTCTTTGTCTAAATGCTCTAAGTCCACTTTTTCCTAAGGATCAAGCCATGAATAGCCATGAAACTCCACTTTAACGACTTCCGGAATGCAAAATTAGGTTTTATTCGTTCTGATGTATATATTAGATTCATATGCAATATCCATACTGCCGCTAAGTCACGATTCCGGTTGAAAAGGGTGGTTGAGGGTGTCATGGTGAGCAAAGCGAGGGTGTTCGTGGGCCTTTTTCCTCAGATTGATGGTGTTTTTGAGGTTCTAAGGAAGCCGGCATTTTAAAAGTTTGAAATTCTCAAAATATTTAAAGGCTATTATAAGGCCACTGCGAGTGCTTTTTCGCTACTATTACAAGCTGCTGAGATTTAGGAGTAGTCTCTAAGGTACCTTCTTGGCTGGCTTCGCCGCGTACTGCCACAACTAAGAAAGATTCCTAGGAATTCGAAGAAATTTCATTGAATTGCGATTCTATCAGCCTAGATGGAGAAGTAATCTCTTGGAATGGCTTTTAGGTTCGTTGTCTCAATCTAAGGAAGCCCTGGATGTTGCATTTTTGGTGGAGATGTGAAGCGATAGCTTCAGCGGCGAAAAATGTTTGAAATTCTATCATTAAGTTTGATTTTGAGAGAACAAGTAAGGCGGCTTTTTTTGATTTTGCTTTGGAGGCAATTCCTTTTCAAGAGTCGGGTTTTTCAGAAGAGAAGAAGAAAAGTTTCGAGCTTCGATTTATGATTTACTTGTGGGCACATTGAAACTATTGATCGCCTTGGGAAACGAGAGCTTATTTATCGATTTAGAAGACTTATGCGACACTGTCAATTCTATAAATGGAAACTTATTCTTATACAAGAGAATTTAACAGCGATCATCTCCATAGAAATATGCAGACGACTTGGTCGACAGAGACAGCGTATTAGTGAGAAAATTTGCAATTTTAGTGGTAATAACTCTGAGAACTCACAGTTGGTATGTAAAGCCCAATAATTATTGCTTGAAGGCAGTTTTTAAGAAATCCCGCCTCAAAATTATTTGAAGCTAGACTTTAACTTTACAAATCAACCGAACCAGATTCTATTTAATCGCTGAGGTCTATAATTTGAATGGCTCCTTATGTCCTCTCAAACACACCGTCCATTTAGCTCCATCCAACTACGTCCCTCAAAGTCAATCTTGTTTTTGCTCTCTGACAATGATATAAACATATTCAACTATGAGAGTTTGTGTTTTCATAATGAAATATAATTTACACAAATTTGAAAAATTTGGACAGATCATTCAAATAAATATCAGCAATGGTCCCATGTTTCGGCAACCAGCGCCTCAAACAAAAACTTAATCTCACAAAATTTTCAATAATCATCTGTAACAAAATTCTACCTGAAAATTGCATTAATCTATCGATTTCCTCTACTCTGTTCGCTTGGGCAACTATTAACCCTTTTGAGCATAATTATCCGAGTGTCTCTTTGGAAACATCGAGAGTACCGTTGATATTTCTGACAGTCTCACAGAAGTATAGCAGCTATGCGTCTCTTCCTCCTCATCTTCCAGAAAAACGACATTCTCAGATTCTTCTTGTTGGATTTCTTCCTTTTTCTTCTTCGATATTTTCTCAGCCTCTTTCCATTTATTCAACTCCTTCTTCTCAACTGGCTGTTTGCCAGCCCTTTCAGTTTTACAAAACCCAGCTTTGACCATTGAACCAGCACCGGCTTGCCGTACACTCTGTTTTTCTGTCTTTATCAACTCAAGCAACTTCGCCGAAAAATTTTGTATTTGCGGAAGATTCGCTGGAGAGCTATCTTGATGTAAACAATCCGTTTGCTCTCCTGTCAGCGAGTGATGAGACACGAGTTGAATCGGAGCCGCCAAGTTAGTCCGGCGCGGTTCTAGCGATTTGCAGCGAGCTTCAGCCCTTGGCTTCTCGACTTTAAGTGTCTTTTTTTCAACGTATCGAGCAAAGCGATCATACACAGGCCTAACGTCTTTTATTTCGGCTAATGCAGTTAGAAAGGGAGTTAATTTTTCCAATGCATTATCTTCTTGGTCCCCTTCGAATGGCAGTATCCGGACAGAGTTCAATGAGTTGTGATAGACCTGTGTGAGTGAATCGTCGATGAACACAAGCTTCTTGGGATCCTCATTGATTTTGTTGAGATCCTTCAACCAAAAACCACTACTTGTATGGAAACAGTCATCGCGATGATAAATTTTCTCAAAATAATGACCGAGATCTACAGCTTTCAGGATGCCCAATGCATACTGCAGATAGTCAAGTTAGCATGGGTTCCCAAAACAAAAAATTTACCTCTAGCATGCCAGTAGTATATATAAAAAGACGGTAATATCTGCTCATACTTTTGATAAATTTTTCAAGGCCGGGACGCTTGACGACGTTGCATAGGAACATCTCGTTTCGAACTTTAATCTAACGAAAATTTTAAAACAACAGCGACCAAGCGCATCCGATTACTCTCGTTAAGACGCCTTTCACTGGAGTACGCTCCTCTTTCATAGAGTTCCAGATCAAAGTGTTATCTAGGTCCAGGACTAGGATCTTGTCCGTCTGGGAAAAATTAGAAAAGTCACAGCAATTTTAGTACTTTGGGATGAGTTTCGGGCTTTTTGAGCTGATCCTGAACGATTTCTTCAAGCGGAATTCTTTTTCTGATCTCATAGTTAATGATCTTGGCTGATAGAGAGCTATTACTTAGATCTGCCTGCTTGCTGAGAGCCAGCACGACGGCGTGTTTGTGGTTCAACTGGGTCGAGATGGGTGAGGGTGGGCGTATACGCTCTTAGGAGCCTTGGCTGAGGGCTGATCATCGAAGAAACTTTGAATTTTATAGTTCTGATTCTAACATTCGTAATCGCTAAAGGATAAACCGATGTGTTTTAGAAGCTAATTGAGGAGTGGTACAAAAACCAATTGCTTCTCAAAGAAGCAGGTCCAGCTGTGGTATGATAGAGCTACCTCCATCAAGAGTGGATTCTGGGTTGCTAAGAGCAGATGCTGCTAGGATGGTCACTTGGCTCAAGGCTGACTTTTCTTTTAAAATCTCAGATTTGGGGAGATACCGGCTATTTGGTTAGAAAAATTTGGAACTTTGTTCTCAGAACAAAAAATTAAAGGATCTGAACCATTTAATGGAAATTATAAAAATCAAAAACGCTAAGCAGAACCCAACTGGAATGTTTTTGAAATTCTTAAAAATTTATCCGTCGCTCGTTTTGCACGAAGTTTTGAAAATCAATTCATTATAATGAGCCAATTTGTTTAATTAAACAGACTCCTTATCATGCATACGTCAATAGATACTTTCGTCATTGAGTGCTGTTGTGACCCATCTTTCCGAGTTTTCTTCACCAAGAATGAGTGGATTGTGGTTACAGAGGAATGAATCTCTGTTTAAGTTTAAACTTTGAGAGAGACGATTATTATGAAAAGCTTTAGAGGATATCAAGAAACAGAAAAAAGAAACTTCAAAAGGGTTCGCTAATCAATCAGCCCTATAACTTCAAAGCTATTAAATGACTTCGAAGAAAATTCCTTCCTAAGCCGTTTTATGATTTGATCTTTTATGAAAGTAATTCCAATATTTTGATTAAGGTTTTTCTCGATGAGATTATCTAAGCTCCAAGTTTTTCGATGTAGGGACCTTTTCCAGGTTTTTTAGTGGAAAGCGGAAATATTGAGAGAAAAATGAAAATTAATCTAAAAAGAAAGCAGCAATTACTAAGATTCAGAGCGTTCCGTAAGACGGCAATCGCTCGTACCTTATCCACTGGTTTCCGTTTTCACCTTGAGAATGGGACCAACAATAGCTTTTCAGTGAGCTTCCCAGCGACGGATTACAGAGTTTCTAAAGTTGTCAAGTATAAACAGGATTCTTCTTGACTCGGGCAAATTATATTTTGCTGATTTGAGGGACATATGGTGGTTGCTTTATCAGTTTTATTGATGAAATTACCTTAGTTTTGGGACTCAAAAGGAAAAATCAATTTTTCTCATTTTGCATCCGCCTGTCGATTTTCCTTATGTAAGCATAACGCCTTTAGGTCAAGTGCTCTTCCCACTTCTTACCGGCATTCTCACAAATTACGATTTGATCTTCAGCAGACTTTATAGGACAGGTTGAAAGTATCGAAGTTCACAGGCAAGTATGTCAAAACTAAAACTTGAATCATTGCTGAACCAATGTTCTGCTTTCAGCTAAATTGATTTTCCAAAGAAAAATTAATCAAGACTAGAGGAAGAAAAGAGTAGTTTGAATCGTTAACCATCAGTAAACCACCTGAAACAGATTATGCTCAGACTGTTGAATTAGGAAAGACTTCTTTCGCATTTAATTTAAAATTCGATTTTTTTTCTGCACAAATTTCACCATAACCAAATCAGTTTCCATTAATCAAATTGACCGTCCTGACACGGTCGAAGGAAAATTTTGTCTCTTTTAGCATTCTTGTGATAAATCTGTCTTCTATCAAATGCAAGATTAAGGAAAGTTAGTCAGTACGTATAATGAGATTTTATAGTGTATCAAAATTAGAATAGAACTCTGGAATTTCAATGGGTTCAAATCACCTGAGACTACAGAAAAATTTTCAGAAGCAACCACCAATTCAAAATTATTTAGATCAATGTGAAGCAGATTTGCCCTCTTGAAAATAGAAATACATTAGTTTTCTCTTTCTCCATCTACGGACAAAATTTTAAAGAAGCGGATTTGCGAAATACCATCATCTTCATCTAATTTAAATACTGCTTGCTTTCCGCTGGTGCTAACCTCAAATAAGTAAATCGTACACATATTCCTTTAAAACTAAAGGATTCACATTAACTGTTGTTCAATTTACTATTATGAAGCCAATTTACTGCAATATCTCTCAGCAAGCCTCAAAACCCGAAATTCGCAGCTTCATCTGACACTATTTTGAATACATTACAGATATCTTAATTAAACAGCAAATTTGTTACTTTGAATTACGAATAATTTATAAATCTTTACAAGTCTCCACCACCTAACATAATTTCTTAAAAATACATAATTCAGTTGAGAACTACTTGTATGCAAGCTGCAACAAGAAATTAAAATCATAGCACGATAAAGAACTGTAGATAGAAAGACTTAGTCTGTAAATATCGCTAAATACTTACCGTAATAATGGAAAATTATATTTATTTGTTGAAAATAAAGTTAGTTAGTCTTGTAGGTTAACCTCACTAACTTTGGAAGTCATCTTTAATTATTTTAGTTGGATTTGTTAGTCTTCTTTTTTTTCCTCTTCATCATTTGTGATTTTTGCTATTCAATTTCCCAGTCAGACACAATGTAATAAATGTTTTTCAATACCTGATTGTACTTCACTAAATAACACTTCTGACATAACCCTTTCGCGTAGATTACATCATGCTCGCAGAGTTCAGGCTTTCCGACTCTGCCGAACTTGTGGTAGCAGTTATTACATAATCCTTTTGCGTAATGCTTCCTTTCTGGATGCCCGCATGTGTTAACAGCTTTTTCACTATTTGAATTTAATTAACTCATGAAAACAATTTTTTATTTACGTTTTTCTGATTTTTTTACTCGCGGAGACTTTGTCAGCTTGCAAACCGCTGTGTTTACTCGCGGCTTCGTCGGTTTCTGCTTGTTGCTCTTCTCTTTTGACAACAAGGTCCTTTACCCCAGTTTTCGCCTTGAAGGCTGACTCCGGAGTGTCTTGTGTGCTTTCGGACTCAGATTTCGGGGCTGGAACTGATCTCTCGGTCTGTTCTTGAGCAGCAAAAGGCATTCTGTAGGCAAATGACGTGGGGGTCAAGTTTCTCAGGAGTTGGTAGTCCAGCTGAGTAGGCTGAATTTGTGCTTTGAAAGGATTTATTCTTTCAATGCCTGGTGCCAGCATATTTGGTCGCAATGTCAGAGGACCTGAAGGAGTTGTCGGGTTTAACGACATTTGAAATGGATTTTGGTTCACTTGGTTCTGCGCGATGAGATTGAGTTTCAATGGCTGCTGGCCGAATAGCGAATTGAAGCGGTTTTGTTGGCTCTTGATGCTTAATAAGGTGAGAAGGAGTTGCTCTTGCGTGATATCGGGCTTTGGAGCATTGGTGTAGAGAGGAAAAGTGGTGTTTGGGAACATCCTTTTTTGAGGTTTTAGATTCAATAATATAATTAGTAGAATCCTGCGGGCCTTATATAGGTTGATCACGCAACGTTTGAGATATACCCAAATTAACTATGAGAAAATTTGCACTGTATAAAACATAAATCATTTTAATCTTTCATCGGGAATTATCCTGATTGTCCATCCTGTCTATGTTCTGTGGGTTGCGAGGAGGAAGCGGAAGCTGTTCCTGCTCGTCGTTGGAGTGTTCGTTGTGTGAGTGATTCTTTTTTGATAGAAACTTTCAGCATACTGGCGAGATAAATTTTATCTTAGAATTGGAGAATAATTTCCACACTGATGAAAATTAAACAATAGCTCTGTAGAATTTCGAATTGTGTGGTCTTTCGTGAATTAAAATTTACAAAATTAATTCAGATTGAATCACAGAAATCGACAGTGTCTTTGCTTTAATTATCCAGCTCCTAAATCAATATATATAGAACTGGTCCTTCGAGTTCCAGTACGTTATTTTTAGAAATTATTTAGAATGAAATTCTTTAATTTATTAAATTATTCGCCTACCTCAATACTATACCTCGAGCTCAAAGGCGAGAGCCCAATAACTTTTGGTTCTGAACGACGATTATGTGGCTTCTGATAGATTAATACCCGAGAAATTTGTAAATTTCTGAGAATTAACACGACGAAAGTCATTCTGAATGCAGCATTGAGACATAGATAAACTCAACTCCGCGATTAAAACTGTTAATTTTTCCTTTGGTGATAAGCTTTAGTGTTCTTGCCCCTCAGGTTATTTCAAAGCCAGCTCAGTCTTATTCTATTTTCTTATTGGATTGCCATAGCAATCGAGCAAACAAGATAGGAAATTTCAGCCATTTCGATTCCATATCTTAATTAATATCTGCTATTTGCTCTTCATAACTCAATAAAAACTAATATGTACTCAAGTATCGCTTGCTACTCGATTTCAATGAATGCTATATATATTCCATGGCTGGTTCAGTACTTGGGACCAATTCATTCCATTTGTCTAAGCTCAAAGAGTTTGGATGGAATAGATTTTGGGAGGAAAAGTTTTAGATATTTGGAGTGGTTTGAGTTCTTTTAAAATTGCTGCTCTAAGTTCACCGCTTGTGCTCCCGCTCGATAGAAGAATTCAACTACTCAAAATCTTGCCAAAAGGTTCAAACATTCCTCTGTTATCTTTCGGAATGACGAGCTCTGATGAAAGTAAAGTGGAAGCAATAGGTTGTCTTCCTTTTAAATTAAATTAAATATCACATTCTTAAATTAGCAAATAGTTCGTTCAAACCGAAATTCAGTGAATTATATCTGTGGAATTATTTAATTCGTAGTTCTGGAGCTCATGAGAAGCTCGAATAAACTTTGTTGATGTCCTTTTTTGAAAAGCCTTTCTATAATCAAATAGACGACGCGCGCGATTGCATGCTGGAATGGAGATATTATTCCCATTTATCATATGATAATTCGATATTAAATTACCAAGATAGTTAGATAAATAAGATGAAAGGTTTCCAATAACGTGGCAACACTCATCAGAATAGGCCTGGTGTACTCCAGTGCTAGTGGAAGGTACCTGGTAAAGGTAATTGAAGGTGCGAGCAGAGAGTGGAACAATTGCTCGTTATATTTCAGAGTTTTTTGATCGAATTAAAACAATATAGAAGAATTAAGCACAATGTTCGAAAATTCACCGATTAATCGATATACGAACTATACTACTGATAAAAATATTGCAGAAGTATTGAGATGTTAATTAATTTATGCTAAAAGTTCTACCAAGTTTAAGGACCAGACCACAGAATTTGTCGAAAGCAATCGTTCTTTCTGTCCTTCGGCACCAGTTCATGCTTTAAGAGAAAATAATAGAGCAGTTCATCATCAGCATCTAATTTTCAGAGCGTTGACTGAGACTAATATTAAGGTCTTTCTGTGAGTATTAGAGCTGTGAGTTTCTTTTTCTTCTTTGTTAGCAAGCACATCAGCTTTTCATCGTAGTCTTTGTTAACATCTTCTCTCAAAATACTCATATTCTAGCTTTTTCTCTTCTAAAAAAAACTTGGGAAGCTAATATATTCAAACTTAGCCTCATTTTGGCACTATTAGGGGCTTCTGGTATTCATTTTATCTCATTTAAGTGAGTCAGAACCAAACTTCACACGTATTAGTTGTATGTTTACATATATAGATAGACATTTCTATCTTATCAGAAAGTTTGCAAAATGCAATAAAACATTTTACGACTGACATCAACACTGTGGCAGAGAGCTTCATATTTACTTAAATAAAAATCAATTTAATTCAGATTTCCCATCCTTGAGTAATAATAATTATCGATCTATTTTGAGTTTGGGCTGTGTTTGAACGGTCGTTCAACAAATTGAAGTTGGGTTCTTGCCTCTTATGACCTCTTGAATAATTACGTTTCTCTCAAATTACATGTTGAATTGCAGAGTGCAGCTCATTAGTGATTCAACGAAAGTGAGTGGGATTTCAGAAGGATCAAACACCAACGAATTGCTTAGCAATAATCACTGATATTAGCACTAACGTATGTTTTCTTGGTTCTTCTGCGTTGCATTCAATTATTTTGTTGCAAATATATCTCTTATTTAATAATTTTGGCTCATATGTCCATAATCTCCGGAAATGTTTTCATTTGATAATATATCAATGGTTTCAAATATATGGATTAGAATTCGCAAAATTGAATGAATACAAGAAGATAACATTGCTATGCAATTATTAGTTTAGTGATGTACCTGTAATCCTTAAGAGCACATCAAATTTCAAACCATTTCCTTGAAGAAGGGATTATTGAGAATTCTTTCTCATTGTTCTAGATTTTTCACTCTTGATAAGTCCAGTCCTAGAAGTGTCATGCCCAAACTCTTTCTCAAATTTCTTCATTTTGAGCACTTTAGTGTCACTCACTTTCTGCTGAGGGAAGAAACTCTTGATCTTCTTTATGATAATTATAATCGCTAACAAACTGCTTCCTATTAACAAAACCAGCTCAATCACAATCATCACTTTTCCAATAGAAGTCTTAGTCGAGTCCGAGATCGAAGGATAACGATCATTCGAGCCTAATAGAGCTGCAATGACGCTCAGGATAAGTTGACCAATGCAGTTCATTCCAATAATGATGTATTGGATGGAGCTTTTGAAAGGTCTGAAGGTTGGCAAGTAAACCAGCAAAAGCGAATGCAAGAGCACAAAGTAAAGCGACTGCACGATTCCAGAGACTTGAATGAGCGAGATAACTAAGGCCAAGAGGAAATTATGAACTTGCAGGACAAGCACAAAATTGCGAGAGAAGAACGAATCTTGATAGATATCTAGGGTGATGATACACATGTTAAGAGGGATTGGGAGAGGCTCCTGCTCTCTGGCCTGATTCTCTGTGTTACTTTTTTTCTGCAATTTTTTTGGAGGTTGCTCATCTTCATCTTTTTTCAGAGGTTTGCTCGAAGGAGTAGTGTTTTTCGGTTGATCATTTGCAGTTGGATAAGTGTGCTGTTTCCTCTTCTTGAAATTAAGAAGGTAAATCGTACGGGCATAGAAAATCGCGTAGATAGCTAGCATAAACGACATCGCTGCTATGGACATCCTTTGGTAGGTTGTTGCGTTGGTGCCTTCCGTAATTTGGAGTATTGTGTAAATCATGAGCTCTGGGAAATCTCCAAATAAGACACATAATGATACATTCCAATAGAAGATGTGGGCTGCCTTTCTCATATGCTCCTTGAATCTGAAACTGGGAGAAGCAGCGAAATAAGCGAGCCAACCCAAGATGATCATTCCTGCACAGATAAGCTCCTTCGTCAAAACGGAACCAGCGTTTTGAAGGTAAACAGTGCTAATTACCCATGGCTGGAATTGACCGGTGCTGGATACTGGGATAAGCGAGGAGTCTTTCTCGATATTTCCGAATGGGTTGGGGATAAAGAACCCGTTTCCAATGTACTGAGCGGAGAAATCGATAAAGTTCTGTGGGAAGCCCACATTGATAAACTTGAACAGGAAGATATCACTTAGGACTTTGATTAGGAGCATAGCAGAGGACCCCATGAGCGCGAACACGATATTAAGAACTGACATTACAATTGTGAGTTGTCTGGGGCCGTACTCGAGAGGAGGAACATAAGGAGCAGGAGGAATTGCAACGGTTGAACTATAGGCTGGGACTAGTCCAAACACGTACGAGAGGGTCTCAGGTTGGATGAAATAAGGATTGTAGAGGAGTTGATTGTAGGCAGTCAATCCGCTTACCCATAGAGTGGTTCCGTCTTCAAGTGCGCCAGCTGGATTGAAATCTATCAGCAGGTATTCGTAGTCGACGACGGTTATTTTAGGAGGATTTCCAGTGTAGTCTCCATTGATTATTGTGGTTTGGATGACGTTTGTGATCATTTGGAGGTCAGGGATCGTAGTTGAAAAGGTCACCTTGAATTGGTACGTAGTGTCAGGCACGAGTGTGAGATAAGCGTAGACGACAGCTTGGTCTACGCACGACGAAGTCGATGGATTATAGTATTTCCCATATGGACATTGACACATCTTTTTCGAGCTTAATGTTAGTCCAGTTGCACACCCTGAACAGACAAGGGTCATATTATTAAAATCCGTCACTCTACACGAAGTGCAGCCTGCTGGGCATTTAGTGCACTCTGTACGAGTTGGAATCTTGGCTGTGTTAGTTGCACAATTCGAATTTGACCAGTAACTGACCATGGAGCAAAACCCTGAGCTTGGAAGCGTCTGAGCACAAT
>ENA-UOTZ01000948-UOTZ01000948.1-compost-metagenome-genome-assembly--contig:-NODE-948-length-22444-cov-7.081772_pt1 | contig 22444 bp, 30 predicted proteins | sample MGYA00238144_ERZ746983 | MGnify/ENA primary metagenome ERZ746983 (study PRJEB28759, sample SAMN06268863) | compost metagenome | isolation source: single cell | place: USA: California, Emeryville, Joint... | reverse complement strand
TAGAGGGAAATTATAAGAATTCGATCAGAATATTTGATTGCGTTGGAAAATGTTAATCGAAATCGAACACAGAAAAATTGAATTAATTCGATAGACTGAAAGGAAAGAGCGTAATTCCCAGGACCAAACTTTTATCTACACTTCCAGAATGGAATTTGAAAGAATTCTTTCACCTCAAGACATGAAAAAAGAAGATCTCCTCAGAAGCAAGTCCTCCAAAGAAACTATCAGCATTGAGAGCTTTCTCCTTCTTTGCGTCATTGGAAAGGGGTCTTATGCAAAAGTGCTCCTTGTAAGAAAGAAAAACACGCAAGAAATCTTGGCTCTCAAGATTCTGAAGAAAGACTACGTGGAAAAAAGGAACCAACAAGAGCATGTGCAAACAGAAAGATACATATTGGTAATTAAAAATTTTCGACGGTTCATTTGTCTTACCCTGTCCTAATCAATCAGGCCAACGTGACCCATCCATTCATTATTAAGATGAAATACGCTTTCCAGAATGAAAGGAAGCTCTACTTTGCTCTCGAGTACTGTCCTGGAGGAGAGTTGTTTAATCTATTATCAAAACGCCGGACTCTGACAGAAGACCAGTAAGCTAGAATATGTTATCCCTGGTTCTTATGCGTTGATAGAGCGCGATTCTATGCAGCACAGATGGTGCTTGCGATTGAGTATTTACATACCCTTGATATTATCTACAGAGAGTAAATGAATTGGAATAATTTGAATTTGCTAATCGTTCAAATAGTTTGAAACCCGAGAACGTCCTGTTGGATAGAGAAGGCTATATTCGACTCACGGACTTCGGGCTCTCGAAGAAAAATATTAAGGGAAATAAAGGAGCGAACAGTGTGTGTGGAACACCAGAATATCTTGCGCCGGAGTTATTGAATAAATCCGGGCATGGAAAAGCTGCCGATTGGTGGACTCTAGGTAGAATGCTTCATTTTGTTACAGGAAACCTGACTCGTTTGTCATTGAATAGGAGCGATACTCTTTGAGATGCTCACCGGCTTACCGCCGTTTTACACGCCAAATCGCGATGAGCTTTTCCAGAGAATACGATTCGGGACGCTTAAATTCCCAAGCTATCTTTCTGAAAACGCGAGGAGTTTGCTCGACGGACTCTTTACCAAAATACCGGAGAAAAGACTCGGAGGAAGCGCGGAAGACGCGCAGGAAATAAAAAATCATCCTTGGTTCGAAGGAGTTGACTGGGATGCGTTGTTAGAGAAGCGCGTTAAACCTCCGTTTGTTCCGAAAATCGATGGTGACATTGACGTTTCAAACTTCGATCCTGTAAATTCGCTGAATGTTTCACCTTTATCTTATACTACTTTTCAATGCAGGAATTCACGGAAACGCCTTTAGACTCTTTGAAAGACTCTTCATATATGGATCAGACGCTTGGGCAGAGCTCATATCCTGGTAAACACATTGGTTTTGATTCGAAAATGCTGATTTAGTGTGTATGATAGACTGGAGTTATAATGGCGATTCCTCAATGAGATCTAAGCTTCTTATGTCAAGTGTTGACGAAGACAAATCTGATTTTTTGATGGAGTGCGAATGAAGAGGAACATAATATTTGATGATCCACGATTATCTTATACCCAACTAATAATAATAACTCCCAGCGTATAAATATCTACTAAAAATTACTTCCCATTTATTGGAATCAATACATACTGCACTTATTTCTGATTTTTGTAAATGTGTATTAGTTTTGTGTGAAACGTTATAAGTGAAAAAAACTATAACTGTACATAGCCGGTAAATCTAGTCTAAATTGATATGAATCGAATCTCACCAACTAGTGCAAGGAAATATTTCATTTGAAGACAGTATAAGGAGAAACTCAAGGAGAAAGTGCTCTCTTGTAAAGTAGGTATTTGCCAAATGAAATGATGTATATATGAAAATTACAAAGTCAGCAAAAACCTGTAATCTAAGCTTAGAACTCTTAGTTTCAAGGTATTAAAATATAATATAGCACGGTATCTCTGAGTGAGGTGGGATATACATCTGATAGCAACTTACTAGAAAGCTTGGAGAGTTATATGGCTAGCAATTAATTTTTAAATAAATTAATTTTTGATCTCATGGAACCACGTGATGGACTCGATGCGGTTATCCGAGACCTCCAAGAATCTCCTCATAGACTCGAATTCTCACTGGCTAGGAATGTGCAGAGGTACATAGAGCATTTTGTAAAACTAATACAGCTCGAAGATGAAGCGCAAAAGGCGCAACAGAAAGAAGAAAAGAAACAAAAAGTATTGCTGCTTCTTTCATGTTTGGAATCATTTATATTTCTTCAAGTCGATACCAGTTCGCGCTTATCGCATGAAAGATAGCATCAATGAGGTTGTTTTACGGCTTGAGAAAAAAATAAGTATTTATTGCTCAGAGCATTGCATTGATCAATATATCTTGCAATGTCTTGTAGTAAAAAAGAAAGTTGCCCAGTGCAAACTATTCCTCGAGGTGGGCGAAGAGAGAATACCTGCGAAATATTTAAGAATCAAGCCTGATATGATTGAAGAAATATCGAAAAAGTTAGAAGTCCAACCCTCAAAAATCCTTGGGTTAACTCTAGAAAAACCTGCAAGTGTTCAGATAAACGCCAACTCTTTTGAGGCTACCTTAATCATTCGAGAAGACTCCTCAATAACAGAGAGGTAGGTGGCAGTTATTATCGTAATATCAATCACTTGTAGGCTCCTTATGGGATTAGATACAGTGGCAAAATACGTTACTAATTTGCCTCTAATGGTCCCAGAAAACCGCCATATTTATAGTTTGCTATTGCAAGATAATGAAATCCCTACTACAGAAGAGGATTGCTTTGTTGCTTTAGATTCCGAAGAAGATCCCACCAACTACAAAAACCGAGCGCTCTTCTTGATCGACGCAAAGATACCAACACAACTCCTAGAGGTTGATGTAGGGCAGCTTGAATGCATAAGAACGGCTTTAAAGTCTCCAATATCGATCCTGCTTGGGCCTCCAGGCACTGGAAAGACATTTACGGCCTCAGCTTTGTGTCAAATTTTGGTAAATCAAATTATAAAGCATTCCAATACCCAGACAAAGAAGTTGCTTTTTTGTGCTCAAACGAACACTGGTGTTGCTAACCTAGCTGATAGGCTGAATCAGTCAGGCATCAACGTTTTGAGAATCACAAGTTTAAATGCGATGGAAAACGAAGAGGAATTTCGGCCTTACGATCTTTGTCGCAGACTGAAAGACAAAGTGGAAGGGTTATTGGAAACTCCGCTCCCGGAGGAAGATATCTTAGAATACCTTGAAGCTGCTCTGGATAAACAAGCGGAGGCTCGGGAGATGGGTTTAAATGATTTTGATGATGGTCTTTTGCCCGCCATTAATGACATCAAAGCGACTGACCAGATCTTAATAGCCGAATTTATGTAATATTAACATTTTTCTAATGCCTCAGCAATTCCCTTGCCTCAAAGGAACATCTTGAAGTCAGCGCAAGCCATCGGCTGCACTCTCTCACAGATTCCATCGTGGCTCCTTGGCAGTTGCGAATTTCCTTTTATCATTATGGACGAAGCTTCTCAAGCTATCGAGCCGGCTTGTCTCCTTGCTTTTAATAAGCACCCTCAGAAGATTGTGATGTTCGGAGATGATAAGCAGCTACCTCCAACCATTCTCTCTAACGAGGCTCAAAAAGCAGGTCTAGATTTTTCATTGTTTAAAAGGCTGAATTCACGAGACTTTCCTGATACTGAGAAGAACATGCTCAAAATCAATTATCGAATGCCAAAGGCCCTAGCCGCTTACTCAAGCATGAGGTTCTATAGCTCTAAGCTTGAAAGTGCTAAAGAAAACCCTTCGAAAGACCTTGAGTGGATCAATGAAGTATTTCAGCTCAAAGACAAAGAAATACCGATACCAATAGCGTTTTTCAATATCGAATCCAAAGAAGTGGGGGTAGGTACCTCGATCAAAAATGAAGAAGAAGCCAAGCAAATTATTTGGACTGCCAAAGAGCTCCTAGGAAGAGGTACTAAAATAAAGGAATGTTTTAGCTCATAATAAGTAGGCATTGATCCTGAGGATATTGGCATAATTGCTTATTATGCGCCTCAAGTCAAATGCATTAATGAGTTGCGCATTGCAAATGCAATCCAGGGAATTGAAGTCAATACTATCGATGGATTTCAAGGAAGAGATAAAGTGAGATACTTGGAATAAGAGTGATTAGCAAAATCTAATTTATCTAGAAAATCATAATAATCTCTACTGTGAGGTGTAATGAAGAAGGAACAGTAGGGTTTTTGAAGAATAGAGAGCGGATGAATGTGGCAGTTACCAGAGCTAAAGAGTGGTTGCTGATTTTCGGCAATCGAAAAACGCTTCAAAATGTAATGAGGCTGCTTTTTATTCTTACTAAACTTTTGGATAACAATTCAGGCGGATATTTGGAACTCTTACTTGAGGTTTTACGATCTATGAATCTGAGAGACTATAAAAGAATGAAAATCTCATCCTTCGCTTAATATACGAACAAGCTCACAGCAAAGGCAAAATTTTACTTTTTATACTATTGATATGAGCAAGAATTGCTACTTGCTTGAAATTCGTATGCATTTACTGTTGATTCAGTTGAGACGATTTCAAAGGAATTTAACTATTATATGGGCTGCTCACAGTAAAGAGCTTAAATAGGAAGATGAAATTGATTTAAAACTTGCAGTTTAATATGCTATAATTAATTAATATTTTAGTAATGTTGAAATAATTCAAAAGCTTCAAGATTGAAATGTATTAATAGAATAGGATGCGCTGTAAGGGTGATACACATAGCTTTTTCGTCACGGTATTATGTAATTGTAACAGTTGGAATTATGAACCTTATTGGTCAATTCAAATTTCAAAGGTATTGGAATTTAGATTTATCGTGTAAAAGTAAATAAGAGAAAATTGAAATTTACATTTTATTGTAGCAGAGTCATTAGATTCCAAAAGGACGCTTATTATCAACTAACTACTCTTTCTGTCCGTATTTCTCAAAATAAACTATATGACAGTAAAGCACACTAAATTGTGCATAAACTTGATGACAGTAGCAAACCCTGGAAGATTATATACTATGAGTAATTAACTGTTATTTAGTATTTTCTAGAAAAACTGAGGCTGGATGCTAGTTGCTTAAGTAATCTAAAATTTACTCGTATTTTGGGCACCGATTTGCAAATAATCATTTAAATTAAGGACATGTCCCTTACCAGTCATTGATACTACTACACCGGAGGATACATCCTTTAATTTTCTGATGATTACTCTCTGGTAAATTTTATTTCAAGATCCGCTTATTTCTCATGAAGTTGGCTTGGTCCAGTTACGATTCCTGTCTGATTACAGTACGTGACGGCGATGACACCAGAACAGACTTCAAAGGTTTTTCATTGCCTAGTAATTACATCTTTTTGCCCCACAACGCAAACCATTTCCAAGGGAAAGAAACATTTCTTGAAGCCATACCTTCTTCACAAACCTTATTAATAATGAAGCATGATTTCCTTCGAGCTAACGCAACGCTGGAAATAATCGATACTTCCAAAAATAACAAACTCATAATGGAATTCGAAAATGCAAGTTCAAAATTTTCTCTCCGATCGTTACCATCCGCTACTCGTTTTTCTAGGGAGTAGATATGTGGGCGAACTTAGATATCATTCCAAACTAAACATGGTAAGTATCAACTCCTAGACTGCACCAAGATGCAATTCATAAAGAAATCTCGCTACCCCGAAGGCGAGCAATGTTCTCAATTGTTTAGATTTTAGCCACTATCATTAAATTTGATTTTCCATTAGGTTACTACTCAAGTTTTGATTTTAATGAGTTGGGAGAAAGGATTGCAGCAATGGACTATAATGGAAAGTTGAATATTTTTTCTGTCTTCACGGATGAAATTTTGGCCATGAAACAACTAGAAAGCATTGGTAACTAAGCCGAATTTTATGCTGTTGACCTAATTCGCATAGATGCCTGGCATAGATGTCGCTGGAATCCGCTTCCTTCAAGTCCTACCGTCGCCGTGAAATATGCAGAATGTGCTCTGAACACTTTGGATGTCGAGAAAATGGCTTTAAATTCGGTAGTCAGCCATAGGTTTGAAAACGCAGAGTTCAGTAATAATTTTGTGTATCCTCCTGACTTTACTCAACTGCTAAGCCAATGTGCCTATTGACTGGAGAAGTGATGGTAATCTGCTTGTCGCGGGAACAACGGAGCTGAGTTTCTATGATTACCGTGAAGGAAAGATTGTTCAAAGGATGACTTGTGAAAAGTTTGGTTGAAATTTTCTTAATAAAGGGAGTTTTGATCGTTTCTTTGCTGTAGAGTGGATTAACTCAGTTAGATGGTGTACTGATGGTAAATATTTACTCATTGCATCAAAGAGTGGAGTTATTAGCCTCATTGAATTCAGTTCAATGAAGACAGTCTTTGAGACCAAGACTTCCGATGGAAGTACTTTTCTTCTTCTTCGTCATTGCTAATTAAAGTACTAGACTCGGCTACAGCTGCCTGTTTTATATAAAAATCAAATGATTAACAGAGAGCTGACGTGATTTAAGTGCTTAAGCCTGCAAGAATTAGGAATTGTGATTAAAAAATCAATATTTTGGCTCCATTGATCCAAATTACTTTGGGTTACTCTAATGAATTTATTATTGGCTACCTCCCTTCGGCACATAATTTATCTAGATTAGATTCATCTTCTATCAATATCCATAGCAATTCAAAAGATTATTTAGATTTCCACTGCTATCTTATAAATTTTTCTGGCCGATTTAAGAAAAACTAGTTGAAGAAAACTGACAATTAGTGAAGCGGTGATGCAAGTGCCATATTCTCAATTGCAAGCATGATATTGTCGAATAACCCAATTAGCACCCACCAAACATTTAATGAGAGGTTAAGACGAAAGGAAGAGAGAGTGAGAGAAACCAAAAAAAAAATAAAAAATAAACAAATTTAAAATTAAAATAAATAAATAAATTGCTCGAGTCGAATATCTTCTCAAGTTATGCCTCAAGCCTCGGCAGCAGACTCAAAGAGCTGAGGAAACTGCTATATTCAAATATGGATTAGTTTCAAATGGGAAACAAAACAGTGTTCAAAGGAGATTCCAATAGTTCACTATTCTTATCTATACTTTCGAATGGCGATAACAACCATCGTTTTATCATAATCCGCGTTCTAGGCTCGACAATTAATTATTTCTCTCAAAAGATTCAACGCCAGAGAGCCAATTGTCATCAGTATTTAACTTCAATCTCTCATAATAATACATTTATCTTCAAAAAACCGTTTATTAGGGCCCACTTTGAATTGAAAGCTGCATGAATTTGGTAGCCGTATTCTCGCATGATTCTAATCAAGAGGCTTTGGTAATGGGGCAGTGCGTTTTGTGAAAGAGCCCGCTGCGAATGGGATGATTTATAAATTAAATTTTATCTCTTATGAGAATGTAGCTAAATTAGTAATATTTTTAGCATTAGCAATTAAAACGAAAATAAAAATAACACGGGGTTTTTTGTTATGGGTTGCTGTGCAGCTGTCGCAAATGTCGAAAAGCCAAGTAAACTACCAAAATGAGCAATTTATTCTTACACTGCTTCACAAGTTGAAATGCGCCAGTCCTCTAAAATGAGGCTGAGCGAAGACGAGTCACATCCTGTAAGACACAAATCAAATGGCGTGATTGTCGATGAAACTGCAACTACCTCCATCCAACAAAAAAGCGAGGTTGGTGCAGCTGTAAAGATTCCAAAGCTAGACATGTCAAAGGTCGTGACCCACAAACCAGAAACAGACCACAAACCTCAACAACAAGTCCACGCAAAGCCTGATGAGCCCGAATTGAAAGAAGATCGAGACAAACCCAGGGAATCTGAGAAGAAACCATCAGAACTAAAAGAAATCCCGAAGACACAGCAAAGTCCTCCGACCAAAGCGGACTCGCCAGAGAAAAGGATGCGAGATCCCAGTCCAAAAAACGCAATCTCAATAATGAATAAACTGAAGTTTGAAACCGTCGCGCAGTCGAATGTACCTCAGAATAAGGTCGAGGAGCAGAAGCCGGCGCATCAAGGAAACGTGACGCCCACCAAGAAAGCTCAAAATGAAGAGTATAAGATTGTGTTCACAGATCCTCCAAGCGAGAAAAAGCAAGAACCTGTGAGAGAGCACAAACTGGTGGTCGGTCCGGATATTTTTGTGAGTCTAAAGACAGGCTCGATCGGAGATCAATACAAAGTTGGGCAAGTCCTTGGAGAAGGTATTCGTCAAACTTCTAATCGGCGGAAATTAATGTAATCGTCTTTTAGGTGCTTATGGAAAGGTGAGTACAGTGACTCATAGAACGACCGGAATCGTGCGAGCAATGAAAAGCATCAAGAAGAAGTCGGTTGTCAAGGAGGATGCAGAGAAGCTCTTTGCTGAAGTGAGCGTTCTTAAAGAGCTCGATCATCCGAATATCGTCAAGCTATACGAGCTGTTCCAAGATAATGACTGCTACTACCTTGTTACAGAGTAAATTGATGCTGTCAGGATCAAAAAATTCACTAACGGTGTTTTCGTAAAGGTATTGCAGCGGTGGAGAGTTTTTCGATAGAATCCAAGCCATGCAAAGTTTCAGCGAAAAGCAAGCGTCGGAGTATATGAAGCAGATACTGTCAGCGGTGGTGTATTGCCACTCCAAAAACATCGTACACAGAGATTTGAAGCCGGAGAATTTGCTTCTGGATTCGAAAAAACCGGATGCAGCGCTTAAAGTCATCGATTTTGGTACTTCGAAAAAGTTTGTAACAGGAAAGAAGATGACCGAGCGATTCGGAACGGTAAAATAATCAATTGATGATTAATTCTGAGTAATGTTTTTAAAAAATAGCCGTATTACATAGCCCCTGAAGTCCTCTCGAGAAATTACAATGAAAAATGCGATGTTTGGTCCTGTGGTCATTTTATATATTTTGCTATGCGGATACCCTCCTTTCAATGGAAGAACTGACAATGAAATCATCAATAAAGTTAAATCAGGGAAATTCATATTCGATGGTAACCAAAGGCCTTGGCTCTTGTTATTCATTTATTTGCCGTGATATAGATGCTGAATGGGGGAAAATTTCCAATGAAGCGAAGACACTTATTAAGAAAATGCTGACGTTGGATCCTGCAAAGAGAATTACAGCAAGAGAAGCGCTTGACGATCCTTGGATGCAAAAGAACGCTAAGAGTATTCCTCTCAATAAGAAGGTTTTAGAAAATCTAAGCACATTCAGTGTAAGAATTATCCAAAATAGCCATTTTTTAAAATTATTGCATTAGTCGAAAAATAAGCTGAAGCAAGCCATCTTGACCTTCATCGTCACGCAAATAACAACGCAACAAGAGAAGGATGAGCTGCAGAAGACTTTCCAATCATTGGATAAAGACAAAAACGGTATTCTGACAAGAGAAGAACTGGTAGAGGGTAAAATTATCATTTAGATAATGGTGAAGTAATTGGGTCTTGTTAGGATATGTCAGAGTATTTGGAACACAATCCAGGTCTAAAGCTGAAGATGAGGCCACGAAAATTATACAAGAAGTTGATGTGAACGGGTCAGGACAAATTGATTTCTCAGGTTAGAGACTAATAAGAGAGTGTTTTTAATAAATAACTTACCAATGGATAGAATTCATCATGGCAGCAATGAATAAAGAGATGTTGCTTTCTAAGCAGAAAATCGCGCAAGCCTTCAAACTTTTCGATCAGGTAACAAGTGAGTCGCGTATTAATTTTTAAATATTTTCATGAAGAATGGCGATGGATTTATCACGAAAGCCGAATTAGCAGCAGTGATGGGTGGAATTGAACTCGATGACGAAGAATGGAAGGAAATCATTGATGAAGTTGATTTGAACAAGGATGGAAAGGTAACACTAGTTTATTGGAGTTTTAATTAACTATTTCTCTCTGTCTTAGATATCCCAAGAAGAGTTTGTCAGCTTGCTTACTACTAAAAACAATTTTATCAAGAAGCTTTCAGCAAAGTAAGTAACTTTGCTAATGATTTGAGTAATCATTTGGGATTATAGGGGGTTGTGACCACAATGAATGCGGGAAAATCCAACTAATCAGTTTTTTTATCATCTCCGATTTTGTATTTGTGTATAAGAAAGTCATTTTTCGGGGAGCTGCAACAGCCAGCTTACTTATCAAAATAATTTTCTCTATGGTTTGGTTCTTTTCATTCGTAAACTTCACGCAAAGATGTTTTCTACATATTCTATCTTCTTAAAAAAGAGTTCTCGAGTAGATTTAGAGATCAGGTTCCTTTGTTGGTTCCATATGATCAATCTGATTGATGATTGGGTTCTGTGTCACTCTTGTATTCGATAGCTGCTATTTTTCAATCGAAGGTAAAAAAATAAATAAATTGAGAGTGTATCAAGCTGCTCGGATTCAGAGGAACGATTGAAATTTGAATTCTTGCTTAGCAAGCATGCTATTGAACCAGGCTACATCCGCATTTCAACAAATTGAGAGGGAAGGGAGGGAAGGTGCCTTAGGGTTACTTTGAGACATCTAACAACCAATTTGCATCCCTTAATAGTAAGCTATTAAATAAATCATTCTCCAAAAGTAACCTCTGAATACCATGAATATCAGGAAAAGGTGTGTTAATCCCTTCCCTTCCCAAATGCAGCAAGCAGTTATGAAGGCTAGGTTTCAAAAGAAAATTCAATGTTATCAAGGAGAGCTCTCAAAGAAAATGTGACTTTATCGGTAACTAATTATCTGAGGTCCTTAAGTTCAATGCCGATGTCGGCAGATATAATGGAAATCGCAGGAATAGCCTCTTGCCATCTGGAAAAACGCCATTTTGATAAATTGATAAACGTACTTGAGCATATAACTGGTCTAATTTAATAACTAGTTTTTAAACTACTAAATTTAATCAAACAGGAGCAAGACCTAAAAATGGGATGCAACGCGTCATGCAGTGGGGACCGCACGACCACTTCTTATGAAGTAAGTCCCGAGGAAAAAATTTCAAACCCAGGCAGCATGCCGAATCATGAGAAGCACAGAGCTGTTTACGCGAGAGCAGAAGGAGAGACTGATCTAACTACCAATGAGGTCAAGCTGGTCCTCACGAAAGAAGACATTAAAAAAAAGCTCGTGGAGCCATTCATGAAAGCCTTAGAAGGAGAGTCTCGGAACGTAACTGAATTAAAACCCGACGAACCACCAAAAAAAGAAGGAGAAGATGGAGATAATGATCAGAATAACGCAAACTCGAACGAAGAGCCCAATCACATTGCCAAGTTAGCCTCTGAACAGCAATTTACAGGAGATGCCACGAAGATTAAGAGTTTGAAACTCACCAACAGTGACATCCGAGATCTCGGAGTTGAAGTCCTATTAGAATATGCTCTCTCAAACATTGAGTCCATTGAGTTAGACCGAAATAATATTACTGCCACCGGCGCGAGGCTCCTCAGCGAAAAAGCCAGCTGGGCAAAGCTCGAACATCTCAAGTTAGCCGAAAACGAGATCGGAGTTGAAGGAGCCGAGGCGCTAAGCAAAAATTTTTCGATGAAGAACCTTACAACTCTAGATTTATCAAAGTGTAAACTCGAGAACAAGGGTGTCATAGCTTTAAGCAGGAATCACTCCTGGGTGAAGCTCACCACACTCGATTTATCAGATAACAACTTCGACAATGATGGCCTTGTAGCTCTAGCCAAGAATGCGTCATGGAAGAATCTGACAACACTCATCTTATCATCGAATAAGACTCCTGGTGCTGGAGGCGCGACTGAATTAAGCAATAATCAGTCGTGGGTGAATCTCACAACTCTCGAGTTAGCCTACAACGATCTTGGCGCTGAAGGAGCAGCCGCACTGAGTAGCAACACTACCTGGACGAACCTCACGACCCTCAACTTGAAGCATAATGGTATCGGTGCTGAGGGAGCGGAGGCGATAGCCAAGAATACTTCATGGAAGAACCTCACAACACTCGATTTGTCATGGAATAAGATTGGTGACAAAGGAATAACCGAATTAAGCAAGAACACTACCTGGGAGAACCTCACGACCCTCCACGTAGCCTGGAACAAGATCACCGATGAAGGAGCGAAAGAAATAAGCCAAAATACGTCCTGGGTCAAGCTTTCCACGCTCGATTTGGGTTACAATAATATCGGCGATGAAGGAGCAACGGCGTTAAGAAAGAATACGACCTGGACGGATCTGACGACGTTCATTTTCAGGAATAACAATATTGGCGTGAAGGGAGCGAAAGCTTTGAGCGAAAATGAGACCTGGACGAAACTTGCTTCACTTGATTTAGGATACAACAACCTCGGTCCGGATGGAGCTAGTGGATTAAGCCAGAATAACTCCTGGAAGGAGCTCGCAATCCTCAATCTTAGAGGCAACCTTATCGGTGATAATGGAGCGGCTGGGTTAAGTAAGAGCTACTCGTGGAAGAATCTTTTGAAGGTTGATTTGAGGAATAATAATATCGGCAAGGAAGGAGAGAAGACACTGCGGAATAAATGGCCCAAGCTAGAGATAGAATTAGAAAATCCCCAAGCGTAAGAATATCAAATTAGTTGGTCAGTAAATAGTTATAACTTTATATATCAACTCTATATGGTCGCTTATAACAATGAAACAAAATGAAAATTCAATTCTCAAAATCTCAAAATCTCAAAATCTCAAAATCTCAAAATCTCAAAATCTCAACTTGTTTTTTTTTAATAGCAACATGTAATTAAGGTAAAGCTAATATGGAAATTTAATTTGAATTTCTGAAATAAAACTTGCCCTCTTGACAGACATTTTTGAATTTATTTTTCTGGAGGAGAATAAGAGTCGTCTTTTCAATTATCGGTATCATATTAGGTCATTTTAAAGCTTTGACAAATATTAATTGTTTTGATAAAGACTAGGTTTCATATTGGGGGGGGTGAGAATTAAAATGTGGCTCATCATTGAGGTCTACATCGGCATTTTCCCTTGAAAACACACTTAGCATCCTTTTTTTTTTTTGGTTGGAAATATTTTTCATCTCTAAATTTCGAATAAAGTTTCTGAGCACCTTAATTTCATTAATTGTCTGAACAGTCAGGCTAGCTCACTCCTGCTTGAGGTTAAGCAGATGCAGTAGAAGTTTGAGGCAAGAGAGACATCTTAGTGGCCATATCGATTTCAACTTCATCCTTGTGGAAATTTGCTGTAAATGCAGGCTAGAGACCCAGTTCCCTCGAAATCGAGTTGAATCGGTTCAATGCACTTGAAGTCTATCCGTCATTTTAGTTGATCACATTTGATTTTTCGAAGCTTGACACTACACAATGACATTGCAATTTAACGCCCAATACTGAATTGATTGCTGGCTCAATTAAAACGTATTTTCACACAACACTCTATCAAATTTCTCAGGCGTTAAAATTTCAGCTTACTTCAGAAAGTCAGAGATATTTTACGATATTTAAGTATTCTGAAATCGTTATTTCATACTTGCCGAGCTTATTCAGTATGGCATGAAAGTCTTAAATTATCTTGCCTGTCTAAAACGTTAACTCTCCCTTAAAAAATTACCGGAGCATAAGGAATCACACCTTAGTTGGAAGCACTCCATCATAAGGGTCAAGAGATCCTTTGCTTCAGACTCGCATAGGCATCACATTTGAATTGATACTGTGAATTACATATAAAATTTTCAACAAATTTCTGCCTCAAATTAAAAAATCCTTGATTCAGTTTCCGTAGTAAATACGGTCTCTTTCTAATCCGACGAATTTCTAAGGCAACTCTGCCAATTCAAATTGTAATTTTTTCTTAATTTGATCATTTATCTGCAATTCCTTGCCCATTTCGCATCACCACAGACAAATCACAATGTCAAAAGCGAAAGATAAAAGCTATTCCACAAGGCCGCAGCATGAGAGTAAGGACGCCATTACGACTTGTAAATGCTAAACACAATTTCACTTAGAATGCCAGTTATGCTGCGCTCATTTAGAAAAAGCGGAGAAAGACTTCTATCCCTGCCCTTGCAATTTCCAGGTGAGCTAATTGCTTTTTCTTTTTGAGGGCTTTATCTGAAAAAAGGTTTGTATTCGTTGTTTCGAAGACATAAACTCCAGAAGAGCCGCTTGTCCGGGTTGTAAGCAGAGCTACCGTTCAGCGAATAGCAGGAAGCGAGCACAGTAAGATAAATTGAATTGAGAATTGATGAAATCAACAACATTCGAAAAAGTAGAAGGCAAGCCAACAAACCCAAGAAAACGCAACATCCATCGCAACAGTCTCAAGAAGAGACAATGCTAACTGCAAAGAAGGTGATTATCTCATTAATGACCATTGTTAGAAGTTTTGTTCAGGAAAAGAAAGAATTAAAGCTCAGAGACTTGTTTAAAGGAGTGGACCTTGCAGACCTGAGGGTCATTCAGAAGGATCTGGTGTATTTGATTGGCCTTTCTCCTGAGTTGGCTAATGAGAAAGTAGCAATAATTTCTTTTATTTTTCTCTAAATATTCTAGATTCTTTCTCGGCGAGAGTATTTGGGACAATACGGGAAAATCAAGAAGTTAGTGATCAACAAAAACCAAGTCTACAACGCGAATGGACTGAATGGACCTTGCTATAGCGCATATATAACATTTTCTCACGAACATGAAGCAGCAATAGCACTATTGGTACAAAATATCAGCTTTTTTGGCGAACTAATGCGATTAGGCGCTCGATGAGTTTTATATTCATGACAGGGTGATCAGAGCATCGTATGGGACAACAAAGTATGATTTTTCTGCTCTCTTGTCAGAAAATTGATCCTTTATTTACAGATATTGCTTGTCTTTTATCCGCAAACAAGAATGCAAAAGCCCGACTTGCTATTTCCTGCATAGTGTCATGAAGAAAGCTGACACGATCCACAAGGTATTTTCAACTTCCTAAGATAAAGGAGAATTAACGATGTGTTTAATAGGATGATATGCAAGGCAATAAAAGCTTCTTCCAAAGCCAGCAGAAAATCGCTATCGAGCAGATTCGGAGCCACGGAGAAGAAATTATTCAAAAGGCTAAAGATCAGAAGATTAAATCCATTTTCCCAAACGCTGCTACGCTACAAGATAAGATAGCACAATATTTGAGTCCAGAAGAAAAACAGGAATCTCAAGAAGGCGATTCAATGAGAGAAGATGACAAAGAAGACGGTAATTGCTCTTATTGATAAGTGTATACTTATTAATTCATATAAAAAGCTCAAGAGAGCAAAAATTGTGAAGGGAAATCGCTAACAGCTATTGAAGACCATGAAACCCATGAAAATAAAGGAACTCTCGAAACTGAAAACAATGAACCCTTTGGAAACGCTAAAGAAACTCGAGAAAGTGATCTGAGGCAGGAATTCAATGAAGACAAAGAAACTCCACCAGGAGCATCAGATAGTGAAGAAACAGAGGTAGAGGAAATTAAAAACATATTTGTAAATCTAATCTGGCTAGTTATCCACTACCGACAGCTTGGCACCTGTGAATCAAGGCATAAATGAAATAATGGAAACCGAGGGGCAATCACAGGACACAACGAGTGTGAAATCTGAAACCAAATCTTCCTGGCCGAGCTCAAATAAAGCAAAGACAGGCTCTCCGAAGCGTACGGATTCGAGATATGACTTCGCGCGGCAGAGTTCAGAAATTGAAGAATTCAGTGAGATAGAAAAATCAATTCAGGATTATATTCACGAATTCTCAATTTCTAATTTTTCAAAAAATCTTCTCGATCATTTTCCGCCTGAAAATGTGGAAAGGAATTCGGTTAGCTTCTTCGATAAACGCGATTCGAAGAATTATCTTATAAACTCTGATACTGGTATCCAAAACTCTCTTAAAATCTGTTTTAATATTTTCATGATAGCGAATTCTCTCCTTCCCGACCCCTATTTTCTCAATTCGCTCAGTTTCAATGACCCGAACTCAGAAAAGAGTCACCTCTCTTATCGCAACAATAATGGAAACCTCTTTCACAAAAGTATTCTCACTAACCTTTCCAGATCTTACATGTCTTTGAGTTTAGATATTGAACACGTACCTGAGGGTCGGGCACGAGGTTCCGCGATTTGGCACATAAAGAACAACACGTCTCTACACAATCCATTCTTTAATTTTAACGAATCCTACTAGTTCCTCCCTTTGTTTCCATAAACCTTCACATCCTAGTTACTTTCCATGTATAATGTATCTAGCACTTAGAACCTGTATATTTTGTAGTATAAAAGAAAAAAAAACCCCTCGAGACCCAAGTGCACTTTGAATAAGGAGTCAATTAAACTTTGAACATCTGACCTCTATGTGAAGCTACGAACCCTGAAATTTAAAATTTTATTCAAGGTCTTTGGATCGAAATAAATTTTCTTATTGGCAATCAAAGTCTCAGAGCTATTACCGAGGATAAAACCAGTATTCTAAACTCAAAAAATAAGGAGAAAGGAATTTTTGGATAGAGAGGAATCAATGACAAATACTAAGAAAAAGTTCATTCTAGTCCCAGGAAATAACGGAGGTGTTGTAAAAAAAGCTCTTTTGGATCGCGGAAACTGGGAAGAGGTAAATATAGCACAGGTTTAATTGCAATTTAACTCGTTGATCCAACAGATTGAAGATTCTGATGACTACCAAAAGGCTGATTTCGTCTGGAAACCAAACAACTTGCCGATTAGAGTAGAATTCATCGTTTGTTTCTGTATTGACTGGATAATATTATAGAGTTGGGCGAAGATCGACGCTAGCACAAAGGATTTGTCTTCTCTGGTATGAATAGTCTGAAGGATTGTATGTAAAATGCTGTAGGTGATCAATCATTTCGAAAGTAATCGCAATCTGTGCACGAAGACAGGGCTCATCCGATCTTTGAAGCAATATTATCTGACAAATGAGCATGCAGGTATCTAATCCACACATTTTCCTCGAAAACTGAACTGCTTGAAGCTAACGCCAGATACTCGACTTGGGAAACAACCCCAACGACATTCCTAATCACCTCTGGGGTAGAGGACTCTGAACTTTTGAATTTCAAAACCAGATTCGATGAGATCGCAAAAGGAAACTTCTCTCGAGAGCACCTCGCAGAGAAACACTGCAAGGACAACCTCTGGTTGATCAAACCCGCGAACCTCAACCAGGGCAGAGGAATCCAAATTTTTCGTAGTTTAGATAAGGCAATGAGCTTTCTAAACTCGCAACCTGCAGACAGCTACTGGGTCGCTCAGAAGTACCTTGAGAGGCCTTTACTTTACAAAGAGAGGAAATTTGACATCAGAATTTGGGCACTCGTGACACACAGAAATGAGGTGTTCTTTTACAAGCATGGATATATGAGAACGGCCTCAGACAGTTACTCGCTTGATAATCCGAATAATTACGTTCATTTGACCAATAACTGTCTGCAGAAACATGGAGAGAATTATGGGAAGCATGAACCTGGAAACACGTTGAGTCTTAATGCGCTTCAAGAGTATTTGGACCAAAATCATGGAGAGTTTGGAGTGAGCGTTGAGAAGCATATTGTGCCAAGGATGAGAGATTTGATCATTGATAGTTTCTTGAGCGCGAAAAAGAGTCTGAATCCGAATAAGAGGAAAAATTGCTTCGAGCTTTTTGGGTATGATTTCATCATCGATGAGGATTTCAGAACTTGGCTTCTAGAGGTAATTGCTTTTTGCTTGGTGGAAACAATTATAATGAACTTACACAAAAAAGGTCAACACAAATCCATACTTTGGCTATGCTAACGATTTCGCCCGAGACCTTGTCACCAAAATGGTTAACGACATGCTTGAGATCGCTCTCGACCCTGTGCATCCTCCTCCGGCAGGAGCTCAAGGTAAAATTCAAAATTTAGGCGAACACATTTACCGCTATTAGTATCCAGCGATAATGGATTTGAACTAATCTACTGTGAGCTCGGGTCCCCTTATCACCACGGACCACTCAACCGTCGAGGTCCTTTCTATGACAACATATATCCTGTTCCATCACTAGCACCTAAGCAGAATCCGCATAAGAAATTCGGAGTACAGGAACGACTGTTTCGCGGACTACCAGTCGATTCAAAGTACCGAAGAGCGTCGCTTTCAGCAGATAGAGATGGCAGCACCAACGAAACGTTTTCGACGATGATGACTTCTAATACTAGCACTCTCATCAGCAAAAAGATTACTACCACAACCCAATCAAATTCAAGCAACCCTACAACTCCAAACGGGATGAAAATGCCCTCTCCGCGTTCTCAAATGACGTTTTCGACTCTCGCAACTGAAAAAAATGGAGAAAGAGATCCACAGCCCAATTCAGCGGCTTTAGCTATCATCGATAACATCTATAATTCTGTGAAAAAAATGCTCAGTGCATATTCAACCAGCGACTATGAGGAGTTCTTGAAACCGGTTTCTCGTATTCTAAGCATGATGACGAACTGGGAGTTGCTGAGTGATAATGAGATTAAGACCGCCTGCAAGGCGTTTACTCTCATCGCAGAGGCGAAAATCAATGGAGTACTTGCAGAACCCGAGAATGTCACGACGATGATAGGCTTGCTTAACTCACAGAATATACCATTAGACATCCAACTTGCCATCGTAAGAGGAGAATTGATTATTAATCTAATGAGTTTTGGTAGGTTCTTGGGATAGTTAATCTCGTGAAGCAGCATGGACACAAGAAGAGACTCGCGTGTAATCAGATAATCCATTCGCTTTCGAAGATTGCGATAAATGCTTGTGATGAAGAAAAGGAAAAGGATTATGATACTCAAGTTCTGAAGCATGTCATTACTTGTCTCTGCTATTTGGCTGGAATGTATAACCGCAGGAATTATATTCCCGTAGAGACCCGTGAGAACGATAAACTGAGAGCATTTTTCATCAATATGGGTAAAATTGATAGAGTCCGACTGTTTTTCAATGAGAATTAGGCGGCTTGATTACCTTAAAGGCGATAAGCAAGATAGCCTGTAATGAGGAATTAAGAAAGATTCCCAAGGACATCTGTTTCCCTAACCTTGACTTAAAAGACTGGGAACTTCAATTACTAATGATAAACAAAATAATCCGCGATAACGTACCATTAAGCTCGAACAATCTGGATGCGCAGCCGGTAAAGGAAAAAGTTTTCCGTTCACTTCGATTTTTGTTTCATAACGGACCCATCAGTCCTCAGAATTCAAAAATTGTTGGAAAATGTAACCACAATCATGTTTCAATCGTGACTCACTGTATTCTAGTCGTCGTCACTAAGGAGCAACCTCCTCTGGTGAAAGAAACAGATGACATTTATACTTGCAACTCTGACCAGAACATCCAAATACCAGAGTACTTAAATGAAAAATCATCATTTAACTGATTCGCGTGTTATTTTAGAGCGCTACTAAAGATCAAAGCCTATCCTCTCGAAAAAATAAAAGAAGACGTCGAGACCAGGATAAAAAATATTCAAGAATGGTTACAAAAATGCGAAAGAGATGAAGCATTTAAAAAGGAGCAGGTATTTTTTTGGTTCAAGTTAAAGCTCATTATTTCGCTAATAGGAGCAGCTTGAAAAGGCGAACTCTGAGCACAGAAGACAGCAGGAGATGAATGAAAAGCGTAAGAAGCTGGAGCAAGACATGGCCCTAAAAAGACTGGAGGAGAAGCGCAAGCAAGAGGAAAACGTGAAGAGAAATTCGGAGATGAAAATACGACTCGTCGAAGAAGACGAAAAGCGAAGAGCAAGAATCAACGAAATTCTTCGAAAGAAATCTGAAGGGAGAGGTACGCAACCAGACTATCAGCTGAAAAAGAAAGAAGAGAGTAACCTCAATGCAAGAGCATCTATCCCATACATGCGAACGATTGCGGACTTCCAAAGTGGCTTGAATCAAATACAAGAGAGTTCGATTGAATTTACTCAAACTGCTCATGAATTCTCATTGATGGATCTGAAAAACTCAGGGGTCAAGGTATTTGAGCAGAGGAGCATCGAAAGAATCGTTGAGACTCCAACAGCGAAAGGTGATGGAAACAATGAGGTCAATTTCCTTACCAAAAGCTCTTCGATTGTTCAGCTTCCAGTGATCAGAAATAAGGTATATAATGATAAGTTTCTCATTTGCTGACAATCATTGAAAATTAACAGTATGAAAGAGAAGGGTTAACTGACGACAACCAAAAAATTTTGTTAAGTCGTACGTTCAAGAACGAACCACCTACTAAAACGACCTCATCATCAATGATTCAGAAACCAATAATCAGATCATTCAAAGTGGCCAATAAAACTGTAAATATTGTGTTTATTTAGCGGGTTTTAACAAGAGATAGATGGTTAATGGAGAAGGCTCGAACACTCAGGACAAAAACATTATTAACTTGAAGAAAGGTAGAGTTCCTATTGTTTTAAGGCATTACTCAGCTTTACTAGATGGAGAGGCAATGAATCAAATCCCACAATCAAGACTTAGCCATCAGCGGCATCATACTGCCACTCAGAGCGGAAGCCCGATGAAGCATACGTATTATGATGGGAGAACTCGTCTGAAACACTATACGACGTCGGTTTTGAAAAGCTAATTAACGGTTATCAAAATTCCGGATTGACATGAGGCTAACCTTGTGTTTTTTGGACTTTAAAATTTAATTCCGGCATATCCAATAATAATATTAGTTTATCAATATCAGTAATCAAGGAACGGATACCTGTACACAGATAAAGAGTGGAAATCAGAATTTAGTAATGTTTTCATTTCAGTATTAAATGTGTATATATTTATCTTTTCCTTTATTTTCGGACAATATGTATAGATTTTGTATGAAAATTTTTCAGAAAACCTTTAACCAATTAAACGCCATAAGAAATCTTATATTTCGAAGCCCTTAGCACAGAGATGAAATATTAGAGATCGTAATGAAAATTGTAATTAATTGTTAGATTCAAAATTTGAAATTTTATAATTTACAGTTTTAAGAATTTGGCCGCAACAGTCATAATTGATGGTATTCTCCGAGAGTCTGAGGAGAATGAATTGACGTTGTTGCCTCGATTATGAGTAGATTGGGCAAACTAGGTGAAAGGTATCGGTGTTGAAGAACCATGTTTAGATGTAAAGGGTTATTGCTAGTTATTGGTAAAGAAATAGTATCACTTGAAATAACATACTTAGCATATTGATAATCTAAATTTGTTCCAGGTAGATTCCTTATAATATATACAGATCGGTATTGGTATTGAAAAACTTTCCTGCAATAAGCTCCAATAACGAATTAGCACGACTGATACGATAAGAATATGATAGTACATTTACAGAAGGAATTCAATTAAACCAATTAAAGCTAATTAAATCAAATAGAGCCTCCATTTAGTAGATGTAACTAAATTTTTCGTCAAGAAAAGTAAAAATTTTCAGATAGTGAAAGAGCAAGTTTCCTTACTTCAAAACATTAACATTTTGTACATTGTCGAGTGGAATATCTGCCTTGGGATAGTCTGTTAATCCGAGAGACTTGTTTTAGTTCATGATACTAATTTAATAAAATTTAGTGAGGTCGATTATTTAATCCTTTGAATTTACACTAAAAAAATGACCGACATATAAATAATCCTAAAATTTGCTCGATCAGCAGAAGGAGCATTATCATCAAAATGAAATTTTCAAGGTATTTCGTCATAATAAATCCACATCTCATATACAGCAAGTTTTCTTTGGAAGAGCATGTTGCTTTCTAAAGAATAAAATTAAAGATAGGGAGAGAATGCAGCACGAAGATAGTGATCCATCTTTAATTCAAAGAAGTCCTTATAAAGTGCACGCGTTTTCGAGCCCTCATTACAGAGTGAATGATATATGTCGTCAAATGAGATTTCAGCATTGATATTAGCATTATGCAACTTTATCATAATGTGAATTTTTTTTACTTAAGTGTGGGAGGAGAAACAATAAAATTTTGAACTATGAAATTTGGCTGTGAGATGCCATTTATTAAACTAGATCCTGAATGATTCGAGCTAAGGTTTTCAGTTGGAGATATCAAAAGGCCAGGGGATTGATTTTTGACGTGTCTCGGTAAATTCGAACTTCTTGACTCGCCACTAGCAGGAGAAGCTGCTTTGACACTAGCTACCTTCGTATTCGGCTTTATTTTTTTGCTCTTGATGTCTCGAGCTGCTTTGAGTTTATGGTAAATTCTTAAGACCATGTCACCAAGTGAAAAAAGAGTATTCGTCGCAGTATTCATAACAATCACACCAACTACAGCTCTTCCAAGAATTTCAGTATTCGCGAACTCAGCGTTTCCAGCAGTAGCAAAAGCCAGAGATAAATTTAAGATGGCTGCCATGAGAACACATCCAAAGTTAAAGAAATGCA
>ENA-UOTZ01000946-UOTZ01000946.1-compost-metagenome-genome-assembly--contig:-NODE-946-length-22446-cov-15.264428_pt1 | contig 22446 bp, 10 predicted proteins | sample MGYA00238144_ERZ746983 | MGnify/ENA primary metagenome ERZ746983 (study PRJEB28759, sample SAMN06268863) | compost metagenome | isolation source: single cell | place: USA: California, Emeryville, Joint... | reverse complement strand
CTCAACCAAATTGGCTCAATTATGTCTTGCAAGGTCAATTCGAACCTAAGAGTGACATCATCGCCATCAACGGCACTGTTCTTAACCTCGGAAACGCATTCCAGCCTACCGTTACAACAACTCTGCCAATCTCCAGCTTCCTTGGTACCACCAAGACTATTCTCGAACTTGTTGGAAGCAATCCAAGCACAATCAACTTCGGTGTAACTGGAGTTCCATTACAAATCACTCCTGTCGGCTCGATGCCAGCGCTTGGACAATTGGCTCCAACCAGCACTGTGACCTATAAGATGGTTCCTCTCGCTTCTACTCAAGCTGGTATTGTAAGATTCACTCTTATGGTGACCGGACCTGCAGACGCTCAATTGAAGATCAATGCTGGTGGAAACAATATTTTGACTGCTCCAATCACTGGCAACAACATCTTCCAGAACATCGAAGCTCAATTCCCACTCTCAGTTCGCCCAGATCAAAAGAGTATTCCTCTGACAATTAGTTTGGTCCCATTGACACAACAAGGTGTCGGTTCCGCTCCAAGCGAGGGCGCAGCTCCTTCATTCCAATGGGCAATCAGCCAGCTCGCAATTACCTACAGCGGTGTTCCTGCTGGACACATCCCTAATATTGCCAACTTAGGAACTACCCCTACTGGTACTGGCTTAGGATACAGCCCTGTCCTCAACAGCTACTTGACCCCTGCTTTGGGCATCTTCTATGGAGGTTCATTCCCAGGCTATCTTACAAGTCAACAACCAACTTGGCTCAATTATGTCTTGAATGGCCAATTCGAACCAAAATACGACATCATTGCCATTAACGGTACCATCCTCAACTTGGCTGGTTTGGCTTCTTCAACTCCTGCTGCTATTGCTTTGGGAGTGACTCCATCATCCATGGACGCCACACCATTCAGCAGCAGCAGTCTGGATAATCTCCCACAAATCCTGAACGCTCAAGCCGATCGTCCTAAAGCTATTGCAGGTACAGTTACAAAACTTGAATTGGTTGGATCAAATCCAAGTCTTTCCAGCTTCTCTATTCCATCAAGCACCCTCGGTACCACTCCTATCGGTGGCATCCTTGCACTTGGACCATTCACGACATCTCAGCCTCTGACATATACACTCAATCTGCTTCCAACCACTAAATCTGTTACCACTAGATTCAATCTCTACGTCATGGGAACTGCAACAAATGCACCACTTAGCGTCACTGCCAACGGTGTAAATGTTCTCAGCATCCCAATGACAGGAACAGATTTCAACAAGAACATCGAGCTTCAATTCACCATGCCATACACCGACGACAAGACCTCACAAGTTCCACTTACTATCAGCTTCGCTTCTGCACCAACGCAGCAAGGTCAAGGAGCTGAACCAGCGACTCAAGACACTCAACCATTCAAGTGGGCTATTGGTCAGCTCTCTGCTACTTACAGCCATGTTCCAGCTGGCCACGTCCCTAATGTCGTGACTGGAGGACACAGCCCTGTAGTCAACAGCTATCTCACTCCAATGCTTCAGAACCTCTACGGTGGCAAATTCCCAGGCTATACTGCTCAACCAACTTGGTTACCTTATGTCTTGCAAGGTCAATTCAACAACGTTAACGACATCATTGCCATTAACGGTGTTATCCTTAACCTCGGAACTCCAACTCAAAGAGCTCAACAACTTCAACATACTCTTGGCGTACCAAACTTCTTGGCAAATACCAAGACTATTCTTGAGTTAGTTGGCACAAAGCCTGATCCTACCAACTTCAATGTCCAAGGAGCACCTGTCAGCACTGTTCCAATTGGCTCTATCATGGCTCTTGGAAATCTCCCATCTACCAGCTCTGTGACCTATAACATGATGCCTCTTGCTTCTACTCAAGCTGGTATTGTGAGATTCACTTTACTCGTCAATGGACAAGCTTCGAATGTTCCACTCACCGTCACTGCAGGTGGATCTCCTGTCCTGACGATTCCTCTCTCTGGTCAGAACTTCTTCCAGAACATCGAGCTTCAATTCCCACTCTCTTCAACTGGTATGGATGATAAGAACAGAGGCATTCCTCTCACAATCAGCTTCGGAACAGTACCAACCTCAGGCGATGGCTCGGCTCCAAGCTCAGACTCTTCTCCATTCAAATGGGCTATCTCGCAACTCGCTCTCACTTACAGCAACGCCCCAGCCGGCTATATTCCAAATAGCGTTACTGGAGGATACAACCCTCTTGCTAACAGCTACTACACTCCAGCACTTGGCATCTTCTATGCTGGTTCATTCCCAGGCTACTCAAGCGACAAGCAACCTACTTGGGTGCCTTATGTTCTGAATGGACAATTCAACAACAACATGGACATAATTGCAATCAATGGCACTGTCCTTAACTTCGGAACTACCGGATCTCCTCTTAGCAACAGCTTAGACAATCTACCAGCTATGAGCTCTGGCAGCCATTTCCCACAATTCGCTAGCCAAATGCCAACCATCATCGAGTTAACTGGACCTAACTTCAATCTTGCCAACTTCTCCAGTCCTACTGACACTCTCAGCTACATGCCTCTTAACTCAATTCCAGTTCTCGGTGGACTTTCCACTCCAAGCGTCTTGCAGTACACTTTGTCACCTCTCCAGTCTACTAAATCAGCAATCGTGAGATTCCAACTCACAACCTCAGGACCAGTTTCAAATGTTCCTTTCACTATTAGTACTCCTGGTTACAACGTCCTCACTATTCCAATGACAGGTGATAATCTTAGCAAGAACATCGAAGTCCAATTCCCAATCACTCCTTCTTCTTCTGGTGAGTTTGACCAGAATAAAGGTATTCCTCTGACAATTAACTTCGCCGCTACTCCACTTCAGGCTGCAACTTCACCATTCAAGTGGGGTATTTCTCAATTCGCTGTTTCCTACAGTGCAGTCCCAGCTGGCTACATTCCTAACACTGTGACTGGAGGATACAGCCCAGTTCTGAACAGCTACATCACTCCTTTACTCCAGAACTACTATGGTGGCTCATTCCCTGGATACGGTGCTGGACAACAACCAACATGGCTCGCTTATGTCCTCAACGGCCAATTCGAACCTAAGAGGGACATCATTGCCATCAACGGCACAATCCTTAACTTCGACAATGTTCATCCAACTTCTGGACTCGGCCAGGTTCTTCAAGCCAACAACTTCGGTCCTCTCTTCACTTCCCAAACCAAGACTGTCATCGAACTCACTGGCACTAAGCCAAGTCTCGTCAACTTCGGTGTCAACCAAGGAACCTTAGGAACAACCCCAATTGGCTCACTCACTGCTCTTGGCAACTTGGCTCCTACAACCACTCTTACCTACATGATGAGTCCTCTTTCCACCACCAACGCGGGTATTGTCAGATTCATCCTTATGGTTAACGGCCAAGCCGACAATCAACCATTCTATGCCGCTCTTGACGGAAAGAACGTCCTCACCGTTCCAATTAGCGGTAAGAACATGTTCCAGAATGTCGAAATCCAATTCCCACTTACTGCAAGTCCAAGTCAGAAGCAATACCAACTCACCTTCGGATTCACTGACCCAAGTACATCCTCAGATGCACTTTCCTCTGCTCCATTCAAATGGGCTATTAGCCAACTTGCCGTCACTTACAGCAGCGCTCCTGCTGGTCATATTTTGAATGGTCAGAAGGGAGGATATACACCGGTGGCTAACAGTTTCTACACTCCAGCTTTGGGTATCTTCTACGCTGGCCAATTCCCAGGATACGGTGCTGATACTCAACCAAAATGGATTCCATATGTCCTCAACGGTCAATTCGACAACAAGATGGATATTATTGCTATCAACGGCACTCTCCTCAACTTCGGCTCAACCGGAAGCTCTCCATTGAGTCACAGTATCTTGAACCTCCCAGCCATGTTGTCAGCCAAGCACATTGCTTCTCCTCATACTTATCTCCAACTCACTGGACCAAACTTCGATCACAGCATGTTCACTAGTCCAACCAAGTTCGGTGTCCTTCGCATTGGCTCTGTTCCTGTCATTGGATACTTCAATCCTTCAGACACTGTCCAGACCATGCTCAACCCAACACCTTCAACCAAGGCTATTAATGTCAGATTCAACCTTTACATGCTCGGTGACAACATTCAGAACGTTCCTCTGACCATTACTGCTGGAGGACAACCAGTTCTTAGCCATCCAATCTCAACAACCGGCCACCTCCAGAACATTGAAGTTCAATTCCCATACACTGCAGGCACAACCGATGCTGGCAAACAGATTCCTCTTGCTATCACTTTCGGTTCAGCTCCTTCCACATCACAAGCCGGTGTTCCATTCCAATGGGCACTTGGTCAAGTGGCAGTTTCATTCAGCAAAGTCCCAGCTGGTCACATTCCACACAGTGTGACTGGAGGATACAGCCCAGTTCTGAGCAGCTACTTCACTCCACTTCTCCAGATTCACTTCGGCGGCTCATTCCCAGGCTACACTAAGGAGCAACAACCAACATGGTTGAACCATGTCCTCAACGGTCAATTCAACAACAACAAGGACATCATCGCAATCAACGGCACAGTCCTTAACTTCGGTATCGGTCACACTCCTGCCAAGCTTCAAGCCTCTCAATTGGCTGGAAGCATCTACCCAATGACCAAGACTGTCCTTGAGCTTACGGGACCTAAATTCGGCTATGGCAACTTCAAGTGCAATAACTGCGATGGCAAACTCGGAACCACTACTCTCTACTCTATTCCTGCTCTTGGTCAACTCGCTCCTGCAAACACCCTTTCCTACACCTTGACAGCGCTTCCTACGACCAAATCAGCCATCGTGAGATTCACTTTGATGATTACTGGTGATGCCAAGGAAACTCCACTTACTCTCACAGCCAATAACGTCAACGTCCTCACCATTCCAATCACCGGCAGCAACATCTTCCAGAATGTTGAAGCTCAATTCCCATACACTTATAGCCCTTCAACCACTGGAAATGTCCTCACAATCCAGCTAGGTTCAGCAGACCAGAGAACTGGCTCATTAGCTCCATTCAAGTGGGCTATCAGCCAATTCGCTATTACCTACAGCGGTGTTCCAGCAGGTCACATTCCAAGCACCAATGGACTTGGATACAGCCCTGTCGCTAGCAGCTACTACACCCCAATGCTTGGCATCTTCTATGCTGGTGCATTCCCTAAGTACTCAACTGAGCAACAACCAAATTGGATTCCTTACGTCCTCAACGGCCAGTTCAACAACAACATGGACATCATTGCAATTAATGGAACAGTCCTTAACTTCGGTACTCATGCTACTCCATTGAGCAACGTCTTGTCCAATATTGGTGCTATCCTTTCTACCAAGGCTGGCGCTCCATTCTTGGCTGGCACTCGCACAGTCCTCGAATTGGTCGGCCTTAACTTCAAGTACCCAAGCTTCAGCACCAATATCGGAACTCCAAGTATCATGTATCTTTCTTCATCGGTACCAGCTCTTGGAAGCTTCTCACCAAGCACCACTCTCTCATACCTTCTCGCACCATCATCAACTACCAACGCGATTATTGTCAGATTCAACCTCCATATGATGGGAACTCCAAGCACTAACACTCCATTCACTATTGCTTTGAATGGAGTAAACGTCCTCAGCACTCCAATTACCTCTACCTCTCCAGTTCAATATGTTGAGGCTCAATTCCCATACTTCGGCAGCAGCAGCGGTAGCGGTACTGACAACCAACCAACCCTTACCATTAGCTTTGTTCCACTTGGATCGTCAGCTCCACCAACCTCAACTTCATCATTCAAGTGGGCAATCAGCCAATTCGCAGTGACCTACACTGATGCTCCTGCAGGCTATCTTCCAAATAGTGTCACAGGCTCATACATGCCGGTTGCTAACAGCTTCCAGAGCCCAATGCTCCAGATCTTCTATGCAGGTCAATACCCAGGCTACTCTGCTGAACAGCAACCAAATTGGATCAGATACATTCTCAACGGTCAATTCTCGAATGACAGAGATATCATTGCAATCAACGGCACGATCCTTAACTTTGGTTCACCAAGCACCGGATTGCAATACTTCACCTTACCACAAGGAAATAATAATGCTATGACAAGCAGCAGAACCACTCCAATTACTTTGGTCCTCGATCTTGTAGGCAGCAACCCAATGTACAATGTCGGAAAATGGTCTATCAACAGAGGATCACTCAATACTATCCAATTGGGCGCCTTCCCAGCTCTTGGTTACATCAGCCCTGGATACATCTTGTCAAGACAATATTTGAACCTCAACCCACATAAGAGCATTGCTCTCAGATTCCAAGTCAACGTTGCTTCTCCAACAGGTCTCACCTTCTGGGTTAGATCCAATGGAGTTCCAGTTATGCAAACCCAATTGCCAGCTGGTACTTACTACAGAGTAATTGAGGCTCAATATCCTAACTCTGAGAACAACGTAGTCATCACCCTCGGAGCTTCTCCAGCTTATGGTTCTAGCTCTTCGAATGCAGGTGGTTTCGCACTCAGCAACTTTGGTTTCTATGCCAACCCTTGCGGAGTGAAGAACTTCTTCAACACTCAACTCCAAGCCTGCCAGCTTGCTGGAAACTCTGTCTTCTACGCTCTTTCATACGTCAACTATCCTAAAGGATTCCAATGGTTGCCTACTCAGCCATCTTGGCACTTGAATCTCCAGAGAGGCGACATCGGAAAACCATACGAAATGTACTTCATCAGAACTCAACCACTCAACAAGTACTTATCTGGAATTCAAACCTATGCACTTGTTGCTCCTAGCTCAATCAACAGACCTCAATATACCGCTCTTGGAGGCAATCAGATCACCATTGAGCTTGTTAACCTCAAATCCTCCCCAACACAATGGATCTACGCAACTCCAAGCGGCTCCTCAAGTGCACCACTCACTCAACATGGTGGCTATAACGTTCTCGGATCATTCAATATCGGAGCCAACTATATCCTTACCAGAACCTTCACAAATCTTCCTCAACACGCTACGGTCATCGTTAGATACCGTCTGATGGGTACTGGTAACTGGAATAACTACGAACACTCAGTTCTCATGAACGGCATTCAGATCTTCACTAGAAATATCACCATGAACAACGACTTCAGAGATATTGAACTTCAATTCGTCCACACTCAACCAAAACTTGAAATCAAGTTCATGGTCACCAGTCAAGGCGCTCCAGTCGATAACAACGCTGGATGGAAACTACACAGCTTCGTCATGCACATGAATCCTTGCTCTGTTCAGAACGTCTTCAACGTCCTCCTCAATACTTGCACCAAGGCTGGCAACACTGCCGTTTATCAATTGTACAGAACCGATCACTATGGTCAGTTCTACAATCTCGGATTGAACCTCATGTATCTTCCTAAATTCCAGAGTGAAACTGGCCTCAAGGATGATGGTAGAGAAATCTACCACATCTGGACTGGTGAACAGAAACCAGTTCAATCTAAATTCACTGGCCTCACGATTCTAGAACTCGCTGGCACCAACTTCAACATGGGCAACTTCCAGATTCGAGGCACGAGACAAGCCGCCTACAGCAGCCAATTGTATGGCTACAAACTCATGGGACCTTTCGAGTCAACTGCTATCATCCGCAGAGTCTGGACCTCGCTTCCTGCCCACTCCACTATCACTGTCAGATTCAGGCTCTATCTCGTTGGTTCTTGGGTTGATCAGAACACTATCGTTCAATCCGCAGGCCAAACCGTCTTCAAGTATGTCCTCGGTGAAACTGATACCTATCAAGATCTTGAAATCACATTCGATCATACCTCACCAACTCTTGAAATCACGATTCTTTCTACTCCAAGCACTGACAGAGGCGCAAGAGCTGGCATTCAATTCGGTATCAGTGACATGGCTGTCCATCTCAATCCTTGCGGACAACGAAGCTACTTCGACATTGGCACTGATAAATGTGCTAAATCGTCTGGATACTCCACTGTCTACGGTCTCGTCCAGACCAACGCTCTTGGTAACTTCCCTGTGAAGAGTGCTACACCAACGTGGTTCAACATTTTGTCGAATAAAGCTGGCATCGATGACAAGGCCCACGAAGTGTACAGTTTCTTGAAAGGTACTAAACTCCAAGTTATCAAGGGAGTCCGTGGCAAACCACAATTCATCGATCTGGATCTCCTCACCAGACTCAAGAAACAGATCAAATCTACTCCAGTCAAGACTGATGCAGATACTCAAGCCTTGGCATTCTTATCCGGTAGAACAAGCACCAAGATTGTTGGTGACTACAACAACGGCACCATCTCTTCATATGGAACAGGTTTCAACAATCTCTTCGGTACAAGCTTCGCTGAAAGTAAGGTCGACCAATTCGAGTTCTCATTCGGAGAAATCGAAGGATGGGCTTGTGTTGGTCTTATCGAAGCTGATAACTCAGAACTACTCGACCTCAACAGTGACTACCGCGATAAGAGTTTGGTTATTTGCTCTGACAACATGCTCAACCTGAACACCAAGTTTATGGTGAAGATTGATGTCGCCAAGAAGGTTGTGAAATTCCAGGATCAATTCTACAAGCAGGGCAAATCATTACCATTCAAGAACGTGAACAACCTCCACTACACTGTCCAGTTCCATGACAAGGGAACTGTGTACTTCGGAAAACAAATTAACTACTACAACAAACCAATGAAGAAATCCAGCCTCAGAAGAATGAGGAACTAAAGGTTTTTTTTTATTAACTGTTCCTTGCACAAATTTAATATCAGCATAAATGTATGTGAATATGTATCAGCTTAGTGCACGATATATGTTCCTATTATGTTTGATATTTTTATAAGATATATCTATATATACTATTAATTCAATTAACTAAACAAAAAATTATTTTCTTCTACAGTAGATAGAAGTGGTCTCTATCTCTCTGAGCTAACAAGAGAGTCGGTGAGTAAGTAGGGTTGTAAGGGATTGATTATTTTTGACTTTATTTGTTATTTTTTCCTCATGAAAAGTGGTCAGAATAATTTGACTTATTAATCATCAGCACTCAATACAAGGTAGATGGCGAATCTCCAATATGAAAGAACATTGATTTTCGCTGATTGTCTTTCCACTTGAGGAATCAATCAAAAGGTTTTTCTCAGGGTTGTGAGGTTTTGACTCAAAAGATACTTGATTATTTTTTTGCAGGGTCTGCAGAGGGATGAAGTAGTTACGTGTGAATATTTATTTTTTAAGTATGAGGCATTCTTAGCCCTCACACAGGTTTGTTACCCGCAGTTTCTTAGTGTATTCGACCGATAGTAAGTTGTCTCATACTAATACCGGTATGAATCCTGAAATTCATTTTAAAGTCTCAGACAACCTTTATTTAAATTTTTATCAAATTCTTAATTATTAGCTTGAGAGAAGTATCATAAATATTGAAATTTCCCAACATTTTTCGATATTTAGAGATATAAATTGTCGCAATTAAAACTCGAAAACAAATACTGGCGATCGATTCAACTGATAAATCGCTAAAGTAATGAGCGGGAGAATTTAATCCGTAGAGTCGAAAAAAGTCTTGAGATAGCTATCTTCAAGATTCGAGAGAGGTTCATGTTTCTTCAATTTGCTGAAAATCCATTTTTAGAAATGAGCTTGAATTGTTTGTTATTGCTACTAAGAATACCTTCAAGAAAAATCCTCTCTCTCTATTTATTTTTTCTCTGATAGAACCAAATTTTCACTCACTCAAGAATTTACTTGAGATCAGCTTTGATGATTTCAAATTTATTTTCGCACCTAACAAAGTGAGAAGTAATGCCTCCAAAAAGGAAGTCAAACACCAGTCAGAAATCGACTCATATAGTCGTTGAAGAATCAAAAGCCAAGATAGTTGTACCAAGTGATGATTTGCTTCAAAATTCAATAAAAACTAGTAAGAGTATTTTGATCAACTTATTTGATGAGTTATACTCATTTTTTCCTCCTTCAATCTCCTATTATGACCTTACTTTGGATAGATGAGGTATATCCTGCATATACAACCTTGCTGACCTGGTCCTCATGGAAGGAAAATAAGATCAGTGTTGTTGAAATAGAAACGAAACAAGAGTACTCGACCTTTGACGGAGTTCAACCTAACGAGACTAATGGTATTCTTTTTCTCTATTGGAAAATTCAGCCTATCATCGTAACCTATATGAATAATAAATATAATCAAAATAACTCAAAAGCTTTCAACCGATAAATAATTCTCTTCAAGTGTTTTTAAATGAGTCATAGCGCAATTGCAGTTAGTAATATAAACAAATCTGAAAAAATAACTCCTTATTAGCTCGTATTTTGTTGATCATTTCCAAGCAGGTCGTAAAAAATTTACTCGTGGAAGGATGCCTTCGGAGTTAAGTTTAATTCTTCCTATATTAAAACATGTTAGTCTGACGAGATATCTTTATTTCTTTCCATTCTCTCAATGATAGAAATTTATTTTCACACTTGTATTGTTAAAACATGCACAGAAACGATTAAGTCAAAAATGAGTAAACAATTCTATTACTTAATAATGCTTTGAATCGAAAAGAAAATACTTATATTTTACGAAATCAATTAAAGATCACAGTTGTTGATTTAAAATGCACATACAGTCTAATCGATTCCTTAGTTAGCTTTTCGCAACAAGAAAAATACCAATTCTTTGTTTTCAATTTATTTCAATTTCTTTTTTGGTAATTTTAGAATCCTCTCTATTAACGTTACAATTTTCTAAATTCAAAGTTCAATTATAATTCTTAGTCAGTTTAATGCTCATGTTTAATATTGGTCGAAACTTAGAAGATGAAACATCTGTTCTTAGATCTACTTTAGATCAATCCGAATAGCAGACTAGTCCCACTTGTCAAATCTAAAGGACCTCGAAAACGCTCTAACAATCTTCTCATTTCTCTGCGATTGTATCTTGACTTTTGCTTAGATGAAGCAGATAGAGCAAAGTCCCTCTGCATGATCCATTAAAATATTGATAAAAAAAAAAACAAGCTAGAATTTGCCTGCATCTGCCGAGGCTCCAGTATGAAGCACTTTTCCAGTCCGAAACTCTACTAGTTTGACGATCCCCTGAGAAGAGACGCTTGCTAATAAATCTCCTTGTTGATTCCATCTGACGCAAGAAACAGAGTCTGAAAATTCACTTCTATTTTAGTGCTGACACAATATCTTACCTAAATGCAGCTTAGCAAAGACTTTGACAATCTTCGACGCTCGACGGTCAACAATCTTCAGATCATTATCGGTGCCTCCGGAAACAAGCAAATTTCCATCGATTGGGCAAACGTCAATCCAATTTGTAGAAAAGTCCCAGCGTGATACTATAAGAAATATAATGCAAGATAAAATAAATAAACCTTGTTAATATAATTTCATTGGCATTACCATCTTCTTCGAGTTGAAGTGGCTTTGTTAAGGTCAGTTTTTTCTTCTCAGCATCAAGCACATTGAGAGCGCCAGATTTAACATAAACGATTGGTTCACCAGCATTCGTGCTCCATCTGCAACGACCATAGAAGTCTAACGATTAGTACCCGTGATTCAATATGTCATATATCATTTATTATCTTACCTCGAAAACCAACAGGAAGGTCACATTTGCAACTATGCGCGCTCACATCTGAGATCAAGCATATCCCACCGTAATCAACAGTCGCTATGAGCTCTCCATCAGGATTGAAATCAAGACCAGTAACATAAGCATCTAATCTCAGCGAAAGGAGACTTCAGGGCTGAATTTGATAATGTTAATAATTTACCTGAGATCACTTTATACTGTGGAAGCCACTTCGATTTTCTCAATAGCTTGACGCTATAATTGCTTTTCAAGGCATTATACTCAATGTTAAAGAGGTGGTAAGCAATTTGTCCTCCGCTAGGGATTGCACCGAGGAGATTTCTTCGAGAGTTATATGTCACATCTCCGGGTTCGGTCTCTGTCACCGAAAGAGAAATAAGGTCAATAGAAAGAGTAGAAATACCTCCTTTCACTCCCTCGAAAGCGTAAATCTTTTTAGGCTGCTCCTGTTGTGAGATATCAAACACCTCAAAATTAGCAGAAGTTCCCCAATGAAATAGAGAAACGAGTAATTTCGTGTTTGGAATCTCTTTCAAATGAGTCCAAAGTACCGTTCCTGGATAAAATTGCATCATATTTAATATATTTCGAGAGCTGATAAACCATTTCCCTTTTTAAGTTGAACTCCATCAAATATAGCATAGTCGTCTTTAGTCTCGAGATCAATAACTCTGATCTTATTATTCCTCCAGGAGCACCAAGCTAGGAGCTGCTGATTAATTTTATCTAGGCACGTTTAGATTGAGGAAAATTAGAAAGTTTTCTAATGCTTTGAAAACAAAGAGGTTTGAATTGTAAAAAAAAGGCCGGGTTTATGGCCTTGAAAAGAATAACAGGAATTCATAACTGTAAGTAGATTACCATTCAGTCTAATTGATCTTTCCATATTTTGTTTTGAGGACCGTCACAGAAATAATTTTTAAATATTAATAATTATGAAATGAGATAAGATAATGAATACGAGTAGCTTTCTTACAGTTTGTAAATAGAAGTTAAGACTGCGTAAATGAGACAATTTAAACTTTATATATTCTCCAAAGAGCCCTTGGCTCTACAAGTTGCGTCGTTTTTGAAAATTGAATCTGTTCTTTGCAAATGCTTAAACTATCTGAAATAAAATTACAAAAACGACAATTTTTTCTAATTTTTCAGAATTTAATAAATCATTTGGCGATTTGAAAATACAAAATTGTGGTAGAGTCGTTATTTTTATCTGCTGAAATTCGCCTATTAACTTAATTCAGTGCTTTTCGTTGCTTAACTACATTCTAGTCCAGCTTGTTGCGTCTTTCTTTAAAAAAAATAAAATATCTCAACCGCTCAATTTGAACAAACAACCTTGAAACATTAATAGTAATTCTTATTTAGTAAGATTTAATTTTACCCATTCAAAATAATTCATTTAGTAACACTCGGTTGATGAATGAGGTTTACAGTCCAGTACTGACAAAATATCTGATAAGTATGGCTGATAATTACTAAAGAGAAGGAAAACCCATTCATGATTTCATTTATATTCCAATTGGTTAGATTACTCTTTATGAAGGTTTTACTTCCAATACATTTTAGCAATTTATTTAGTTCTAGTTTATTTCTACTCATCATTAACAAATTTTTCTTATTCTCAAATGTATGCAATAGATTTAGGAAATTAATGCCTGAATGGTCTAGATTGCTTTGGGCATTTAGATGGACATCTCTTTCCAACGTAAATGCTATCCGTATCTTTATCTTTGCACTCCACACACTTGTTCGTATTTCTCACGGTTTTGCATCTCCCGCGTTTATTGCAAACGCAGGAGTAGTCGTAATCTTGCGTTGGGCAGAAACGTTTCTCTCTGTCACTTCTCACGCATTTATATGCTCCCTTGTGGTTGCAAGTATTGTCGTGTTTATAAGCCTTGCTGGTATATGCGATGGCCAGAAGAATCGTGATAATTAAAGAGAGAGCGAAGGTAGTTCTCATAGTAGGATCTTTGGGAGTGGGTGATTAGATTTTTTCTCTTGGTTTTTGTTTTAATTGTATATTGGATTTGTAGCACGACTTAAATAGTCGAAATATTGTGTTCAAGCTGAATCGGACAGTATTAAAGCGTTTAAGAAATGACATTTTTTTGAGGCAAGCAAGTTGATATTTATCGAGTCAGTAGTTTACGTGGTAGTCATCTTTATCTTTATTTGATATTGAGAGATGGCGTCTAGTGTAAGTTGAGTGGTGTTCTTCATTGGAGCACAAATCAAGCAAAGACAAGCCCTTCCAATAAATCCTATGTTCAATTGTTAGTCTTGTGACGAACCCTGATAAAAAAATACCGTTTTGGAATCCTTCTTAAATGGTACTGAATTAATTTTTGCGAATTTTTGAAAAATACTGATAATTCTCATTTTCATGTCCCAATTGGGAAGAGGCAGGAGAAGCCTTTCATCTGCGTGAGATGTAATGCTATTTGTTCGTATTCTTTCGGTTTGATATCTCTCTCTTACCTAACCTTAAATTTCTGGAAAAGAGGTCTTTAGGGTCAGTAGTCATATCGATGATTAAATTCTATTTGCTATGACCAGATATACAGTAGAACGTTCGGAAATCGATGACCTTATCAAATTGACTCTTCTAACAGTACTAAATATCACATTTCGGCAAGTCAAACTGGTTAGTCCTATTGAATAGTAACGATTTTCCAGTTCAAGATTTTCTCATGACCATAGTACAGTAGATATTAGCGTAAATCTCATCATACCCAGCATGAATAACAGATAGCATATCAGCTGTTTCGACCTCTAACCTTAAGCTACAAATAAGTGTATCTGACGCTTTAAATTGAAGTAAGGTAGCTATCAGATGGCTCCGTTTACTTCGCAGGTGCCTCTGAAATCCCTGAGTTAACACAAACTCCAATTGATGTATAAAATTAAATTCGTGTGCGAGATCAGAGATTGTAGATATCTTAATGATCAAACGGATCAAGAGAAATGAAATTCGCTTAGGAAGTCATCTGTTTCGTCCATGTTCGTAAGAAAACGAAATTAATACTTAGTAAAATTCATTCGAAGTCGTAAGGTATTGATATCTACTCACAGCGTAATTTAATTGAGTTGCTGAGGTCAGATAGCAGAAAAAGAGTATCAAATTCTATTTCAGAAAAATAATAGATGCTTTTCTACTTTATTGCTCAGAAATAAGCTAGAAGACAATATGTTGCTTTTGAATTTTACTTGTTGGTTGTCTAATTATCATAAACTAGATATCTGCTTACAATAAATAATCATGCAAAGCTAAATAAACCAATCCTTAATGATGAAATCTAAATAAATATGCAGCTGTCATCTGGAGTTGGCTGTCGAGAGGGGCTCTTAGGATTGGAATTGGTGCTTTGCCTTTGCAGCCATCTCTTTCATATTGTCACATCCCTTCTCAACCATCTTGGCTGCGTCTCTGCCGACTTTGTTTGTTCCGTATTCTGCGTCGACCTTGGCATGTGCTGCCTCAGCCTTGGTTTTCTCTTTGAGATCAACCATAGCGTCCATGGCATCAGTCATTTTCTGAGAAACATAATGTTGAGCTTCGGTAAGTTTGTCAGACATTTTATTGGTTTGGATTTTGTGTGTGTGCTGTGTTTTGATTTGATTTGATGAATTTGTTTTTGATTGCGAATAATCGAGCCCGAGCAGCTTATATAGATGTTTGACTTTCAGTAGCAAATAATTTCCAGTAATGATATAAGTTTACTGAAGATTAAATCGAAGAAAGTTTATGATTACAAAAAGCACAACTTAATTTCAGTAAGTTAAAATATGGTAATACTTTTGAAGCCTTCCCGGATATCCTTCGTAATCCGTTCCAAAGGAGGAGTATTGAAGCTAGATGCGGTTCTATCTTGTCTAGAAAGAAAAAAGGATACTGGAATTCCAGAGTTTCTCATATAGAGGATATAACTGAAAAATTTATTATTTTCATCTGGAATTTCGAAGTTTTTCTATTCTAGAATATAGAATTTTTGCAAATTTCCACAACCAATAATTTTGTAATTTGTTAGTAATTAATAGGTTCTCCCAAATGAGTAGATTCGCAGCAGGCTTGAGATTCAACTCCCGAGTACTATAGTTTTTGAGAAAGGAAAAAAAAAGAAAGGGAAAAAAGGAGAACAACCAAGCTTCTGATTATTCGAATAAATCCCGAAATACATCGACATGACATGGGGGAAAGCTTGAAATTTTTAGAATTTTTATAAGTTTTTGCTTGATAAACTTAATTCTCAGGGTTTGAATTGAGTATTACCAACTTAATCTCCGTTCCAAGGTAGATGAACAAAAAGGGATTGATTTTAGCAGGGGTTGTCCATTATTTTAGAAATCAACGAATTAATGTCGGATAATGATACCAGATCGATTCGCAAAAATAGTGCCAACTTATCAAAAGAGGTTATCGGAGATACTCCGGATATCTTAGAATCAATTTAAATCTTCTTTGAATTATCACTTATTCTCTCGAAAAAGAAAATGGAATGGGATTCATGTTCGAATCTATTCATAATATGATTCTTCCATCCAAACTACACATTATGTTCAGCAGTTCAACAAAAATGTGAAATTCACTCTTAGCGTAATTATTGCAACTGACACAGATAAAATTATAGATATTAATCACATGTTCTAATCACCATTCCAATTGCTCTCGTCCTCTGAACCATTAGTGCAAAACTTTTAGTGCGCTCCTCTCTGCTGAAGATCTTGTTTGAGATTGCCCAGACCCTGACCTATCTCATGAGCCGTCTTCTCAGAAACTTCAGCGACTTCTACCGCAAGTTTATTCAAATTAGCTTTAGATTGTGCTGCTTCTTTCTTCACTTCAGTTTTAAACTCATTGATTTTTTGTTTAACAGCACCAGGATGGCTTTCAGTAGAGTTGTTCTTGACTGCGAATTTGTCGGACATGGTAATGTGGGGTTTTGTTTGGAAAACTTTTGTGATAAAGCTATATATTTTGATTGTAATTACCAATGCTTATGTGGTTTAAATATTAAGGGCATGCTACTAGCAGCAAGTATTTTCAGGATTGCTTTGGTTTGAGACTACTGGTTAATTACTCGAAAAAATATTTGCAGTAATCTTATCAGAGAGGATTCAATTAGTTATCTTCTACTCTATCGACAATTAGAAATATCTCAGAAGAAATTGATGAGAAGGAGTGGAGCAAGAAAGAAAGGGGGTTTCTGCACGAGTATTATTGAAAGCCTCAGATTTGATTGGTAAGTAGCTGGATGGATGATTTTATTGGAGTTTCGAATTTTTCTTTTTCGAAAATAAAGAATGTTGCAGATGCTCATAATCAATACCATGAAAATTTGGTAGATTTCAGTTTTTCTTAATTGAATAACGCGGAATTTAGAACAGCATTTTTGTGCAAAATTGTATTCAGTAGTTTCATCTTAAGAGATGACCCCTTATAATGAGATAAGCTGAGAAGGAAATCAGCTACCTATTTCATAAGCTGACAATATAATGCAAATTTATGAATGTCGCGGCGATTATTCACTCCAAGGAGATTTAAAGGGAACCTAGAAAGGCTCATTCTCCTATTTTTCTAATTATTACAACCTCCCTAAATGAGTTCGAAATATGCAGAATCTGCATCGATTATTGGCGATATCTCTAAACTTCTAGCATTTCTCAATTAAAAATCACATCTCCCTTATGTTAGTTCATAATTTTGAAAAAACTTTTTCATCGGTAAGTCATTTCAAGCAAATAACGAAATCGTATTCTCATCTGTATTAGGTATTCATGTATATCAATTACATATTTACACAATTATGCGAGATTCACTTTCAAATGAAGTAATTATTGATGAGGCTCATTAAAAACTGACTCTGATTCTAAACTACCCTTCTCTTCCACTTGAGATCGTCCACAAGATGGTCTTTGCAAAACTTCTAGAAAATTCCCTTCTGTTCAATGTCCTTTTTGACGTTGTTCATATTATCACTGATATCATGAGCTGTGTTTCCGATCAATTCTGTGACTTCAACAGCGATTTTATTTAGGTTCGTTTTTGTTTCAGCCGCTGTTCTCTTCAATTGAACTTTAGCCTCGTTTAATATATCTTGAGCGTAACTTTGTTGAGGTTCAGTGGGAGTGTCCTTGATTTCGATATTGTCTTCATGAATTTTTCGCGATTCCTCATGCTTTGTAGCTACTGTAGGATCCTCTTTCAAGACGATGTGCTTCTCTGACATGTTGTAATGAAGATTTTGCTCTGCTAAAAAAGATTTTTTCAATAATGAATTGAGTTTTGATTGTATTAATCAGAGTGTGTGTCATTTATATATCGAGGATATACATTCTCAGCAGCAATTATTTTAGAAATGAATTAGATTACTGATTCATTAATCAAAGAGTTATCGAAAGTAATCATTCTCAGAGACAATTTGATCAGTCTTGAATCGTATCATTGGCGAATTTCGCGATGGCTTATAGGAAATTAATGAGAATTTGTAAAGAAATCAGAAATAACAGTGTTGCCAGAGCGAAGATATTTCGGAAATCGTGTCTTTGTATTTGGAAAAAAAAGAAAAAAAAAAAGAGAGCCCAATTTATTTTCATTTATTCTGGAATTTCGAATTTTTCTTTTCGGAAGACAACGTTAATTTTTCAAATCTTGGTATTTTGGAAAAGAGAGGTGGATTTGCTGTGAAATTAAAACTTATTTTCCTCGACTAATGCATCGCGTTAATAAGGATTCTCTCATAGATTCTCATACTTTAACTTTCAATGTAGATTTTGAAGCATAGGGAAAAATTATCAACAATTTACTTGAGAAAGAAGCTCGGATATTGAAGATTTGGAGAGTTGCCGAGTGAGGATAAAAAAGAAAGTCATTTTTTTATAAGTTAAGAACAGATAAAACAAATAGGATGTCGAGATACATTAGGCATTTCTACCGTATTTTAGGCTTGAAAAAATGAACAGAAGAACCATACTAAGCTATTAATGTCCAAATTTCCTTGGGTCACACAGTGACATAGCCTTCCAAGAACACAACCTAGAAACAATAATTATGTTTCACAAATTTAGATTGCGGTTTTGTATCATTTAGACTCCTTTGCGCGTGATTTTTTAAAAAAGTCCGATATAGAAAATTAACGAATTTGGACTCTTGATTGTGGAACAAATCCAGATGTTGCTGCCTTGGAATATTTCAGAATATTATTATTATGTAACTGAAGGATGAAGGAGGCGAATTGGGAAATATTTTCATTGACATGTCTCCAGACAAGAGTATTTATAGTCATCAGAACGCGATCAAATTCGAGAGATGGTTAAATTCCTCCATTTCTTCACAAAACACAAAAATGGAGTGATTAGCAGTCAAATTTTATCTGTTTCATATATCCAAGCTCTTCTCCGTCTTCTGGCCATATGTATTTACCTTTCATCCTCTTCTACCACGAAAGCCTGACAATCTACCGTAAAATTTCGAAGATTTTTATTTCTAGAAATTTATTAATTCCAAATTCGAGAAGTATCAACAAAATGATGATAACGAAAACCAGTGCAGCCAACTATGACGACATTGACTCGGCATCTAGTGTAACTGTCATATGGTTTCAATGATCCCGTTTCCTTTTGATGACAAGATCGAGTTTTCATTAGAAATTACAGAAGAACTAGAGATCCTAAGTGTTCTTGGCCATTTTCATTTGAAAATGTGGCCCTCGACGATCAGCCCAAGATTATTAAAATTTCTTCTATCAAAGAATCAGTAATTCACAGAATCCACTGAAATATTCTTGTTGCTGGACATATCACGCCTATATAAGCGTCTCGGCCCCTATTATTCACAATCAAAAACAAATTCATCAAATCAAAACACAACACACACACCCAAAGCCAAACCAATAAAATGTCTGACAAACTTGCCGAAGCTAAGAATTACGTTTCTCAGAAAATGACTGATGCTAAGGATGCCATGATTGATGCTAAAGAAAAATCCAAGGCTGAAGCTGAGCATGCCAAGATCGACGCAGAATACGGAACAAACAAAGCCGGCAGAGACACAGCCAATGTGATTCAGAAGGGATGCGACAATGTGAAGGAGATGGCTGCAAAGGCAAAGCATCAATTCCAATCCTAAGAGCCCTTCTCGATGCCCAACTCCACAAAAATAAGCAGTAGATTGCAGCTAGAACCTGAACGATTAATTAATTTTTGGTTATATAACTAATTATTTATGGCAAGACTCGAGTAAGGATGCATTTTACTTCCTTGTAAGAATAATTCATATCCTCGCAACATGGGTTAGTAATAATTGTGGAGATGGAATCAAAAATTGTTTTTAACCTTAGACTAGTGGCCATGAGAATAACTTAGAAATCCGAGAAAGGTTGAAATAACACAAACAAATAAATAATTGCAACATATAATTACAGATAACAGTTGTAAAAGTAGTTTGAGAAATCATACGTGTGGTGTGGTGAATTGATTAATTGTTTTCCCAAATGTATCATCGGCCTCTTCTAGCAAAATCATGATGGTGACACAATTATCGCAGAGTAGTTGCGAATATTGCTTTAAAAACGCAAGAAAATGTCTTATTTGGTATCAAGTAATGGCTCATAGCCTCGAAAATCCAAAAAGATTTGTTTCAATTGTTTTGGGCTATCATCTCAAGTAGATAAACAGACAGCAATTGCGATTAGTATCTTATTCACATTCATTGAACTTATGCTACTTTCGAAAAGAAAGTCAACTCATACAGGAGATATTCATATAATAAAAGACTAAACTCACATGTTGGACAAAATAAATTGAAAAACTTCTCGAAATTAAACTGAAAATTTAGAACAACCTTCGATACAGAAATTTGCTGAAAAATTATTGAGTAAAGTTGCAGGGTAATTAAAAATAGAAGATATTTATTCTAATAGATTGTCAGTAATCGAAAAGAACTACTGAACTTACTCCTCGCTGGTTATTCCTGCATTATATAAATGAGATGAACGCCACTAATTTCATAGAGAAAAATAATTCATCTTTTTAAAATAAGTCTCTCAAGCACAAAACATGGAATTCAATGTACCTCCAGGAACCAAAGTCACCATCACCCAAGAAATCGATAACAAGGGAAACGAGAAAGTCACTGTGGTAAGTCATTTTCTAAGGGAATGGTTTCATAATAACTTTGCATTTGTTAGACTCAAACTCAAGAGAAGCCACTCTTGGATAAAGCAGGAGATAAATTGGCTGAAGTTAAGGATTATATAGGGCAGAAAATCACAGATGCCAAGGATGCGTTCTGGGATGCTGAGAAGAAGGCGGAAGTAGAAGCAAAGCATGCAAAAATCGATGCCGAATATGCCCTCAATAAAGCAGCGATTAACACTGCGAAATTTGTTGAAAAGAAGGCGGAGAATTTGAAAGAAGGTGCACATGAGTTCAAAAAGGATGTGCAAAAAGAAGGATTATTTTAAGCATTACGAAGGATCAATCGATAGCCAGCTCCACGTAGGATTATTATTTTGGAGTTTTTCTGAAATTGGTTAAGATATGCATAAAGAATTAATATGCGCACCTTATTCTAATCTAATAGAGAGTTAACAATTCAAGGTTATATGTTGCTTTTTTATGGGATTATATGTCCTATTAGTACTTTTTCATTGGAGATGAATGGATTCTTAGGAGATGTGGAGATGGATCAGAAATCTTTGTTTGTTTTTTTAAGTCAGAGGATATATTGGAATTAGTTTTAGTGGAAACTCTAGCTCTGGTCAATTAAAGCTCACTGACCTGTTTCAGGACAATTTCTAGATGATGTTGGAGATATGGTTTGCGCTTGCACAATATTGATTAATATGTGGCATAATTCGAGCATTCTGAAAAGAAATAGCGATAAAAATGTAGAATAATTCGGCTATAGTAGTCTTGTAATTAGTATAGTACTGCTGTTAAAACCACACTGGAAATTTTGAGTTTAAAAACTGACAATAAATCACAGGAATTATTTTAAGGAAATGGAATAACTCCTCAATACAATTAACTTTATCTTGTTTGTGTGGAGTTTGCTTTTTTGAATTGCTAGAGAGACAGTAAACCCCAAATCCTAAAAGGGGGACATCCTCTGACTTACTGCCCTTGATAATACTGTAGCTAAGCTGAAAATAGTTTCAGCTGCTTATTCAACGAATTTAGACAATGAGTACTGAAATTGTATCAATTCAGACGAGATATCTCAAGTCGAGAAAGGGACGAGCGAGATTAGTTGAGCATTATCAGATTATTAAAGATAATTAAACTTGGCTTAGAACAACGAATTATGCATTATTCTTATGCAAAATTCATGTAGATAATCCTTAGACAATTAATTATTATTCCAATACATAAATTTTCTTAAACCTGTCGACATGTAATAAAAGTTTTGATTGAACACTTATTTACTTTCTCTTGAAATATATTCCGTATGGAGAAGCCAAGCTTGAAAAAGCTAGTTGGTTTCCGGCTGAATATTGAGCAGCTGCCGCGTTGGTGTAGGAGTCAGAGAAGAAGTTCGTTGAGCTGATTGGACTACCCCAGAGTCCTCCTCCATAGAGACCACCATAATAAGGGTAGCCATATCCTCCATAGAGATAAGGGTCGACATAGCCATATCCTCCATATCCTCCATAGAGATAAGGATCGACATATCCATATCCTCCATATCCTCCATAGAGATAAGGGTCGACATATCCTCCATAGAGTCCACCATAATAAGGGTAGCTATATGTTGGAACAGCGATGTTTGAAAAAGCAAGAGTGTTGCCGGTTGAATATTGAGCAGCAGCTGCGTTGGTAAAATCGTTCGCATAGACGCTGGTTGCAAAT
>ENA-UOTZ01000945-UOTZ01000945.1-compost-metagenome-genome-assembly--contig:-NODE-945-length-22470-cov-8.711919_pt1 | contig 22470 bp, 15 predicted proteins | sample MGYA00238144_ERZ746983 | MGnify/ENA primary metagenome ERZ746983 (study PRJEB28759, sample SAMN06268863) | compost metagenome | isolation source: single cell | place: USA: California, Emeryville, Joint... | reverse complement strand
CTAGACAGGTCACCAATAGAATTGGGGAGAGAATTTGAATATTTTTTGACAATGTTATATAAACTTGCTTCATAGTGACAAGGAAATGTGAACTATAAAGCAGATTACAGTCCAAACTCTCGCTAAATTGCCGGAAAAAAATCTGAATTTGAGAGGAGAAGGCAGAGCGTGAGCAACCAAAAAACTTCTTTGGTAACCTCTTGACCAGAACTTATTTTTTGCGATTGCCTTGAAGTAAATAACTCCTGATAGTGAAATCGAAAATCTAGCTTCCACAAATTCTAGCATTCATGTTGCTGAGAGCGGTAGATTTAATTAAAAATGACAGAATAGCTTCGTTTCCTCTATTTTTGAAGTCTTCTTCATGCTTTTAAACCAGAGTTTCTTGGCTGCAGCATTAATTTTCTTTGAGAAAATTTGTCACAAAATCAACTTCTTCCTTGTTTAGGTCATCTCCAAGGCACTTATACCAGTTTTCCTGGACTTCAACCTCCATGACCTCATGGCTGCATTGCCTTTGAGCTACATTGACAGCTCCTACTGCAATTAACCGAGGATCGTAATACAGACAAAGCAGAGTCTTGAAACTCGTGCTGATGATATTTTTTGCCAGCTCAAACACACGCTCATTTTGTATTATCTTGTTCATTCTCATGTACTCCAGGTACATATAAGGAAGCTCGAAATCCAGATCGTATCCAAGCATATTTAGCACTTCTTTCTCAGCTTGAATAATTCTCTCTTTGACTGTTTTCAATGTTCTCTCATCAAGTTTTACCTCGCTGACAACTTTTTTCGTGAAATCTTCGGGACGCAGCTCGCTGGATCCTAAAGGCGAAGATTCTCTAAATTTCCTGTATAATAAATACATTGAAAAGTAAAGACGGGTGATGCTGTCAAGCTTGGTCGGGCGCTCGTCGAGCTTGGTGCTTAAGAAGATACAAGCCGCTGCGAATAGCATATAATCGAATTTTTTGAACGAGTTGACTTTTGAGTATTTATGGAAAAATACAATGGCTCTGGCTGCTGTATTGGACGAGAGTTCGGCAAGCTTTCCGTAGAAGAAAATAAAAGCTGTGACGTCATTTCGAATCGCTTTTTCCTTCTCAATAGTGAGACCGTCTTCTTGATGAACTGACTTTGTCCATTCTTCATAAAGCATCAATTTCATGTTGCTCGACTCGTTCTAAAAGGAGCGAAATCAATTGGTTTTTTTTTGTTTTGGCAAATTCTAATTTATTAATTATTGTTTTTTAATTGCCGAGCCTTAAATAAAATAGGCATTCTCAAGCACGCTGCTTCGAAATTCGTGCAGTAGATAGCTTTCTAAGTAGATTGAGTTTGTAAGGAATTCGAGTTAGAAAAGAGATAAGCCTTAATTCTTTGGAGATTTGTTGAATAGGCTCTTTTCATTTGATTATTTGAGAGAACTTTAGTGTCACAGCGCATTAATATGCTATTTCACAATTGAAGCAAAAATGAGCGCTTGGAATAGGGTCCTGCCCTTGCCGAAATACTCAAAATTGATGCTCCGAAATCGTGGTTATACCGAATGTTCCAATAACTTCATGAAGAATAGGAAAATGCGAATTTGTTGGTGGTTCGAGCAACGGTTATCATTTTTATTACACTTTCAACGCTCTCCATTTCCTCTGAGTTGTTCAGGTCTTTTCTGTTGATTTATTTGTTGGTTAGCAGTGCTATCTGCAAATTTGAGATAAATCATCTGTATTTTTTTTAGTAGTGCAATTTCCCCTATTTCCTTATCAATTTCATCACAATGACTTTTCTTCATTTCGTTTCATCTAGTGAAGTTAACAGAGTTTACTTAGAATTGCGTCAATATTAAAGTAAACAAACATCAATCATGAAAGATTGAAAATATCTCAGAAAAAGTTCCTTCACTATCTTGACCTCGTCTAAGTTGGTAGAGGATCCATCTACATATTTGTTTTCATATCCAGCACAAAACAAAAATGAAATTTGGCTCAACTGAAAAAATCCCTGATAGGGTTTTTGCCCGGTGATAATTACAATCTTAAACAGACAACTCCTCAATTTCATTCTACAGCTCATTTAAAAGACAATCAATTGTGATTCTTAATCGAATGAAGCGAAACTCACTTACCTCATTAATTTATTATCATTTTTCAAATGATTTCAATTCAAATGTAGTTTGCTCTTCAAAAAAAAGAGAATATGTTTCTAAAAAGTGCAAGTTACATATAATTTCTGAAAGTGTTACATGGAATGATCACTCTTGAATACGAGTATTGCGTTTAACAATAAAGAAGTTTGACCGTACCTTGAATTACTTTTACCTACATAATTTCTCAAGCAACTTCTCTCCTACCTGCTTTATCACGGTCTCGAAACCCGATTTGAGGTTCCACCACTAAATGTATCTGGCATGGGCAGTTTCCATTCCCTATGCAGAGAAATTATCTACCATCGGCAAATAATAACGTAGTACTTGATATTCTTGTCGCACAAGACCAAATAGAAGTTTTTAAAAATGCCCTGGCTGAAAGGATACGTTCCTTTTGGATATATCCTCAAATAGCTGATATTATCTCTCCTTGTGTATTCCCACGTTGTTTGATTTGTTGAGATCAAAAACGTGTGATAAATAAGCAATGCAGCCTGCATCAAAAATCGCGTTTAGCAAACCCATTGGGATTAGTTCTTACCGTAAACGCAGTAAAAACGAAGATAATGAATGCTAGTGCCATGTAAAATACGTATATTATATCTCCTCCAGTTTCATGTGGTATTCCTTGTGCCTCTTCTTTGATGTAGGTTACTGCAAAGCGATAAATCACCGATTTCATCTGCATGATACGTGTTATTCAATTGCGAGTGGAAAAGCTCCTTACAGTTAAAAAACTCCAAATATTTGTCGCCGTCTGAAGCCATAAGAATATATAGAACTTCCCACGGTTGAGTTCCCCAACGCAAGAGCCTTCCAATTAAATATTTTAGAGATTGACGTCAAATACTGTCGATTTACCTATCCAACAGCAGTGATGGTCATACGTTCTAACACATTTCTGGCATTGGTTGCAATGTTTCGTTCTGAATGGCTGATAGACCTGACATGTATTACAGAAATGCAAATCCGCCAGCAGCCCTTCCCTTTGACCTGTATTATTCTCTCCACCAGGACGTCGAGGCTGCTCTTCTCTGCCGTCTCGAGTATCGGATGACCCGAACCTCCTTTCTTGGGTTTGAAGCGGTCGAGCTTCGGTTTGGATATTAAGTCTTTCTTCTCCTTCTTGCGGCTCCAGCCGCTCGGGGTTGTCCAACAAATTTATTCTCAAATCATCAGGATTCATGTTCTGGCTTCTACCCTGCGAACCAGCGGAGGCCACCGACCCGCTCCTCGAAACTGACGGGCGCTGACTTGGAAGATCTAAACGCATTATTTTGATAAAACTCGCTGCTATTGCACTTTACCTTGAAGAGGAATATTTTGGATTATAGAACCATTGCGTTGCACTTGCTGGTGAGGTTCGATGACGAGATAGCCCGGATTTTTTCCACAATTCCAGAAACAATACGCCGATGCTACGAACAGACCGCAATAAATGAGAATAACGACGTAGTCTGCAGCTATGATGTAATCATGCATCATATTATTCGTGAACCCGAATACGATTAAGCAGGCGGCCGAAATCCCAAGGTAAATTAGCCGAGAGATCAGAAGTGCGTCTTTCACTTCTTTTGACTAGGCACATGTATCAGCAAGGAATTCTGAGAGGGTCAAGGACTTACCATTTGGTGATCCTGCATTATATTCTATCGTTTCAATTGACCGTTCTTTGAAGTATAGATATTGGGCAAGTCCCTGAACTATTTACAAGAAACTTGATAATGTAATTTTATTGATATTAATTTCCAATTGCTCACCGAAGCAATCCGATTTTAAATTTTCAAAAAACTAAGCTGTCCCTGTCATATTTTACTTGTTGTAGCTTTTTTTCCTTCTCAGTGTTCAGCTACAATGTTAGAAAGCAAGAATTCTTCTCGATTCCAATGATTTGGTTTTAAATTGCATAATAATCAATAGAAATTAACAGGTTTACGAATTTCGCCACGAAGGCAATATAGTTCTGATGTTTTCCACATCATAAAATTATTTCAACTATTAAAACCAAAAATATTATTCAAACCCACACGACACTAACTTTTTTCTATGAAATAACGACATAATCAATCACTCCTCCATCCAGATTGTAATTCACAGCTGTGATTTGAGTCGCCGATATCGTCAATAACCAAAAATTATTTACCGTGTTATCCATCTTTTCCATCACCCCTGACACGTTGGTCGGGGTACACGACGTCGGAGTGACTGCCCAGCAGCCTTCTCCAATGTACACTGTCCCTGTGTCACTGACTTGATTATTCCTTATTGGCTTTGTTCGCTTGAACATATGGTTGTGATTCTCTATATTCAGTTTGAAATCATAAGTGTCAAACGCCTTCGTGAACGCTACGACTCCTTCCATCATATCAGTACGAGAAGGAAAAATTTTTTTCGCACATGGAGTGTACATCGGCTTGTGATATACTGCTAGTTTCCTCAGACTTGACTGCTCTGAAGCAACGCTATTAATCCAGGTTAATTGAGTTCCTGTCATGTTTGCAACGTAGCCCGTATCCAAACTGAAGAGGAGTATGTCTCCGACAATATGGTACTGATAGGATGTTCTTTGGGTGAGAGTCGGGATTTTTTTATTTATCGTGTGCTGCGCGAACCACGAGAAATAAATCGGACCATCTTCGTCGATCGGTACGTCTACGCCGGAGTAATCATTGAGTCCAACCTCGTGGTTTCCTACCGAAAAAATCATCGGAACCAGTTTTCCGAGCTTGTGCCCGATGTTCTCTAACGGAGTTAAAAAGCCATCCCAGGTGTAGTAGCAGGATCTAATGTTATTATCATAGGCCAGGTCGCCGCCCATGACGATCACGTCTGGCGAGTACGTCGCAGCCAAATTACTCATCTTTATATGGTTATTATTGGCTCCGGCGTCGCCTCCAACTACGATTTTTAAGTACTTTGAGCTTTCATCGACAGGTAATGTAGTGTATTTATAAGAAGCCTGAAGGGTCCCATTGTATGTGACTGTCATGGTGTAGGTCGTGTCTGGAGATAGACCATCTACCAGAGCAATATGAATGTTCCTTTGGCCACTCTTCTCGACATTTCTGACCTGGTATACGTATTGGTCAGCAACCAAGCCCAAGGGCGATCCATCATTCACGTCTAACACATCGAATGCGATTGTGTCGTAGTCAGAGTGTGTATGGACATGAAGTAATACTGAAGTAGCGGCATTTTCTGGTAGAATGGCGAAGAAGTGGCAAGGAGGTCCTCGGGGACAAGATTCGTCTTTGTATAAACTGCGAATCATGTATGTGCTGAATGTGTAACCAGTGTGTACGCTACCAAAAGTCGATGCATTGTTGAAAAAGGCAATGCAGCTTCCGTAGAGAGCTAGGGGGACGAATATCGAAAAAAATAAGATAAAAAACAGCGCAACAAAGAGCGGTATTTTCCTCGCACGAAGACTTTCTTTGAAAATTTTCCAGCGGGTTGTGGTTTTTCGGTCGATCTTTCTGCTTGACTTGTAGGTGGAGTATATATCTTTCAATAGAAGCAACGAGAGGACAAGTATTGAAATGACTATGGTAACTGGAACAGGCATCACATCAAGGGAGCTCAGTACGATAAACATAAAGACAAATCCAAGGAAAGCAATCCATCGGAAGATCCAGAAGATTATTAACCAGTAACGTCTTTTCTTTGCCTTTGGCGCTTGAGAACGATTGGGAGTCTGATTTGGTTGAGTATTTGATTGAGCAGGATCTATGTTAATTTGAACTTGGTGCGAGACGGAGTTGGGCTCAGTCTGTTGTTGCTCAGTCTGTTGTGGCTGTCCACTTTGCTGCTGGTGGATAAGCGTAGGTTGCCCAGGCTGCTGTTGCCCAGTCTGTTGTGGTAGCTCAAGTTGTTGCTGTCCAGACTGCTGTTGTCCATCTGGAGGACGTTCATTGGGCTTTTTCATGCAGCATCGTCGACATAGCTTTGGGATTTTTGCGAGGTGATAACTCTTAGAAAGCAAAAAGAAAACGATGAAGACTCCAAAACAAGCCAAAACCCCAATTATAGCCATGTAGTCTTTATAATAAAGGTGTCGGCCTTGGAGGCCAAGAAAATTTTCAAGCATCCTAAAACGATAATAATTTTTATTTATTGAACTAAATGCTTAATTTGATTACGCATTAAAGAATCATCTCATAAATGATACGTTTTATGGCTAAGCTGAGCTACTAGTATTTTAATCCCTAATTACAAAAACTCCACTCACTCCTCACTTTTTGACACTGAGGAGAGCAAGGTAACTGTCGAGAAAGGCTTACCTTTGCAGTTAATCATTGAACTTTTTCGAAGAATAAATGAGTATTCCTAAAGAAAATTTCCTTTGGAAGATCCGATTAGACACTTTAAAAGAATTGGTTTAAAACTAAAATAAGAAAGAGCTGTTACAAACGCATAAGCCTGCTTTGTACTCCTAGCTGAGCTTCTCACCCTTGCTCTATGGACTCAAGGTAGTGCCAAGAAAGTAGTCTTATATATTTTTTTTTGTTGTGCTTCAAAAAATTATTATGAGTGACGCCGCTGTGAAAGTTTCCAGGCGGTTTAGCTCACACCTGTACATAATAGATTTTCCATTCTTTCAGAGCTGGAAGCTGCAAAATACAAAAGTTTTACTGTGTATTCAGCTATCTTCTTATAAATTCTTATTCGCAAAGTTTTTTTCCGGTCTTTATGGCATAAAATTTTACAATGCGATCTGTTATTCGATTTGAGCTGAAACCAGCACTTGACAAAAGTAATTACACTAAGATTATCTTCATGATAATAGTATATACGAGGCACCTTTGTAGACAATCAGAAAGAAAAAAAAAGCTTAAAGCATTTAGTATTCTATTTCATACAAAATTACTTTAATAAATGAAGTTATTCGAAAAAAATTTCCATATATTATCGAAAATTGGAAGCTTTTATTAAGTAAAGTGCATAATAAATTATTACATACACAAAACTCTACAAACCTATTACTTTAGAAATTAACTTCGAGTTCAACGGTTTCCCGAGCCTCTTATTTCCAAAACTTCCATAATATCCTTTAGTTCCCAAATTCACTCGAATCGCTTCAGATGGATCCTCTTTCATTTTCCCAACTTCACGTTCATAGAGGCCTTCTAACTGCTCAATCTCTTTGTCCATTACTTCTCTTATTTCATGCAAGTTCTTCCCTTGGCACTCCAAATCATTCAGAAGAATATCGCTGTATCTCATATGAAGAGCATTTATCTCTTTATTTTTCTGATTCACCTCTGTGATGGGCGTAGGCTCTTCGATGAGCTTCTTCCCCTTAATCACCGAGGGAAGCTTCAGATTGGTCGGACTTCCATTGTAAGAGGTAATCTTGCTCAATCTTCCTTTGATTGCTTTTAGCTGTAACTTTCCTGGTAATGTGTTATTATTCTCGCTGATTTGAGGGGGAATAAAGCTAACTATTTCCTGTTTTTGGAGATCAAGCTTCGATTTGCTCATCCGGATCACTTGTCGGAGCGCCTCTCTGCGCTTTTCTCTCTCATCGCCATTGCGATCAAATATCTTCTTCGCGGTTTTCTTTAACATTGTAATCACATTTTCGGCTTTTCTTTTATAATTTTCATGGTAGTTCTTATCTTTTACAAGACTAAGCTTCGTTTTTTCCTCCAGAAGCACTCTTAAATAGTCCAAGTCAGTAGCGGAATCAATCTCATTGGGAATTCCATCTAATTCACAATCTTTCTTGTCGTATTTCCCCTCAAGTATATCAGTCTCCAGTTGATCATAAAACAGATTCAGCTCACTATTATCACAAGAATCATGTCTCTTTTTATGTCCGTAGGCTAAAGCCCTATCCACTAGGTCGGCTCCAACGAGGCTATTTTGTCTGGAGTGGTCTCTCGCTCTAACGGAATTGCTTATAAATTTCCTGGATTTCGCGAGTATCGAATCTATCTTCGCAAGAGAAGAGTGTCTGAATTTTGGGCGAGACCTTGAGTCCATGACCAGATAGTGTTTGTTATCGGATTTAGACAACTCCAAGAATTTCGATTTGGCCTTCCTTTCAGCATCTTCTTCGTGTTCTCCTGCGAGGCTGTTCAAGACGTTGAGGTTTTGGATTGTGTCTTTCACGTTGATGAAAGTATTTACTTTCTTGAACACTTTCAAGTTGTTCTCAAATTTCTCTGCCGGCGCTTCTGATTTGAATCTCATTTTTTGCATAGTTTGCTTCACCACGCGATTTATTCCCTCAGTTTTACGCCAGCTCTCTGTTTTTTCAGGCGCATTGTTGGTCTTAATTTCAATTTCTTGGGAGAAAGTGCTGGCTGCATGGATCCCAGGTAGAGTTGGTAGTGTGCTGGTCGTTGACTGAATCAGAGCTAGCTCAGATTTCCTCGTGAGAACGTCAGAAATGACCTTGGCGTGCAAACCGGAACCTGAAGGTCTTCTGCTTTCGGGACCATGGGTAAGGCTCGGTATTAAGGATGATGACTTTAGATTCCGTGTGACATCATCGTCTATCTTGAAATTGAAAGTTGAGGAGACACGCCCCGGCGATAATGTGTCAAGAGTGCTTTGATAGGACATCAATCTATTGATTTTATAAGGAGTTGGTGAGTCAGGTAGGCTCATTGCGGTGGAGTTTGCGAATAACGAATTAATTCAATAGGTCTTTATTCGTAATCAGGAATAAAAATTAAAGCGAGATCTTCGGAGATCAATCTCCGATTCTCCCAAAAGATAGGTTACTATAACGTTTTGTCGTCTTAATAAATGAGAGAATCTATCCGTTCACTTCTTTGTTGCGGAGTTTTGGGATTTTATTGGAAGGAAACTTTTTTTTTTTTATTTGATGATAGAAGAGTTAAGGATTTGTCGCTCTGCATAGATTTGCGAAACAAGTAAAGAGATTTGCTTTATCGAATTATCTGGGTTTGGACTTTAGAATGTGAACACATGTATCACAAGCAAAAACACTAAACAGAAACAACAAGAGGACAACTTATGCGAGCTTTTATTTATTCATTTCCTGATTCAATAAACAGTCTGTCGGTTTCGTCTTTAATCTTATTGATCGTTTTGTTTAGTTTCGAGTCTTTCATCTTGATGACAGCAGCAGCGACGACGTTTCTATTTTTACACCAGAAAGTTAATTATTCTCATTGATGAGTGCTTTTATTACCTGGTTGTTCCGCAAGCCTTTCCGAGGTCAGCTTTTGATGGTACATAGAGATATGGGACGTTCTGGATAGGAACGGTTTAGGCCAATTACGCCAATTTAGGAAGGTTATACCTTATCTTCGCAGAGAAGAGGAATATGCAGAACGATTTCGAGTGGTTGAGTGTCAGCAGCCAGAATGATGAGTTCGGCAATACCTCTGTTGAGGGCTTTGGTGGCTTCATTGGCTCCTTTCTTCAACTAAACAGCGAAAAAGGAGTTGAGACCTCAAATCCGGAAATGAAAGATTTTTTTTACTTGGCCAAGGACAGCGGCGTTTCCTACTAAATCCAAAACTTTGCTGGAAAATTCTTCATCAGCGAGTGGTCTAGCTCTTGGAGGGGCACTTTCAACCTATAGCAATGAGCATTAGGGAAAAAGCAGCCGAGCTCTAAAGTTACCATTTTAGCAATCTGATTTATTTTAGATAATTTTATCTTTGAGAAAATCTCACTGCAGACAGTTTATAGATCAATTAATTAGCACTTTAAACACCCTCAATCAAATCGATAATTGTTCCCATATCAATCGAGCAAGCCTTTCTGCGAGACAAATGCTTATGATCGTATTTGAAATCAAATTGATTCTCCATGTAAAAACGGATAAATACAAAAAGATAGGCGCTGTTAATCTTTTAATACACGAGATTGAACTCGAAAATAAAAATGAACAGCGTTGAAAAAAACTCGATTAAATGACTAAAATTGCAGAAATTAGAGAGAGCCCTAGACTCTATAGACCCTTTTGTTTAATCTCAATATAATCTTTATGACAGATCGGGCAGGAAAATTTCTTTTTCACCCATTTTTCTAGACACGGAAAATGATAAACGTGTCTACATTGCGGCCAATAAGACACTTGCTGGTCTTTAGCAAACTTCTCAAGGCAGATTGAGCAGACTTCTTCCTTGATAAAGTTCTCGTCGTGGTTTTCCGGACGGAATTTATCTGCTTTCAGGTTAATTCCTTTGAAAGCTGGAGCACTTTCCAATGAATTAGGAAGCAGTCTCGTCGTCAATGTGGTGATTACGAACACAAAACCTAGGACCATAAACCCACCATAAGTAACTATCCCGACTACAACGCTTGAAAACTTGATAATAAATATGATGATGATTGGCACCATGCTCTCGTGGCATTCAACTACCTTAGGATTGCGAAGGAAGCCGATCCCTTTCGAAATCCAATAGCTGTAAAAGGGGAAGTACAAGAAGAAATAAGTGGACAGCAGTATTGTCTTTACCTTCTGCTGGATGTCCCGATCTCCCCATAAAAACGCGGCGATTACGCAACAAACGAGCATGACTCCAAGGCAAGGGATAGAAATTTCCCAATAGCGCTCGAGATCTCTGCAGATCGGGGTGTCAAGTGAGGCCGGGTGCATCACAGTCTTGCTTATGAAATAGTAACAGATGATCAACCCGCTCAAGATTAACAGAAAAGCGTATTTTTGAGCCTTCGAAGGATTGTTGTCGTCAAACGTGGGAATTTTTGATATTGTCGAAACTAACCAGTTGTAGAATTCGAACGCAAGGACTGAGGGAATTCCTATTGCCAGGAGGGATACATAGATGGTGCTTCCTAAGTAAGGAGCGTTCGGATGCATGATATATTGCTCTAATAGTTTTGCGAAGAGATATACGTCTGCAGCAATGAGCGTTGGGACTCCTAGTCCAATGAGTAATCCATGGAGAAGCTTCATGTTCCAACTGCCGGCTGCGTTCTTTAAAAGGAAGATATAAGGTGTGTAAATGGAAAGTAATCCGCAGAGGGCAGTCATCCAGAAAATCACATCGTGCTTGTTAGGCAGCCAGAGCAAGCGGAGTAGAGGCCAGTTGATAAAGGCAGCGGCAACTGCTGAAAAAGTAGCGATTTCGCTGATTGATTTTAGCTGCATACCTTTGAGAAAAGGTTTTTCTTCTTCTTTATTGGGATTTTTTTTTGTTTAATAAATTGAAATTTGCCAATTAAAATCTGGATTGAGAAGCCTATCTTCTCCTAAGTCGAGGATATATTCAATACTACTCAGCTATTTTCCAGAGCAAGATTCCCCTGGCCATGCTTTCAGTATGAACATAAGGAATCAGAGGTGATTTGGTTTGTGGATGTGCGATTTTTAACGAAAAAATGACCACGTTGGGCATCTTTAAAAAATTATTAATCTCTCCTCCACTCAGTATTAATAGATTTACGTGCTGATAAATCGACTTCTATTTGTATAAAAAAGTCTTTGAGATAGTTAAATGCATTTTATATCCTAACAATCCCATAAATATCGATAGTTACTTGATGAAGCAGTACTACGAGATTGTCATAGGGCGTTTTGACAAATTGCAGAGTGTGTAAAATGCTATCATACTGGAGAGAATATGACAGTCTCCAAAGGTATTAGATAAAAAACCGATTCAAATAGCTTAAATACAACTACGTGAATGCTTGTGGATGCCAATTCTCACTCTCGATTTCTAGGGTTACATGTTTTTGAATAACAAGGAAGATTGGTATTATTCGCATAAAATAAACGTTAGCATGAGGTAGTTGATCTCACTTTCGAGATTTCCGAAGAAGATTAAAGCCAAAAGGACCACGAGAAGCAAATCCTAAAAAAAATATTTTGTAAGGTATCAAAACTGAACTTTTATACTTGGATAAGTTCGAAAAATCGCTTCCATGGTTGGAACTTGACTCTGGTGCTTGGATTTCGTAAATAAACCTTATAAGCAAGATTTATTCCGATCACAAGCACAAAAACAAACAAATCCGAAAACCCATGAGTTTCTTTTAGAGAGTGCTCTGCCATTTTTGCGCTAAGCTTTTCATGCTTCGCGTGTAAAAACGGCGAAAAAAGACCGGTTTCTTCAGCAGGCTGATCTTGATCTTCAGATTTGCCTCGTAACGATAGATAGAGCATTACTGCCAGCTGCTTCATGATTCCACTCGTAAAATGCGTGATTATTGCCTATCAAATCATCTTATTTCCAGGTCATTGCGGATTCTTACCTTCAAAACGTAGCCCAAAATCTTGCATATATATTTCAACGAGAAAAAGATCATATTCAGTCGAAATGCGAGGTGGAGATCCGAGACTCCCTCTAAAAACAGTTTATCGATCGTAACAACGATAATAAACACCAGCCTAATGCAATGATCGTTAGGGTAATTAGCGTTGATATATATTACCAATTATATCTCTCCCAAAATAGCAAATAAAGCAAGAAAAGACCCCAGTAGCTGACGTACAATCCAAGCTTGTTGAGTTTCATGCGGTATAAGTTATCATAAGGAAAATCAATATTGAACTCGTGTCGTAGCTTGTAACATTTGTTATCATAAGCCGCCGCTGATATATAAAGCATACCATGATAATGCTCAAATCAAAGTCTCCAGCCGTTTCTTTCGAGAGTTTTTTCTGTACTTCAATCGATTCATAAAAGGCTCTGTTCATATATATCACGAACGCCAGCACACTTATCAAAAAAGAGCAGAAAAAGAGCATGCGAGCAACCAGACTTTTTATCAATTGGCTCTTCTCCAAGAGAGTGGAACCAGGTAACTCAAGGATTCCTTCGAATTTGAATAAAAACACGACCAAAAGTACAATGCCTAGCGCGATCAGACTAGACAAAGGAAATTAATCACAGTGATTCAAAAAGATTTACATTGTTTTCCAATAGTGGATATATAACAAGAGCGCATGAGGAGGCTTGCGTACCAAGACCAGGAGAGCGAGGCCAACGAAATAAAACGCACAAACGAAAGAAAAATCTGTTTGGATTCTCAAAGTCAATTCAAAGGCCCAGACAATGAATGTTCTGAACACCGAGTCTTCCAGTGCTATGATCAAGTAGTTTAGGTAGAAAATAGGGCCGTAGCGTTTCAATATATCCCTTCTAGACATCGCTCCCCATACTATAGCATTAAGAACCAGCCACTGGATCCAGCTTGCATGACTCCAAATCAGCACATTGAATGCAATAGCACAAAAAATATTTTCAGCCAACTTAACTTGCGGCTTTTTCGCTCCCAACAAGAAAGGCGTTATTGCGCAAAAGAAATAAGCTGTGCATTGCAAAGCGGGGTCCAGGATCCCCTGGCTTTTTGGGAAACCTTGGATAGAGTAACTTATTGCTAGGAAAACACCGACTAAATAGCAGAGAGCTCCAAAGCTGAAAAATTCCCTGCTGTGTTCGGCGTCTGCAAGCGAGTCGCTGCGGTCAAAAATCAACTTACTTTGGCTTGATAGTTTGTCCAGGATGAATGGATAGACGTTGAGTAGGTATAACGGCAGAGCAAGAATAGCCGGTACGCATAACACGTATGTGAGTGAAAAATGTCGATATATCAGTATCTAATAGATTGTTTGCGATTGAAAGAGACTGAATAGTTACCTTAGATAAAGCAAAAACAGCGATTAAAATTGTATCTGATTTGACGTTAGCAACATGTGGCTTGAGCTCGTCCTCATGTTTGGCTTTTGAGTGTTCTGGAAGAAACAGATATTTGAAATAAGCGTCGATAACGAGTTCGTATGAGTCGAAGTGGATTATGAAGTTAATGATGATCTCGATGGTAATACAGCATCCAATGTATAGATATGTCCAAATTCCATAACCTACATTTAGCGTTAGTGAGCAAGATTAGACGAGTTGTACCGCTTGGCCAAAGAAACCATTCAAGGACTCTCAATCCTGAGAATACCACGGCATAGATTATGCCTGATTCCATGTTGTGCTGGATACTTTCGAACTTGAAAATTAAATTTCTGGATCTTCGATTTCGAGATTAACAACCTTTTATTGAAATATACACTCTACCGTACTCTACGGTTTGCTAACTCATATTGAAAGGTGCCTTTTACCCTTTGAAGTTAACCTTGCAATCAGAGTCTTTTCGGTGTAACTCCCTATTTATGATAAGATTTTGTGGTTTAAACAAATCACAAATACAATGCGTTTCATATTATCTTTGTGTGGCCTAAAGTAGGATTAGTTTTTATTGTATTTCAAAGTAATAATCCCTAGAGAAACTCAAATAATAACTTTATTGGTTGTATGTGAGCGTTATGTAATGGGGCAAGGTATGTAGAATTTTCCTTTGAAGATATAGAATCAAACAAGCAAGCACACAATAATAAAATAAATTCTTATCAAAACTTTGAATAATGCAATTTTCCCTTTCAAAAAAAGTAAATTTTTTCATTGGCGTTCCTTTACAATAAAAATTCGTTTCTAAGACTGACGCGGCTGGAGCAAAAACTAATCTTTCGTCAAGTAAGTTAAAATCAACTATCAACAGAAGAAAAATGCATGATTTGGGTGATTTTGCCTTATAGTTTTCAAAATCGACGATGAAGAGGAGCCTGAGCAAACATTTATCCCTCGCGGTGCTAAAATGAGCAAAAATCTGGGCAGAGACACCCCCTCTAGCATCGGAATCAAAACCTTTCCGCCTCATCATCCTCGGACAATAACTCCTCATTGGAGCCAAGATTCCAGACAGCATCATTTGCATCGGCCTGTTGATAAATATTTTTCAGACAAGCAAGAGCAGCAACGCAAACAAGAAGAGGAGGAAAGGCTGGCGAGGTTGTCTGAGAAAAGTCAAGAAGACGCCAAAATAGCCGAGATTGAAAAAATAGCAAATCTCATTAGAGAAGAGAAGAATAAAATACGGTTTTGTTTTCTATGTAACAGAAAGTTTGCAAGTTTGCAGCATTTAGAGGCCCATGAAGCCCAATCTGACCTGCATAAGAAGAATCTTGAAATGAAAAAATCGCAGCAATTGCAACAAGAACCGTCATCACAGCAATCGCAGCCATCAGAACAATCGCAGCAAATGGATATTACCTCATAGCCAACAGAAAGAAATCCACATGAATAAATGTATGAATTAATATATCTGTAATTTTATGGGAATATGTGTTGATGTACCTGCGATTTCCTCTTGTAATCTCTTGGTTAATTGATTCTCGATGGTTCACGAAGCAGAGTTTTAGCATCGATTATTTGTTTCTTCTGAACTTTTTAAGTACAAACCGTCTTTTTCTTACGCGTACGCAAGTAGACTCGAGCAGAAAAGATGCTGTAACTAAGAGATAGTAATTGACATATTATGCAAGAAGTTTTGCTCATAAGCTGTTTAATTCTTTTCAATTGTTTTTTTGCTAATTCTTTTACAATTCCCAACACCAAGACTGGCGAAACAAATGAGAGAAGCATCATTATATAGTTATTTAGTTATGTATGTATTTAGTTATTTAGGAAGAATGGTTGTCTGATTTGTTATATCTTCTGTCTGCTTCAACGGAGGACTTTGCTCATCGCCTGGAGTAATCGACACAGGCTGTTTCTCATTTGAACTACAGGCTTTCAATGCTTTGTAGATGTCATAAATGAGTAAAAGGACATATAACACTCCCAGCAAAATTTGGAATATCTTTAAGATTTTTGCTACTGTCAGTAACCACCAGCCCATCGCATATGCAGCTTCTTCGCCTTTCACAGTTGCTATACGATACCATTCCATTCTTAGCGTAATAAAGGAGAAAGCGACCACACTGCCCTCGGTCCCAAGGACAAGGAAGGCTTCAAGCTTATTCTTGTAAGGCCAGAAAAGCAACAAATAAACGAAGAAAGTAGCATTCAATGCGAATACGATGAGCATTTGACTTTGATAGGCTCCATCCATGTACGCCAAAGCTCCTGCGATGACCGCACTTCGCAGCAGTATCAAGCTTGGCAGCCCCTTTTGAATCATGTAAGTCAGCTGCTGGTCGTTATACCAGAAACTGACCCGCGTAAACGGCTTGGATTTTGCCTGTGGTTTCTTTTTCCCTTTCTGTACCTCCTGTATTGGTTGCTCTCTTAGAGTCACCACTGAAACTCCAAGAAAAGTCAGCGCAAAAACACCTAATGAAATGTATGCAAGCATCGAACTAGTATTGCCGGAAGCAGTAGTCTTATTTGCGTATCTCAGAGTTAGGAGACCGAACAGAACGAACCGATTTGAGTACGTTAAGGCGAGCACCGAGCCCAAATTGAAGCAGATTTTATCAATAACTTCAAAGCATTTTCGAATTTTCGCTGAGATGAATTTCTTCATAAATTTCATGAGGAAGAAAAACCCGCTAATCCCAAAAAGAATTCCCAATGTAACGACCTCGTCAGTTACGTACGGCTGAGTCAGAGGGTTGAAATCGTACTGCGGAAACAAGGCATATGGATTCGAAATGTTAACCGTGTCATTATCATAGGCCCCTAAATTCTGATGAATCCCAAATGGAATCGAAAGCTTGATCGGAATGATACTGGAGTCCGTGTAATACGCGATGATATTGTCAGGATGTGTTTGATTAATCAGTTTGTAATCCTGCAAATACTCTCCAGCAAAGACCGAACTCATTGTGCCAAGCCCTCCAGCGCCCCTACCGAATCCAAACCATAAAAGTATCGTCGATACGAGGTTAGCGGTATTTTCGAATGAAATTGCGTTAACGATGGTGGTAGAGTCCTGGGCCGGGAGAATGATGCATTCGTTCCTGTTTCTATAAAATCCGTTTTGACGGCACAATACACATGAATAATTCCCTTCGTACAGGAAGTATGGTCGGTAACAGGTAGCGCAATTCGTTGTATCTGGTCCCCAACATGTCTCGCAGGAAGAATGACAAGGAACACAGGTAGAGTTCGTAAGTGGAGCAAACTTGTATGGACATTCTTCGACACATGAGAGCAGTGTGTTATCGGGCCTGTAGTCAAAGTGGCTTCTATTGCTGCAAGTCAAGCAATCGTTTTCCATATCACCCATGCATAAATCACACTTTATGTCGCACTGAATACAAGACATGTTTTCGAAATGATGCTCGTAGTTGAGGCAAGTAGGTGAGACACAATGCTTGGTAGAATACTGGCCGACTGTTGCGATGCAGTCCGTCATGCAAAGGCCTTCGGTGTCTATTCCGCTGTTCTGCCAGAGCTTGAGATACCTGAGTTTACCTTTAAAACTGCAGGTGGGATCCCCAATTCTGAAATTGTCGTTCGTTGCTTCTGAGTAGCCTGTGTTAGCTGTTGGAAACCCTGTCGCGAGCGCATACTTGACCGTTACGTCATTAATTCTTATCAAGATTGGAGGCCCTTGAGAAGCTAAGCTCATCAACGAGCAACTTATATCTATCTTCATGAAATCTGAAGAATAGCCTACCACATTGGTCGCAATGGCTTTCGTTGTGCCTTGATAAGTCATCATGATATCATGGCCTTTAAAACCGATCTGCCATCGAACCGTACCGCCCCCGCTACTAATCCTCGAAAAGACGACAAGTAGCGCGCACGATCCTGGCGGCGTTTGCGCAATGTAACTGACTAAGAACGATGCTGTCCAAACGAAACTTGGAGAGCTGCCTGCCAAAATCGGAGTGAAAGAAATGGAGCCTTTATGCGAAATGAAATCTATCGCAGAATTCCACCAATCCCAGATCGGCGCCGTCGAGGCGGTACCAACTGCTCTCTGTATTCCAATTATTTCATCAGATACAGTATTTTTATATCTCAGATCAAACACAAACCAAAGTTGCGGAGTCGATGGTGCTGCATTTTGATAATAAAGTCGAATGTCCATTTTATTAGAGACAAAAGCCCCCGCGTAGAGTAGCAGTGTAGAAATAGTGAACTCCGGTAACGGTCCCCAAAAGATATCGCCTGCAATATACAGTTTAACGTCGGTATTCAGGTCCCATGAGAGACTCGTATCGAATACATTTGATGAGGGATAAAAATTGTCGTTTGAATTGACGACTGTGTTGTAGTATGTGACTTTATTCTCGGTGTAATCCACCGAAAGAAGCACGAACATCCACGAATTTGATAGTGGGTTCGTCTGAGTGAGGAGGGTCATCGCTGCATCCTTATAGGCTTGGAAAACGAGATTACCTGATTGAGTCATTAGATAAAGTCGTTTAGAATCCCGGGAGTTCGCATCGGCAACGTCGTCTAGTGTCAAGCGAAAAATTGTGTACTTACCGTTCCAAGAGGTCTGCTGGTACCAAAATCCGAAGGTGAACGCTGTGGAATTAACAAACTCGTCAGGAAGCTGATTGATTGTATAGTATGAAAAAATATCATATTGGTAGGCATATTGATGCGAACTGATTATCAATTGTGGAGAGCAAAAACTCGCTGTTGCATATGGTAGTTTGCTGATTATCCAGACCCAGGCTAAGAGGAAAGGCGAGAGTCTGAATAGAGTGAAAAATGGTGAGATTTGTGGTATTACCATGAGTAATTAATACGTTTAATATATTAGGTACATGCAATTTATTCTCAAAATTTGTGCAGGCAGAAACAAGCTTTAGGGGGAAATTTATGAATATATAATGAATAGTGCGTTTCTAATGAGATGGATTGAAAGTCTTCATCGTGTCACTGTGATGTGTCAGTAGAATATATGAGCTCTAGACCAGAAACTGAGAAGTAGCAGCAGCTTTTTTCATTGATTGCGACACATTTAGTTTCATTTCTTCTTAAAATAGACCTACAGTGCAGATATGTAGATAGTAACTCTCATAATTTTAAACTATGGATTGTTGTTATGAATGAATTAATTTATAAATTACTTTAAAAACCTCACAACCTCATCAGCGCCTTACTCCTGCGAAAGAGCACATCATTCCACGTCCTTTTAACTAAAAGCATCAAGAGCTTTTATCCTCCAATCCATTGATTTCCAGCACTCGCTTCCATCCATCAGTTGTAAGAAGACCAAGAGGGCAAAAACAAACAGTCGGCAATAATTTTAATTTTATTTCCTAAAAAAAACAACAAGGGTACAAAAAGAGATATATCGCGTGGGTTTATAGATCGACTATCTCCTGAAGCGTTATTTCTGAGTTAGAGACTCATCTTCTCCGCTTTCTCAGAGATTTTTAAGTTTTGAAGATAGTATCTCTGGACCATCTGATGATATTTCTTGTATTCGTCTTCGCAAACGAAGAGCTCGAATTGTATGAGGTTTACAAGAAATTCCGTTTCGAGAGCGTTGAATTCTTCGATACCTATTCCTCCAACCTCCGAATACCATTTATTTGTATAGAATTGTTCGTCTGCAAACTTGGCAGCAGTTGAAATGCTTATCAACATCAGTCTATTGAAAAAATTAGAGATGACTCATCCCAGAATCAATGAGTGTCAATTACCTGTGGATATTGTATGGATTTAACACTAGAGGTGTCTTCTCAGTGATTCTATCGAGATAGATCAATGCAAGAACGAAGCAATTCTCACTGCATTTAGCAAAGTTAGCAATTCTTTGCAGATAGGAGTGCAAAGAGATTTTAGGAATTTTCTTCGTTTGGAATATGGTATTAGGTTGTGAAGAATTGGTTTGAGGTTCTCTCCTTTCTAGAATGGTTGTAAGAATAAACGACGCAGCGTCAACGAGCTGTTCTCGCGTGAAATCGGCCTCTATGAGCTGTGTGCTTGCTTTCTGCAGGCTATTTTCGTACATATCCTCAATTTCCCTGCCTGACGACATCTCGATTTCACCAAAGAACGACCTCGTTAGAATAACCAAAAATTCTTTCTAAAAGATTTATAAATTCTAAACTGATTCTTTAGAACATTTCACATCAATTATTCGATCATTCTTAGAACTTTAATAGAACCGTTTGATGGGTCTCTTATTCAACTGATTAAATTTCTTATAAAGTCACCATTATTCTAAAAGATATGAGAACATTAGATTGAGAGATAGGGAAGAAAATTTCACGTAGAGAACCAAATCAGCTATGATCTTCTCATAGTATAAATGAACGAACCACATACGATATAAACCAAGAAGTTCCTTTAAACCATTATAATTCGTTTATAGTTCAATGCCTAATTGCAATTTTCCTGGTTAGCACTGGTAGTAGATAAGACAAATCCTCAGTAAGGTTGCTGTCTCTTGAAAAATTTTACTGAATATTTGAATAATCATTGATCTTACTTTCATTGAAGAGCTCCTATGTTATTTCAAAATCTGAAACTTAGTATATGAACAAATTAGTTCTCTTTCCTCAGTGTTTTTGGTGGAAGTTGACGAGGTTTTGTGAATAAAGAAGTTAATTAATTGGCTTTGTTCTTGTAGAGAGTTCTTGTTTTGTTTTTGTTTTTTTTTTACGAAATCTTCTCATGATAAAGAACGTGAAAAAGTGAGCTTCTTGGGTAGTTGTAATAGTTTGTACAGCTAGGTGATCAGCACCAGAACTCTTGTAAGGTAATATATGATTTAGTGCATTTCTTGATTGTTAGATTCGACACTGAGATAGATACGAAGCAATTATATATAGTCATAACACTGAGCTAGATGGTCAAGGCTGTGGGAATCTCAAGAAATTAATTTCACTCAGGGTAAAGAAATAGTACGCTTTAAATATTTTTTTTTTCTCAGAGAACAAAACAATTGATAAAAACAGGAAATTATTCCAATTATATATAAACCAAGTTAGATATCTGCAAAACTCATCTTAACTAAACACCAGCTTCAAGTTTTTTTATTTTAGCTACTGGCCTCGCCAGCTTGAAGGTGGCCTTATTTCTGCATTGGGAACAGTACGAAAATAGAAAATTTCAATGAAAAATTTCAGAGACAGCGTTTTGATGGCTCTAAATGCCAATTAAAAAAGAAAGAAACGAATTAACTGTAACAACATATTAGTCACTCTTAATGGAGTGATCTAAACTTGTCTCCAGATTTAGTAGCAGCAGAACTTTTTGATATGTTCGCCAACAACTTGTAAAAAGTGTTTATCTGATTACCTTTGGAAAAATAGTTTTTTTCGAGCAGTGCAAACCCATGAAGCTAAATTGCCTCCTGAACTACTTCAACAGAAATGCACACAAGGTGATAAGAGAAAACTATTATCGTAATAACAGGTAAAATTTACAGATGATAAAAGAGCTCTTGAAAAGCAATCTACGATTTCTGCTACAGACAAAAAGTTTTTGCAAAATCTCTGTATATATTCCTGAGAAACATTGCTAGAACATACTTTTTGTTGTGTACACCCGGAATACTAATGAATTACGAATTAAGTTGATGAGTCGCCAGATTGAATTCGAGAGTTCTCAGGATTGGCTAGTCAGACACTACTTTATCATTTTAGGCCCAGCAGAAACTGAAAGAAATAGTTCAGGCATATCTTTTTTTAATTTTGAGATAACTTAATTTAAAACGCAAAATAGGTGTCGAATTTGTTATTATTCTACAATTCGTCGTATAAAACAAAAAAAGATCCAACATGACCTATTACTTCAGTGAACTTGACAAAAGAGCTTTAATCGGTTACTTGTTCATCGAACTCTTCCATGCAGACAAGAAGTACGAAATCAAGAAAGCAGAAGGTACCCCTTGAACTTCTTGTTCAACCAAAATATTCACATTATGTGCAGGATTCCCTATTGAAACACTTGTTGTCAAAGAAAATGGAGAAGAGCGCATTTTATCAGGATTCTATACGATTCTGAATTACTTCGTCGGCAAGAAGCTCACTGCTGATGAAGTTAACCTCATGTGGAAAGTCTCCTATCAATTAACTCAAATGGAAGTTGTCATATCTGTAAGGTTCATTACCTGCTTTTGTTTGACACATCTGGATGATGTTTAGGGAAAGAAAAAGACCACAAAGATAAAGGTGAGAACAGATATTCTCTCTGAGCTTGACCAAATTCTTGCAAAAACAGCATATCTTAATGTAAGCAATCATCATGACCCGGTGCTGATTAATCGTTTTGTTAATAGGGAAAAACTTTGTCTCACATCGATATTATTGCTTATGTGAACACCTATGAAATTGTTGAGAAAGCCTTTGATGAGTACAATGCTCGCGTTCCAAAATTTGCGAAATATCTTAAAACTATTGGAGAACAAGTTGGAAAGATCATCCAAAAAGCTAATGAGGTAGGAGAATCCTTTGATTGATTGATTTTATAAACTATTCTCGTTACCATTCAAGGCATTCCCAAAGGCAAAAAAAGAAGAAGCTAAAGAAGAAGTCAAGAAGGAAGAAGCGAAGAAAGCTGGTGATGGTGGAGCTAAAAAGAAAGGAGGAAAAGATGCTAAAGCTGATGTTGCTAAGCAAGTTGTTC
>ENA-UOTZ01000944-UOTZ01000944.1-compost-metagenome-genome-assembly--contig:-NODE-944-length-22477-cov-32.519955_pt1 | contig 22477 bp, 6 predicted proteins | sample MGYA00238144_ERZ746983 | MGnify/ENA primary metagenome ERZ746983 (study PRJEB28759, sample SAMN06268863) | compost metagenome | isolation source: single cell | place: USA: California, Emeryville, Joint... | reverse complement strand
TTCCCTATAAGTATGTCTTTTTTTTGATATCATGGATTTGCTGCCAAATTTTGATTAATTTTTTCACAAAGTCATTTATTCACATGTGAATTAATTAATGTGATAATAGGTGGGTAGTCAATAGGTAAGTAATGACTTACATAATCTCACTTCTTCAGTTCATTTCGTGCATTGAAACCCCAGCAGCTTTGATTTATGCTCTCTTAGTAATGAATTAACTAATCTTCATGAAAGGAGACTAATATATGTAAAATATCTGCATAATCCTCAATAATCAAGTCTTAATGGCAATATCAAAGCCATTGAGAGTTCTAGATTAATAGCGACTGATGTATTTTTCTCTGTTTGACTGCTTAATCTGCTTTTAAATCATATTATCACACTAGTGATTATGATAATGAAATATATTGATTAATTCATTTTAGCAAAGTATGACTAAAAAATGCTCTGCTGGGGCTTCTAAGTTTGAATTTCTAATGTGTTTCATAAATGATAGCTGGCTACATGTTCATTTGTTGCAGTAGTTGATGACGGAGTGTGAGAGTTATGATTTGCATAATTGTAGTGTTATCATATTGCTTTTATTTAATCAATCAATTGTTGTGAGATTAGAACTCTAATTGAGATCAAATTGAAAAAATTGAAAATTGCTGCTACCTTAATTAATTGATTTTTTGAGAATTTTGAATACCGATCGGTATTCAAAAATTGAGAAATCAATATTCAAAATTCACCATTTTTTTTGGAGATGGGATCTATCTATAATCAGAGTGCAATAGTGAGTGACTACGAGCGTATTTCATGAGAGAATAAATATATGAGAGTCCAGTCTTCACGATTTTTTAATACTGATCGGTATTGAAAAATGAAGTAAAATTTCTTCATGCATGTTGAATTTTGCAAAAATTTTGAGTGGAGAGTAATTTCATGAATTTTTGTTCTTTTCAAAAAATTAGATGCTGCTAAAATTGTTCAAAGCAAATTTCCTCAATTAATTCAATTCAATTAATGATTTTTTAATACTGATCGGTGTTATGAAAGTAATAATTGTCACAGTGAAATTCAACATTCAGATACCTGATCAATATTCTTTAATCAAAAATAAAATCAGAGTAGTGATATGCCTATATATGAACTATCTCTATACACTTGATTCTGTGTATTTAAGAGTCAAAGCTCAACTCAAATTTAATTCTCAAGTTCCTGCGAGGTGCGATAATTTCAATTTCAAGGACTAAGAAACTTTTTAGCAAAAAACATATAAGAGCCACAGCAATTCATTCATTACTATTGACACACAAATTTGTTGCTCTGAAATAGTCTGCGGATCTATGATATCGTAGCTATAAAAAATTACAAATATGTGTATGTATGTTAATCACCAAAAATATATATTTGATGATGAGTAGTGAATCATCTAATTCTCCTCTTCTTCGTATTCTACTGTTGGTTATGAACTTCTTTAGCAATATAAATAGGTAATTAATTGATCAAGAAGCAGTATTTAGCATTTTTTGTAGTTAAAAAGCTCGATATGAAGAATATTCTCTCGAGAAAAAGGCAGATTAGGAGAATCACCCATTAGAGACTAATGAAAAGGCTCACTCACAATGAAAAAATTGAAATCGGCGTTGGTATCCTGCAATTCAAAGCAAACAAAACACAAATTCATGTTACTATTATTTAGAGAATCTGTTATTCAACTTTAAATTTTTCTTTGAATCTTCTCACTGAAATATCAATCAAATATATTTTTCTTCCTTATGCAGAGTACAATCAATTATCTCTTAGCACTAGTTGGAATACATCTTGTATTTCTTTCGGTATTCGTCGCCAAGATTCTTACCAGTTTGTTTCCCGACATGATCCAAGATGTATGCATTGACATAGTTCGTTAATTTTTCGGCTCCTTGTGACGAATTCACGTCCAAGAACTCACATCCACCATTGGTTAAAGCAGCGATTTCAGTGAATGCGTTTTTTGCACCCTCATCAACGTAAAATGCATGCACTGGTATATTTCGCTGTTTAAGCAGTTTCACTTCTTCCTCCCAAGTTGTCATTTTAGCATACTTTGTTCCTTCCCAATAACTCTCTCCAACTGCTGCTCTCCTTTGTTTAACTTCTGTCGGTGTATTTGGTGGCATATCGCCAATTAGAATTACTTGAGAAACCTGGTTTTTCTGAGCTTCTTGGTTTGCAAACCATAATCCGATCTCTACAGCTTCATTTCCTTGTCCTCCTGAAGGCTTTATTTTCCCCATAAACGTTCGGAGGTTTTCTGGTTTAGTTTCCCAGGGAGAAGCCTCTAATATCTTCTCGGCCTGGCTGCTATAGTTCCGATATACCACAAATTGCAGCTGGAAGGATGTATCTGCCAGGGAATTGCTGGCTAAGATGTCATGTATTCTCCTAAACATCTCTTCAACACAAGACTTAGCCTTATGAAGTAGGTTTGTCATCGATCCTGTCGCGTCCATCAACACGATTGTTCGCGACCGTACTCGTTCAGCTTCAGCTCCCTTGTTATTTTGGACTAAATATCTCTTCACATAAGCGGTGTCGTGATCATGCAACTTCTGGAGGAATTGAGTACTTGTCTGGTGCATCCTAAGAGCTGTGCTATTATACTCTTCGTTATCTTGAGATTTGGTGCTGTACGTTATATTTCGACGATTGTTGAGAAACTCATGAATTGTTTTATACCTATCTCGAATTTCACTCCAAACCTGACCAGAGCGAGTAACCAGAGCTTCAACCTCTTCTTGCTTTATTCCGAACTTCTCTAAGCTGCTGTCAAGTAAAACCATGCTGTAGGAACCTCTTCCGCCCTGACGAGCAGTTCTTCCTCGGATTTGCGCATATTCGGAAACTTCTTCTGAAAGGAAGGTTTGAAGAACATGAACTCCGTTGTTTTGCTCAACAGTTGGGTCATTACAGACGAAATCAGTTCCTCTTCCAAAAACTTTGGTCAGTAGAGAAACCTGGCCAGCATTCGTAGCATCTCTAACAAAAGATTCTTTCTCTTCATTGGTCGCTTTTTCGGTCAGAATCAAGCAAGAATTCCTCAGCCTGTTTTTAGAGAAGGCGGGTGAGTCTCTAAACTCCATAAGCTGTTTTTCAGATTCAAAGAACACAAGGACTGCTCTGCTATCAGAAACTCCATCAGCACCCTTGAGTCTCCGATTTATCTCCTCAATAATGGTCATATAGTAGTCAGATTCATTTTTAATATGGACATCGTCATCTTCGGAGAAGGCAGCGCCATTGTTTTGGCCATGAACTGAAGGGATGTATGTATATTTCGTAATTCCGTACTGCTTGCTAATCACATTTTTCTCGAAGTCTGTGAGTGTTTTGAGTGTCCCTGTAACACCGGTGATGAATTTGAATTGCTTTGGCATTTCAGCATATGAATAGCTTCCACATTTCAGCTGGACACATACGTTAGCGGCTAGGCTCTCAGGGCTTATTTTCCCTCTCTCATTCTCGTAGAGATAGGCAAATACTGTTTTATAACCGTATGTGATATTATAAGCGATTTTGTCTTGGTCTTTGTAACCAATTTTGTCGCCGTCTACAATATACCCATGGTCCTCGAAGGTGCAAACATCTGAAATCATATCTTTAACAGCTTCTGTGAGCAACTCTTCCCACCCTTGGAATGCTGAGCAGCAATCTTGATAGGCTTGTTCTGGTTTGATATCTTTTTCGAATGAGAGAGGCTGATTTTTTCTTTTGCTCCAGATAGTTTGAACTAATTTGTTAATACTCGCGTGTTTCAAGGAGGCAAACGGTGTGTAGACGTTCCCATAGAAATCGCTCTTGAAGAAAACATCGACCTCATCGATGAGAAGAACCCTGGGACGCTTATTTCGACTTCCAAACGAATTTGCTCCTTGATTCGGCATAATCATATTCTCCACCTTTCTCCTCACATCGCCTTCCTGATTAATAATATCTTCACAGAGCTTGTTGAACGTGCCATAATGAATGTAATCACTTAAGTTCAGGATATCAAACAAGTTTTTGAAAGCTCTCTCATCTCTTTGGCTCAGATATTCACTGTAGCACGCGCAACTGACGTCGTACCCGAGTAACGCAAACACGCAAGAAGCAGCAGCAAGGGTGACGGATTTTCCTTCTCCTGTTTTGATCTCGATAAGGTTCTTGGTCAATTGCTCTTTATCGTCTCCGACACCAAGCATGCGGAAGATGGAAATTACTTGAGCTGGATGGGGCTTAAACAAGTAGCTTTTCTTATTGCTAGCTTTCGACTCAAAAAAGTTGCCTGAATTGAGTAATGTCCAAATAGCGAATATGTGAGCTAAGATTTTCGGTATGCTCTTAAAAGTGTTGCCTTTCCATTCTCCCCTTGTAAAATCCTTTTGAGATATCGCATCATTTACGAGAACCCTAAGATTTCCAATAAGTTTATCGTAGTTGACGTTAGCATCGAGATATTCTTCGACCAGCTGGGTATAGAGTTTGTCAAAGGCAGCAAATTTTTCCTTCAAATTTTTTGTGATTCCATCGCCCTCAAGATGCCTCATTACGTATTCGATATCTTGGGCCTGAACGCGCTGATTCCACAGAGAAAGCATATAGCCTTCGAAAATTTTATGCTCGGAAAGTATGATCTTACCAATTCTTTCTTTGCCAATTCGTATTGCAAGTTTAGGGATAGCTTCAGTATCTCTGTGATTTTTTGATTTATATTTTGCTAGGATATCATTCAGAACCCCATCAATTTTCTGTTTTTTGCTTGGGATAATTGTTGAGATCGATTTAATCTCAATCAAATCCTGGCCTATATCTTCAGACTCAATATCTTCAAAGATATCCTTCTCGATTTCGCGCACTCGGTCCATAACTAATTTTTCAAACACGTTCATGTCCCCTCCTCGAACAGGCAGCTTGACATGCTCTTGGAATGATGATAACACTTTGCAGCAGTTAGAAAACTCATTTGCTTCTTTAGCGGAGGCAGTTGGTCGTTCTAAGAAAGATTTCAAGCTCTGTAAGGCGGTATCATAGACCTTAGCTATCTTCGAAGTGAGTTTTGTCACGCATTCCTCATAGGCCGCAGCAACATCAAAATCCAATTTTAAATCGTTATTTTTGAAATTTGTGAGGAACTGAAGATCGTAATACAAATTCATGCAAACTTGATCTTGTTCTGCCTGCAATCGGTTTACTTCAGAAGTGTCGAAATCTGTATCCAAAATAGATTGCTTCACTTCTTTCAGTTTTTCAGTTAATTTGGTTTGAAAGTCTCCAGAAAAGACATGGTTATTCTCTAAACCACATCTTGATTTGAAGTTATCTATGAAAACTTGCCATTTCTGGTAATTCTCAGCTGCTTTCTTGAGAGAGCCAATTTTTTCATCATCTTTCATCCTATCCGTTTTGGCTAGTTTTTCATGAAAGATCCTCTCATTATTAACCATAAAATTTGTTATTCTGGCAAAAAGTTTGTCAACATCATTAATGAAGGTTGTTGGCAAAAGATTTTTCAACCATTGACTTTTGTCTTTCATTCGACTCAATTCGTCGTTGAAATCTCTGTAATCAAGGAAGCAATCCATCCAAGAAACCACGATCGAAAGATTGCCTTTCATTGGTTTTCCTTTATCAAAAACCGAAGATAGGTTGTGACAAAGTTCTTTAAATTTTTGATGAATCAGTCCAGTTATCTCAGAATAAATTGTTGATGTCAATTGATTAAACCTCTCTCGTGATCCGAAGACTTTTTTGAATTTTTGGAGCTTTTTCACACTCTGAAAAGCTTGTTTTCCCTTGTTCTCTTGCAATTTCTGATCCATCTGGGCATAGAGTTCACTAATGTTGCTGACAAGTCTTTGAAGCACGACCTCAATCAAATCGCCTCGACTATATTTCTCGAAGTCAGTTATTGCATTCTCAATCACTTCAAGGTTATCAGAGCTTTTGATCATCTCGGATCGCGTTACAAGTTCATTGATTCGTGCGCTAATCTGATTCTTTTTATCTTCAATTCGCTGTAGAACATTGCTTTTCAAGCTGTCGGGAAGATATTCTGAAGCAACTTGCGCCTTTCTCAAGCTGGGATGATCAAGGGTGAGAGGAAAGAATATTTGAGGCTCTTTTAGCTCCTCCTCGAATTTTGACAGAATTACTTTTTTCAGATCTTCAAATTTGCCGTATTTCGGGTGAGTATTTTGAGCTAGGAAGATATTCTTGGGCGGATCAAATTGATATTCATCAAGATTAAGTATTTCGTATTTCTTAATCAATTCATCAATGATACTCTCTTCGTACCAATTTATCATTTTTTCCATTTCTTCTAATGACGATTTCTTGAGAGTCGATTTCAATAAATCATTCAATTGCCTGATGTGCTGAATCTTTTTGTCAGCGTCTGTAAAATCGCCTTGTGTGAGTTTTATTCTTACTTTCTCCAAATGCCTGCGTGTCCTATCGGCTATGATCTTAGTGATCTCCTCAACGCATTCGGTTAAAAGATCGAGACGCTGATAGTATTTCTCTGGGATTATTATGTCCTCAATAGATCGCAGAATCCTCAAGGATTTGTTGTTTATGTTGACAACTTCAATAGGCAGTTCTTCTGTTAAACTAGCTGCTTTGTGTCTGAATTCATCCATCAGTTCTTCTAAGAAAGCACCCAATTCTCTTTTCACTTTTTCAGATTTACCGCTATTATGAGATTCGAGTTGCTTGAGGCGATCAACACCACCAGAGAAATCGAAGGCTTTAAAGGCTTGCATTGCTACCTTTTCGCTTTCAGTGATATCGGTATGATAAAGATTCTGATATCCCTTGCATAACGCGGAAAACTTCCCACCTGTCGTGATATAATCATCCAGATTACTCAAGACTTTTAGGACAGGGAGTATAGATTTTATTTTTTCTACCTTTTTGTCGCCGAACTCTCTTTCGATTTCTGCCTCGAGGAAGTCATGTCCTTCGGAAAGTCTTCTACCAAACGTTTTAAGAATTCCTCCTCTTGGGTAATGTTGAGTCAATGTGGGATGGTTTCTGTCAATTTGATTGATTTCATATAAGAGATCATCAATCTTCTCCACAATTCGTCTCATCCTCACTACTTGGTGTTGTTCTTCAGAAGAATTGTTGATCCTCACCTCCATGATCTTCTCAAAATAATCCAGAATTTTATCCTTGATAAAAGTGAAGTATTGTTTTAAGAATGATTCGATGACGTGCTTTGTTTTCTCACTCTCAGTAGTGAAGATTTCATTACAAGCATCGAGAAATTTGAGACTTTTTTCCGCTTTCGAAGGATCAAAGAAGCTCGGTTCGAATTTTTCGTCACCTCTAATTTTATCAAGGCTCTTCTGGCTGTAGTCGGATTGTATGGTTTCGAGAACTGTAATTCCACTTTTGGTGAACCAATTCTTGATGCTCTCAATTTCCTTTTGAAGTCCGTTGACTACAGATTCTAGTGGCTCCATGTTTTTGACTCTTGCAACCATCCCATACGCAAGGCCAATTCTTTCTGGATAGTTGAGGGTGATATTGATTCTGTTGGCAGACTCTCGCGTGCTCTTTGCGTATTCGAGAATTTGCTTTTTAATATCATTGGATACTTCGTCACAAATGCCCTCATAAAATTTGTTCATCCATTTTGCTTGCCCAAGAATAACCAGGTATTCGCTGAGTTTTTTATGGTCAATAGGCACAGAGGAATCCCTAGAGAAGTAATTCATGGTATTTTGGACATTCCTTTTAAATTCTCTCAGTTCAATACAAATTGAATCGAGAGATGTTGAGTATACTGGGTATATCCGAATTCCAACTATTTGAGTCGCTTTGAGTTCAGCTAAAGTCGTAAACCAGGCTTCGATTTTAGCAAAATCAGCCAGAGTATTTTTCTTTAATTCTTGGGTAATTTTTTCTCCCAACTTCCCACTGTAGTTTTGAAGTTGCTTAACAAAGAACTCACAGGTTTCTTTGATTTCTTGGGTGGGATGTTGAGGTTCATTGAAACACTCTTGCAGTGAGTAAAGTTTTTCGCACCACTCTTTCACTGTTTTGATATTCTCTTTCTCAATAGGGTAATCAGGATCCAGAAATGGGTTGAGATATTCAGTTCTTTTTGATAGAAAATCCGTTACGATAACTTTGAAAGGCTCGTAGCTAATTTCTTTATCATTCCAATTCGAGAGAAGCGTGGTAATTTTGTAAAGTTTCGTGAGCTCGCTCGCAGCCACTTCGAAATTCTCATCTTTCATACTTTTTTTGAGACATTTGGAGGAGTCCTCTAATTTTGAATTCAATATCTTGATCAAAGACCGCGCTCCCAAGTCGGGGATTTGGCTGATTAATTCTACACTCAATTCATCTGATAGAACTCTCATTTTAATGAAAATACTTTTCAGCAAGGCAAAATCTTGAAATGAGTCACTCGCAGTTGTGAAAGTTTTAGTCATTTGGTCTATGCAATTTCTCATTATCTGAACATATGCCCCAAGTTGAACAGCATCCTTGCCAAGGTGTTTTGTTCTGAGAGATTCTGCGCCTGTGGCGTTTTTTAAAGCTCGCTTATAATCTTGGACGTCCTCTTTGATGATTTCATTTTGCAATAGGATCCGACGTTCGAATAAGTCTTTTACTCTATTGAATTCCTTCGCCATTTCGGTATTGATCTCATCGACGCAATAGGCGTAGGTCTCCGTAGTCAGGTTATCCTGTATTGCTTCCTTTAATTTCTTTAATTGATCAAGTCTGTATTCTATGTAGTTAAAATCACCACGCTTGAGTGCCTGTTTAATAACCATTTTGTCTTTCATTAACTGATCTTTCAGAACTGCTGCTGATTTTGAAGTAATGAAAGATGAGAATACTGTTTTCGGATCTTTGATATATCTGGAAGTTTTGAGGTCACGAAGAACATCATTGGGGTCTCCGTCCGGTGGATTATAAATAAATTTCGCATATTTCCCTCCTTCTTCAAGTTTTTCGAGAACATCATCAAAAAATTTAACGAATGCTTCATCTCTTTTTTCCTCCTCTGTCAGGGAAGCGCTAACATCTTTAAATTTATTTGGAAGTGATTCAGCCTCTCTTCTAGTAAATTTCGTAAATAGATAGCAAATCTCTGACATATTATCTTGGAACTGAGGCATAATTTTAATTATGATCTTTGCGAGTTCCTTCAGTCCTTGGCTTCGGTCACCAATTCCCACAGCGCTCATCACAAAGACTGGCTTTACTTCCCTGCATTCGTGGAGAGCTTTGACGATTCCTCTTCCATTAGCGATGTCAACTTCGGCACCATTAGTATCCTCGAATCCCGGTGTATCACAGATAACATAGTTCATGTCCAAAGGAATGACTGTAATGTGTTTAGTTTCAGACTTTGCACTGGCGCTAGTTGTAATCTTTCGGAGTGCTTCATTCCTAATGGCCCTTGGATAAACGTGAGGTAAGCCTCGCTCATCTGTTCCTTTCACGAGTTCAGAGCCACACAGATAGTGGATGCTTGTTGACTTGCCTGCTCCTGTTCCTCCAAGAAGCAAGATAACTTTTTTATCCCTAAGTGCATCGGTAGCTTCAGCAGCTATTTCCAATAATCTGTTAAGTTCGGGGATATTTAATGGGCAGAGTTCCTTTAAAATAGCTATTAGTGGTGCTTCTGCTTGCTTCCAGGTCTTTTCATTTCTCAAACAAGTCTTAATTTGCTTGAGATTATTGGAAACTTCTAGTCCGTTCTCTTCTTCGTTGACGAGGTGATTTTCTAGATTTTTAAACTCTTTCTCGGCCATGTATGATGGCATTTTATCTGACGAGATATAGCAAATGAGCCTATAGAGACTTCTTTCTGCACAAGGCGGCATTTTATTCGATTCTTCAAGCATGAATTGTATTTCTGTAGCGCTTTTAGTTCTCAGCGTACTTGTTTTGATTTCAACAGGATCATCAGCATCTCCATGTTGCTCATTTGAGAAGTATTGAGATTCATATCTTAGTTCGTCTTGGAAGCTCCTGGAACTTCGAGGTGAGTAATGGGAATCTCCTTTATTAGAGGACGTACTTTTTCTTTCTCCACTATAGTAACTATTGGCATTGAGCAGTCTTTCAGTTTTATATGGCGATGAATGGTCTTCGAACCCGGAAATTGTTTCTTCCCAGTTGGGCTTGCTTCTTGAGTTGGCTTCTTGTTGTTTAAAAGAGGGTGCTTTCTCTTCAGAATCTCGAGACACAGCATTTTTGCTTGACGGCGAGAAAAAATTTTCATTAGTTCGTGCATTGGACACCGAAGCTGGTCGATATATGTTCAGTATAATCTGTTTGATAGTATTTAATTCTTCCGCGTCTACTATTTCCCTCAGTACGTTGTCAACTACCTTTTCAGGATCTTCATTCATATCACTAATCCTAAAAGCGATGCTGCCTAAATCGTCACCACTGACATCGATTTGATGGCTCTTCACTTCTTCTTTCAATCTGGCCAAAGCTGTTTCTTGATTAAGCATGTTGTTATTCATGTTCAAACAAAACTTTTTATTTTTAGGAAACAAAATTTTGATTATTAAACTAAATCTCAAATTCGGCTTTATATCAGCAAGCTGCCCAGATTTTCCTTCTATTTCGCAGCCAAATGATGCTACTGTCAATATAATCTTGATGATAGGTTCTACAAGATAGATTTCTCGAGGAATTTTGAAGAACTAGCTACATTATTTTATTTTTTCTCATAATCGACATCGTAATAAGGTTTCGACACTGGGTGAAAGCAGAAAAATGATAAGAATTCCAAGCTGTGGAGATGAAGGCATGAAGAAAATGGCAGTCTTGGCCATGATTTTTGAGTTTTTGCTGCGAAACCGTTGAAGTAGCAAAACTCTAGGGTTGTGACAGTTTCGTAATTCTGACAAAACAAAATCAGGCAATAAATGTTAGCTTCATGGAAAAAGGATCAGACCGCGTTGTTCTTAGCGGAATAACCTCAAATTTGATGAATAGATCGAACCAAGAAGAGAAAAGCTGTGATTGGAAAGAAAAACTCGCCATTACAGTTTGTAAGGAGGCAGGAATTCCACTCGAAACACAAAATTCAATTCAACTATACTTAGAAAAGCACCTATTTGATTCTAATTCGTCCAAGTCCACTCCAGAAGAGTTCCTCTGTGCTCCCAATTATAAAATTCGAATCATTAAAGCAGCAATCTCAAAACTGCTTCCGAGATATTTGGGAGAAGAAGTGAAAGAAAAATTAAACATCCTTGTAGGACCACTTGGAAGCTACTATCCGGCTAACAGAGACACATCTGATTTGATCACTACTATCGTGGATGACATATTGAAAAATCCAACAAATTTTGAATGATATAATTGTTACTTTTCACCAATAAGTGAAAAGAATATTGCAAACTACCTCATAAACGATCCTGCCTATTTACTTTACTGCAAGACTTCATTGAAATGTCAAGAAATCGATGATGATGTGCCACTTTCAGAAGCTGAGATCAAAAGACTTTGGAGTCCAGTAAAACTCAAGCATTCCGCAATTTTAAGGACCAAGGTCACTTTGGACAGACTCTTCAACAAATTAAACTTGCTCGAAGGTCATGAAAGTGAAAATACTTCAGCAGTGATTGCATCTTTGAAAATAGAAGCGAAACGGCTCGTTGAAAATTTTTACATGGAACAGGAAATTGATGGCTGTTCAAAGATTCTACGATTGAATCCTCACCTTTTGGAATCTCCTCAAGGTTTGTTGGATAAGGCCATTAGCGCTAAAGAAGAAGAAAAGGAAGTGGATCAGGGACGTGGAAGCTTTTAGACGTTTAGATTCGATTAAAATCTAAACTGAAAAAAGATGAAATTCTCTTCACAAAACGATTGCTTCAAAATGTGATTTCGTATCATCTTCGAAATCTTTGTAAAGAGAAACTCCTCTCGAGGGAAAATTTAGCCTCATTGAATGCTAAATTGGAAGAATTCAAAGATTTGTTTGATTACAAATCTCAACTTGAATCTGAATATCCGAAATCTCTTCAAACCAAATATAACTCCTACTATTTTTAAAAGATCGCTGATGTATCGACTGAGGCAATTGGAGTTTCAAAGCCAAGTGTGAAAACTGAAGTTTATTTCCACATTACGGAAAAATGTCCAGATATAAGCCTCTCTCGAATTCGTCTTTGTGAATTGGAGAGTGTGTTAAGCAAAGTTTTAGATCCAAAGAAAAAGCTCAGTCCAAATGAGATTGAATTTCTCTACCTCATAAGATTCTTGAGAGACTTTCCAATTATTTCGATGACTCAGCTATAGAACTTAAAAACAATATCATTAAGGATCTCTTAGGACCAATGAATCGAATCCGAAAGCAGTTGGAAGACGAACCAAACGAGATTATAAAGACTTCAGCAATTTTCTTTCGGGAAATAAAATTTACAGAAAGTATATCGATGCTAAAAAGCGTTCTGATCATGCTATCGTTTTGGATCCGCTGAAAGAGACTCTGAAGAAACTTTCTAAAAGCAGATCGAGTCCTGAGGATCCTTGAAAAAAACCCTTTGGAACAAATTCCAATCATTCCTAGAGACCGTTTACTCCTTGAAAGATACGGATAAGGAGAATGACTATCTACAAAGATATGAAAGAGCGCTCTATCTTATCCGAGAAAATAAGAAAGATAGACTCTTATTAGAGCTCAGAGCATGCAAGGAAAAGCTGGAAAAAAGGTTCTGACACCAAAAAGTTGCGCTACGCTTTTTTGGTAGAGAAAATGTGAACATTTAGATTAGTTTGGGTTTGAAAAAAATTGATAAGAGAATTTGCTATTCATTCGTCGCCGTCTAGAGAAAGTGTGTCATAATTGTAATGATAATATCCACTCCATGCATAATGAATATGTTTTCAAAACATGACAGCAGCCAGAAATTCTTCAAGGGCAAATTTACCACAAATAAGAGCATTTGAATTCCTCAACTAGATAAAGATGTTTTTAGTTTGATTGATTTTTAACTTTTGGATGATTTTTCACCCTCAGCTATTATGCAACCTAGAGACTCTGGTTATATATAGATGTTACTGAGATGATGTAAAATTGTGTAATGGCAAATCCTGCTTACCTCATGTCGATATATCGTTCTCATTCCTTACTCTGTATGTGGCAAGTTTTTTTGTACCCCTCTAACTTCTTAATGTATTTCTCAAAAACTGCTTTCTGTTCAGCCTTGATTATTTGTTTTTCATTAGTATGCTTTTGTTTCTTACAACCTGGGGATTTCAGTGGTTGCAAGCAACAAATGTACAAAAATTGAGTTTCTTTGTTTTGGTTATTGCCTTGAGCTTGATATTTATTATTCACGGTTCTGTTCAAGAAAAGCTCTTTTGCTTTCTCTTCATCAACCAACCTCCATTCAAATGGCTTTGCTGACACCTCGAAGAGCTCGCCATCATGGTAGGTACAACTGTTAAATTCATTTTTCGATTCGACATAGCTTTCACTGCACCTTAAACACTCTCTTGGTCTTTGGTTCATTTCTTCCTCTTCGGCCATTCTCATCTCTTCATTTGTCAACGGCCAAGAAAGATCATGCTTAATCATATTCGAAAGCTCCTTATTTTTTGAAATAAGAGCAACCCAGTACTCAGAATTCTGGAGGATTTTTGGTAGAGATCGAGCATAGTGGATAATCATGCTATACACCTTACTATCTGACAAATTGTATGAAGTAGACCCGCCCATTGATGATTCGCTGACGCTCTTTGTCATTCCAGCTAAGCTGTCTACATCGACAATAAGTAAGGATTTTTCATAGCAATTGAACTCTTGCATCTTCTCGGTTATATTTTCTTTTATTTTTGATTCATCGAAGGCGTTGTTCGCTAGGAGGAAGTCTTGGTCCATGAGGAGAATAAAATCTATTCCTCTCTGTGAGGCAAATTCGACTAATTTAGGTATCACTTGGAATGAATTTGCCGCTTTATTTCTGATCATTAACGATTCAGAGTGGAGAGTATCGTCGTCTTCGTCTGCATCGAGCTCAAAGCGTAATTCCGGATCATCTTCACTCAAATCGATCAATATTCTACCGGTGAATTTGATCTTTTTCTTATCAAGAGTCTTTGATGTTTGCCAATTAATCTTTGGATATAACTGCTCGCAGTTCGACTCTGAAGTAATGAAGAAATGATAGAGGTTTTCAACAGAAAAAATCCTTTCCGCGTTTTTCTTGAACCATGATTGAATGTACATAGGCAGATTTCTATTCTCTTTCTGTTTCTGACTTAAATCAATGAAATCAGGCCACATAAGGACAAAGTGAGTTTTGGGATCATCTCTTGCCTTCTTTTCAAGTTCAGAAACATGTTTCTCGAGTAATGAATCAAGATAACCTTCCGTAGGTTCGGTTTGCCCGAATTTTATTGCGGCTACCTCAATACGCTGTTTCTTCTCACCATTCTTGCCGCTCTCTGGCATCAAATTCTCCAGATTCTCTATGAGCTGCTTGATGTTTGAAGAAGCATCTTCAACAATGATGTTTTGACGTTCTATTTCAGCAATTTTCATCGGCTTTTTATTGGGATAAGTCGGTTTATCCTCCATTCGGAAGTGTCTATAAACTATTTCCAGGAGGTTTTTCTTGACGATGAATATCGCTTGTTTATCCTCTAGTGATTTCAAGAAGGAAGTTGTCAAAGGGTTTTCCTTCTGCTTTTGAAGCAGAAATAGCTCAGGAAGCGAATAATTTCCCAGCCTGATGTTGAATTGCTTGCTCGTTTTCGCGGCAATCTCCGCCAGAACATGATATGATAATCCTTCTTTCCCATCTTTCCCGGAGTTCAATTTTCGAGTTTCACTGACAATATACGAGATATATTGCTTCAAAGCAGCACCTGAGAAATTCGTAGAGAGCAGAACTACTTGATCGATCATTTTGTCCGACAAATTCGTTCCTTCTGAGGATTCAATAATTTTTTTCCTTGCTATAGGAGAAGGCCGCCCGACAAAGAATTGACCTGACATTCTCCGCTTAAACGCATCATCCATTTGATTTAGACGATTAGTAGATGCCAAGAACATCAAATTCTTCACGTCTTTAATACCTCCAATGACGGAAAGGAGAACCGCCAGGGCGTCTATTTTTCCTTGACTTGATTTTTCGTCTCGCTTTGGAGCCAGACCGTCAATTTCGTCAACAGCCAAGCAACATAACAGATAAGGGATTTTTTCTGCTCTTGATACAAGTTCCAAAAGAAGTTTTTCGGTCTGACCAACCAGAGATCGATTAACTTCCGAGGCGCACAGTGGGTATGAGATAGGGGTTAACCCGATTCTACTGGGTAAAATATCCGTCAGGACGGTTTTTCCGGTTCCCGGTGGACCATAGAGCAGCATTCCTCTGTTTAAGATCAAACTTTTGCTGTAAGATTTTGGAATCGTAAAAGATTCGTAAAAAGTTTCGAGTTGGTTTAGCAGATGCTCACCGACATACTTTTCTCTTATTTCTTCAAATCCTAATTGCAGAGCCCTCTCATCGAGATACTCAATTTTTTCGAGTTCTTTTGGGGATTTGATTTTCCAAACGAGGAATCTTCTGATTCGATGCGTCACAGCGCATTTTTCTGATCTTGTCAAGTTTTGAAAATCGGAAGTTTGGTTAGATTTAAATCGGAATTGATTCAAATGGTTCCTGATTAGTTTTATTGCGTTTACTTCCATATGCGAATGATCCCAGTCTTTCTCGTCCCATGCTAAAATTTCATCTAATTTGTCGACATAACCCTTTTTCAGCGTCTGCAGCCATTTTTCTGCGTGAGACTTATCTTTCTGATTTGCTTCTGCGACATCAATCAAAAAACTTTCAAGAGTAACAGTAACTTTGTCGAGCTGCTGCTTGCCTACCTGTGAAACGCTTTGGTCGGTATTCACATATCTAATGGAGAAACCGTTTTCGATTCTCAGCTTTTTCGGAAGAACACCAGTCTTGCTTTTGAGCCAGATATTCATGCAACCTTGGAAATGGTCATATGACCATAGCCCTAATTCATCATTTACATGAATTTTTTCCACGAGACAGTATTTTTGCATCCCCTCGAAAGGCAGTGTGAGTTCACGCCGAGTGAATGTATCAATGAAATCAACTATTAAATCTTTCAGTTCAGTAATGTCAATCTCTCGATATTCAACTAAAAATTCCACTTCTTTTGACAGTGTTCTGGTCTTTTGCTCAACCTTACGGGCTTGCTCTGATACGATTTGTGCATTCACTTGATGGAGGAAGGTAGCATCTTTTCTGACTTCATTTGAATCTCTAGCAAGTACTTTCTGAGGTAAAGGTTTAATATTTTGCTGAATCGATGAGGTTTGCGAATCTTCTCTGAAGGGCAGCTGCATATTTTGCGTTCTCTTCGTATTTTCAGGCAGAATTAGCAATCTCTTGGTGTCATTTATCAAACTATGAAGATTCTGAAGATATCTCTCTTCAGCTTCTTCTGAGTCTTCCGGTCCAAATCTATTCGGCGTCTTTATTAGGCTATCCATAAACTTTTCAATGGCTGGATGGAGATTCTCTGGCTCAGAATTAGCTAATTTGGCATTGATAATGTCTGCAGCACTCTGATAGTCAGTTTTCTGATCCCAAAAGCTGTCCTTTAAATATGTGAGCAAAACTCTTTCATGTTCGACTAAATCCAATTCCATAAAATCAAAGTTCAATTCTTCTTTTTGTTCTTCATATTTAGGTAAAGATCTACCGCTAGCAACTGACCTAACTGACATAGAATCAGCAGATCGAACCTTATCGCTGATGAAGGAAGAATCACAGCTAGCTTTCTCTGAGCTTTTTTTGCAAAAAGCTTCTTTAAGCTTTGCAACTTCTTGGTAGTATATCCCAACTGTCGGTCTCTTCGTAATTTTGAGACATCTCTCAATTAAATCTGTGATGTCTGAATTGCATGTTTGGCCATTTCCTAACACCTCGTTAAGGACTCCTTCGGCAGTCGCAAAGTTTATTTTGGCATCCCAAAATTCTTTTTCCAGATACTCGATGAGTTTTTCTTCTGGAGTATTCATTTGTGGATTTATCGTCAGACTTGCTGAATAAGTAATTAATTATAGAGAGTTGTGAATTACGTGTATTAAAATAGATTCGAGTATTGCTAGAGAGCAATAAAAAAGATGGATTAACAAACTAAAGTGCCAGGAGAGTCGATGTAATCGGATAAGGATATCAAATCTATGAAAATAAAGGAAGAATACAGAGCATCTCGCGTTTTTTACGCTAGATGATTTCTGTATACCAGATCAAAGCCAAATTTTTAAAAACTCTAGCTTTTATCTGTTCACACAAGTAGTAATATTCACAAACAAACAATGGAAGATCAAGGAAAATGGAGTCAAAACACGAGCCATGAGTTCCAAATGATGAGGCAGGAAGCTGACATGAAGGAAATACGAAAGTTGATGGACGAGAGTGAGAGATTGTCGAAAAAATTATACGAAACCGAGATCGAGCAGCAAAAGGCGAAAGAAGAAGCTCAAAGGCTCGAAGAAGAAATCAAAATCATCGAAGCTCAAAATAAAGAGCTGAAAGAAGAACTCAAGAGGCGAGAAAAAGAACTTAAGGAAATTCAAGACATAATTGATGACCTTCAGAGAAAGAAAGACAAAATCGAGCAAGAACTAGAGGCCTTAAAGCTTGAATATGAGAAACTCGATCAAGAACGGCAGCAATTTGAAAAGCAGCTAAAAGAATTGGAAGAAAAAAAAAATCAATTAATGGAAGAAATAGAGAAACTCGAATCTGAGAGAGAAAAGCTTGAAAGAGAGTTACAAGCCCTTGAAATGCAGATTCAGCAGCTTAAAATGGAAATAAAACAAAAAGAAGACGAGATGAAGAGATTAGAGCAAGAAATCTTAAGATTAAAAGATGAGATTGCTCGATTAGAGAAAATCAAAGTCCGCCTGGAACAGGAGATCGAAGATATCAATCAACAAATCGAAGAGCTCAGCAAAACGATTGAAAAATTGACTCAAAAGATAGAAGAATTACAACAAAAACTCGAGTTGCTATTGGAGAAAATTGAAGATGTTGAAAAATTCATCAAGATGAAAACTGAGCAGAAGCAAGAAATACAACGGCAGATACATATGCTCGAATCGCAAAGAACTAGGCTGAAATTATTAAATGACCAACTCGAAGCAAGACTCAAAGAACTCATTAGAAATATACGTACGATTAGTCAGCAATTACAGTCCTTGAAAAATGAATACGAGAAGACAAAGCATAACTTAGACAATATAAGCAAAAATATCGAGAGGCTAGAGAATGAAAAAAAAACTGCTATTGGTGAGCAAAACAAATTCAAAGAAACTCTTAAACAAAGCGAAAGCGCGTTGTCTGAGACTAAAAGAGCTATCCAAAACCTTGAAACGAAACGGAAACAACTGGAAACTAAGATAAAACAACTGAAATCGCAAATTACCAAAAAGAAAAGAGAAAAGGCCACCCAACAAAATGAGCTCACAAAACTTGAACAAACATTAGCTACTAATGAAAAAGAGCTGAAAGAAGCCAGGAAAAATGCTGAGAAATTCTCTGAAGAGCTCGAAGAGGGCAAAAAGAAGCTAGAAGATTGCAGGAAAAAAACGAAAGATTCTGAAGAAAAAGTCAAAAAAGATGAAGAGACGCTAAAAAACGACGAATCTCAGCAGAAACAGGCTGAAAGCAAAGCTCAACAAGCTGAACAAGAGCTAAGAACTGCTCAATGCGAGTTGAATACTGCGCAGCAAAACCAGAGATATGCTCAGATGGAGGCTAATATGGCACGGCAGGAACTTCAAGCAGCTCAAGGGATGCCACCGCCTGAAAATGCTGCAGCTGTCAGCGCAGCTCAATCGCGACTTAGCGCTGCAGAGGCGAGGTTAAGCCAGGCAACAATGCGAGTACAAACTGCCCAGAATAGAGTGTCTCAAGCGAATCAAAAGGTCTCTCAAGCAAAGGCTGATGTGCAAACTAAGAAGGCAAAGGTGGAGCAATCAAAAAACGCTCTTAATAGTAGCAAACAAGAGCTAAGCAAGAATAAAGATTTAGAAGCCAAACAAAAAAGCATGGTGGAAAAAACTGAAAATAAGCTTCAGAAAGAGAAGGAGCGAAAAGAGAATGCACAGAAAAAATGTGATGAAGCGAGATTGAAAATCGATCAGACGAAGAAAAAACTTGAGTCGATAACTCAAGAACTCAAATCTCTGGAAAGCGAGTCGAAAACAGTGAGCAATGAGAAAGAGAAAGTTGAAAAATCTCTGTCTCAGAAAACCCAAGAACGAACAACCAGAGAGCAAGAAGTCGCAAAATGTAAAAACAAGATCGCAGCGTTTGACAGCCGAATTGGGCAGCTTTCGAACGCAATTCAGCAAAAAGTCAATCAAAAGCAAGAGCTGACGAGCAAGACTCAGCAACTCTCTACGCAAATCAGCGAGTTAAAGCAACAGCTGGCAATATATGAACATGAGAAAAATCAAACAAATCATGAATATTATCAGAGCAGTAGAGATTTACAAAGAGTGCAAAATAAAATCGAGTATTGCAGTAAAACAGCCGAGCAGCTAGAGGAAGAAAAAAGACTCCTCCAGAGAGATCAGAAAAGTCTTGAAAGGAATATAAAATCTTTTGAGAATGACTTATCTGAGTTGACTTCTCAAAAAAGAGATCTCATTCAAGAGAAAAAAGGAAAATACCGAGACTTAGCGCAATTAGAAGACGAGCTACAAGTGAAAGAAACCGAACTTAGTCGGAGAAGTTTGGAAATGAGAACTCTGGATGATGAAAAGAAAGGATTGACACTTCAATTAAAGAATTTAGATTCTCAACTGAGTCAGAAAACTGCTCAGAAGGAGAATCTTGATTCTGAAATAAAAAATAAGAAAAAGAAAACTCAAGCTCTAGACCAGAAAATCGCTGAGAAAGAAGAAGCTCGAAGAAATTTAGCGAATAAACTTGATGAATGCAAGAATAATATCAGGAATGTATTGAATGAGCGTAAATATATCCAAAGAGATCTTGAGAAGGAGGAGAAAAAGCTGGCAGGACTACAAAAAGAAATCGATGGCCTTAAAAGTGAGCGAGAATCTCTTAATGAAAAGAGAAAGGAAGCTGAGTCTATCATGCTGGGGCTGAAATCTCGCAACAAGAAAATAGAATTTGAAATTCAGAATTGCCAAAAAGAGATTTTAGCAAACAACGAGAAGATTGATAAACGCAGAATTGAAATGACAAAAGTTCAGGAAGATGAAGAAGAACTGAATGAAACCAAACACAGGTATGAGCGTAGAGAGGAGAAGATAATCAGACGTTTTCATTAATCATCCAATTATGATTTGGTTGTCGAATCCAGTTATATCTCTCGTAATTATGAGAGAGCTAATCTTAGGAACTCAATAAGCACATAAATATAGCTTAGCTTGATCAAATTATGAGACCAATAAAAATAGCATAGAATTTGTTGTGGCTCCGATCAGCGAACACAGTTGACTGGATCTACTTTGATGATAAGTATGCAAGTTTTCCGATCCTTAAGTAATTAATTAACTTTATTCGAAATCAAAACTCTAGGCAATGGATCGTGAATTTGAAGAATATGAGAAGCGTAACCTTCAAGAACTAACAAGCAACATAAGTAGGATAGAAAAACAATTACAGGAGTGTGAGAGAGAGCATAGTAATCTTAAGAGCGAGCTAGCTAAAAAAGAAAATGATTTGCAAAATATGAAAGCAGATGCAAACAATCTCCAACAAGAAATTCAGAAAATCGAGCAAGAAGAGAAGTTGCTCAGGAAAGACATTATTCAGAAAGAAAAGGAACTTCTGGAGATACAAAAAAACTTAGATGAAATCATGAGGAAGAAAGAAAATGCTGAGGAAGAGAAAAAACGACTAGGAGAAGAATTTCTGAAACTTGATAGTAAACGGCAAGAGCTCGAGAAGCAAAAGAAAGCGTTGGAAAAGGAATATCAGAACTTAAAGGAACAAGAAGAAAATATTCAAAGCCAAAATGAGAAGCTTGGTAAGCAAATACAGGTTTTAGAGCGACAAATGGAAGAGACAAATTCACAAATCCAACAAAATGAGACTGAAACGAAAGGTTTAATTGAAGAGAAAAAACGTTTGGAGGAATCTATTGTTCGTCTACACAAATTGATGGATCGAATGCTCCAAGAGATAGACGCCATCAACCAAGAGCTTGAAATTTTGCATCGAGAGGTAGAAAAACAAACTCTGCTCAAAGAAAAACAGGAAAGAGAGTTCGAACTACTGGAAGATCACATGAAAAAACTTGAAGACTTCTTAAAGGCCACAATTGAAGAACAACAACGTATTGAGAATCAACGCCAGCAAAATATCATATTAAAAGAACAACTTGAGGCTGAAAACAGGGAGCTCAAGGCTGATCTCGAAAAAATTAATGAATTAATCGTGAATTTGAGTGCTGAAATTCGAAGACTCGAAAATGAACGCGAAAGAGTCCAAGCTGCTCTTGACGATCTGCTAAGGCAGGTGTTAGAAGGAATCGCAAAGGTTGTTACCTTTGGATTGTACAAAGGATCTGATAGCAGGCTTCAGGCTCAGTTACAAGCAATTGACTCGAAGCTGTCTCAGTCTAAGAGCAAACTTGAATCTTGTCGCAAAGAAAAGCAGAGAACAACGAAAAGTTTCCTGGGTAACTCTCGAAAATTACAGGAAGTTTTAGGAAAGATAGCATGGTGCGGTCAGTCGATGGAACAGCTGGAAGAGAAAAAACAAAATCTTGAGAGAGATCGAAAAAGTAAGCAAAAAGATCTCCAAAAGGCGAGCACTGCGATTCAAGAATCCACGTCGAAGATCAGAGAATTGGAGCAAGAAAAAAAATCCAAGTACCGAGATTTGCAAAAACATAAAGAAGAGTTAGAAGTGAACATCGATAACCATCAACGAATCGAAAATGTTATGAAAGATATTGATAACAGACAACTGGAACTGAATACCAAGATGTCGAATCTAAAACAAGAACACGCAACTCAAGTTTCACAACATTGTGCAGCTGAGGAAAAAATCAAGTCGTTAAAAAAGCAGCAAAAGGTGATTGAGAAAGACATTTCTGAAAAAGAGCAGCAGAAAGCTGAGATTATGAAAAATTATGATGAGTGTAAGCACAATCTGAGAAGCATTCAATTTGAAATCAAAAATGTTGCCGCTGAACTTGAAAGAGCCAAAAAGCAGGAGGCGGAAAAGCAGAAGGACCTGAAAGAACAAGTAGATCAGAAGGAAAGTCTCAAATCCCAAAGAAAAGAGCATGAGCAGAAAATTGTGAGTCTCAAAACTGAAATGAGAAAATTAGAGGCGGATATTAGGAACGATCAAGTTTCAATAGAAGCGTGCTCGAGGAAGCTCGATGACTTGAAAAAGAAGAAGCTGGAGGAGTCTGAAAAGCATGATGATTTAAACAGAGTCGAGGAGAGACCAAA
>ENA-UOTZ01000943-UOTZ01000943.1-compost-metagenome-genome-assembly--contig:-NODE-943-length-22502-cov-13.839777_pt1 | contig 22502 bp, 7 predicted proteins | sample MGYA00238144_ERZ746983 | MGnify/ENA primary metagenome ERZ746983 (study PRJEB28759, sample SAMN06268863) | compost metagenome | isolation source: single cell | place: USA: California, Emeryville, Joint... | reverse complement strand
TTAATCTGTTAGATTGGATACACTACTGGATTGATGTTTGCCAAAACGATGGGAATCTACTAGCTTTTGGTGGGACCGCTGGGAATATCAAGATATTTGATAAGCGAGAATCGAAGATTATAAAAACCTTCGCTGGCGTTCACTCAAGTGATAATTTTAAATTTGTTTAACAAAGATTTAATGTTTGAATATAACATCTAGGATCTATTTTATGTGGGCAATGGAGTCCGAGCGGCGATAAGCTCGCGAGTGCTTCGGATGATAGAACAGTAAAGCTGCGGGATTTCAAAACTGGAAAAGTGCTCTATACTGGCACTTCAGATGGGAGTAAATCATCTCTTCCAAAAATACATGATCGTCATCCCCAAATTATATAGACGCTGCCGATGCAGTCTGCTTCATCTAGATAAACATGAAATGCAAAGAATCCAGAGAACAAGAATTACTCTCAGGAACATCGGCCAAGCAGCACAATTCAGATAATGACTCCGTGAGTTAGGTTAAGTAATCCTGACTTTCGGACTTTTAATCATCCTTACATCTGAATATTTTTGTTCTCATTCGTGCTTATCGTAAGTAAGAAATCTCGATTTGCTAAGGTTGTCGAACTATAAACAAATAGTTAGCAAAGTTGAATCATTAGCATAAGGCAATGTAGCACAAAGTACATCTCCAGATCATTATGAGTTCTGGATTGATAAAACGAGACAATAGGATTGTTACATTATTTTTATTCACTCAAGCATTTGATATGTTATTAGATTGTTAATTGCTTGGAGTTATCACTAATAACAACAATAATTATTCTTCAAAGCTTTGAAGCTGATACTTAGATTCAGCACATTACACAAAGATTCTCTAACTTCTCCCATGTGGTAGCGGGATATTGTCATAGTTTACAAATACCCACTGAAAAGTTAATCACTTTTAACTCATTAATGCAAAAGATCCTCTCAAACCAAACAAAAAAAAAAACAAACTTTTTTCAATTGAAGACTCAACTACTTATATACAGGTGCCTGAAAAAACTCGACATCAAAAAATCAATCATATTGACCAAAAGAGAAGGTTCTCGAGCCACCAATTGAATATACTTATTCAAGTAAGGCTAATGTGATATGCATAGTGATTAGTGAGAATTACCGAATGTGATTAAATAAGCTATCAGAAGGGAACAAAAGAATTCCAGGACAGTTCTTTAAAATAGAATTTATTTTTTCCCTTTTTTCTATATCCAATCTTTTAGTCGATGTAATGTTGAATTGTTTGATTTATTTGCAGGAATAAAATTGTTTAATCATTCTTCAAAGTTATGAATATTCTGGGCTCTCGAGAAGTTTAGATAAACGCCGTATATCTATGTGACATGCACTTATTCCTGAGAGAACAATAACGATGATTTCATTGGCATTCTCTTTTTTTCCCCCTCCAAACCCGTTCTTTATTCTTATTCAAATGAAGCACACAGATTGAGCATCGTCTGATAATTATGTTAGAATAGTGAATATTCAAATATCATGATTTACGCTCGTCTGAAGTGATTCCAGAATAAAGCAATTTCTCAGTCGTAAATTCCACCAATTTAGTCGTCGTATCTCTGCTGGCACTCGCAAGCATGTCTCCATTGGGGCTCCATCTTACGCAATCGATGCCATTATCAGCAGAGCAATGAGTCTCATCCAAATGAATATCTTCAAAGATTTTGACAATCTTCGATTCTCTTTTATCAACTATCTTGATTCGACCACCACTATCACCTGCTGCAAGTAAATTTCCATTGTTTGGACATATATCAATCCAGTATATGTCATCTATAATTAGCAAAAGTATCAATTAAGCTTGGAAGGGAGAAGGCCTAAGTTTACTGAGTAGATCGATTTGATGCGGAGTCTTTAGAGTGAGGGCTTTTTTTTCAACATCGAGGACATTGAGCTGATTATTATCATATTTGACGAATAATAGCGGCTCACCACTATTACTGCTCCATCTGCAGCGACCAAAATGATCTAACCATTGATTATTCAGCAAGATGAAAATCAATATCGCAATTATTTTATCACAAGAATAGGACCCAGATTGCTGGAAGACATAATAACATTGGCTAACTAAATTACCCCAGTATTTGCCAACATTCAGTTCAAGGGTGCAATTATCAGTATTAACATCGGTAATAAAGCATTCGCCGGAATAGTCAATCATAGCTATGGACTCTCCATCAGATTTGAACTCGAAACTTGTTATCCAGTTCTCTATTTTTGAATTTTATCCAAGAGTATTAGTGGCTTGAAAGCTCATTTAATTACTCTCCGTTCTGCTCTCTCCAGAATACCACTTTGCTTTTTTTGATAGCTTCACACTATAATTGGTCTTTTGTCCCGAATAACCGATATTGAACAGATGGTAAGCTGTTTTGCCTCGAAGGGAGATTGCACCAAGGATATTTCTTCGAGAATTGTAAGTTACATCCCCTCCATAGCTCGTATCTAAAGGAGAAAATAATTTTAAGAGCAAGATATAAAATTATTATTCACCTCCGGAGACTTCGCCAAGAGAGTATATAGTCTTCACAGTTTTTTTGGAAACATCATATATTTCCATATGGCCTGATTTAAAAGGAAGGTGCTGGATTGAGACAAGTAATTTCGTGTTAGGGATTTCTTTAATGTGAGTAGCTGTTCCTACAAGCGATTAATATCTAGGTGAACCTTGGCAATATAAGATTCAACTACCTCTTTTCACTTGAGCTCCTTTGAAGCATACATAATTTTCACTTGTTGCAAGTTCAACGATACTGATGTTGTTTCCTTTGTATGAGCACCATGCAAGAAGCATTGGAAGGGAAGGAGAGATCTCATCTACCAAAAAAGTAGTTTAGTTAGCGGAGGAGAAGGCCAGAATAATTGATAACTACTACGATTTTGGTTAACAAACAAGCAGAGAGAAGAGCGTGATTCTTAGAAGATTATAGTACTCTCTTGAAAAGATTTTTTTGACAAGCAGGCTGTCAAGGCGTCGTTTTTAGACTGCTTGGATTCTTCGAAGACTGAAGGAGCAGGTTTCTGAGCCTCGTTAGTTTGGATTTGTGATAACATTTCTCTTTAATTTGATTAAGGTGAATATGGAAATTTTATTTTTATTTAAGTGGAATATCGGAACTAAAAATTAGGAATTAACTAATGAGCTCTGAGAGTTAAAAAATTTTTCAAAGTTGACTAGTCATAAGGCAGTAGTTCTCTCTCTCTGGAACTGAATAGATTTCTCAAATCTTGAGTTTATCTCCTGGATTTAATAATTTCCAGAATTTAACTTGTTTCCTTCTAAAAACTTTGACGATCAAGCATTGGTACATTGGTCGCTCAGGATGATGCTCCGATCTGCTGCTCCTGAAAGAACTTCAATTGCTCATATGCCTTTTGAGGAAAATAACCTCTTTCTAAAGGAAAAATCGTAGCTTCAAAGTGCTATCTCTGGAAAATTTATTAGAACCGGTTTGATATTTATTTAGATATGTTTTAATCCTGAAATGATTTTGTGATAATAAATATATATCTATGTGGACGACCTATCTGCAAATTCTAGCTCGTATCCTTTTGTTAGATAACATACCAATCATGATTTCTTTAAGTTTTCAGTTTTCTTTCAAAAAATGAATGTGAAATGCTACCACTTTCTCTGATCGTTTGTTTTAGACAAGAACTTACAATAAAACATGAAGGAATCTGAGTACGATAAAATATTTAGCGATCATGGATTATGAAGACCAATTTCGATTTTTTTATGTATTCCGATTGATTTAATCAAGATTCCCATTAATTGTTCATTATGCAACTTTCGTGTCCGCTCTTGAATATAATTTGTTTACAGGAAACAAACAGAGGTAGCCCCGTCTAATGATCGAATGAAACAAATCATTTTAAAAGAAAAATTTACTTTGATCTGACGTAGTCCCAGAATAAAGTATCTTCCCGGTCTTTAGATCCAATAGTTTTACAGTATTATCGGTGGATGCACTCGCGAGCATGTCTCCGTTTGGGTTCCACCTCACGCATTGGATGATACCTATAAAAAAGAATTAGAACTTAAATAATTATTCCTAAAAAATTAAAAAAGGCTCACTCGAATGGACTTCATCAAATGTTTTGACTATTCCCGACTCTCTTTTGTCAAATACCTTGACCTTTTTTTCTTGACCGCATGACGCCAGTAAATTGCCATTGCTCGGACAAACATCAATCCAATAAGTGGAAACTGAACAATACATAATCAATGGTATCCAATCCCAAATAAGGGGAAATAGAAACAAAGACTACAGAGAAACGAAAAGTTATTTGTTTCTGACTATAGCGTGAATTGTTTATCCAAGAAGGGAGGAATATTAAAAGTAAAAAACAAATTAGTCTAAATTACCACGCCAGCCCCTCTCATCATTCTCAAGTTCAATAGGATTTGTAAAGGTTAAGGACTTCTTTTCGACATCCAAGATGCTGAGTTTATTCAATTCACACTTCAAGTATAAAAAGGGTTCGCCAGGGGTAGTACTCCACCTACAACGAGCACGATCATCTCCTAAATACGGATAAATTTAAAGGGATTCCCATTTTAGCAATCTAATAATCCAAGAGGAAGAGAGGGGTAGATAGCTACTGAAAAAGAGAAAAGATATTATTGAAACTCTAATTACCTCGATAGCCTATCTTTCGATGGAATTTGCAATTATCTGTGTTCATTTCTGAGATTAAGCAAACTCCATACATGTCTACAGTCGCTACGCTCTCTCCAGTAGGATCGAAATCGAGGCTAACTGTCCAATTTACTAGATCAGTGCGTTAATGACAAGAAGTTTCTATAATAATACAAATGCCCTGGCGAAGCCATCGAGATTTTTTCAATAGCCTCACATTATTATCGCTCTTCTGTCGAGAATAGTCAATGTTCCATAGGTGATAAGCTGCTAACTCTCCAAGAGGGATTGCACCAAGAAGCCTTCGTCTTGAATTAAAGGTGACATCTCCATTGCCAGTCACTAGAGGAGACGATAATAATTCGTTTAGAACCATATGGATGAAAAATAGAGGTTGAAGATCCAATAAAGTAGAGTGATTGCTGACTAGATCAATTAAATTATTACATCCTCGAACCTCTTCAAACGAATAAATTTTCCTCTTCTTTTTCTGTGAAAGGTCATATATTTCCAAATTGGCAGAATTATTGTAATTATGATTAACCGAAACAAGTAATTTGGTGTTCGGGATTTCTTTCAAGAGAGGGTTGCCAGCTGGAAAAGTGAATACAGTAAGTTTAGGTCTATTTGAAATAGAAATTACCGGATGTGAGTTGAACTCCTTGGAAAGTAGCATAATCTTGTTCCGTTTTAAGGTCGGTAATGCTGATGTTGTTATTAATGGCTGAGCACCAAACAAGGGAAGTTGTAGAGAGAGAAATCATCTCTTCTGTCGAAAATGAGTTAAATAACGTGTCCCAAGGGTTTGATAATAATAAAAAAGAGAGATAATCATTAGCAAAATGAGTATTTTGATGTTGAGAGAGTTAAGTACCTACTCTTAGAGATGTTTTCACCAATTCATCGCTTGCCACGTCGCTTGCGACTTGTTTTGATTCTTCGATATTTGTAGAAATAGGGCTATGGTTTTTTTTTGTCTCATTTTTCGGCTGCATTGCTTTTTTCGCTTTGTATATTAATAGAGCGGCTAAATAAATTTTTATCGACTATCAAATTCGAGTTTAATCGTAAGTTCGTAAACAACTGTATCACACTCTTTCCTAAAAGATTTTGGAATAACTTAATAATTTTCAGCAATTTCAATTAGGAAATCTTTTCGATTGAACATAAAAAGGTAACAATCATATCTATTATTTCGAGCTCATTTCTTCAAATCTATGTTCTATGAAATTGAGCTTAATACATTGCTTCATTATAATACTGCTCTAGATCTTGTTCAGTAACCATGATTGGCTTTGTATCTTGAGAAATGACCTATAGTAATATTAGAGATATGGAAATGATATTTTCTATCAGAAATGATATAGCTAAATAACCAGGAGTTTAGAGATGTGATTCTGATTGGCTTCCTCTCGTTCAGGGCTTCTTTTATCAAATTTCTTCAGTATGATTTCTCATCTTTGAAATGATATTTTGTGGAGATGAAATTTAAGGTATACTAGTTAAAATTTCAATCTCTGTTAGAATTGCTGGATACTAATTAAGAGCATATAACTCCATATCCATTTATTTGTGATAACTTAAGTATGATAAAATTTTTAAGGTGTTTAAATTGAATTCTTACAGATTGAGTTTAGTTCAGCGAGAAAGGTCCTTGTAGTCGTTTATCATAATTTCTTAAGTGAAGGATTGGAAAAAAAATAAAGCTAGACTCTGCTCAACAATTTGCGGAATTCAAGTCTCTCTTTTCTTCTGATAATGCAGGTTGTTGGAAAACGGGAAAAATTTGAATGACTTTTGGCTTTCAGGAATGAAATTTTTATCTCCTCTAACCTGAATCGTGCAGTCATTGTAAGATCATTTTGTTAAATAGTGCATCTAATTTCGAGTTCCTCGATGTTCCCAAGTGTTTGAATGAGCAAATTCCCATTTTTCTTCTTCTATTTTTTTTTTTCCTTTGTAGAGAGTTCCTCTGTGAAGTCGTCAATTTTTTTTATTAAATTAAACATAGCATAATAAAACATAAAAGCTCGATTTCACAATATAAGAAGTAAATGGTCCCTTTTTATTAATTTCCGATAAGGAACCTTCAGCATCAAATCAAAACTCAGATATTTTATTGTAGATGTATGAATATCTTTTTTAATCAGAAATAAAACACTTTAAATCCGGAATAACATCACTTCTTCAACAGAATGACGACGCTCACTTTGGAACGGATGAGAGAGATTATGGACAAGCCCGAGAACATTAGAAATATATCGATCATGGCTCACCGAGATCATGGAAAGTCCTCTCTTTCAGATTATTTATTCTCTAAAGCTGGCATTATCACCAACAAGATTATTAATGACGCTGTATACGCTGAGTCTCAAGAAGAAGAAAAAGAAAAATCCATATCCATCAAGTCCACTTTCGCCTCTCTATGTTATGAATGCAACTCTTTCGAGAAAGTAAAAAAAGACTCTTATCTAATAAACCTCATCAATTCTCCTGGTAATGTTGATTTTTCTTCTGAAATTACATCTATCCTTCGCGCCACCGACGGTGCTCTCCTCCTTATCGATTGCGTTGAAGGCGTCTGCATCCAGATTGAAACTGAGCTTCGTCAGGCTTTAACCGAGATGATTAAACCTGCTTTAATGATCAACAAAATTGATCGGCAAATTCTCGAACTACAAGTCGATGCAGAAGAAATGTACCTAAATTTCAACAGAGTCATCGAATTGACCAATCTCATCATCTCTAACTACCAGCAGCCTGATATGGGCGACCTATTGCTCTATCCGAACAAAGGCAATGTTGCCTTTGGCTCTGCGAAAGAAGGTTGGGCTTTCACGCTGACCACTTTCGCTCGGATATACTCCAAAAAATTTAATATTGATAGGGAAAAGATAAGAGAAAAACTTTGGGGCGATAACTACTATGATCCGAAGTCGAAGAAATGGTTCAAAGACGCTGCTAACGAAGAGGGAGAAGCCCTTAAGAGAGCGTTTTGTGCTTTTATCATGGATCCTATTATCAAACTCTCTCGTTCCATTATGGAGGGGAATATGGAGCAAATGAACAAATTGCTCACTGCTATTGAAATCTCGCTTAGTGATGAGGAAAGAGAGCTCCCTGGCAAACCTCTACTGAAGCTCGTCATGTCAAGATGGATTAACGCGGCTGATACCCTTCTCGAAATGGTGGTACTGCACCTCCCATCTCCGAAAGTCGCTCAAAAATACAGAGTTAAGTATCTCTATGAAAGTTCCCAAGACGATGAAGTCGCTGCTTCATTCAGAGACTGTAATCCTAAAGGTTCTCTGATGGTCTATGTCTTTAAGATGGCACCGATCGCAGAGAAAGGAAAGTTCATTGCCTTCGGAAGAGTCTTCAGTGGTACGATCGCTGAAGAGCAAAAGGTAAGAATTTTGGGTCCTGAGTACAAGCGTTATAAGAAGGTTGACCTTTACTTAAAAACTATAAAAAACCCCGTTGTTTTGATGGGGAAATCTGTTGAGTATGTGCCAGACGTTCCTTGCGGTAACATAATCGGTCTCATTGGAATCGATCAATACCTGGTGAAAACCGGCACTATCAGCGACAACGAAAACGCTTGTTGTATTCGAGGAATGCTACCATCTGTTTCCTCAATCGTGCGGGTTTCTGTAGTGCCCAAGAAAGCTGCTGACTTGCCCCAGCTCATCGAAGGTCTTAAGAAGCTCGCGAAATCTGATCCTCTTGCTAATATCATTCAGGAAGAAAGCGGCTGCAGCGAGCAACACGTTGAAACTTGCTTGAACGACCTTCGATTGGAATACATTAACTGCGAAATCGAGGTCTCTGACCCTTTCATCGTCTACAAAGAAACTGTCTCTGAAAAATCAAGTCAAATCTGCTTCACCAAATCTCAGAATAAGCGTAACAGGTTTTTCGTAACGGCTGAGCCTCTCGGAGAAGCGGTCACTGACCTCATCGAAAAGAAAGGATTTGGACCAAATGTTGAACGTAAAGAAAGAGTAAAAATTCTTTGCGACGGCTATGGATGGGAGAACTCTGACGCTCTGAAGATCTGGGCTTTCGGCCCAGAGGAGAAAGGCGCTACCGTTCTAGTTAACATGACTAAGGGAGTTCAAGAGTTGAATGACATTAAGGATTCTATGATCTCTGGGTTCCAATGGGCTTCTCGAGAAGGAGTTTTGATGGAAGAAAATATGCGATCGATAAGAATTAACATCCATGATGTTGCTATCCATCCAGATCGCATTTACGGCAGAGTAGGTATCATCCCTGCCACCAGAAGAGGCTATTTGGCTGCTGAACTCATCGCTGAGCCAAGGATTCAAGAGCCAATATACTTGACTGAGATTACTGCTGAGGATGCAGTGATGAAAGCTGTCCATCATTGTTTGAATCAAAGAAGAGGTATCATCATTGAAGAAAAACCTGTTACTGGTACTTCGTTGATAAAGGTCAAGGCATATCTTCCTGTAGGAGAAGCTTTTGGTAATTTCCTGTGTGTTTGCATTCTTGTTTAATCTCCAATTTTAGGATTTCATAGCAAATTGAGAGAGGAAACGAACGAGCAGGCTTTCCCACAAAGCGTATTTCACCATTGGGGTCAAATCCCTGGAGATCCATTCGAAGCTCATACGAAAGCCGGTTCCATTGTCGTCGAAGTCAGAAAGAGAAAGGGTCTTGAGGAAAGTCTTCCGACTTTAGATAGATATATTGATAAGCTTTGAGTCGATTCTATGATTTAATTGCTATGTCTAATCGGTTAGGGTTCTTCATTAGTCTAAATAATTGTTGCAACTTATATTCATCGTTGCAACGTTGAAATTTCTAGACGAATATTACCCTCCCTGAGATAACCCAGAGAAGGCGTCTACTTCGATGTGGTTAAAGATCATTATTATTACAATTGGTTCGATTTGGAGGAAATTAAAATTAATGCAATCCACAAAAAAAGCATCAAGGCATAATTGATTCTTATACCAGAAAGCTTGTGTTAGGAAATCAGCTTAAGAATATATTCACAAGCGATTATTTTGGCTCCAAAAGATGTATTAGTAATTAATTCTTAAGAATATTCAGTTCAAGTTCAGTAAGCACTGAATTCGAGTCAGGTGAATGTGGACACTAATTTTTTTGGCTAATGGTAAACTGTGATTGAGACTGGCTGTTTATAGATGCAATCAGGAAGAAATTAAGTTCAGTGGACGATGTCTCACACTTTTTCGATTTAGCAGTCAATTCCAAACTCACAAAATCAGAGGGTCCTCATTTATTGAAAAGATAAGCGGGAAGCTTTCTTCAAATGGCGAAGCCACCGTAATTTTATTCAGATCTCGCATTCATCTGTTTGTGAAGCTCAAAAGGAGCTCGCACAGAAAATAAAAAAACAAACAAAAATGAATACAGTTTCTATTTAAAGAAACAAACACATCTTTTCTTTTTTACTTATTAGCACCAGTCTTTTTCAAATCTTTTGAAGCTATTTCCGATAGCCGTGTGTGAGGAAACTATGTTACAGTATTATTCTTTCATTGCACTGTTCCTCAATCAATTTCTTTTTTCAAAACGAACTCAAAAAATTTGGAGATATGATATCTTCAGATCTTCTTCACTCTTTTTCGTTATCACCGGTGCTGCTTCTTCTGGGAGAGAAATATCTATTATTCAGCAATAAACACAGAAGTTCGAGGAACGGAGCAATAAAAATTAACTCAATTTATTCTTCGAAATCTGTCGACTCATAATTCTTCTTAGAAACAGTGATAGTCTCTTTGGTACAATGTGAACAAAAAGCAAAATCAACGTTAAAAATTCAACTTCGGCTGATTCTGAGTCATGATTCGAGTATAAACACATGAATTATAATTTTTTTTTGTGGTGAGGACTTATATCCTGATGAATTAGTTAATTCTGGTAATCTTCATAAAAACAGGTTCTCCTTTTTGCAGCTGAAGAACGTGTTCTCACTATTTTTCCTTGCTAGTCGTGAGGCTCATTTCTCTCCAAAGCTCATCTAAGAATTAGGCATCCAACTTTCAAAGAGTACTTTATTTATTAGCAATAAATCCTTCGAGAAAACTGGAAGCATTTAATTTCTCCAAGACAGTGGAGATTTCAGTACCATATCTGAGCGACATTCCTTTATTCCTCACAAAAAGCCATTGTTTACAATTTGCCACAATCCTTTCACGTTCGAGAGCGTAAAATCGCCATTGTCTTAAAGCTCTTATGCTACGAACCAAATGCAGCAAGTGTAAGACAATAAAGGCCTTTTAGATTGATGCTTACTGATTGGTCTGAAATTCAGTTTATAGAAGGAAAATTGACAATTACTGACTCAATTAAATCTAACGCGATAAGATTATCTTTAAATCTTATTATTTCAGGACACTTTTAGGCGTACGTATAATATAATCTCAAAACCAAAATCTTTTTGTAGCACATCTATGGATAAAAATCCACCAGACAAATTCGCGAGTAATTTAAGTGAAGAAGAACTAATTAAACTGCAAGAGCACCCAATTAGCGATGAAAATCTAATTGACAAGCAGATCAGCTCTGCAATAGAGTTCGATTCTCAACAAAACATCGGGTAACTCTCATAACATGATAACTTTTGCTTATATTTCGCTCTGATAGGCATATTGCACTGACAGTTACAAAGAAACTTCTCAACGAAAACAGAGAAGTTATAAGGCATGTGACTTCAATTCAAAAAGACGTAGACCTGACTCAAGTGAGCCACATTCTCGATCCAGAAGCCTTTGAGGAAAGGATTAGAGCCCTCGTTTCAGAAAATCAAGAACTTCGGCACGAACTCGAAAAGAAACAAAAGCACACTTTTAGTGGCGACAAAAATTTACTCATTCAACTGCAAGAGCTCGAAGCCCGAAATAAGTGCCTCGAAAACGAAAGAAATATCCTACAGAACCTCCTTTTCCAGAGAGATCAAGAGATTAAGCGATTGAAAGAAATCTCTCGAATCGAAAGTACCAAACCTGAGCAATCTCCATTAGGCCTAACCTCCCCAATGGGTCCGGATTTCGATTTTAAGGAATTTGCCAGGCAAAGATTCAACGACATTTTCCATTTCCTTTTCAGGACTGAGACCGAGCTCATGCAGAAATACCAGGAACATTTCGACTTTGAAGGAAAGCATGAAAATGAGAAGAACTTCATTAGAGAAGAGTCATCTCGGAAAACCTGGGATTTCAGCCGAATGCGAGACGCTCCGCAGGACAAGCAGAGAGAGTATGATGAAACAAGGCATGGAATCCGCAGGGAAGTCGAAGGGAGTGGAATGAAGGTGAAATGCGAGCATGAAATCATCATCCGAAGACTTGAAGAAAAAATTGAAGAAATGATATGGTTGGTTGGCGAGAAAAATAAAGAAATCAGTTCGCTGAAAACCGTGATCGAGCAAGAAAGAATCCAAACGAAAAGTCGAGAATGCACGCAAGCCCTAGCTATTGAGAGTCTCAAGGATGATATTAGTAAACTGCTTGCTCTGCAGTTCGATAGAAACGACGAAATAAAGAATCTCACTACTGAAATAAAAGAAATGAAAGACACCTCAGTCAATAAGGAGCAAGAGGAAGAAATTCAAAAACTCAACCAAGAAATTCGAAAATTACAAGAAGAGTTGGCGCTGTTCAAAGCTCCGAGGGATAACTTGATGTTAGAGCCAATGCAACATGAACGGATCCCTGTCGAGACAGAGAGCCTTGATGATGATTTGAGGATAGAGACAAAAATTTATGAACCTATTACAGAAGTCCTTGATAAGTCTACAGAACAGGACTCTGAAGTGAGAAAGCTGGAAGAAAAAATACGATTGTTGCAAGAGTGTCTAATACGTAAGGAAGCTGAAATAAGCAGGCTGAACAGAGAGCTCGAGCAATTCAAGCAAGAAGAAATAGAAAACGGATCACCATTGCGGCTAGAAGGTGAAATCGAGATCAGAGATAAGGGTGAAGAACGAGTGGTCAGAGCAGGCTATGATAGAGACTTCGGACAGAAAAAAGAAGCAGAAGAGGTAGATCTTATTGAGAAAAAAGACATAGCGAACTTCCTTAAGCGACACAATGAAAAAATAAGCACATCGTTAAATGAATTCAAGGAGAATCTCGAGACTATGCATGTAGAGACTCAGAATTTGAGAACCCAGCTCAATGATAAGGATGAAGAAATTAATGAGTTAAAAGAAAAGGTAACCCAATTAAGTCAAGCATATGAAGATGCGTGCTGTGAGGAAAAGAAGGAAGCACCAGAATTCAATGAAAAAATGTTAGAATTAGAAGATAATGTGAGAGAAAAGGAAATTCTCATCAGTGAGCTCGAACAAGAAATTTCTGAGCTGAGAGGCATCATTCGTTCCAAAAATGAAGCTCTTGAAGATCTGAAATCTGATGCTCAATATTTGAAGGAAGAGATGGGATCGCAAGCCCAGAAATTGAACTTAAAAATAGAGAAGTTACAAAAGAATCTAGCCCATGACGAAGAAGAGCGTGAGGTGCTTATCGAGGAAGTTGAAGAGCAAAAAGATAAGATTGAAGAGCTTGATATCGAATTAGAAGGAGAGAGAGTTAGCCTCACTCATAAAATGGGCGAACTGCTTGAGGACATCAAAGAAAAAGACGTAGAGTTGATCAAGCTTCGTCAGCAAAACGAGAATTTAGATGAAAAAATACATAGTCTCATCGAAGATTTCAGCAAGCTCCAACGCGACAACACCGAGTTGAGAGCGACCTCTCAGCAAAAGAATGAAGAAATAGAAACTTTGAAATCTGAAGTCGAGAATTTAGTCGTAAAAGTGATAGAATGCATCGCAGATGACTACAAGAAACTGCAAGATAGAGTAGTAGAGCTCGAAAGTGATGCGGCATTCAAGAAACTCCATCAAGAAAATGAGAGGCTTCGCCAAGAGATTGATAAAATCAGATTCGAAGCATCTGAAGTCAGAGCGGCTCTTCATATGAAAGAAGAGGAACTCGAGAAGCTGAAAGCAGAAGCGGAAAATGCTCGATGGGAGTTAGAAACTTCACTTTGCGAAAGCAAGGCTGATCAGAAGATCGTTGACTCTGCTATTGAAGGCGTCACAATAGAATTCAGAGAATTACAGGAGAGAGTTGAAGAGTTAGAAGAACTCAAGACAAAACTCCAAGAAAATATCGACTGGGTAAAGTACGACAATGAGGAGCTCACGCGAATTCTTAGCAAGAAAGATGAGGAAATTAAGTCTCTTACGTTAGAAGCCGAGACCGCGAAGAGAGAACTCAAGGAGCTAATATGCGATATTAAAGAAGTGCAAGGGAGACTCGATGAGCTCGCAGGAATCAAGTTAAAGGATGAAAAAGAGATTGAAAAACTCAAGGACGAATTAACAGCACAGAGGGAAGAGTTCGAAAGAGAGCTAGAGGAAAAAGATAAGGAAGTTAAGCAACTGGAAACAGAAATCCGGGAGCAAGAATCGGAACTCCAAGAAAAAGATGAGGAAATTAAAGTTCTCGATCAAGAGATTTGGTCCGAGACTCTTCAATTGAAAGGCGAGCTCAAGGAATTGCAAGAAGAACTTGTCCACGTGAAGTCTACAGATGAGGAAATGACTGTGGGCAAAAAGACCCAAGAAATGACAGCTTTGAAAGCTGGATTAGAAGAGGAAAGAGAACATGAAAAGCTCTTTGATGAAGTCATTAATGGCGTAGCCCAAGAATTTAAGAAGCTCCAGGAGCAAGCGGAAGAGGGAATTACACGAAAAGAAGAGCTTGAAGCGTATCTCAGTGAAAAGGATATTGAAATTGAGGATCTAAGGAACCAAATTAGAGTACAGAGTGATAATCTCAAAGAGAGAAGTGAAAGATTTAGAGCTCTCGTTGAAGAAAATGAAAAGCTCGACCGAGACCTTCGTTCAGAAAATTACATGTTGAGAGAGGACCTTGCTAACCTCCAATCTCATCTCAATCAAACAAGATTTGAGGATGAAGAGCTGAAAATGTTTACCAATGTGAAATTCCAAGAAATCGAAGAATTGAAACAGGAAGCACAAAGTCTTAGGAGGAAACTTGTGGAGCAAGCTCGTAGCAAACAAGCTGAAGAGAAGATTATAGAAAAAGTTGTTGAATGTGATCATGCGATTGAAATCGAGGGTTTGAAGAGAAATCTCGATGAAAAAGAATTGGAAATTGAGAGGTTAAAGATGAGGATTGAGGATTTAGAAAGTTCGTTGATCGCGAAACACGAAAAACTCGGCTATTTCTTACAGAATGCTGGTATTCTGAAAAAAGAGTTGAATCAAGATATTTCTAAGCTTAAAGAAGAGACAACCGGATTCATTGAGTCAATGAATAATGAGCTCAATCAAAAGTCAGGGGAAATAGTGAGTGAGAAGGTTCAACAGCCTGAAGAGAGAATTGTTGAGGAAGAACAGGTGATATGCAATCACCTTCCGAGGATAAAAGAGCTTGAAAGAACGTCCGAAGAGCTTGAGAAAAATCTGTCTTTCAAAGATAGTGAGATTGACAGGCTCAATCGAGAGCTGAACAAGCTAAAGAAAGAGGTTGAATCGCATCTGAGCTTCCCTCCAAAATTGCAAGGAGAGATGAGCATCGAAGAGAAAAAACCGAGCTATGAAATTCCATACCCAAGAGAGCAGAGAGCCGAGTCAAAGGCAGAAGAAAGAAGAGTCGAGAAGTGCAATCATGAACAAGAAATTAACAAGCTCGAAGGGAAAATTGAGGAACTTGAGTACTTGATAAGCGGGAAAGAGGACGAGATAAGTGATCTTAAGAGTGAAATAGAAGATTTGATGAAGCAGAAACCATCTGATAGCTTGACTCTTAAGCTTGATGACGAGCAGTTCAGAGTTCAGTCAGCAATTGATAATTTGAAAGGAATTATCAGCTCAAAAGATGAAGAAATTGAGATTTTGAAGTACGAGATTGAGAACCTCCACAAAATGATGAAATCAGGTGTTTCTGAACCTATTGAGAAAGTGACAGCTTGCAACCATGGTGCTATAATCAATGAGCTTCAGAACCGAATAGCGGAACTCGAGGCGAATATTTTAAACAAAACCAGCGAAATTAAACATTTCAAGGAGGAGCTAAACATCGAAGAGGAAATAATCGAGAAACTCATCTCATGTGATCACAATAAAGAAATCAAAGACCTACAGAGCAGAATCGAAGAGCTCGAAGGACACATGTCCTCCAAAACAAATGAAATTGCTCACCTAAAAGAAGAACTGAATATCGAAGAAAAAATAATTGAAAAACTCGTAGAGTGTGACCACACTGCAGAAATTCGAAATCTGCAGGACAGAATCGCTGCATTAGAAGGCCAGCAATTTGAAAAAACAAAAGAAATTGGCACTCTAAAGTCCATGATAGCAGATTTAGAAATGCAGATAGCTGATAAGGACAATATGATGAAAGAACTCAATAACAAATATGAGAGGGATAATGGATCGTTTGCTGTGGAAAACCTTCAACTGAAAGAAGACCTCGCTAACTTGCAAGAAGATTTTACAAAAATTCAATCTGAGTGTGAGGACTTGAGAACATTGATCAGTGACAAGGATGATGAGATTTTGAAAGCCAGATATGAAGCTAAAATCGCAAAGAAAGAGCTCGAAGCACACCTCTGTGGAGTCAAAATGGTTGAAGAAAAAATCATAGAGAAAGTAAAAGACTGTAATCACTCGCTAGAAATCAGAGCACTAAAGGAAAAAATTCAAGAGTTGGAAGGACATATTATGTTCAAGAACGCTGAAAACGAAAAGCTCAAGGAAGATATCGAGCAATTGAAGGGAAGAAGTTTGGAGATTAAAGAGCTTAAGGAAGAATTACAAGAGTTAGAGACAGAAAAAAATGAGAAAGAAATGCTGATGATAAATATCGACGAGGAAGTTGAGAGAATACGTGAAGAGAAAGCCCAGCTAGAAGAGGCGCTTGACAAATTCCGGGACGATGTTAGTAGACTCAACGCTGAGAATGAAGATCTTATCCTCACGATTGAAAAGAAGGACGAAGAAATCAACGAGCTTGCGACTGAAGCAACAAATATTAAGCAAGCACTTGAGAACCATCAATGCGAAGTCGAAGAGAGAATTGTTGAAAAGGTGGCGGAGTGTGATCATGCAAAAGAGATCAAAGCTCTTGAAGAGAAAGTGGAAGAATTGGAAGGAATTAAGCTCCATCGAGAGAATGAGATCGAAATGCTCAAGGAGAAACATGAGACGAAAGACAAAGAAATAGAGCAACTTAAAGAGCAGATCGAGGAACAAGAATCTAGTCTTCGTGCCAAAGAAACAAGAATTAAAGCTCTTACAAGAGAGATTGAACGGTTCAAAGTGTCAAGTAATATGAAAGAGGCCACTGAAGAACAAAAAGTGGAAGGAGTAGAGCGTCGCGAAATGAAAGAAAAAGAGAAAGAAAAGCTCAGAAACGCTGCCAACAAACAGGACGAGAGTCTCAAAGAGAAAGAGAATAAGATCAAAGACCTTGACCAAGAGGCTGAGAGACTGAAGAGTGAGCTCAGTTCAGAAAATCTGCAGTTGAAGGAGGAGCTCGTGAGACTTCACGAACATATCTACCGACTCAAGTTAGAGAACGATGAACTGAGAATGTCTCGAAGCAAGAGAGAAGCTGATCTTGAAGCGTTGAAACTGGAAGCCGAGCATGCGAAACATGACCTTAAATCGCTAATTAGCGAAATTGAACGTGAAGCGAAGATCGTTGACGAGGTCACTGAGTCAGTTGCAAATGAACTGAAAGAGTTACAAGGAACAGTAGATGAACTTGAAGGAAAGGCTCTGAAAAAAGAAGAGATAATCCAGTACCTGAATAATGTAATTGAAGAAAGAGACAAGATGCTTGCCGAAAAAGAGAAAAAAGTCAAAGAGCTTGATGAAGAGATAGAGAAAGACGGCTGTGAGTTTATAGATGTAGTTCTTCGGTTGAAAGAGGAAATTGCTAATCATAAAGCAGAAATTGAAAGACTTAAATTTGAAGACGCTGAAGTCAGAGCGGCTCTTCTTCAAAAGGACGAGGAAATCAGAACTCTATGTTCAGAACTTGAAAATGCGAGATGGGAGCTCGAGGCTAAGGTTCGCGAGGAGAAGGAGGACGAGAAAATCTTTGATGAAGTCGTTGACGGAGTTGCAAACGAATTTAAAAAGCAGCAAGAACAAATCGAAGAGTTAGAAGAAATTAGGGCTGAAGAAGAAATTGAACTCGATGATTTCAGCAACGAGCTTCGCGAAATGAAAGTTGATGAGGAAATAGTTGAAGAAGTGGTAAGTTGCGTTGAAAAAGAAATCGTACAGCTGAAAGAAAAAGTGGAGCTGCTAGAAGAAATTAAGCTGTACCATGAAAACGAGATTGAGAAGCTCAAAAATCAACTGAAGAAACAAGAATCCAAGAATGATGAGGAGCTTATTCAATTGCGAGGAGATCTCGTTGATGCGCAATCAGAAGTTGATAAAATGAAGGATGTCGTTCAATCGAAAGACGAAGAAATTGAGGCATTGAAACTCGAGACTTCAAAGCTCAAAGAAGAGCTTGAAAAGATTCAGAGTCTCATACCGGAGTTGGAAGAAAGGTTCTTGCTTCAAGCAGATCAGCATCATAAATCTGACGCTGATTATGCTAAGAGAATTGAAGAACTCGCAAATCAGGCGCTTACCAATGACATTGAAATCGAGAATCTGAGGAATAAGGTTGAAGCTTTAAATGTCTGCTTGGCTGAAAGAGACAATCAATTGAATAGTCAAAATCAGGAACTTTATCAACTCCTCAACGAAAATCGTGAATTGCAGGCAGAAAAACAGGAGTTACAGAAAAATTTAAAAAAACTTCTTGCTGAATGTGAAGAGTTGGAAGATTTGAAGAAGATGGCAGATCAACCGGAGGAAGAGCCCGAAAAAGAAGAAAACCTCATAGACAAAAAGCAAGAGTCGTATGCACAAGAGACAGAGCAGCTCATTAGAGGAGAAGTGGAGAAGCCTATTGAAGTAGCCCAAGTTGAAGAAGACTTGAACAAAGAAGAGGCTGAAATCCTTGAGTTAGAGATCGATCGATCTGAATTCCAAGCGAAGGTGAGTCAGGTACAAAATAACCTGGAAGAGTATCTACGAAGGGAAGAAAGAGAACAAAACCCTGAACTCGATCGTCTTCAAACGAAAATCGAAGACTTAGAAGGCGTGATAGTCGAAAAAGATGAGAAATTACAATATCTCGTTGAAGACACTGAGAATCTCGAACAAGACCTCATCATTGAGATTTCTAAACTCAAAGAAGAAGCCAATGAGCTAAGACGAGCTCTTAGACAGAAGGATGATCTTATTGAATCATTGAGGAAAGCAGCTCAACAAAATCTTCTCACTCAAGAAACAGTCTGGGAGCAAATACCTTTGACCGATGAGAAAATTGGGGATGAACTCCCAAAATCAAAGAACACAGAACTCCAAATTAAACAACTTGAAAGAACTGTTGAAGAGTTAAAAGAAACTCTGATTTCGAAAGACAAGGAGATTGATAAACTCAACATTGAACTGAATAAAATTCAGAAAGATGTCGAGACATACGTGAATTTCTTGCCAGTACTACAAGGAGAAATGAGTGTTGAAGAAAGGAAGCCTTTATATGAAAGGGCGCGTAGTTCTGTAGAGAAGGCAGCGAGAGTCGATGATAAGCGTGGAGAAGATGCCAATGAGCTCAAAAGAAAGATTGCAGAATTAGAAGGCTTACTTGGTACCAGCGAGACACATATCCATGATCTGGTAAAAGATATTGAGTCTCTTAGACAGGAAGCGCTTGAAGATTATAAAACAAATCTCAAATTCGAAGAGGATCTATTTAGAGTGCGATCAGAAACTGACGACTTAAAAGGAATTATCAGCTCTAAAGACGAAGAGATTGCGATTTTGAGGCTTGAAGTGGAGGATCTTCACAAAATGCTTAAATTAAAAGGCATCGAACCTAAGACCGTTGAGAAAATCGAGGAATGTGGTCACGCTGCTATAATAAAGGAACTTCAGGACCGACTAGAGAAGGCAGAAGCGCGAAGGGGTAAAGCAGAGGATGAGAAGCGCAAACTCAAAGCACAGATCGATGAAATCATGGGGCAAGAAAAGATAGTCGACGAGGCTATCGCCGGTATCGCAAATGAATTTAGGCAGCTACAGGAGAGAGTGGCTGAATTGGAGGAACTGAATGATAAAAAGGATGAAGAAATAGAGACCATGAAATCTGAGGTCGAGAATTTAGTTGTAAAAGCTATTGAATGCATCGCAAACGACTACAAAAGACTGCAAGATAGAGTAGTAGAGCTCGAGAACGATGAAGGATTCCAGAAACTTCATCAAGAAAATGTGAGACTCCGTGAAGAGATTGACAAAATCAGATTCGAAGGCTCTGAGGTCAGAGCAGCTCTTCAAATGAAAGAAGAGGAACTCAATAAGCTGAGAGAAGATGTTGAGAATGCTCGATGGGAGCTAGAAACGAAATATAGTGAAGACAACGCTTATTGGAAGCTCATTGATGAAGTTATCGATGGTGTTGCAAAAGAGTTCCGAAAGCTGCAAGAGAGGGCAGAAGATCTGGAAGAAACGTTCCAAAGAGAAGAAGAATTCACAAGGCTCTTCGATGACTACAGCCCAGAGACTTTACAATTAAAAAATGAAATTTCTAAACTTCAGAAAGCGCTTGACTGGGTGGAATGCGAAAATGAGGTGTTGATGCAGACTATTAATAAGAAGAACGAAGAAATTCAGAATCTGACTTTGGAGACCGAAGCTGCAAAGAAAGAACTCGAGGAAGTTATTTCTGGAATTAAAGTTGTGCAATGGAGAGTGGATGAGCTCGCAAAAATCAAACTCGACAATGAAAACGAGATCAGCAACCTCAAGGACGAATTAATGAAACAAGTGATGGAACTTAATGAAAGGGATGATAATACGAAAGCCCTGACTCATGAAATCGAGAGACTCAATCAACTGCTTTGTTCGGATACTATTCGACTGAAAGAGGACCTGACGGAGCTTCAAGATTGTCTGAGCAAACTTATTTCAGAGAACGACGATTTAAGGGTGTCGATGGCTGCCAAGGACGAAGAGATAAGAAACTTGAGATCGGAAGCTGGAAATGTAAAGCCTGATGATATTAGTAAGGAAGGTGAAAAGGTCGAACAGGTGGAAATTGAAGGTCTGGAGGAGATTGATTGGTCGGGAGACGAAGAGGACAAAATAGACGACGACTCGATAATAAGTAATTGTGCCAGCTCTTCGCGAAGAGACATAGAAGAGGAAACAGAATGGCCTAAAGGAATCGTTGGAGAGTATGCTCGCTCTCAAGGTTCCGGAACTGAGCAGGAAGCTGAAGGTCGAATTCAAACAGAAGCGAAAGTTATAGACAGTCACATTGCTGATAGTAACGCTGAAAAAGTAGTGCAGGATATTCAAGGAAAGATTGACGAGCTCGAAGGCGATCTTTTCCTCAAAGATAACGAGATTCAAAACCTTAAAAAAGAATTGAATGAGCGAAAAGAGAAGTATGAAGCTCAGTATAACTCTCAAGTAACTGCGCTTGGAATAAAAGATGTGAAATTCAAGGAACTTCAAGAGGAAAAAGCGCAGATGTGGCTTGAAATGGAAAATCTGAAAGATATGATTGAACAATTGAGCTGCGGAGCTCAGGAGTTGAAAGAAGCGCTTGGAATAAAAGACTTGAAAATCAAAGAACTTCAAGAGGAAAAAGCACAAATGTGGTTAGAGGAGGAGAACCTGAAAGATATGAATGAGCATGTTAGCTGTGAAGCTCAGGAGTTGAAAGAAGTTCTTGAAATAAAAGATGTGAAATTCAAGGAACTTCAAGAGGAAAAAGCACAAATGTGGTTAGAGGAGGAGAACCTGAAAGATATGATTGAACAATTGAGCTGCAGCGCTCAGAAGCTAAAAGAGGTGCTTGAAATAAAAGATGTGAAATACAAGGAACTTCAAGAGGAAAAAGCACAAATGTGGTTAGAGGAGGAGAACCTGAAAGATATGATTGAACAATTGAGCTGCAGTGCTCAGAAACTAAAAGAAGCTCTTAGCAAGGATGAAGCTCAGTGTCAAGCTCAAGAAAGCGCGCTTGAAATAAAAGATGTGAAATTCAAGGAACTTCAAGAGGAGAAAGCACAGATGTGGTTAGAGATGGAAAATCTGAAAGATATGATTGAACAACTGAGCTGCAGCGCCCAGAAGCTAAAAGAAGCACTTGAAATAAAAGATGTGAAATTCAAGGAACTTCAACTGGAAAAAGCACAGTTGTGGCTAGAAATGGAAAATCTAAAAGATATGCTTATCAGCAAGGATGAAGCTTATCAAAACGCTCAAGAAACTGCACTTGGAATAAAAGACGTGAAAATCAAAGAACTTCAACTGGAGAAAGCGCAGATGTGGTTAGAGATGGAGAACCTGAAAGATATGATTGAACAATTGAGCGGCAGCGCTCAGAAACTAAAAGAAGCTCTTAGCAAGGATGAAGCTCAGTGTCAAGCTCAAGAAAGCGCGCTTGAAATAAAAGATGTGAAATTCAAGGAACTTCAAGAGGAGAAAGCACAGATGTGGTTAGAGATGGAAAATCTGAAAGATATGATTGAACAACTGAGCTGCGGAGCTCAGGAGTTGAAAGAAGCGCTTGGAATAAAAGACTTGAAAATCAAAGAACTTCAAGAGGGAAAAGCACAAATGTGGTTGGAGGAGGAGAACCTGAAAGATATGATTGAACAATTGAGCTGCAGCGCTCAGAAGCTAAAAGAAGCACTTGAAATAAAAGAT
>ENA-UOTZ01000941-UOTZ01000941.1-compost-metagenome-genome-assembly--contig:-NODE-941-length-22543-cov-6.316478_pt1 | contig 22543 bp, 8 predicted proteins | sample MGYA00238144_ERZ746983 | MGnify/ENA primary metagenome ERZ746983 (study PRJEB28759, sample SAMN06268863) | compost metagenome | isolation source: single cell | place: USA: California, Emeryville, Joint... | reverse complement strand
CAACAAAGGCATCTTTGAAGGAAAAGAATTCGAGGAAAGAAGGACCGCCGAGCTCATTGCAGAGGTCGAACATGCGGAAAAAGCGCGAGAATTTATAGCAGAGAAAGTCGAGCTCTTGAAACAGGTTGAAGAGAACATGGCACGTTCAACTGAGTTTTTCAACGTGCTGCCGAGTGCTATCACACAGTCTTCATCCTCGTCTGAGAAGTCAGTTCCGATAAGATCAGATAAGCCTTCAGGACTGAAACGAAGACTATTGAACCCAAACGCTTCAAACAACCTCACGAGTCAGCAGAGGAGCTTAAATTATGTGAGCGACAATCGCAGAAGAGTTAAAATAGACGAGGTCAACGGCTACCTCAGCCAGACCATAGCAGCTCAGGAAGTTAAAATTGATGATATCGAAGAGCGAATTCGGACTTTGTTGAAGCCAGAGAGTAAGAAAGTGCTGACAAACGTGTTTGAAGATGAAGTGAAAAAAGCCTTGACGAAGCAATCATTGACCACTTCACGAGCTATCAGGTTCGATTCTGACGATGAGGATGAGTTGACTCCGAAACAAAGAGAGTTTAAAAAATTGCTAACAGAAGGCCGTCGAGAGCGCTCAGAATTGGTCAAAGTGGGCGAACACGATGGCTTCAGAAGAAAGAGAGAGGAGATCGATGGGTCTCTTGGATCGGAAGAATCGAAAAAGCATCAACGAACGCTTGAAGAGCTTCTCCCGGAGTTACAGGTAATAAGACTGGCTTGGGAGAAGAGCAATCAAGAATCAAGAGTGAGAAGAGCTGCTGCGAAAAAAAGTTTCGAAGAGATTCCTTTAACAAACAGTGAGCATTTTGCTGTTAAAGATGGAAAACGATTTGACATACCAGCTCCGAAGGTTGATATAGGGATGAAGCTACCAGAAATAACACTAGCAGAGTCGATTATCCTCACAAAGAGTGGACTGCAGGATAAAAAGTCCGAGGAAGTTATGCACAAACCTTCGCTGGTGTTGGGCCCGAAAGAAGAATCAAAAGAGAACCCTCCACCGCAGTCTCAAGGTCCAGCAGGTTCGTCGCTGTTTAACTTGTCTGGAGGAGCAGGGCAGCCAGTCTCTGGGCCAGTCCAAAAGAAGGAAGGTGGATTGTTTGGAAATTTCCTTAGCCCAACTCAAACCTCTCTGCTCTCAGGTCAGAAACCTGCGGAGGGCAGCAACGCGAATCCTATATTTGCGAATAAGTTGAGTGAAACACAATCAGTTGTAAATAAGCCGGTAGAAAAGGAGAATGCTGATAAAGTAGTAAAAGAGGTGGCTTCGCCAGACCAGGCTAAAAAATCGCTCATTCCAAAAACAACGAGCATGTCGAATAATTTATCAGCAATTCATGATCAAAACCTCATAAGTTCCAAAAACCTACCCCCTGAAGTCGGCAAAAACAGGAAAGAATCAGAAGAGGATGAAAATAGCGAGAGCGAGGGCGAGGAAGACGATGAAGAGGACGAAACTGAGGAAGAAAACGAAACCGAGAATGAATCCTCAAACAGTGGTTCTGCTGAATCAGAAGCGGATGCGAAGAACAAAATTCCTCAGCAAAACCCTCAAGAAAACAAAAATCTCCCTCCTAGCTTGCTAACTACCGGGAAAGGCGGACTGTTCACCGAAATAACTACTGCAGATAAGACTGGACTAAAACCACAGAGCGGTCAAGAGCAAGTTTCAAAAGCAGAGCAGGAAAAAACTTCTCCAACCAGAGAAACCCCCGAAAATAAGCCTTTGGTTATAGGCGGCTCTGGAGGATTGGCTACTGGGTTGAAGCCAAGCGAATCAGATAAAACGAAAACTCAGGAAGCCGTAGATAAAGATGCAAAGGCAGATCAGCAGCAAAAGGGTCTCGGTCTCTTTGGAGCTGGTACTGAGAATAAAGGATCGCTTTTCGCTGGAGGTGGAGGAAGCAATATTTTCTCAAATCTTAAATTGGGTGATGCCCAAGCGCAGTCGGGTACATCGAATTTATTAAGCGATCTGGCCAACAAAAGTGAGGGTCAACAAAAGTCTTTGTTCTCAGGAACTGACATGAAAGGTTCAGGTTTGTTTGGTAACACCGGAGGGTTGTTCAAGAAAGAAGGCGAAAAGACAGAGACACAGCTTCCTTCGCTCAGTAAAGTAAAGCCGACGACTGATACGAAACCTGAAGAAACCAGCAAGATCACCGCAGGCCAGCTGTTCGCCAAAAAAGAAGAGAAAAAAGACGAGAAAAAGGATGAGAAGCAAGAAGATAAAAAAGAAGATAAAAAAGAAGATAAAAAGATTGATGATGCTATCAAAAAACAGCCTTTAGGAGGTGCTGGAGTTTCTGATGCAGTGAGACAACTGAAAGAAGATGAAGAAAAGAATTCACCAAGCGCTACTGATTTAGTCAGCGGCCAGCTTAGAATTTCTGACGAGGCCAAAGCAAGGAGTTCAAAAACCGAGGCCACGGATAAACCCGCACAAAATTTGCCTTCGAATGTAACAAAGCCACAGAACCCGGATGGAGAAGGACAAAATTTTTCAATGAAAAAAGATCTTTTTGGTGCGCTTGGAGGTTCAACCGGAACCCAACCAATCCAAGGAGGAACTCAACCAGTGGCAGGTGGAAATCAACCTGCTCTCGGCGGAGACAAACCCGTTTCAAGTGGAACTCAATCTCTATTTGGTGGAAATCAACAGCCCGTTTCAGGTGGGACTCAATCTCTTTTTGGTGGAATCCAATCTGTCGGAGGCGATACACAGTTTTCTTCTCTCTTCAATAAGAACACTAGTGCCCCACTTTCAACGCAAGCAGGCAGTTTGGGCATGGGTTCAAATTTACTACTCTCCGATGCCAATCCACAGCAAAACAAGGCCGAATCTACTGTATTTGGATTAAGTTTGGATTTTCTTAAAAAGCAAACACAGACACAATCGCAGAGTGGAAGTCAAGTGCAACAAGGCGGAGGGTTGTTCGACCAAGCTCGAGGCCAAAAGAAAGAGAAAAAAGATGAAGGTAGCCAACTCTCTCTTTGGTCACAGCCAGCTGGCGGTGGTGGCACATTGACGGCGTTTTCACAGAATCCTTATACTAGTAGTCAGCAAGGAGGTGGAGGATTCGGAGGATTAGGAGGCTTTGGACAGACAGCCTCGCTCGGTCAGAACAATCCAATCATATCTCAAAGTACAGGTTTTACAGCAACCAGAACGTTTGGATCGGTTGGAACCCAAAACGAGCTCTCCTTTGGCAGTCTAGCTAGCCAATCAGGAGGTGGACTTTTCGGCCAGGGCAACACTTCTACTCAAGGCAATCAATCTTCTGGAGGTAATTTCATAAATTTTCTGAGCGAATAATTAAATTTCTTTATTTACTAGGTTCCGCTATGTTCCAACCACGAAAGTAGCAAGACAACAGTTAGATTCTATATTGTTAATACTTGCATCTATTAATATCTTTTCATATTTGTAACGAATTAACGTAGTTCTGTAATCACAAAGCCAAAGAGCTCAAAAATATCTATAGAGTTTCGAGGAAATATCACATCTTCAAATTAAGCACAGTTTTTTAACAATAAACCATATGCTATTTGAGAGAATTCGCTTAATAGTTACTAATTCAGGTTGCCAATTGTAAATCGAGAAAATGATTGTTTAGATTTTTGCTTCATAAATGACCCAGTCATCGATCAATTCTTTGAAAAATGTTTGGTAGACTATCACAACCGGCGACAGAAACAAAGTGAATAGAAAAAATAGTAACACGAGTGCTCCATTTTGGGTACTGAGCATTCGATTATAAATAAGCCATTTTATTAGGTATATACAAAGCAAAGACAAGAAGATCGTGCCAAAAAACCAGCTGAAGAAAGAAAAAGCTTCTTTCCAAGATCTGATTGGTGTGAATTTGTGTCGTTGATTGAAGGTCATGCGGTATTTGTATTTACACAGCTCACAAAATGCTCCTTCAAGTGTCTCGAATCTAATCCTTATCCATGTTTTGAGGCAGCCATCATGAACGCCTGCAATCGTGCCTGTGCATTCACAAGGCATAATGATTTTACTTCCCAGAGCTCCTTCCAAGCAAATTCGGCAGAGTGGATCAAAATTATCTGGCGGCTTCACTGCTTGAGATTGAGTTGGCTTGCTGATGGGCTGAACAGTTGTCGCTTTTCGCTGTCGTTTCTGTTGCGTCGATTCTTATTGAATAATTTGTGAAACACAACCAATTAGGGTGAGTAATTCATTTACTTGTGTTTTCGCAATTGAGCTTTGCTGATGTTTCTGGTTTTCGCTCTTGAAGATCCAAGAATGGATTTCGATAAGTGCATGACGCAGGCTGATTCGATCGTACTTTCATGATTATCAGCTGCTATAGCTATTAAAATGATTTGAAATAAAATTTCGAAAGATCCTAAACCATCAATTTCGATTTCCTTCTTTCTCCCGGAAATTGTTGAAAGCCGCTCTTCATTATCATGATATCAATAAAAAGATCCTACAGAGGAATGGAGAAGCAACAAACACCTAATCTGGCGAATTAGCAAGGAAAAGAAGATGCTACGAGCATGGCCATGCTTGAAAACCAACGCAGGTAACTCTGTTGTCCTTCCTCATCGTTCATAATATCTGAGTTTCACTTATAAAATTAGTTCTACACTCCCAAAAGATCATATTTGTTGTATATTTCATCGATATGATCGATAACAATAAATACACTTATTGGAGGAGATACAGACTAAATCACTCACCTCAGAAACAGATATAAATAAATCCTCATTAACTTGGATTTTATGCATTTTAGAATTAGCTTTCGATTCTATTCGAAACGTGTCCTCACTCAAATTTATCAAGCAAGTCCAGCTCTGGCACAAAATCAGTCAGGATTTCAGTTTTGATGTTCGTCTCTGACTTCACAATTTCAATCTTTGAAGCCTTTTCCAACCAGGTCGACTCATCAAAGTCATCGAAAATAAACTCTTTGCTTAACTCCCGCTGCTTTTTCAGCAATTCCTTTGTAAGATCAATAACCCCGAGATATTCGTGATCAAACCACTCCCATTCCTCAGGATCTTTTATTCTTTGAATCTCATTGAGTTTCTGCTCCATGTTGACCACCAAGAGCTTCATCATCGTCTGCTTTTCAACCAAATCCTTTCGACTTTGATCATTTGTTCCATAGTACCTTAGCCCTTGTTTCTGGATTTCCCGGGCTTCCTCTGGCAACAACAATGGGTCTAAGCTCTCTATCTTTCCATCTAACACCGCCTTTATTAATCTCACAGTCGAAAGCCACACTCTCATTCTCAAGAAGGATGTATGAGCTATAAACCGCGGTTCCAGACCCTCTAATCTATCAATCAGCTTATTCGCTCGAGTAATCTCACTATATTTCGTGTCAGCTCGTAAATTACTGGAGATTGCTACGTGCCGATAGAGCTCAGCAACCAGCAGGATCTTCTCCTCTAACTCCTTAGGAAGATGATGGGAGAGCTCAAGAGAGAGCTGCAAGATCTTTTCGCTGATATTGACTAAACTTTGCCAGCTGCCTGAGGACAGTCGAATATAGTCTTTCAACAGAGTATGGAACCGATTTACTTTGTATTCTTTTGAATCGAGGAAGTGGTACAGGTCCAGCAATATGAAAGGGAATCTTTCCAGCTTTACTTTCAAAGCATTAGCTCCCTGAGTAGTTTTGTTCATCTTTAAATTTTTATACTGCTTTAGAATTTGTTTATAGTCTTTCAGTATTGGCCTCAGAGTTTTAGATAAGTTGGTTTTGGATATTTTATCCAGAGATTGTTGCTTTCGCAAAACAAATAAAAATAAACTCGATGAGGTCTTTCTTTCGTACTCTGCCTTGGTACTCAAGTCTCGCTCGAGTTTCCGGAAGCAATTCTTCAAAGTGAGCTTTTCTGTCACAAAATTTTCGATACCGCGCAGCAACGGACACTCAACGTCAAGAACTGCCTTCAGTTGAAGCTGGTTTCCGACTTTCAGCACGTTAGTCCAGAGCTTGAACGGTGCAATTTGACTTGAAGCCACTATACTGGCGATAAATGCCCATTTATGACGATGGTGTGGTCTTAGCTCCTTATTTATCATTACTTGTTTAAATAGAGAGCGCATGGCTCTTCCCACTATCTTCATAATGGGACGATTTTTCTGCCGTTCTGGCGAGATGAGCCAATCATCGATGTGCTTTCGCGCTTTTGCACGCATAGTAAGGCTATGGTGCCATCTTAAAAATGCGAATTCGTTCTTTAGATCATTCATTTCTTCTTCTGAGGTACTAATAAGCGAGAATTTTATCTTTAAGAATGCGGTTTCGATATCGTCATGGATTGGGGTAGTATTTATTATATCAGCCAGCAGACCAGGCCCTTGATCATCCAGTTTTGTTTTCATTGCTTCCTCGAGTTTTCTCACCGTGGTCACGACGCCGCTGTAGATTTGAGACTTAGAATAAACTAGCTCTCCATACTGAGAGAGTAAATCATCAACTGCAGTTTTCCATTCTTGGCCTATGTTTCTGCTTCTCACCATCCCGTTTTGAGAGATGATGAAGCTCTTTAGAGATTTCTCTGAGACTCTCCTTACTTTCGTTCCATTAGGTTCCATCTCCTGACACAGGAGCTTCGGCGCGTTCGCTTTCAACATCTTCAATAAATTGACTCTTGCTTCAGTTGCCATTGGTCTCCTTGGTTTTCTAGTCTTTTTCACTTTCTCCTTCAATGTGATGGAACTTTTCACGTTCGCTTTGAGTAGGTCATGCTGGTCCTCTTCATCAATTTTGTTTTCGTACACTGCGATTGGTGTTTTTGGGCTATCGGATAATAGTTTTTTCTCTTCATCGATGTCATGAGTGCTGACACCACTTCCTTCTCTATTTCTCGATTTTGTAACCGGACCATTTGAGGTTATCAGCGGAGATAATATTTCAAGCTCTAATTTTGAATTATGTGCTTTGTTTTTGGATTTTTCGTGTTCTACATGCTCTTCTTTTACTACAAGAGACTCTTTTGCCATTTCGTCTTCTTCATCCACAGCAGCATTGATGCTGTACTCAATATCTTGGGCTGATAATGATTCTCCAATCTGGAAATTTGAACTCTGATCGAAACTGCAGTTTGCAGGGTCCAGCTCGTCAACTTTTACATTTTCTATTTGCATTTTTTCTTCCGCTTCTGAACCAGAACCAACTGAAGGCATTTCGAGCAGATAGTTCTGGATTAGCTCGAATGTGTCAGTAAATTTCGAGGTTTCGTTGTAAAGAGCGTCCAATGAAGGACGAGAGCAAGTAAGCAGTTTGTAAAATTCAGTTTTGTTGGAGCTGTTGACCAAAAAAATATTGCCCTTCGTTTTTATGCTTTGGATAAACTGATTATCCTGTTCAGCTTGCATTTTAAGTTCATTTTGTTGAGATTGTAGTCCTTTCTCCTTCTCAATTAACTTCTGGACAAGCAAAGACAAAGAGTCCTCTATTTTAGAGAGTAAGTCGAGGATTTGCGTCCTTAATTTCTGATATGCGAGGATATTTTCAAATTTGGTCTTGATGACGCTTTGGATATCCGGTGAGGCTTCTTCCAGGTGGCTTTCGGGGTGAACTTTGAAGCAGGTTATACACAAAAACGTGTCGCAGAGGGCGCAGTATGATAATGCTGTAGAATGATGTGTTTCGCAGTCTGGATAGACCTGTATTTCGAAGGTATTCATGGGTGATGTGATTTATTGGGGGTCCTTTAAAATAAATTTGTTCTAAAATAAAGGTAGTGTTTTGTAAACTTAAAACTACTACCGCATTTCTTCAGAGATTTAATAAATTTGAAAAGTTGGGAAGACAATATAATAAAGACTTATTGCTTGATTGTATACATGACTTTAGAATTGGCTATTTACGATTAATTAAATGAGGCTGGAAATTTTGTAAGCATCAATTGCTTAGAATCTTTCAAAATCTAGCACGATGAGCGTTTTATTTTGTTGAAGTTATAGTCAAAAAGAGTCTGTTAAATTACTTTTAGGCCTTGGATGATGCAAGCGTGGACTCTTCTTATTATTACTGGAGGTTTGAAGATTGCTTCTGCTCAGACTCGGAGTTATAATGGCTTCCCGCTCGTCATAAACATATATTTTATTTAGCAAGAAAATAAAATTCGTTATCCTTTTTAAGATTTCCAAGTGGTATCAAAAAATACGATCTTATGAGTTGATTAAATATTCAGCTGCAGGTATTTTACGGAATTGGACCTTGTATAAACTTATCATTTATGCTATTATGAATTGATTTCAGTGGCTTCCTTTCGAGCAGCACATCGTCATCATCAATATCGAAAAAATATAATAAACCTGCAGGTATTTTCGAAATTCCACTTTGTGCCAAGTCAATCTCTTGTCACATTAAGAGGCTAACATATTCGTAAGCCTTCATATCGTTTTCTCAGAGCTTCGAAACTTATTGAATACTTTAATTAATTAGCTCTCGCCTCGTTAAATGATATTTTCAATCACAAAATTCATCATGTGAATTCTATGAGAATGAGACACTGAGATCACTAGAGAAAAATCCATTTGTTATGCTATCTTGAAGAGTGAAACTCGAAAGCAAGAAACACTATACATAATGGCTAATGATGAAAATCTCTGCTATCTGCTTCATGATTCACTAATAAATTTGTAAATGTGATTTGTCTTTTCTCGTAGTTTTTTCTCAATAGAAAACGATTCCTTGAGGTACTTTCTCGATAAGCAATCAACCAACTAGCTCATCTAACACATGGATGTGCAGACAAATAGCTGTCTTTTACTTCCTACTGCTTTTGGAAAGAAATTGTGTGAAGCCATCATACAAGAATGCTGGGGATTTAGACAAGAATAGACAGGCATCGTAAAGTGTCATTGATACACAATTAATCGTTTCTCTAAAAAGAAAAATTTATTTATCGTAAGAGAAAAAATAAAAATGCAAGGAAGCCGAGAAAAAGGAATAGGCACTCAGGAGATGGAAAATAGCATGGACATGCCCACGCTGGATTTCATGAAATCTTTAAACCTCACGAATTTAGACGAATCCTTGCGTGAAAAAATAAATCTTCTCCAGTCATACGGCAAGGCGTTCGAAACTGGATATCAGAACCAAAAGGAACTGAACACAAAACTGAAACAAATCATCGGACATAAAGAAAAAGAATATCAGAACCAGGAAGCCGAAATCAAGAGTTTGAAAGCACGATTAAATCAAATGAAAACTCAGAACCGCAGCCTCGAAGACAGTCTTGCGAAGGCGCTTCAAGAGAAGGAAGAGTTCCGTGCTCACTGCAAAAAGCTCCAAGCGAAAGTAGAAAAATTGGTCAAATACGCTGCAGAGCTGCAAAAAACGATAAAAGTTCTAAAGGTAGGCTCAAATCTTAACTTAGATAACAGAGACGCGGAAGAATCGAAAGGAGATACATTTATGCGTTTATGTTCAGGTATTAGCAAGGCCGATATGCCTTCAGAAAACAGATTTATTGATCTCGATGACGGAAGAAAAGAATCCAATGATAGAGAAAGCGAGCAACATGTCCATTTCGCTGAACAGAAATCATCTGGCAGTGATCGAAAATCAAGGGAAGAAGTGAATGAAGAGAAGCCCGAAAAGTTGACACTTAAACTTAAAAAGTCGCTTGAGAATCTTCCGCAGAATACAAAGTCAGAAAGAGTCCATTTTTCTCCCGAAAACGCAGCTGAAAGGCATGTAAAAAGTCCAAAAGAAAGACGTCGCTCTTCTGAAAGAAAGGAAACGATATTCACTGATGACGAAGAAGAAAAGCTCACTCCGAAAAATGCGCGATTTTCGTCGTTGTCGAGCAGCCCGAGTAATAGAAAATCCGATAAAAGAAAGCATAGAGCACTTTCTGGTAACATTTATGGGCTTGAGTGCCAGTACTGAAACAATATATCAATCAATAGAACGAAAGGCGGCATCTGAGGTATTTGAGGAAAAAGCGAAAAGACGTGCTTCTGAACATCCTAATCCGTCAGGTAAATCCTACGTTTGGGTGGCTCTTAATAAATTTGCATAGAGGAGGTGTTGCTTCGAAGCATCGTGGATCTTCACTCTCAATTGCGTCATAGTATGATAATTGATTAGAAAAAGAAATATTAATTGGTACATTTTAGCCAACAGACTTTCAACCGAGCTGGTGGGTTTTGTCCCTCATAATGAAGGAATCAGCAAGTATAAGGAGATGTCACCGAAGATTCCCAAAAATCGTACTGCCGAGGACAAACTTAAAATTTTCGAAGAGTTTTTCGCCATCGGAACCACGATTGAGGATGTCATTCAATTCGAACAAGCGCATCCTGAGTACTCAATTAGTCATTGCAGCACAATTTCTAATACCATCTTAGTCAAAAAACCGGAAGCTTGAAACCACAAATACTATATAATTATCCCAGCAGCGAAACGGAATTAGAGAAGTAAAACCCCCTGCCCAACCACAGATTCTTACCATACTATTCCCTGAAATAGACCGTCAAGAGCATCAGTAAAAGATTTTTGCTTCCCATTTGGTGTAGAAATAAAAAAAGAACGAATCAAATCTCATTCGAATCTTTACGAGTAAAAAGTCACACTCTCTTGCTTTTAATAGCATTAACCTATTATCCAAGGATCATGTTTCCGAAAAATACATTCGATGACAATTCTAATTGCTTTATCTTTCCGCTTTTGCCTGGAGACTGGGGCGAAGAGATGCCGAATAATGAACTGCTGGCTGAAATCAACCCTGAAGGGCTGTTATACCATATTTGTATAAAAACCTCCGATTTCTGGGACTTCGTAAATTAAATAATCCTCTTGCTCGAAATTTTACTGGAATCAAGGGCTTTATCGATGATGAATCTCCAGAGAAAGCTCAAGGGAATAGACCTAGAAGAAGGGTCCGCAAAATTTGGAAAGTCAATAGAATTTATTGTTTTATGACTTTCCTGCCCCTGACGAAGCTATTCATGGATATTAATTGCAGCATCTTAAGTAAGTCCTTCAATGGAAGTTCACTCTCAATATGATATTAAACATTTACTCATTAGATCACATGAAAATCACTCGAATGAAGCTTTTCTCGCAGCTATCATCTACATCAAGGGAGCCATTAAAGCAAATGGACAGTAACTGGTCAAGGGAGGTAATCAATGTCTCGCAGTTATTTTTTTAAGTTTTTTTGAAAAAATAAAAGTTCGTCAAAAACGAAGTTGAAGGCTACTTAAAATCGCTGATTGAAAGAAGCATCCCACGACTGGGTTCAACCTTTGAATTTTCATATGGCGATTTTGACAAAGTTTCAACCACGATCTCGATTAAAAATCTTGCTGCAGTTCACGCCTTCTCTTCGGTATTCCCAATCGCGTTCAGTTACTTCCCGCTGGAGGATTTAGTGTATTTGCTGTCCTGTGTAATGCTCGAGCGAAAAATTGTTGTTGTCAGTCCTAATCTTGCGCTGCTCTCTGCAACGATGTATCGAATCACTGTTAGCATTTCATCTAAACGTTTTTGATGACTAGGTCTACGATAGTCGCGATGCTAAGGCCATATAAATACACTTTTCCAATCATCTACTCGCTACCTGAGGTGCTACTCACAATTTGCGACGCACCTGGATCAATTTTGTTAGGTATTGCTTGAGTTTCCTTTTAGAAGAGACTTAGTAATTAATTAATTTTGTTGTTAGGTCTTAACAAAGGAGGCGATTTTGTAATCAAGCAGCGACTTTGGATCGAGTTTCCTGACTGCGTGTTTTTCGTATTGACAGATGATGGGATCAAGTTGCTTTCTGAAAGCGAACTGGAACACAAGGCCAGAATTCGAGTGTTTGAGAAACTCGTGGAAAAAGTGTCGCCTTATTACTCGCGATTTAATTCAGAGAAGTCAATTATGCAAGAAATTGAAGATCCTCAAAAACTAACAGTATTCAATGGGAAGAATGCTTCTCCAGACCCTAAATCGAAAACCGCAAAGCTTTTCCGTTCTGCAAGCAAAGACACTGATCCAGAGATTTTCGAAAAGATATTCCAATCTGTCCTGGAATTCCACCGTGAGATCGTGCTTAATCATCTTCCAAAGCAGCTTATTTTTTCTGGAAAAACGCAAGAGGTAACTCTACTCAAAAATGTTTGAATGTCTAACAGTTATTTATCACTGACTATAGAATGAGGAGATTGACTTTAGTGCAACGTGCCAAGCAGTTATTTTGAAGAATTATAGTGCCAAGCCGTTTTTAGAGGTATTTGTGAATACTCAGTTATTCCTTTATTTTTTGTCTGAACACTATGGGCTAAATACGTTAGAGAACGCAATGCAGATAAAATAAATAATTAAGCAGAGATTAATTTTCAATTCAAATCACTTGCACAAAGGTTTAACCGTTTATTGCAAAATTATTTCATATTGAAGAAATCTCGTTTTCTTTATATAGCACGCCTTCGATTCCAAATTGAGATAAAATCTCGATAAATTGTCTTTGTGTTGACTACTCGCATTAATAAGCAAAAATACATCCAATAAGCAATCGTGAGGACGATCATGCATTAATTCAATGTAAACTTTAAATTTTGGAGATGTTTCTATGAGAGATTAAACCTTGAGGCTGCATGCTGCCAGAAAAGTAGCAAATTAATGAATTTTGCATCACAAAATGAAGTTTTTTCACAATAAAGTTTCAAATTTTGAAGTCCTAATAAAGCGGTTTATCTTTAAGGGTATTTCATGACTCGATTTTAAATTAAATTTAAATTTCTTTCCAATAGGGTTTTTTCCGTCTCAAATTAAAACTTCCGATTCATTTCTACCAAAAAAAAGCGTAATTGTCTACCTTGCATAGAATTCAAATGATCTTATGGCTAATTTACCCTCAGCAAAAGAATGAGAGTTAAAATATTTTAAGATATCAGCCTTCTTCATTATCCATATGCAGTTAATTCTTATCTACATATATCAAAACCACCTAAATGTGCTTGACTCTCACAATACCAAAGATTTAAAATCAAAGAAAACAACCTAATGTCCTTTACTAAAGATTATCAGTTTAAATGTAGAATATCAAGAAGTTATGGCCAAATTAATTTTGATAAAAACAGGGCTTGCTAACAGACAAGATGAAGCATTGATCTTCGCTATTGCTATCAAAGAACTAGCTTTAGTGGCGTGAGGATCGACAAAAGTGGGTCTTTAACCAGAATAACAATAATTTTAAAGACAGTAGTTAATATAGTCAAAATTAACTGGCAAAATTTATCAACGAGCCGCTTGAAAGTTAAAAAACGAAACAATGGGAGTTTTTCGGAACCTCTACGAAGCTTTGATTCGTATGGTTATTCACGTCCTCGAAAACCAGCACGTATCGAAGCACGAGGCGATTTTCATCGTTTTCCTCAACAGTGTCTTAGAAATCGGTATACTCTTCAGCGCTAACTTCAACTACCCTTCCTCAAACACACAGTACGTGAGCATTCTTTTTGAGTACGCGCAACTGGCCAACACAACACAATTACTCCAAAGCTACAACTTTGACCCTACATCAATCGCATTGCTTGCTGTGCTTGCTTTTATCTGCTTAGTGCTTCTGATCCTCTTTATCTATGTCTACAGCTTCTTCTACCGAGGAACCAATGCGACCACTTCTCATCGGGTGGTTCTCTGGATATTCGAGCTAATTCTTAAATATGTTGGATACTGTCTCTCGATTCCATTCCTCCACTGCTTTATCACGGGAATTGGCGCCGGACTTCCTCAAACGATCATTGCGATATTCGGTATTGCGACGATCTCAGTTCCGCTGTTCGTCGAGCGAGTTCTCATCCAAGAAGACAATTTTCTTGAAACTCACTATCTTAGCAAACGCAATACCCTTCTCAACCTCATGAACATCGGGTACTTCATATTTATCATGATTTTCGAGAGCCACTTTCCAAGTACAGAGTATCGGCTACCGTACACAATCACAATCTTAGTTTACCAGGTGTATCGGCTCTACAGAACGATAACTTTTGATTATTACTTCTTCACCTCGATACAGAAGCTCAATATCTTTTGGAAAGCTTTGATCCTACCTGTCTGCACCATCTTCATGGTAAATTACATCCTTGAATGGTCTAAGACAAGAACTCTGACTCCCACGGAGTGGACAGTGTTGATCATGCTCATCTGCAAGCTCGTTCTTGCTATTCACAGCTTCTACGAACGCAGAGTGCTGACCAACTACCGCAATCCCGCCCGTGCATATCAAGCTGATCATGCGATTAAACTGATGCTGAATCAGACTCAGCTCATCTTCAACAAGAATAATATGGAATACGATTATTCGAATTCAGATTTGCTGAGTCGAGAGGTGCTATTTCATAAGGGAATTATCGCCCACGAATTTCACATGAGCTATAGGAAAAAGAGCGTTTCAAACATCTGGAAAAAGGAAGAACTTTATGATCCAGCGACCTTTAGCTTCTTCAGGCCTCGCTGGCGAGCCCAACGCAATAATACTGTGAAAGACACGCCATCAAACAGCATTATCGCTCTCAAACATTTTTTGAGGGGACTTTTCGAACATTATACAGAGCAGTTCCCCTCTGATTTCAACCTTCACCTCAGTTTTGCGTCATACCTCTTGCACTATCTCCGACTCACTCCTGCTGTTATCATCGAATGTTTCGTGCTGAGCGAAGAGATGCAAAAGCGGCCTGACGTGAGAATCGGAATCTCGCGTGAGCGACTCGTTAGAATCGTGAACACGATTCAAGAGCGCCTGGCGCGAGAGAGAAGCGATATCACCTTCAGCAACATAGATATCAGGGGAATTTCTGAATTAGAAGCTAGATATAGTGAGATGGTCGATTTGATGAATGAATATATCACAGATTATTTGAAATTCCTCGACGAATTGATCGATGAAGAAATCGTCAATTTTGACGTTGCTTATAAGACGGGCAAGAAGCTCTTAATCATTCGGAAACAAATCGAAAGAATATTCGCAAAAAATCTCTCAGAAAACCCCTTCAGTATGGCTGCTTATTCAGAGTTCCTTCGCTCTGTCCTCTCAGAAGACCTTAGCGCCATTGAAGTGATGAAGCAGTACCAGCGAGTCGTGGCAAAGCTAGAAGGCTACGTGCGGGCTGATAAAGATTGCTATGACATCAATCTCTTGTTCGACAAGAATTCAAGCATTATCCAAGCCTCTGGCTTAGAGCAGAACCTCGGCAAGATCCTGAAGGCTAATCCGGCTTGTGAGAAGCTCTTCAGCTATTCACAGAAAGAATTGCAAGCGATGAATATTCGAAACCTAACACCGCGACTGATTTCCATCCAACACGATGGTTTCTTGTCGACTTACATCGATAGTGGTCGCGAAAACCTGATATACACGAACAGAAAGCTCTACGGAAGATGCAAAGAAGGTTTCCTCTTCCCCATGTCATTGATCGTGAAGCCGCAGGTTGACTTGGCAACGGGAAGTTTCTTGTTCCTGGGGTACCTGAAGAATATGAACACCAAGAACGAGTTCATCATTACTGATCAGTTCGGCCTTGTGGACAGCGTGTCAAAAGTGATAGGTGAAGCGCTGGGTTTGTCAAAGACGTTTTTGGATGAGAATTTGGTCCAGATGCAACTCATCTGCCCAGACACGGCCGATTTCTTTGATTTTGAATCCTCAAAGAGAACGACCAGTATGAAAGGGAAGACCATGTACAACAACAATAGCAGTTATCAGATCAACAGTCTCGAGAATGATGAGGAAGAGGAATCGAAAAACAACATAACCCGAGGAGACGAAGGAGATAGGACCTGGGAGAGCCCGAACAATAAGAGCAGAGCGCGCTTGATCCAAAATTCGGAAATGACTCTGAAGCTGATAAAGAGCAAGAATCCCTACGAGTATGTAGCAGGAACGCTTAGCAACAAAGCGAAAAACGTTGCGGAGTTTTATACCAAGGCTTTTGAGTCGAAAGACAGTAGCAAGGAGTCTTCTGATCGGTTTTTCAACACAGATCAAAAGTATCTACAGACGCTGAGTGATAAGATCAAACTAACAAAAAAATCAAAGAACTATTGTCTCGTTCAAGGGGCCGTTGAAGAATTCAAGACTTCCAAAAATACGATCAAAATATACGTGTTTAAGTTCACTGAGATCGAGGATCTGTTCAAGGAGAGAGTTCATAGACATACAACGAGAAGAAACGAATCCTCCACCAAGCAAAGCTCCTTTAGAAAGCCTGGAGATAAGAAGACTCTCTTGAATTCGGAGCAGAAAGCCCCTTCTTTCGAGACCAAGCAAAAGGTGCCAGGTTTGACTCTGAGCAAAGTGCTACAGCCTGACCTGTCGAAAGATGACCCTCCAAAATCCGCTCGTTCAAAGCTCTCTGACTTGGGCGAAGAAGCTGAGGAAGAAGAGGAGGAAGAGTTTGATCCAAGTCTACAGGATGATGACAGAGGAATCCACCAAAATTTTGAAAGCGCGAGGAAGAATCAGCTTCCAAGGCTACTAAGTGACCTCAGCGCGATTTTACCAAACAATCAGATGCCTTCCCATCGAGATGCAGAGGTCCATTTTGCCGATCAACTAGAAGATTACCAAGGGAATCACCTTCAGCCAAACAGAAATGACAGTAGTTTCGAGGTGAATTTAAGCGCTAGAAGTCTAGAGAGCGCGATAAAAAGCCCAAGAAGCGAGGTTTCAGAGCAACCTTCGAATCGTACCGGCAAGGAATCAACAAAAGGAGTACGAGCTCAAAAGAGTCAAAAAACCGCAAATGAGAGCATGAATTCTGAGGCTTTGGATTCCCATCGAGGACTGGATTCAGCGCGAAATAGACTCGGAATGTCGGGTATGACAGATGGTGTGATGCTGAGTCACCGTGGACTTCTTGAATCGGAACGGCAGGAGTCATTGACTGATAGATTAAATCGAGTTGACTTTAAGGCTCCAGAGTCCACATCTACTAAGGTGGATTCAAAAGTCGGGTCAGAAGACCAGAAATTCAATCATGGCGTCCAATTAATGAAAGAAATCGACCCGAATTACCTTCAAAAAATCGTTGTTATCGAAGATGAGGAGGGCGAAGATGAAGAATACAGTTCGGACATGGATGTGTCGATGAGAGCGCCTACGGATTCTCTTCAGAACGCAGCTCAAGCCTCGAGCAAGAAGAACATCAAGGATCTCTTTAACCTCTTTGTCAACCAACATGCAGGAAAATCTGACACGAAAAACAAATCAAACAAACAGAAAGGAGGAGGACTGAGGTCAAGGAGCTCGAGTGTTACAAGCGGGACTTATGGTAGCAAGATGGTTCATTCCGCAATTATTGCCGCGTATTATCCTTTCGAGTTCCGTCAATCACAATTCCTCGTGGTACTCCAACTATTAGCTGCGATCCTCGCTTTGATCATTCTCATTGCAATTGCTCTAAGCAAATTCAGCTATTTGCAATATTCTACGGAGATCCTTGATAATGTCAACCGCTTGGTTTATATGGTTCATCAGATGGGAAGTGCCGCTTACGATCTGAAAAATAATGGAGATATTCTTCAGGACACCGAGGAAGGTATCATACAGAAAGCGACGGAGACTCTGATGGGGATTAACACATCTTATTATGATTTTTCGAATCAACTGACTCTCTTCCAGACCGAAAAGGCGTACTTTTTCAATACTTTCCCCACTTTCCGAACAGATATATTGGATCCAGTAGTGGTCGTCGATCCTATATACAACAGTACTTTGCCATTGGATAAGTTTTTCTTTGTGTATCAATTGGACGCTTTTAATGTGGTCACGTATTTCGAGGAAATTCGAATGAAGATTGACCGAGTTTCAGTAGATGAGCTGATGAACGACTATAATAAACTGATCCCCCTCATGGTGCGTTGGATAAACTATTTCAAAGACAACTCATCCTTAACAATGAACTTGATTCCTGTTATCAACGCTGGGATGATCGCAGTCTCGATTATCCTATTTGCTCTTACTGTCTTGGCCATTTGGCGGCTGTTCGTTGGAATGAAATTCATCAATACAACTCTCAATCAGCTGAGTTATGTCACGCCAACTGAGTATTCTGACATCAAGAATCGCATTCTCAGCTTCCGTAGAAACCTGAACAACAAAATTAGCTTGAACAACGAGTCCGCTGCATTACAAGCGATAAGATTTGAGAGATCAAACAAAAGAGCCATCGGAGGAGGAGAGAAGAAGAGACCTCATGGAACTAAGAGGAAATATGAGGAGGCCAAACTTTACTTCTTCAACCGGTCTTTGCCTATTTTCCTCCTCTTCAGCTTTTACATGATCATTCAAGGGTCTTTCAAAGCGGTTATGGATTCAGTTGCGACTTCAGTCAACCAGGGCATGAGCAACATATTATTCTTTGCAAATGACGAAGCCAATGCTATCTACGGAATTTCCAAATTTAAGAACTATACAATCCAGCATAGATATGGCCTAACGACACCGGAGGATCTTCAGACATTGTTAGATGACTACCATAGTAGAATCAGTTCCATAACGACGCAGTATATCAATGCGGTTGAGCAAATACAGAATATTTTTTCTGAGGAACAAATTGAACAGCTTTATACTCTGCTATACGGCAATGTCTGTCCTCTGTACCCTAACAAAAATTGCTCTGGAATCCTAAGCGGCGCTTACGAGCAAGGATTCGTTACAGGTAGAGTCGCGATAAATAACGATATGATTCAAGAACTAGATGTCGATGGCGCTCCTATTAATAAGTATTATCAGTTCGAAGAATTGAATCAAGCTGAAACTCTTGCTCATACCATTTTGATGGACGTTTTGTCAATTTCGGCAACTAGAATTCAAGAACTGCTGGATACAGGAGTAAGTACTGTCAGCGGGCTGATGGCTGGGCTTGTAGTAGCTTCGATCTTCTTCTTCTGGCTGCTGTGGACATATACGATGAGGGCCGTCATTGAAGAATTCAAAAATTCAAGAAAGATGCTGTCGTTGGTGCCGGTGATTTTGATATTGAGGAATCAAAGAATAATGAGCTTTTTGAAGAAAACGTCGTCTGTGACAGGAAGAGGAATTTAAATCTTGTGATGTAATGTGAATAGCTCTATGTAGTTTGATTGTTATATAATTTTGAAAGAGATTGAGCACACCAAAATATTTGTGAAATGAAAAACGCTGCATATTAGCATTTATGAAGGAAGACTTTGAAATCTCATTTGAAATTTATTTCAGCTATACATGTTATGAAAGAAATGATAATCGAAGCGCATTTCAGCATTGTTAGCCTCAGAATAGCAATTCTCTGGCTAGCGGTAGATCGAAAAAATTGTTTTTTCTGTTTCATATAAATTAAGACATGAACAACTGCTGATCGTGGATAATTGTAGTGCGAAAATAAATAAAGAGTATAATGACATGGAATAAAAATTAATACGTGAACAGATTAGATTATCCTTCACGTTGCTTATATAGTAAGTAAACTACTTGTGTTTTCCTTCAAGAATAATCACATATATTAATAACTTGCAAATTTAGTTATACAGTGTTAGATCAACTTGAGCCTTTAATTTAGGCTGCAAGATATGTAACCGGAACGGTTTTATGATTTGTTCATCAAGATCTTCATTAAGATGGAAGAGAGCATCCTCAGAATCAGTGGCAGAAACACCTGCAGTCACTTGTTCCTGCTTTTCCTGAATCAGCTCAGCTGACCATCGCTTAAAAAGTCGCGTTTCTTCTCCTTCTTTTCGAGGAATAGTCAAACTTAGATGCCTCCGGTGAACTCCATTCATCGTGTTCTTTAATTTTTCAGCTGGGAACTTAAGGCTAGCATGATTCTCTTCTTCAGATTTGCTGTCGTTATTTAGCTCCAATTTCGTCGTCTTTTGGAGGCGCTTTTGTACAATATCCATCCATTCGCTTACCACAGGCCTTATATCTTCAAACTCAGTCAACTTGATCAAATATTGTGTCATTGTCATCAGCGCCTTATCATTATCGTGTCCTTGAAATGGTACAATATGAATGCTATTAAGCCTATAGTCTTTCAAATGACGCTTCATATCCTAACCAAGAATTAACGAACTCGGCCAAGAAGGTGAGAGATATACATCGATGAAAACGAGCCTTTCGAAAGGAAAACCAAGCGATTTCAAGTCTTTGATGTATCCCTTATCTAAACTGGAGATGCAATGATCTCGATGAAAAATGCCTTTGAAAAACTTCCTAACGTTCAAGGTCTGCAAAATAGCTTCCGCGTACTACATTATCAATGAGACTTTTCTTACAATTAAGGCGGTTACATTGAGTTGACTGGAAGTGTAGAGATAAATTTGATAGTATTGTTCCATGAGGCTAAGGAATTCGAGGAGACCTGGCCTTGGCATCACGTAAAATGTCACTTCTTTGCCTGGAGAAGGAATCTATTTATTCTGTTTAGAAACTTTATTGAGAGCGGACTGTGTACCTTGACAAGGACACTCGAGCTGGAAAATTTGTGCAGCTTGGCATGAACAAGAGTTTCATCAAGGTCGAGAATCAAAATCGGCTGTGTAGGATCCAGATTAGCAAAGAAATAAATAATGATTTTGTACTTCAAGATGTGATTTTGATACATTGAGTCCAGAGGATTTTTCTTCGTAGCTTAATCAAATTAGAGTCAATTCTTTTGAAACTGAATGATTATTACCTTGAAGGAGTTGAGCATTGGGTTTCTGAAGTTGTTATTTCACTCCTTAGGCCGAGTTTATCTTGGAATATTTTCTTCATGAGAATATGTTGATCTTTTTGATGTTTTAAGAAGCGAATAATATTAGGGATGGTGTGAGTGTTTATTCTTTAGCTTGTCAGAATTTCCATTTAGACGGTGGCGGATCATTGAACTGACCGTTTGAATTAAAAAGGATTTATTTGAACTGTTTCTTCTGATAACCGCGCCGTTCGGTAACTTATTGGGTTTGGGGCCATGAGTGATATTGCCTTGGGTTTACGTTCATTATAAACTAGATGTGAAGGGAGATCAACATGCTAGACACGATGAAAAAAGAAATCAAGTATTCATATTTCTAATCTTGCTAACAAATTTCAGATAACTGGAAACATTAGAGACACTGTCTCAGATTTAGAGAAAGATGCCATTAACTTGCTTAGAACAGTAAATTAGTAGCCAGCTATTACGATGTTGTCGAGATTTTAAAAAGATAACACATGAGCTGATTTATTCAGAACATTCTAAATATCGTTATTTTTTCGAACAAAAAATATTTTTGTAAAGTCATTGTTTCTAGAACGTCGAAGTATTTGGTTTGAATCAAATTTAAGGTCATGAAGTGCACATCGTGCTATTTTGCGATAAAGTAAATGAGGATTTTGTGAGTACAGCAAAAAAATTCCAACGATACCTCTACAGAAATTGATAGTTTAAACATCTTTCAAGCAAACCTTATGATCTCTTAGAGTGCTGGTGAACCCAAGTTTGCTGGTTTGAGTAACTCTCAGGAAGAAAATTATAATTTTGCATTTTTGATGAGATATTTCATTGAAGCTTGAGCGTAAATGGTATGAGCCATAACTATCAAATTAATATCGAATGTGAAAACTTCGACGCCTGTTTTGGGAAAATTAAGTCGAATTATTACATGAAGATAATTTTAGTACACAAGAGCCTCTTTAAAGAGCAAATAAATCATTATTATGTGCTGTTTCAGTCTTTATAAGTGGTAGCCGTATTGAGTATAATGATTTTCTTGTGTTATACTGCCCTTGAATTAAAGTTTTCACTCTTCACCCTCAAATCATTGTCCAGTCTTGGACAGAAATTCAAAATTCCTCTCATTTTGACATGACATTTATGTTAAGAGTAATTAGAATATTTATATTTACAGGAAAATTTCAAAAACAAATAATTAGGAGGTTTCAAGTTCAGCATAATTTGAATTCTAAACCTAAATACTTAGGAGAGGAAACTTCCATTAATAGTATGCAACCACACATCACTAACAGATCTTTGGGATTATCGAATACGGTCTGATGAAACAAATTTAAATTGCGAAAAATTCGTTAAAAAACTTTTTTGGAAAAGTTGTCGGTACCAGAAATTAGCTGGAAAACTACTTTTTATGGCAGTATTTCTTCGAGATTCTTCGTTGTGAACACCAAAAAGCAGCTTCGAAGCTTATTCATTACATATGGAAAAAAGCTAGCTATTGTTAAGCAGCATCAGGACTAAAGGAAATAGCAACCTTTTTGAACCAATAAAAGGTTAACATATATGTTGCTTATTTATTTTTACGATTCAAATGAGGCAAATTGACTTTTCCTTCCAATAATGAAATAGTTCTAATTATGCATGATATAGAAAACAGATGGTTTCGGATCCTGACAAATTAAATTCATCGAAAAAGTCAAAGGCGTTTCAGAAAAATAAACAAACATACGTTTTTTGGGTTGTGTGATTACGGTCATTACAATTTGTCAATTTTCCAGTTCATTTTCTCAAACCGCATGTTGCGTATAGGTATATCTTTGTACCGACCCAGATTACTTAGCGCCT
>ENA-UOTZ01000940-UOTZ01000940.1-compost-metagenome-genome-assembly--contig:-NODE-940-length-22547-cov-5.054428_pt1 | contig 22547 bp, 6 predicted proteins | sample MGYA00238144_ERZ746983 | MGnify/ENA primary metagenome ERZ746983 (study PRJEB28759, sample SAMN06268863) | compost metagenome | isolation source: single cell | place: USA: California, Emeryville, Joint... | reverse complement strand
GACTTTTTTATACCTTTCTCCATTTTGGAAGCACAATATCTTTGCCCAAGCGTGATATTTATCAAGCTGAGAGATAAAGCAGAATATATCTTCAGGCAACTGTAGTCTTTCGATATATTGCGAGAACATTTGATCTATCAGATCAATCATTTTAGCTTCACCTGGAAATAGGAGAAATATCAGGCGCTCAAATTCTTTATCGTGTAATGTATTCGGAGCGACCTTTCTCATCAAATTTGTGTAGTAAGTGTTTTTCACCTCAGTCGTCCCAAGTTGAGAGACCACAGATAAACCCTTAAATAAATCTTTCTCGCCATATTTTCTGAGAGCCGTTTCCCAGAAATAATTGCAAAGTTCTTTACTCCTCTTTCTAAGCTCTCCACAGAATGCTAATATCTGTTCAAAATGTCCCAACGCTGCCTTAATCGCTCGAGATAAGTGAATGACCTGATCAATGATTGATTTTATAATGTCTATGGGTCCTTTTTCACCCTAATAGTTCTTGCTTTCGACGAGGAACTCACAGTATATTTTATAAAATTCACCGAGCAAGGACAGTTCTTCCTCGTTGCTGACAGACTTGGTCGCCCTCTGGAAAAGAGACTTCACGAGACTGGGGAAATTCCTTCAGCACTGGCTTTATCTCTTTACTCAGGTTCAATATTTTCTTCAACGGTTTTTTCTCAAATTTATTTTGAAATTCTTCACATATCTTTGAGCTCATCCCCGGCTTTCTTGTGGTCTTCATTGAGAAGATTTCTCGCAACAATGATTTTAATGACATATCTTTCAGTGCCTTATGAATTGCAGCTTCACAGATAATCCACAGGTCTTCATCGTCACTCGTGCAAGCTATCTTGTATAGCTCCTCAATTTCTTGAATTGATTTAATGTAGTTAACTAGTTTCTTTGCGATACGCATATAAGATCCTTCTGAAATATCTCCTTTCACTTCATGTAATATTTTAAGAGGCCAGATACTCTCCTCTTTGGCTTGAGTGGCTAGTTTTTCTGTCACGTTTGTAAGAAACTTATCAGATTCCAAGATTTCGGATAATTCCTTTACAAAATTTCGAGTATTCTTGATTAGTGCTGTGAAGTCTCTCGCAAACAAAGAGTACAGCTTTAGAAGTTCAATCTTGTTAACTCTGTCCCAACTGGAAGAGGTTTCCAACAACATGAGGAGAATCGGCTCAGCACAAGTTTTATCCAAGTTCAGCTTAGAGATGCTAAGGATATTAGATGCTATTTTCTGCGAGTCTGCAAACCACGTATTTTTAGGAAGATCAACGAAATCTTTTGGATGATGAAGGATTAAAAAAACGAAGTACCTTGCAACACTTTCGTGAAGCGGATGATTCGTTTTTTCTTGATACTCTTGCTTTGAGCAAACTTCTTTTATTCTGGGGATTATTTCAGTTGATTCAGATCCCACCTTTCCCTCATAGTCCAGTTTGATAAACTTCAAAGGCAAGAAAATTTTGGTACTCTTCGGATCTTTTTTTCGCAAGTAGTTAATTATTTTCCAAATTTTCTGTGTAAATTCAGAATAGTGATATTCTTCGCTATTTTTACTGAAGTCATTCACGAGTTCTTTGACAAGATCATCTTTTCCATCGGCAGAAAATCTTAGGAAATAGAAAAGAAACTCCATTGGCTTGCTTAAGAGAATATGGTATCCATATTTATCTGTTTTGAGAGTTTTTTTGAGCTTTAGCTCATATAAAAACATTTGATTCCTCACTCTCAGGATCAACAGCAGGTTGGAACTTAAAAGGGATATCTATATCCCCGAAGACACGAAATTGGCTCACTTCAAGCCTTTTATAAATTGTGACTTGACCTTTGGCTAATTTCGCCAAAGGATACCGATAAATGCATGGTTTGAACAAATGGTCTTCGATTTGGAGACTAAATAGGTCCATAACATCCAGGCATTTATCATCCAGCTTCTGTGTTTCAATGTTGGATCTGGAAACATCTTCAATGTATGTTTTTGTCAGAAAATTCTCTGCGCACAAAAGAATATGATATAGATAAGGTATTCTTTTCTTTTGAGCATCACTATTGGTCGGTAAGATCTTTAAAGAAGAGTCTAGAGGCGATAGTTTGTGTGTACTCATCTCAATTTTATTTTGTTAGTCTTGAGTTTTTATTTGGTGGGCCCTCTTGAATAAATAAAAATAATTTAGATGCTTCTTAATGTTGCACCTAGAAGGATGAGAAGTTGAACAGATATAACATACAATGCATTCTCTTGAAAAATTTCTGATTTCAAAGATAATGCAGCTGCAACATTCTTATAAGTAGTAACAATATCCAACTTTTTTTCTCAAAAAACTATGAGAAACTGATTATCTCGCGGAAAACTGACGAGTCTCAACAATTTCGCTAATATCACTCTCCCACGATAAATTTTTTCGAGACAAATACAATCATTCTGATAGCATAATGCACTTTTCGAAATATGAAAGGTGACATTATTAGCCTCAAAATGCTTAGAAAAATACCAGGCTATTTCTAAAAAAGTAAATAATACTGAATTGTTAGGTCAGTACTTCTCACCTGATCTCTGATATTATGTATTCTCTCTAAAATTCCATTAAGGAATGTGATTTGTCTTTGAATTAATCATTCATTTTCATCATGATTTCGAGGATGGTTGATTTTTTGTTAGTAGAAAAGGAGATCATCACCAATTAAGAGGCGTTAGTTAGTTCAATACCTCGAATTCGAAAGTTTGATAGTACTCTCCAATGTTCTTTTGTGGAAATTTTACCAGTTCTACGACGAGCTGAAATAAGCTTCCAAATAAATCGCAGTCATAGCTAACACGTTTTATTCGTCACTGTTTAGTTGAATCAGAGAACTAATCTAAGCTGAAATCTCAAAAGTGACTCTGCTAATCTTTAAGACTCTTCTTAGCGGAAATAAATAATAGCATAAAAATTGGAGCCACCTTGAATTTAAAGCAATGCATACTTTATTCAGTACTTTAAAGTTTCATGAAAAATTCAAATAACAAATGAAATATGAATCTTCGGACTCACCAACCAAAATTTTTTTGGGTTTTTTACTTTATTGTAGTTGAGAGTTTCCTAATTGCATGCCCATATTCTGATAAGTTACGAGTCACTCAAGCATTATTGGGCCTAGTGATAAAATTTATTAATTCTTTCTATCGTTTCTCTGCAGATTGGGCACTGCTGTTTCATCCTAAGCAATCTCTCGCCGCAATCATTGCAGAATTTTGCATGACCACAAGGGATAAGCACAATTGTAGTTTTCTTCACAAAGCATATTACACATTTGTCTTTATCTTCTTTTTCTTCATCTTCGTAGAATGATGTTTGCGTAATATCCGTTGCTGGCGATGTGTCTGCTAATTGGTTTAAGTACTGCGTTGTATTCTTTATTCTGGAAGAGAATTCATGTGCAAAAGTGCAATTAGGATTGCTGCAGTACTCTTGATATTTGCAAGGTACTCGATGGAAAAATGGACATTGCTCGTCCTCGCAGCAGCCTTGCAGAAATGCCTCGCAATCTTGATGAATGAAAGAGCAATCAGGCTTGTTGCAGAATCCTTTTGTCGACCAGTATTTGCAAAGGTCTCTATGAACAAATCTACAGGTCTCTGCAGTAAATCTGCACATTCCAATCAAATAGTCATCACAGAACTCATGTGCGTATCGGCAGTCCTCGCCTTTACTGCATGACCCAGCTCTGAAGTACTTGCAGAGCTCACGGTGGTACAAAGGACAGTCTTCTTGATAACAAATTCCATTAATATAGTCAATGCAATCCAGATGCACGAAAGGACAAGAGTCTCCTTTGGCACAAGTTCCATAGGACTGCCAATAGATACATAAATTTTCGGGAACTTGCATTCCTGTGGGTTGATTTGGAGTATAAATCATGTCGGCCTGAATTATTCAAAGTTCTGGAAGACGGAAATATTTTAATCTGGCTGAGTTCGCAAAACTCCTGGATTTTATACGAACAATTGATTAATGTACTAGAGATTGAAAGCAGACGCATTTAGCAAGATATAGGTATTTAATTCTAGAGCCCACCAGGTAGGTGAATAAATATTAAGCTTCTGGTTTCTTTCGTCATGTTGTCGGGAGAATTAATTGAGAAGATTCGTAACAATCACTTAGGCTCACACTGTTATGAAAAATGATCAGTTTTAGTACAAATTTCTGTCAATGTGTTCCCAATTATCCTCTCTTTTTCACTTTATCATTTCAAAATAAAAACAAGCAAAGCCGAAAGCGACATGTAATGCTTTTATTAAAGATTTTCAAACTGTTTAAAAGCTTAAATTTTTAATGAACTGAGATGCAAGCTCGGTCTATGAAATTTTCGTAAAGGGTGTGATGAAACAGTCCCACAATAATTCTCGATTAAAATAGAAGGAAAGAAGAGTTAAGATTGTTAATATATGAAGCTTTCAGAGTTTCTTGGATTTATTTTGCTTTCTTGGTGTCTTTTTCCAAAGGGAGAAGGCTCATGATTAAACGAGACATCATTGCGAGTGTTTTCGCACACATTTTCTCGCATAAACTCATTTTGATTTCTCTCGGTCTTTTTTAATCACTCTATCAATTTTCTGAATGATTGTGATTATGTTCTCAATACAGATCTCATCCGGAAACTTTTCTTCTATAAATAAGCTGATTTCCTTGAATCTTTCCAATGGCCATAAACCTTCTTTGATAGCCAAATCATTCTTCAAGGTCTTTGCTGCATCCAAACTCTCATCTAGATACCTCAGTAAAAATCTTTTCAGGCCTTGAAGGATTATCTCCAAAAGATTTTCCCCTTTACTTAAAACAATAAATTCTTCAAGAGCCGCGTTTTGCGTTTTCGTACGCGTTTTGCGTTTTCGTAAGCGCCTTGCCGAAACGACTTGTATATCTATTTTCTATTTGTGGGTAGAGAATTTCTTCAATTTTCTCGTACAACTGAATGAGAGATTCAATTTTGATATCTTTTAAATCACCATCATTGATTATATCATAGGGAAGTCTCTTACATCGCATCCAATTACAAACTACTTCCAAAGTGAGACTTCCTTTCAATTTCGATGTAACTAAATTGGCCAAGATGATGTTGAGAGATGTGTATAATTGCTCGAGATCTTTATTTTGTAACTCCCTTTCTATCAACGAAAAGCGAATCGAGTCTAAAGGTCGTTGTGGAATACTCAGAGAGATAGCCCTTACCATGTCAGTGTTTTTAATTCACGGAAGCTCCCCTTTAAATTGAGTTATCCGGATATCTTCACAGCTCAGCAAATATTTTCCAATGAGAAGATTTTTGGCGAGACTCTCTTCAATAGCATCCCAATTGTAAGTGAGTCTGCCATGTGAGTTTTCACTTCTAAAAAAAATTCTTCACTCTCTGCTCCGTACAACGAGTGAGGCAGAACGTAGTGATACTCTTCAGTGTTTTGCAAGTACTCACTTAGCAACCACGATTACATATCTTGATAAACAAAATTAGCTTACCTTTCATTATGTTGCCTTACCCAAAAAACCTCTTTTCGTAAGAGATACAGCCCACTGTAATCTAAGACCCTCGAAGTTAACAAAGGAGTTTAAACTTACCAATCAGCCCTTAAGTTGAGGTAAGAGGTTAATCAAGTAGAATTGTCCTTTTTGGATTTACGTGCTGGCAAAATTTTATCCGAAATGGAACCTGAAGTGGCGAAAAATAAATAATTTCTGTTTTCACTAGTCTAGACTAAAGCAAGTCCAGGAAGAGTAATTGTTATTTTTGGTAATTCAATTGTTTAATCGTGAAATTTGATGAAACTTCAGGTTATTTCAAACTTACGTTTCAAGATCTACCTTAGTAGGCTATTTTGATATCTGAATATATAAAATGACTTAACATAAAACTTAAAGGAAATTGCGATCTCGACGAGTATCTCTATTCGGCTTTCTGGGTTTAATTGGTTCCGGAATGAGCGGATTCGGATCTCTTTCATCCAGTCCATTCGGCTTCGGTTTTCTCTGTTTGTTTTCAATATAGTCAGCTATTTTTTTGATTCCAGCAATTGTATTTTCGATGAAAATCACACTTGGAAAATGCTCTGCAATGTAGATTTTCATTTGTTCTCGTTTATCTGCCGGCCATAATCCTTCTTTTTGAGCTAAATAAAGTTTCAGCTCCTGAGTTCCTGTTAAACTCTCATCTAAATATCTGACCACGAATCTTCTGAGACCTTGAAGAATCATTTCTAGGAACCCCTTCTCTTCACTTAATAGGATAAAGTCTACAAGAGTTGATTCTTGCTTACCCTTAAGCTCCTTATTGAAATTGTTAGTATATAGACTCTCCATCTGCGGATACACTATCTCTTCGACCTTCTCATAAAGTTGAATGAAGGAATCAATCCTCAAGTCTTTCAAATCACCATCCCTTGCGATATCATAAGGAAGATTCTCGCATCTTATACTTTTGCAAACAGTTTCCAGCGTTAGATGCCCCTCAAATTTCGATTTGGTTAAATGGACGAGGATGATGCTCAGAGATGTATAAAGATTCTCGATGGTTTCTGAGGTTTTCTTCCTTAATCTTCCCTCGATGGCTGACATCTGAACTTGAGCTGTTTGCTGTTGAGGAATAATCGAAGTGAAGGACCTTACAATGTCAGCGTCTGGGTCTCGAGGTAGTTCACCTTTGAATTGAATCACTCGAATCTTTTCGCAGCTAAGCAGATGTTTGCCAATAAGGAAATTCCTCGTGAGGCTCTCCTCTACAGCGTTCCAGTTATATGTGAGCCTTCCTTGAGAGTTGTCATTAGACTCAGGGTATGATGTTAGTTCGATGATTGTTTCGATTTGCTTGCTGATTTCCATTCCCAGGAGGAGGTTTCCTTCAGCAGCGTCTTGAATTTGGGTGATTGGGAAAGGATCGTGCTGCAGATGAGGATATTTTGAAATGATTTTTTGGTTGTTTGAGATAATGTGAAGAATCGTGTTTTGGATGCCAGAAAGCTGATAAAAAGCCTCGCAGATAGGATTGACCTCACTCATTGACTCCTCTGGAAAGAGAGAAATAATTTTTGATTCCTCACTAAATGAGCGAAACTTTTGTAGGAAGCCTTTATGTAGTATCAAGCAGATTCTGTTCCATGCGGTGAGGAATGCTTTCCATTCAGCGTGAATTTCTTTCGATTGAGTTTCAAGCCACTGTCCAATAGTTTGGTTTGTGGCGTCGCAGCGTAGCCTTCGGAGGTGGAATTGGGCTGTTAATGTGTTCGTGAAGGATATAATTTGTTTCAGGGAGGAAATACATTCTAATGGATCTTTCAGTCTGAGATACAAATTCGTTAGAGGGAATTCTTCCTGCTGTTGTAACCTTCTGAAAGCATTTTCAAATAATTCAAAGGTATTTGAGCGGGGAATGCGCATGAAATGGATGTAAGGGTAGTCATTCGGTGGAGACATGAAATCTCCTATGGAGATGACAACAGCAACCGCGGGATCAACTCCTTTTTCTTCCTCTAATTCTTGCAAAATCTTTTTCGGATTGACAGCTGCGCTGTATCCACTCACAATTTTGCCTGAGATATTTACCAAAGGATCTAGGATTTCACGCTCAACTTCTATCTCCCATACATTTCTCGCCATTCTGTGCTTGAATTTATCAGCACTCACTTTCTTTTCAATGAGTTGGTCGACAGCTTCATGCAAGAATAAGTAGCCATTTTCTTGAAGCTCAAGCATTTGAGCAAGGAGCCTCCAATGAGATTCGATACAATAGCGTAACAATTCTTCACAGTTTGTGTTTGGTTCCAGATTCATCAACTTGCAAAGCGCTTCATCAGAGACTCCACCGATGGCGAGGACGAAGTAAAGTAAAGAATGCAGAATCAAGCTCAATATGCGATATGTGAATGGCTTTATGGTCCTGACGGTATAATTTTTCCGAGTAATGTTACTGAGGTTTACCGGTAAGAGATATTCACCAGTCATTCCCTTAGAGAATTGACTGAGATATTGGAATTTGGTAGGGTTGTCGATGGTTCTCTTACAGATGGGACAATTGAATTTAATTTTGGCGAGATCAGATGATGCTGAATAATAATAAACAAAACCGCAACTGCATTTACTAGAAGTAATAGGATTGTCACTTGTTGCCGCTGCTGTGGTCCTGGAACTGTAAATATCTATCGACTCTCTTGCCGTATTGATGCTAGCTGTAGGATTCTCTTGAAATTCAGCGTCGGGTATGACACTACTAGCTAAGCGGGCAGCGAGACCTTCAAATGAATTATTTTCTATGAGGAAACTGTATACACTCGGCTTTTTGCTCTTCAACACCTTCGAAATAATCCCAATCGAAATGTGGCAAATGATTGACGTAATTTTGATTCTCTCCGCGCTCTGAGAGGGACTTAAATGCAGCAGCTCATACTTTTTGTCAAAATTCTTGGTAAAACTTTGTAAAATCCGCGCTTTTGCAGCCCCAAGAACACTTTGCAATTTCTCTGGGGAAAATGGGCTCGCAGGCTTTTCATTAAGAAGGAATTTCCAATAGCTATGATTATAAAAGAAACTTAGAGTGCAAACGTCCGCTTTATCCATTTCTTTAATGAGACTCGACATTGAGGATTCTAAGCTCTTTTCGTTCTTAGAATTTTGAATGATTGTGTCAAATTTTTCTCTGAATTGACTCACTCGAGAATCTTTCCCAATTCCACTGTAGATATATTTCTTCTGTTCATTTTGCACGTTTTTGAGGTCTCTTAACCAGACTTGATTCAGATTGTTTTCGATGATAACACTTAAATCATCAACTTTGCTCCACAGATTCCTCAAAGCATAGACTCTCAGACTTGCTGCAACAAGATTATTTTGCTTGCTGAGTATATTTTCGATTTCTACGCAATCATCTGCTGATAGCACAGCCTCAGAGCCAAAATATTTCGCCGAGTCTACCAAACTTTCAGTGTACTCACCAATCAAATACTTCATCACCCCGACGATACCGAGAGCTCGAACACTGATTTTTTCCTCCTCCTGCCCTCCAAGTTCATTCCATAGAGTTTTTAGACAATCTGGAGAAATTTTCAATCCTTCATCTTTAAGCTGATCAAAATGTTCAGGTATGTAAATTTTGCAAAGAAGGAAATCAAGATGGATCACTAGATCGCTATTTCGATCGACCTTCATCAGTTTCTGGTCGAGTATTGAGAGTATGTTTTCATTCTCAACAACAAGTATGCTTTTATTGGTAAATTCGATATTGGCATCTTTAAGCACGGTTTCAAGAAAGCTGCCAAGTAGTGAGGCTAGGTAATCGTAACTCAGAGCTTTTTTAATAACTTCAATTCCGACTGGTGAGTGGCGTAGTTTTTTATAAGAGTCTACGAGAAAACGACTGAATAACGCCAAAAACTTTTGATTATTTTCGGGTGTCAATTTCTTGAATAAATTCTCAAAAATTCGGCAACAGATTGGGAACGCTTCTTCTTGATATTGGTAATCATCTGTTTGAATAATTTCTTGAATTTCCATCAATTTACTGGTTTCTTCATCAATTTGGGTGTCTGTGTACTCTGCGGTTTCGCATACTTCAATCAGATCTCTCCAGAACGTGAAGAGCTTGATAATATCCATGATAGTATCAAGCTCTTTGCAGATAATCTGAATATGCAAAATTGTATTCGAGAGCTGAAAACTGTATTTCTTCCATGAACCAACCCTTTGGACTGCTTCTTTGGTCGGGTAGATATCTTTAGTGATTGCACGAAGGATGTTTTCAAATACTGGAGAACTCTTGTTTTTGGCCTTGATCTCATTATAACTCTTGACTAAAGCAGGAATGTCTGAGTTTTTGATTGAAAGGTATTTATGTAGATCGATCAGTGTCCTCAGCACTCTTCGTAAAGCTAGCAAGGTAATTATTGACTCAGAGAAAAAGTAGGCGTCCTTCACTATATCTTGCATTAAAGTTATGATCAATTCGGCATATTTTTCTTCAGATTTGAGGAAATATATCGTGAAAATCGTACCAATGTCGATTTGAAGGAGTTGAAGGCATAGACGCCATTCATATGATTCATGGGGGAGATTTTTGATATAGCTCAGCGTCACACTCTCTTCGATTATCTTCTCAGTTTGCTGCAATTGCTGGAATTTGCTGTCCTGAAAATTTCGATCTTCTGGATCCTCAAAGAAATTTATGAGGAAACCTTTGTATTCTTGCAGAATATCATTTATCTGTAAACACTCGAAGCAGTTCATGATGTCTTTGAAAGCGAAAGGAATACGAGTATCATGAATCTTTTTTACGATGTTTTGCAGGTGCTTTTGAATGACTCTTTGGGAGTGATCTGTTTTTTTGAATATATCCACCCAACCATTGAACAGGATCTCCGTTTGTTTATCATTGGTTTCAGTTCCAGCCAGCGAGAGTAAAGCCTTCATTCCTCCAGTCGTTTCCAATGAATAAACTAATTGCAAGAGAGAATGCTGGAGTTTGTTGCCAAAGAACTTCTCAAGAGCATGATAAATGTCCTTTGAAGAGGCCAAGAGCTGTTTGTCAGTAACGATTTCCACAACCCAATCTCTATCAATGCTGGTCACAGCATTAACCTTATCAAAAATAGTTTCTCTGATTTCTTCATTGGCTGAGAGCAGATTAATGACTTTATCAATACGGTCTTTGATGGGGAAGTTCTCTGATGTTGAACTGTATTCTTTGAAATTTAGTTTAAGATAAGCATCAGTGACCAATTCTGTAAAAGACTGATGGGTTCGGATTAAATTGCGCTTTCTATTTAGAATTTCTTTTGAATCCAATTCGATGATAGATTCAAAATTAACATAATGGACCTCCTGAAGACTGTCAATCATTATCTGGTTCCATCCTTTCATATAAGCCATAGACAGGGGCTGCGGCTTTCCTTCCAAAGCGTCTTTACGATTGAGATGAAAGATTACTACTAGGTGCTTATGACCGGCGAGTTTTTCTTGATATTTATCAACTAGCCTCTCAATTTGAAGCTTGGCAAGAGCGAAATACTTGCTGTCCGCCTCAGCTTTTAGTCTTAAAAAGAAGTATAATTTGCCAGTTTCAAAAAATCGTGTGATAACACTGTCGAGTTCTCTCTCAGAACTGATACTTGAGAGTTTATACTCGTCATATTCATCGATCTTATTGAGGCCGAGAGGATCAAAAGTCGTCGAATAGGTGTAAACAACACTCTTTAATGGTAAGGCACCTTCTTGGTTGCTCTCGATTTGCTCCCGCATTACTTCGAGAAACTTCGTTAATGATTGATGTGGCTGCTTGTAGTAATATTTCAGTAGTTCTTCCTTTTGATCTGCCCCTTGTGAGCGACAAGCAGCTGGGATAATATCAGCTGAAGCAGTCATTAAGATTTCCTTTTTGATTCGCGTGAGAATTGCTGATGTCTTTTCTTGGCTATTCCAGTATCCTGCGACGATACACGCAAGATTCTCTTCGGAGAAATTTACAATTAACCATTGAGGAGAGAGCACGAACTTTTGGTTGAGGATTCCAGAGGTACAAAAATGAGTTAGCCAAGCTTTTACGTCTCCAAATAAGGGGATCATTCTCCTGTCTGAGAGGATACTCTCCCAGCTGATGATTTGTTTCTCGAATCTGTTCAAGAAAGGAGGCTCTTGATCGGCCAGCTCCTGTTCATCAACCAAAACAATACATCGAAATTCATCATGGACTGAGCAAGTAATGTTCGTTGTCCTCGCTAGGGCTATTTTGCATGATTTTTTCTTGCTGATGACCGTGAAGTTCTGATTGAAGAGATCATAAAGACTTGGATAGATCGTATCTAATCCTTGTAGAATCAAAGAGACACCATCCTCAAGACAATTGATGATCGTGCTGAGTATCTTCGCACTATATTCATCCTGATCAATATCTTGCTCAAACTGACTGCCAATTATAGTGTTATATTTTTTGGTGCCCATGTTTAATTGATCAGCGATGATTTGCGATCCGATATTTCCTCGGAGAATCAGCATGAGATAACGAGCCTCAGGATCTTCAAAGTTCAATTGAATTAAGTTTCTTACGGGGATTTCAGTAAATTTGAGATAGTCCAATCGCCGTTTCAAAATTCTTTTGAAGCATGAGACACTGTCAGGTAGTCCTCCGAAATTTCTTTCAATAGCAGCGTTGATACATTCGCTAATAGTGTCTGTACTCTTGTGTTCTAATCCTTTTTTGATCAGAGCTTTGCAAGTTTCTTTCATCAGTGAGTAGAAATCTCTTAATCCATGGAAGTTTTGGTACTTCTTGTGAGTATGTTCAAATTCCTTTCTGAACTCGAAATAAGTTTCAGCTAAAATCTGCGTGTATGTCTTCACATCGAGGGAGTATCTCTCAAAGCTCTTTATGATGGAATCAGCTGTCTCTTTCAGGTCCGGAAGGGTAGGCTGAGATCTCGCGACGAAGATGACTCTACTCATTTTTGACATATCTAGTCTCCAGTTGGAAATACCAACAAATCCCACTCTCATCTTCAGGTCTTCTTCTGTCGTATCAGCATTATATTCGAGAAGAGAGTGCAACACTTTCAGTGGGTTATTTTTCGATAATTCTGCGAGACCCATCTCGTCGAAGAATACAACGGAGATAATATTTCGAACTTCTTGATTTCTACTATTAGGTTGCTGGTAGTTCTCTTCCAAAACCCTTTGTGCTTTCTCGAATACACGGATAATACCTTCGGACGTTGATTGGTAGGATCCTTGATATGTGAAAACTAGCAACCTTGGGAGTGTTCTGAAGTATTCATCAACTGAATCGGGGCCTCTAAGGCTGTTGAGGAGAAGCTGGAAGGAAAGAGTTTTGCTGCAGCCAGGTTCTCCGCAGATGATCACAGGAATTCTGTTCATTAAGCAAACGAGCATCGTGAAAATGTTTTCTTTCAGGGCTGTATTGTATGCGATACCTTTCATTAGGTCTTGATTGTTACTGTTTTTTATTCGTTCGAGGTACTCTTTTTGTTCTGCTTCAATTATTTCAAGCATGAGCTCAGTGTCATAATTAGCAAAACGCTGCTGGCCGCTGCTCTTGATAACTTTTGAGATTTTGTGTAGGTAAGCGGATCTGTCACTAGGATTCTCAAGCCTTGTATAATAACAGATGGCCAGAGTTAATACAATGGCCTGCATTTGATCGCGCTCAAAAGCAAAGGTGTTTTTAGAGAGATCCAATTTTTCCAAAATGCCCGAGATATTCTGACTATATGAGCGAGGTATTTCCTCCTTGAATTTTCTTCTTACTTCCAGACTGTTACAGAACCAATTGTAAATGACAATAAATCGCTTAGTGTCTCTTAAACTCACACTTCCAAGACCCTCCCTTTCACGGATAAAGTTGTGGGATTCTATCATACAATTGAGACTTATATCTCTGATTTCTCCACCCATCTTTACGTTTCGAAGCATCTGATTAATATAAGATTTCTCATCTTCTACACTAAGATGTCCAAAATCCCACACAAAGTTGAATAATGATTCTGGTAAGGGAAGTACATTGTACTGCAATTCTTGGGCTCTGTGGAATTTTTTTCTTACCAGCAGTCCAACATCTTTCTTTGAACGCTTAGAGTAGGGATTTATAGCAGCTATGTACTGTATATTGTCAACTATTGGAACGCCTTCATAAGAGTCATAAGTCATCATTTCTTTGACAAGGTTAAGTGTCTCTGAGGTATTGATTTCATCTAAAAACAGCCACAATTTCTTCCCTTCTTTTTTGAGGAGTTCTGCTTCTTCCCATATTTGTTTCAGCTTCTTGTAGAGTATTTTGGGTGTGATACCAGCATGGAAATTAATTTTTCTGAAATTCTCTTTGAGGATCTTTTCTGCCAAAAATTGCACGAGTGAAGTCTTTCCACAGCCAGCCTGTCCCATGATGATGACTGGAATCCGCGCCCTGCATTTCGTAATCAAAAGACACATTTTAAAGAAATTATCAGCAGTCATGACATAGTTCTTGCAAGCTTCATAAAGAAATTCTCTTTCTTTAGGATTCACTATTCCGATAAACTCGCACAGCTTATCTATCAGACTATTTGAGGTTAGCTGAACGTAGTTTTCCAATTCGAATGGAGTTTTGAAATTCGGCTTTGATTTTTTACCAGATGTGGGAGGTTGATAGATATCCAGTCTCTGCGATTTGAGAAGATCCATGAATTTTTTTGGGACTTGAGTATCATCCTTATAAATCGGAATGCAACAACCAGCGTCATCAAAAATCAACGAGAAATTCTTCATGGATTCAAAACCGAGGTTGTCCATAGACGCATTCATCATATCGAGCTCAGGTCCATTTCCACCGTTCTCGAGAGCATTAGCTTGGCAATTCATAGCATAGTCTATCGACCTGACAGTATATTCTCGACTATATTCGATGATAGCTTCGCACACAATATTCTTGATTTGCTTGTCCAGCTTTGCGAACGAAAGGTTTGAATTGAAAAAGAAAACACTCTTTGTGAATCGAGAGAAAAGGTCCGCTGCTAACAGAAGGAATATTTTGATTTTATAATAATTAGGAGCTGTTTTCACTTGCGAGATAAAGTATTTATCCAATAGTCTTTGAGCTTCTTGTGCATCGATTCTAGCATCTTCAATTTTAGCAACACTGAAATCAGTTTTAGGAAGATTTCCTTTGTCATAGAGTGCTAGGACATTGAACACTAGGCGGCTGACTGGGATGTATTTGGGATTTATTTTTTGTAATTTGTCGATTTTCACCCAATTGGACTTCAGCAGTTTTAAAAACGGTATTTTAGGGCTTAATTTATGAAGCTCGATGAACACATGGCAGTCTTCAGGAAGAGTGAATAGGTATTCAAATGACGATATTCCTCCCAAGACCATGAGCGAAAATAATATTCTGTCAATTTCCATCTTGTTATCTTCTTCAATGACGTGGCCAATATCTATATGAAATGATGAACCTTGAGGTATATCCAGTTTCGTTAATCTTTTAAGAATGTTTCTAAAATTAACCGAACCTGATATTGGGAAATAAGCCCATTTCTCATTTGTTTGATTGATCCATTGGCTTTTTCCAATTCCCTCGTGCTCAGAATCTACTATAAATATTTTTGTATTCAATATCTGTTTGAGCTCATACTCAAACTTCGTTTCATCATATGCTTGAACACTTTCCTGGAAAAACCCAAGCGTCTTTAGTTGCTTGGCAATTGGAGCGTCAACATCTGCAACTAAAATGGCCAATACGGCCAAAATATTCCTTTTCTCGATGCTTTCGTTCTCCCTAGTCAAAAGTTGGACAAATCTTTCTTGGCATGAGCCATCTAAATCTTCAATCCTCAAAACAGAAAAGAGAGCCTTGTTTGGACATTGGATATATCTTCTTACAAAAGCGTAAATTTCTTCAAAAGAAGTGTTTTTATGACAATATAGGCAGTTGGAGAGGGTTGGTAGCTCTCCAGCTTTTTGCAAGTGCATCGTACATACACACTCAATCAGAGTAGCCGCTGACGCGACTATGAGAATCTTCTTTTTCACGTTGTTAAGCTCTTGACAGACGCTAAAATTCCGTTTAGAATGCAGTTTATCCTCCAAATATTTTCCAAGGTCTTGGAATTTCTCATCAAGACCTCCGCTCGGAGCAGGAAAATCATCTAGTTTCAGATTCCCATATCTTTTTCCAAAGACATGTCTCAAAATGCTTTGTGCTTCTTGATTGGATGTCGCTGGTTTCTTTTGCAGATACTCTAACAGTTTATTAAACTGTCTTCCGTATAGCAGCGTCAAGACATAGTAATTGAGATAAGCATCTCGAATCAATTCATCCCAATCAGACTCGCAAGTTTCGAGTTTTTCCTTTTCAATGAGTAGGTCTTCTTTGTTATGACAGTCTAAGTCAAACTTTTTTTGTAATTTAGGGTAGCCTTTTTGGTAGAGACCATTTAAAATCATGAGGATATCCACGATCAGATCAATAATCTCTATGAATTTATTTTGAAATTCTTTCATTTTATCAGAGGTCCATTGGTTATCATGGCTCTTCATCATCTCATCAGCTTTCAGAGTCAAATGCACTCTGTCCCTGATCTGAATCGCTTCGTCGATCTTAACCTCTTTCATAGGCGCTGACCCTCCTGTCGTCAAACGCGCAGTATAGCTTGATCGTTTCAAAGAAATCTTTACGATTCCTTTGGTCACTACGTTTCTAATGATGGCACTCAAAGCTTCTTTTTTATTTGCAAGCTGCTCGAGAAGACTGAGATGCTCTTTGCAAAAATTCATTTTTTTGATAACATCAGGAAAGTTTGGATCCTGAATTTTGCTTTGAAGGATCGCAAGTGTCTCCTTCAGAGTCTCTCCTTTTACGATGGATAAAGTATCGAAGAGGGTTTTCAATTCAAAGAGATATGCGATTTCGCTCGCCTTGATAGTGAGGTCTCCGAAGTCACCGATCATTTCGATCATATTTCGAATTTCACTTTCGTCCTTTTGGAGCACGAATCTGAGCAGAGCTTCTTCGTTAACATAAATTTCGAGAACTTCAAGTAGCTTTTCGTCTCGGAGGAAAAATGAATGAGTTTCCTCTCCTGAATTGAAAACTTCCACCATTTGCATAAAAGCGATTTTGTTCTCTTTAAGCCGGGTCTCGATTGTGCTGAGGTCTATGATCATCTGATCGATTTTTTGTTCTTGGGATGTTCTCATAGTTTCTTTGAGGCTCGAAACGAAACCTTTAGTCTCAGCGAATTTTGTAATAGTGTCTATATTCTTTAGAAATCTATCTTTTTTTCTCATTACTTCTACAAACTTAAGTAAGGCTTCTTTCTGGAGATCTTTCAGACCGAAACATTGTGCCAACAGCTTGATTTCATCTTTCTTCTGTTCATATGTTGTTATTCCACTGAGAGTTTCTTCTATAAATTCAGCACTCACAGGTTCTTCTGATATTAAAACGTTTTTGACTTCCTCTTCCATCCTTGACAGAGCATCTTTTAAGCACTTTAGAATGTCCTGGACTTTTGGCCTTTCTTTGGTCAGTAATTCTTCAAATTTTTGATTGAAAAGCTGCGAGCCGCTGATGCGATATATTTTTTCAGGAATGTCTTCAAATGGCCTATTAGCGACGGAGTCTTGGTAATTTTTAATGAGCACAGAAGGAAGCGCGATACAGTATTTATCGCATAGATCTTTAACGAAGGAATACTCGGCAGTTTTCTTCATGTATTTTTCAAGTATATTTTCAAGATGTTGTTTGGAATCGTTGGCTTCGGTGTAGATTTCCTTGATTTTCTTAAAAGAATCTTTGCAGTCCATGTCGGGATGTATTCTTTTGATGTAATTTTCATGAAAAACCTTAATTTGATCCTCTGAGAGGTGTGACAAGACCCCCGCTTCGGAAATGGTACAAGTCAATGAAATGATTTTATCTATTGTCGAGCTGAGTAGCTTCCTAATTTCCTGATACTGCTCTACTTTCTGGAAATCTTCTCCATTTTGGAAGCATAATATCTTCGCCCAGGCATGGTATTGATCGAGCTGTGGAATTATGCTAAAGATATCACTTGGAGGCTGTAATCTCTCAAGCAATCGTGAGAATACCTGATCCATTAGCGGATCCTTCAGATCTATCAGCATAGCTTCACCAGGAAACAGTATTGAGATCACCTCATCAAATTTTTCAAAAGATAGAGTTGCTGGGGCCAACTTTTTAATCAAATACGAGCAATAAATGCCTTTAATTTCATCAGTTCCAACTTTTTGAGAGACACTTGGTAGATTCTTAAACAAATTTTCTTTCCCGAATTTGGCGAAAGCCGTTTCCCAGAAGTAATTGCAGAGTTCCTTGCTCTTGTCAGAGTCGTTCCCATAGAATGATAGTATAGGCTCGAAATATTCGAGAGCTGTCTTAATCAAGGAAGTTAACCCAATTACTTTGTGTATAATTAATTTTATTAGACCAATAGGCCCCTCTTTCCCCCAATAATTCTCATCTTCGACAAGAAATTCGCTGTACATCGCAAGGAATCCCCCGAGGTCCGCCAATTCTTTCTCATTCTTGACAAGACCTGTTACTCTTTGGAGAAGAGGCTTAACAAGACCAGGAAATTCCTTCAACACTGGTGTTAATTCTTCCCTGAGGTCTAATATTTTATCCAAAGTGTGACTCTCGAATTTGTTTTGGAATTCTTCGACTATCTTGGAGTTATCTATGGTATTTCTCGTAGCATTCATCGTGCGAATTTCCTTGGCTAATGATTGTAAAGACATCTCTTTCAGAGCTTTTGGTATAATCTCTTCACAGATAGTCCAAATTTCTTTCTCATCCTTGGAACCTACTATCAAAAATAGCTCCTCGATTTCTTGAATTGATCGACTGTGACAAAGGAGTTTTTTTGCAATGCGAACAAAAGATTTCTCTAAAATATCTTCTTTCACTTGGTTTAATATGTCAAGAGCTCTAGTATTTTCTTCTTTAGCTTGAGCGATAAGTTTTTCCGTAACTTTTATCAAAGCTTCTTCTAATTCCAATATTTTTGGCAGGTGGTTTGAATAACTCTTAGTATTTTTGATAAATGTTCTGAAATCTTTTGCATACAAAGAATACAATTTGACAAGTTCGCTCACATGCAAGTTTGCATTAAAACTATCCCAGTTGGAGGATGATTCCAGAAGCAAGAGTAAAATATTTTCCGCAGTGGTTTTTTCTAACTGTAGTTGAGGAGTATTCAAGATGTTAATGACGATTTTCTCTGAATATGAGTTCCAAGCTTTCTTCGGAAGATTCAAAAATTTCATCGGCAGGTGAACGACTAAGAAAGCAAAGAATCGAGCAAAGCTATCGTGAAGTAGGTGATACTCTTTTTTTTGAGAAGAGTCATTTGAGCATATTTCTATTTTGGGGATCAGTTCAGTCATTTCATGTCCTAGTTTTCCATCATAAGCGATCTTGACGAATTTCAAAGGCAAGAAGAGAAGTTCCGGATGCTTGGAACCTTTGTTATCCAAATGATGAAGAACCTTCCAGACTTTTTCGGTAAATTCAGAAAAATCGTCTTCCTTGCTGTTCTTGTCCAAATCAAGCACTAACTCGGTCAGCAGGTCGTACTCACCCAGGGTAAAGAATTTGAGGAAATAGAAAAGAAATTCCATGGGTTTGCTCAGCATTAAATGGAGTGATAATTTTTCTGTGTTGAGATTGTAGGGTTCTAATTGGTATACAAACACTGATTGCTGCCTCGCAGGATCAACAGAAGGCTGAGGCTTAAGAGGTATCAAAGGGTCCATGAAAAGCGCTTGATGGCCGAGCTCTTTGTAGATGATAGCTTTGCCTTTCACTAATCTATGCAATGGATACTGATAAACGACCGGTTTAAACTGAAGGTCTTCAGCTTCCTTCTTAAATAAGTCCTCGATCTCAGTAGACTCCACATCTAGCTTCTTGGTAGCTACTTTAACTTTTTTTTCATCCTCAATGTAAGTTTTCATAGGATTTTTCTCGGTATTCATGAGAATATGATAAATATAGTGCCTTTTCTTGGATTTTCCTTCACTGGTGCTCTTCATCGAATTGGTAGTAGAGCTTTTTGGCGACAATTTGTGTTCTGCCATTCAATAACAGGTTACTTTTTGTTTTGGATTATTAAATCACTCGTGCTGTTTGCACTAAATAAAATTATTTGGAGCGTCTTGAGGCAGCACCTAGAAGCTCAGAAAATCGAAAATATTAAGTGTTTAGCATCAACGAATCAGTAATATTTCTCATTGATGAGTGATATTGCTACATGAAGCTGGGCAGACGAAAAATATTTCCGAAACCCAAGTTTTTTCATCCATTAATTGAGATCTAATCAATAATGATCTTTGATAAGGATATCTTTATGGGTTATATCCTCTGTAATTCTCTCGAAAGGAGTTATTTACTGACTGAAACATAAGGATCTCCAGTGAACGAATGAAAAGGAATTTCACAAGGTATTTTTCATATTTAAGATTTCTTGTTGTTTAATGTGATGATTTGTGGCTTTGTTCTTAACTATAACGCCTCTTTAAATCTCTAATTGTCCGAAAAACGTGCAGTTAATCCATATTCCTACTTCCATTAGTTCTTGCTCAATTATTGAAGGTGTCTTCACCAATCAATTTTTTCGTGTTTGGCATAAACTCTCGTAATTAGTCCCTTAATAAGAATCTAAAACAAAAGGATAGTCTCATGTGAAGAAATATAGTCTAACATTTTCTGTGTTTATCCGTGAATGACAGATGAAAGTATACATTTAAGCTCACAAAATGCAAACCCAATGCATGATTTTGATTAAATATTATTGTGATTCTTAAATTATCGGAATTATGTCAAAAATCAATGTGTATAATACAATCTTAGTGAAAATTGCCTCTGAGAATAAATTAGTAAACAAACGTGTTTTAGATACTTAAGCTACTGTCTTCGAATTGATCCTCAAAAGTGTGGCCCTCCTCCAGTCTATTTGATTGCATTCAAATTCGAGCTTATCGAACTCGAGCAACTTTTCAAGCCAGGTCTGGAATTCTACAAATTCTAATGACATCTGAAATCAAAGAAAAATTGAAGCACAACCGTTCAATTACAAATTATTACTTTCTGTCGATCGGGGCATTGACTCTTGGGACACTTGTAGATCTTTTCCCTCTCTAGCTTTGGATCGGGGCGGCTAATGTTTTTATATCAGATGTAAAATCTAATAATTCAATAAATACCTTGCTGCGCTATCTTCTGTCTGAGTAGCCTGCCAAGAGATATCTTTCCGAAGCTGAAGTGGGTTACTGTGGATTTGCCTAACTTTGCTGCCTGACACTTCATACTGAGACTATTCAATCGTAATTAAAATGTAAATCTTTTTTCAATAAGAGTAAAATGAGTAGAAGACAAACATAAAGAAGAATTCAGAGAATTATCATGTGAATCAAATTACATTTGATTCTGAAATGACTTTTTTATCTTGTTCCTCATGTTCCACTTTATGACTCTTCACGATAACTTTCCTTCTCTTAATCGATTTGAGCAGATCACTAGGATACTTATTTAGCATACAAAGGTCATGATCCATTCCTTACTTTCGGCCTTTCAAAAAACACGGATGGCTAAACGCAAGAGTTTCTTTCTTCAAGAACCGTTTGAAGCCATACATGTTGAGCTAAGTACATCGTAATGCAAAAATAATTTGGTCATCTCAATTTCAGTCATCGAATGATACTTGTCGCGTGAAGGAACTTAAATTGTCATGCTTAAAAAAGATTGGCAGCACTTTTTGCGCAAAATGATTCGGTCGGCTTACTAAAAAATATGAACCATCTTCGCTCCAGCAGATATTCTCCCTGAATGAATCTACCTGCCCCATCGTAGTCAATAAAATGAATATTATAGGTGATAATACCTCTAGGATCTTAAACAAATTTTCCAAAAACTTGGACCGGTACTGCTTTCTAGCTTTCTTCGTTGCGGAAGGGTTCTTCTGCATTCTTATGCTGCTTTGAGACTTGTTATAAAAAATAGGATTTGATATAAACTTGATATAAAACACAGCAGCTGCGTGTTCCCGAAAACCGCAGCTTTCTCTTTCGAGAAATTTCTCAAACTAGCAATTATTGACTAATTAATTTTTGATAATTTTGACACGAAAATTTAAATACCACGAATTCTAAATTTCTTGATTTCAGACCTTTATACCGTAGAATCAATTGTCAAATACTGAGAAATTAAAAAAAATAAAATATCGAAATATTGATTAACTTCTCAACTGAGGTATTCCATTATTGTATGGAGTAGTTGTCTGAGGATGGGTTAATGGCTTTAGGATTCGAATTAGGTTCATATCTCGTTTAGAAGATCGATCGTTGCCATTGAGGCAAATTTCTTCGGAGATTTTCACTTCTTCAGAAGAGTGGAATCATCCATGCTATGCATAAAGTTAAGAAATGAGAATGAAAGTGAACACTGCGTGAGTTAGAGAGATGATCTGAATAGGTTCCGGGGAAAAAATCACCCATATGTCCCATAGAGGCGAGGAATTTTATTTTAAAAAAAAGGCAAATGCTGTGCAAATTCAGAATTTAAATAAAGATAAAAATAGCTCGATTTTCCTGCAATGGAAGAGAACTACCCACTTTTTATATAAAAAAAATTAAGAGAAATTTACAGGTTCTTCTCTCATTTTCTGGAATACACTATAAAGAAACCTTTCGAAGGTATTCCAGTTATCTTTCAACAGAAGATTTTCTCAAAAGAGGTTTGACAAACTTTAGCATACAGCCATAAACAAAGAGACAGCAGCTTCTCATCAGAATTGAAAGAATCTTGAAGGACTCTTTGAGACCAAAGAATGCAGATCCTCAAAGCAATGGTAATTGTATCAACTGAAAAATAGATTAGAAATGGCAGTCACCAGCCATTAAAGGAAGCTTATGTCATCGAAAACTTATTTCGAGCCTTCAAATCTGTTCAATGTATGGAATTAACGCAGTTGGCAGTCCATTTGACAATGGAGCATTGTAATT